>SXGT01746100.1_pt1 | contig 11266 bp, 10 predicted proteins | sample 3176221 | NCBI WGS metagenome assembly SXGT01 (sample SAMN11356862, study PRJNA531348) | freshwater metagenome | isolation source: freshwater sample F1-120 | place: China: Fuxian Lake, Yuxi | collected 2017-12-25
CACTGGGACATCCACACCAGCTACGGCCACACCGACGTGCTGCTCAACCGGCCTGCGATCGCCCCCGTGGGTCAGGCCCGCACCAACACCGACATCTTCCGTGCGCTCGCCGACCGCATGGGTTTTGACGACCCCTGCTTCGCGGACGACGACCTCACCCTGTGCCGCGCTGCCTTCGGCCAGGTGGTGGACTTCGAACAATTGCTCGAGCAAGGTTTTGCCACACTCGACTTGCCCGAGGCGCCTTTCGCCAACGGTGGCTTTGCCACGCCCTCTGGCCGCTGCGAATTCCACAGCGCCCGGCTGGTGGCGCAGGGTCGGGACGGGCTCCCCGATCACCTGCCGAATTTCGAAACCGCGGGCACCGCGTCGCCCTACCCTCTGGCGATGATCTCGCCCCCGGCGCGCAACTTCCTCAATTCGAGCTTCGTCAATGTGAAGAGCCTGCGCGACATCGAGGGCGAACCACTGCTGGAGATTCATGCCGACGACGCCGCGCCGCGTGGCATCCAGAGCGGGCAGATGGTGCGCGTGTTCAACGACCGGGGCGAATACCGGTGCAAGGCCGCCGTGTCGCGCCGGGCACGGCCGGGCGTGGTGAACGGTCTGGGTGTCTGGTGGCGAAAGTTCGGGGTCGATGGCACCAACGTCAACCAGGTCACGAGCCAGAAGATCACCGACATGGGCGGCGGACCGGTGTTCTACGACTGCCTGGTCGAGGTGGCGGGCGTGCCCGAGGCGAGCTGATGCGCGCGCGCCTGGCCCTCGTCACGCTGGCCTTGCTGGGAGCAGGTTGCGCCAGCACCACGGGCGTGGGCTATTACTGGCAATCGGTCACCGGGCACTTGCGCCTGATGCAGGCCGCGCGACCTGTGGATCACTGGCTGACCGATGCCAGGACTCCGGCAGCGCTGAAAGAGCGGCTGGCACTGGCGCAACGCATCCGCGCCTTCGCGGTCAGCGATCTGGCCCTGCCCGACAACGCCAGCTACCACCGGTATGCCGATCTGCAGCGCCGCGCCGCGGTCTACAACGTGGTGGCCGCGCCCGCGCTCTCGCTGACCCTTCAAACCTGGTGCTTCCCGGTGGCGGGCTGCGTGGGCTACCGCGGCTATTTCAGCGAAGAGGCGGCGCAGGCCTTCAGCGCCAGTCTGGACCCTTCGCTCGAAGTGAACGTGTACCCGGTGCCGGCCTACTCCACCCTCGGCTGGATGAACTGGGCTGGCGGCGATCCGCTCCTCAACACGTTCATCGGCTACCCGGAAGGCGAGCTCGCACGCCTTGTGTTCCACGAGCTCGCCCATCAGGTGGTCTATGTGCGCAACGACACCGTGTTCAACGAATCCTTTGCCACCGCGGTGGAACGCCTGGGTGGCGCGCGCTGGCTGCAGACGCGCGCGGGCCCGAAGGCGCTGGCCGACTACGCACGCTTCGACGATCGCCGGCGCGCCTTTCGCGCCCTCACCGCCACCGTGCGCCTGCGCCTCCAGACTGTCTACCGGGACGCAACGCTCGACAACGCCACCAAACTTCAGCGCAAGGAAGCAGTGATGGACGGGTTTCGCCGCGATTACGCCGGCCTGCGCAGCCAGTGGGACGGCTTCGCCGGTTACGACAGCTTCGTGGCCCGCGCCAACAACGCCAGCTTTGCCGCCCAGGCCGCCTACGACGAGCTGGTGCCTGGCTTCATGGCCCTGTTCGAACGCGAAGGGCGGGACTTCGCGCGGTTCTATGATGCAGTCCGGTCACTGGCCGAACAACCCAAAGAGGAACGGCAGAAGGCCTTGCACACACTGGCTGGCACAGCGGTGGCGAGCAGCGCCGCCGCGCCACGCTGAATCACGAGGAAGACACACCCATGGCAGACATCCACATCGAGCGCGATCACCAACTGGGCCTGAGCGGCGCGCGCAAGCTGGCCTGGCGCTGGGCCGAACAGGCCGAGAGTGAGTTCGACATGAGTTGCACCTACGAAGAGGGTAACGACTGCGACGAGGTGCAGTTCACGCGCTCGGGGGTAAGCGGGACGCTGAAGGTGTCGGCCGAGCGCTTCGAACTCGACGCCCGGCTGGGCTTCCTGCTGGGCGCGTTCAAGGACCGCATCGAGAGCGAGATCGTGAAGAACCTGGATGATTTGCTGGCGAAGAAGAAGCCAGTGGCGAAAAAGAAAAAAGCCGGCTGAGCCCGCATTCGGTTTCCTCCTGGGCACGCGCGGAACCGGCTTTGCCGGGCCGCTGGGTGCGCCCCCTGCAAGGGGGTGACGCCGAAGGCGGCGCGGGGGTTAACTCAATTCTTCGATGAGATCCACGTATTGCTGCATGGCGCCGTCCTTGTCCGTTCCCTTCAGACCGTTCCATGCGTCCCACTTCGCGCGGCCCACCATGTCGCCGAAACCGGGTTTCTTCTCCGCGTTGTCACCCGCGGTCGCCTGCTTGTACAGCGCGTAGATCTTGAGCAGCGTGGCGTTGTCCGGGCGCTCGCTCAGGTTCTTGGAATTGGCCACAGCGGCTTCGAAACGGGACTTGAGATCGGCCATGAAGGTTGCTCCTGAAGAGACATGAAACGCCCGGCTCGTGGTGGCCGGGCATAGGGGTGTCCCGCTATCTTACGGTTTGCGCTGTCTGCACAATAGCCCCCAAACCCCAAGACCAGCGGCACCGGTCTGCATCGATCCGGAACCCGCACCCGAGGAGCATTCATGGTTCAACGCGTTGCCGCCCGCAGCGGTACCTCCCAGCGCAAGACCGCGCCTCGAAAAACCCCGTCGAGCCCAATGCCCCCGGTCAAGCAGAGCCTGGCCACCACGTTGGGTCTGGCGGGCGAGCGCATGAGCAAGGTCGACACCGCGTGGCTGCGCATGGACTCGCCGTCCAACCTCATGATGATCGTGGGTGTGTGGATCCTGCGTCCCGGCATCGGCCTGCCCGCCCTCCGCGAGCGTGTGCGTGAACGGCTGCTGCCCTACCGCCGTTTCGTTCAGGTCGCCCGTGAAGATGCCGCCGGCGCTCACTGGGCGGACGACACCGACTTTCAGCTCGAGCGCCATGTGGCCACGCACGTGCTCAAGCGCGGACGGGGCCAGAGCGAACAGGACGCATTGCAGGAGCGGGTGGCCGAGCTGGCCATGCAGCCACTGGACCATGCGCATCCGCTGTGGCGCTTCGAGCTCATCGAGCAGTATGGCGGGGGGTCCGCCCTGGTGGCGCGCATCCACCACTGCATTGCCGATGGCATCGCACTCATCAGCGTGATGATGAGCCTGGTCGACGGCGGTGGCGCGCCGCCCCAGCGCAAGAGCCGCCAGCCCGCCAAAGCCGGGTTGGACGGCGCCGAGGACTGGCTGGCCGACACCCTGATCCGCCCTTTTGGCGACATCACGGCCAAGGCGCTGGAAGCGGCGGGGGGTGGAGCGGCGAAATCGCTCGCCATGCTCGCGGCGCCGCAACAAAGCCTGGGGAGCACGCTGGGTCAGGCGATGGATCTGGCCCGCATGGGCGGCCAGCTCGCCAGCGATCTGGCCGCGCTCGCCCTCATGCCCGACGACTCCCCCACGCGCCTCAAAGGGCAGCCCGGCACCACCAAGCGGGTGGCGTGGTGCCAGCCCATTCCCCTCGACGAAGTCAAGGCCATCGGCAAGGCGCTCAACTGTTCGGTCAATGACGTGCTGCTGGCCTGCGTGGCCGGGGCCATCGGCGCCTATTTGCGGGACCTGGGCGACGACACCAAGGGCAAGGAAATACGCGCCATGGTGCCGATCAACCTGCGCCCCATGGAAGACGCCTGGAAACTGGGCAACCGCTTCGGGCTCGTGCCGCTGGTGTTGCCCATCGGGCTGGACAACCCGATCGAGCGCGTGTTCACCGTGCGCTCGCGCATGAACAACCTCAAGGGCAGCCTGCAACCGCTGCTGACTTTCGGGCTGCTGTCCGTGGCGGGTCTGCTCATCAAGCCGGCGCAGGACGCCTTGCTGAGCCTGTTCGGCCGCAAGACCACGGCCGTGATGACCAACGTGCCGGGTCCGGCCACCAAGCTGAAGGTGTGTGGCTCCACGCTGGAGCAGACGATGTTCTGGGTGCCGCAGACCGGCACCGTGGGCCTGGGCGTGTCGATCCTGAGTTACGGCGGCGGTGTGCAGTTCGGGCTGATTGCCGACACCACCCTGTGCCCGGAACCGCAGAAGATCATCGATCAGTTCGAGCCGGAATTCGCAAGGCTGCTCACCGTGACCCTCATGTTGCCCTGGGGTGAGGCTGGGGCCAGGAACTGAGTCCTTACGCCATCGCGAGCCGGCGGTCGGCGATCTCCAGCAGGCCGTCGAAGATCAGGCTTTCCACCAGCTCCACCGGCGTGGACATGCTGGGGGCCATCTTCCAGCCGGCGCCACCGGTCATGAAGCACACGGGTTCCTGACCGCAGTGGCGGCGCAGGTTGTCGGCCATGCGTTCCACGGCGCCGGCAATGGCGAAGGTGCCGCCGCTGGTCAGGGCGTCGCTGGTGTTGGTGGGGAAATCGCAAACCTCACCCGTGGGCACGTGCAGGCCGGCAGTGCCCGACTCGAGCGCGCGCAGCATGATGCCGTGACCCGGCAGGATGATGCCGCCCAGAAACCGCCCCTCGGTGTCGATGGCCTCCACCGTGACCGCCGTGCCCACCATGACCACGATGCAGGGCTGTTTAAGGCCCTTGGCCAGCAGCCGCTGACGCGCGCCGATCATGGCCACCCAACGGTCGGAGCCGAGTCGGGCCGGATGGTCGTAGCCATTCGTCAGCCCCGCTTCTGCGTTGCTCGACACCACCCATTGCGGCACCACGTCCCACAACTCCAGTTGCTCCTCGACCCGGCGCTTGACGGCATCACCCGCCACCACACAGCCCAACACCTTGTCCGGTGCGGGCAGGTCGTGCCAATCGCCGTCCTGCAGGGATTCGATGTTTTCAAGGAACTGTGCGCCACTGGCCAGCAGCGCTGCGCCCACACGCGGTGCTTCGTAAAGGGCCCACTTGAGACGGGTGTTCCCTACGTCGAGGGCCAGAAATGTCATGCGCGGATTATGACCACCGGGTGGCAGCGCTATTGACGCGGTGCAACATGAGCCCCTCCGGAGAACTGCGGCGGAGCGTGGGGGCAACGGGCCAGCCGCCGGGCCGCCCCCAAGGCGGGCCCAGCCCCCTCGGGGGGCAGCGACCCGCGCAGCGGCGGAGCGTGGGGACCGCAGTCTTTAGATCAGACCAATCCAGCACGCGCGTTGAACGGCAGCCAGCTTGTTGTCCGTCTGCAGCTTGGCCATGGCATTGGCCAGGTGGTAATTGACCGTGCGCTCGGCGCAGTCCATGCGCTGTGCGGTCTCGCGTGCGGTCAGGCCTTCGAACGCGAGGTTGAGACTCTCCAGCTCGCGCGGGCTCAGCGCCACCCGCTGCTCGGCAATGGATCGCCGCAGCATGGGCCAGACATTGAACGCCGACCACGCCAGCGCCGCTGCCTCGGAACGGTCGGCGAACGCTCGCGGGCTGAACATGAAGCACTCGAAGGCGCGCCCGGCCGGCAGGCTGAAGGCCACGCGCACCAGCGTCTGGTAACCATGCGCGAGCCAGAGCCGTCGCCAGCGGCTCGATTGCTCGAAGGCGGATTTGGAAATATCTTGCCAGGCCACCAAGGGGGCATCGCTGTCGCGCCAGCCAGCGCCGAAGTCCAGGCTCTCGGCCAGCGCCTGCGCCGGGCCCAGCAGGCGGGGCGGGTGCACCGCCAGCACGTCGCGCTGGTCGCGTCCACCGAGGGGATCGGGCCCCATCACCAGCACCGCTTCCACCCCCTGCTCACGCAGCGCACACAGCCAGTCGGCCAGAATGCCATCCAGGCCGACACTGTCAAAGTTGACAGGCAAGGTCATGGTTTGCAACACCCTGTTGCATAGACAATGCCACCTGGGTCAGGATGGGAGTTGTCATACGCGGCAGGTGTCCGACGAACGAAGGAGTGCATATTGTCTTTGGACCGGTTGTGGATGGTCAGCGCCAGAGCCCGACTCTGGCGGTGGCTGCTGGACGAGGTCGTCCACGCCCCCATGGAGCCTATTCTGCACCCTTCCAGGAATCGGTTGTTGTGGATTGGCGCATTCACGTTCACCGGTCACCTCATCATCTACGGCATCTGGGGTCACTGGGTTCCCCAACCCTATGAAAACGTATGGGCTCGCCTGCTCATGGCCTTTCTTGCGTTGATCTACGTGCTGCCCAAGACCTGCAAGGACCCCACTTCGACCGAGAGTGGGCGGCTTTTCACCATCGCCACCTGGATCCAGTTGCCGTGGTTCTTCACCTGGATGTACTGGATGAACGGCGGCAACGCGGCCTGGGTGGCCAGTGTGGCCGCAATGATCCTCATCTATTACCACGCCACCGACTGGCGCCTGGCGACGCTGGGGCTGATCTCGGGTGGCACCGCGGGATGGCTTTCTGCCGAATTCCTCAGCGGATCCACCCATGCCATCGAGCAGCCCCTGGCGAACACCGTGGTGATCGTGTTCGCCTGGCTGATGGGTCTGATGCTGGGCTTCTCCAGTGCCAACCTTCGACGGGCGCGTCTGCTCAACACGCTGAGCACCATGGGGGTCATGGCCCACGAGTTGCGCACGCCGCTGGCCACGGTCAACCTGATGGGCGATGTGCTGCGCAATCTGGTGCAGCACGAGGTTCCCGAAGCCAAACGCAAAAAGCTCGAGGAACTGGCCACGCGCCTGCAGAACCTCGTGCGCAGCATGAACCGGCAGATCGACACGCAGATCTCCAACGCGCAGCTGATGCGTCTGCCACGAGAGCAATCGGCCATCATGGCCGCTGAACTGGTTCAGGAAGTGGTGAGTCAGTACCCATACCGCTCCTCGCGAGAACGCGATTGTGTGCAGGTGCACATCCAGCACGACTTCTGCTTTCTTGCTTCTCGACCCTTGTTTGCCCAGGTGTTGACGAACCTGATGAAAAACGCGCTGCACGCACTGGCGGCTGCCAGCAACGCACCGAGCCCCGGCGACTTGCGGGTGGATGTCGGCATTCACCACGGCAAAGGCCGGATCGCTGTTTCTGACGACGGCATCGGCATCACCCATGAACAACAGCAACGGATTTTCGAACCCTTTTTCTCCACGCAGGCCGGCGCTGGCAACGGCCTGGGCCTGACCTTTTGCAAGAACGTGGTGGAGACGGCCCACGGCCGACTCAGCGTGCACTCCGAACCAGGGCTCGGCGCGGTCTTCATGATCGACCTGCCGCTCAACAACCCCGCCGACCCGACCGAGGTTGCACCAGGCTGACGACAACATGGCACTTACCATTTCACTCTTTCACCGCCCGGGAGGGATCCTTTTCCTGGACGACGACACGGACTACCTCGAAATGCTGGGCATGGTGATTCCCGCGCACTGGCAGGTCGAGCTGTATTCGCGTCCGTCCGGCTTCTTCTCGCGCATGCAGAACGAACCCGCACGCTGGGAAGCGGATGCCATGGCCCAGCTCCAGATGATCGAACGCTGGCGCCAGGGCCAGCCGCTGCTGCCGCAGGTGCTGCGCTACTGGGCCATCAACGCCTCGCGCTATGAACTCGCGCAGACCTGCGTGGTGGACTACGCCATGCCCGGCACCGACGGGCTCAAGGTGCTCAACACCCTGCTCGACTGGCCGGGTTCGCGGGTGCTGCTGACCGGCCAGGCCGATGAGCAGATTGCGATCCAGGCCTTCAACAACGGCCTGATCGACCAGTTCGTGCCCAAACAGACCACCGACATCACGCGCCATCTGCTGGGTGTCTTGCGCAAGCTTTCGCAAACGCCCCACCCGCGCCTGAACACCCTTTGGCGTGCCGCGCTGCGGCCGGCACAGCAGTCGATGCTGCAGATTCCATCGGTGGCACAGGCGCTTCGCACCTACACCGAGCAGCACTGGGTGGAATACGTGGTGCTGGGCGAGCCGTTCGGCTTGATCGGCCTGGACGCTTCGGGTCAGTGTCACTGGCTCCAGCTCGAACCCACCTCCAGCCTGCCCGATCTCGCTGAGCTCGCGGGCTCGGCAGGACTGGGGTTCGATGCGGTGCGCGCGGTGCGTGCCGGCCAGCGCCTGGCTGCCGTCGAACTCCATCAGCAGATGGGGCTGCGAGGGCCGGTGCGCACTGCTGTGTCGTTTCCCATCGGCGACGACGGCGTGCTCACCGCCGCCGTCTTCTCATTGAGTGCCGACGACCTGCCCCAGCCCATCTATGCCTACCGGCATTTTCTGGAAGCCCAGGGCGGTCGAACCGTTCAAGACAACTAGGCAGCCATTTCAAGTGGGCCGGCCTGGGCGCGGGCGCGTCGGGCGCACGGCCATTCCCAGGGCTTGACGATCGGCGCCACCTCGCGCGCCACGGCCTCCAGGTGCAGCAGCTCGGCTTCGGTGAGTGCCGAGTTGAGCGTGAGCCGCACCAGGGCCCGTTTGCTGCTGGTGGCGGGGGCACAGAAGATGGCGCCGAACACACCCCGGGATTCCAGTTCGTCTCGAAGCCGCATGGTGTCCGGCTCGGTGCCGGCTTCCAGCGCAATGATCTGTTCGGTTCCGTGGTGGATGGGGTAACCCAGGCCGCTGAGGGTGTCGCGCACCCGAGCGGTGATCGTCTTGAGGCGCGCTCGCTCCGCATCGGCCTTCTGCAGGACCTCGACCGTGGCCTTGAGACCGGCGATTTCGTGGGGAAGCAGGCAGGAGCTGAAGATGTTGGGGAAGCTCGAGCTGAGGATGTAGTAGCGCATGCTCGCCGGCGCGGTGAAGAAGCCGGCACGCCCCGCGACCGACTTGGCCAGACTGGCGGAGATGAAGTGCACACGATCGGTCAGGCCCAGTTCGGCACACAGGCCGGCTCCTGAAGGACCATGGGTGCCCAGCGAGTGCGATTCATCGACCAGGATCATGCTGCCGTGCTTTTCGACGACCTCAATGATTTCCTCGAGCGGGCACACCGATCCCGTGGTGCTGTAGACCGAGTCCACCACCACCACGCCCGGACCGCTCTTGCTCATCATCTTGTCCAGATGCACGGGGTCGTTGTGGCGGAAGGCGATGGCGGGCGCCCTCGCGGCGTGGGCGCCTTCCCAGAGCGAGGCGTGCGCCTGGGTGTCGAGGTAAACAGGGGTGTTGGCATCGGCGATCGACTGCAGCAGGCCGACATTGGCCGAGTAGCCCGACTGGCACACAAAAGCATCTTCCTTGCCGACCCAGTCGGCCAGCGACATCTCCAGGGCGCGGGTGGGATGTTGCTGGAGCAGGAACACGCCGGACTGAACGACGAATTCGCTGCTGCGGGTAATGGCCTCGACCTGCGCCGCCACGATGCTGGGATGGCCGGTCACGCTAAGGTAGTCGTTTCCATCGAGACGCACAGCGTTGGGACCCGGTGAGGAGCCGTGAAGCACAAATTTGCCGCCCCAGGGACCGTTCCAGCGCGGTTTGAAGTCCTTTTCGATGCGCTGAAGCAAAGATTTGGCGAGCGGCGGCTCTTTAGAAATGGCTTCCCTGACCAGTTCCAACGTTCCCATGGAGTTCCCCTAACGGTTATAAAACTCCATTGAAAAAAGAAATCCGTGAAAAATCGCACGGACCCTGTCAGGATTGACAGGGGTTGTGACGCTTTCGACTCAAGTTTCGGTCTTTTCAGCCGACAGGCGGTGATGCAAACCCGCCACAACGGGTTTGTGACATATGTCTCAGTTCTGGCGCCAGGGCAATTCGCGCCGTCGCCATCCACCTTTGTGGCCCCGCTGGGCATTGCCGTCGGGATCGCCCTCAAAACCTTCGAGGATGTTGTAAGCCTCCAGCCCCAGTTCGGTGGCCCGCTTGGCCGCGGCGACGGAGCGCACTCCGCTGCGGCACAGCAAAACCACCTTTTTGCCCCCTGCGGCGTTCTGGACCTGGCTGTCGAAGGTCGGGTTCATGGCCATCCCGGGCCACTGCTTCCAGGCCACCGGCACGGCGCCGGGCACGAAGCCCACCCATTCGCGCTCGGCGTCGGTGCGCACGTCCACCAGAACCGCCTCGCCCGACTGCACCCACTGCCACGCCAGTTCGGGCGACACATCGCCGGCGTAGGTACCCGAGTGCGCGCCCGAGGCCGGGCGGGGCAACATCTGGAGCACACCGTCGGCGTCCTGGCGCAAACCTGAACTCAGGTTGGCGGGCAGGGCTTCGTCGATGCGCTGCGGCCTGGGCAGCTGCAGCGAGTCCATGAGGGCGACGAACTCGGCCTCCGACTTGCCGGCCACCCGGGCATTGCCCGCCTTCTCGTGCCCGATGCTCGAATGGCTGCGGCCCTGGTAATCGTGGCCAGGCCACACCGTGGTGTCGTCGGGCAGGGTGAAAAGCACCTGGGTAAGGCTTCGGTACAGGTCGCTGGCGCTGCCGGACTGGAAGTCGGTCCGGCCACAGCCATTGATGAGCAGGGTATCGCCGGTGAACACGTGCTCCCTCCACAAGAAGCTCATGCTGCCGGCCGTATGGCCCGGCGTGTGAAGCGCCTGCAGGGTCTCCGCGCCGAACTTCAGCGTGTCGCCGTGCTGCAGCTGCACGCCTGCGGTGCCGATGCCGCAGCCCTGCGGCGCAGCGGTGCGTGCCCCCGCCAGTTCGGCCAGGCGCCCGGCACTCGTGATGTGGTCGGCATGGGCATGGGTTTCCAGCGTCCACACCAGCTTGAGACCGTATTCTTGCAGCGTGGCCAGGTCGCGGTCCAGCTGTTCATCGACGGGGTCGACGATCACCGCTTCCCGGCTCTGCTGGTCGAACAGCACATAGGTATAGGTACTCGAAGCGGGGTCGAACAATTGGATGGGTTTCATGGTGCGCAACGCAATCGGGGCGAAGCACAAAGCATATCGGCAACCGCGCGCCCAGGCACCTTCCTACACCCAGGCTCCGCGCCCGGAAATAACAGGACTCGATATCAGATAGACCGAACATGCCCCATGAGGCGCGGGTATCCCCGAACACCGATGGTCCGTCCGTCACGAAGTTGACCGTTGGTCGGTGAAAACCCTGCGCAGTTCAGCAGGGCCTTGGGCGCATGATCGCCTGCTCATCAACCTGTACTGGAGACAAATCGATGTCAGAGAAAAAAACCGTCACTTCGCGCCGGGGCATGCTCAAGGGCGCGGCCGTCGCGGCGGGCGCCATGTCCGTGCCGATGATCGCCACAGCGCAGACCACTTCGCTTCGCTTTCAAAGCACCTGGCCCTCGAAAGACATCTTCCACGAGTAC
>SXGT01863776.1_pt1 | contig 11266 bp, 9 predicted proteins | sample 3176221 | NCBI WGS metagenome assembly SXGT01 (sample SAMN11356862, study PRJNA531348) | freshwater metagenome | isolation source: freshwater sample F1-120 | place: China: Fuxian Lake, Yuxi | collected 2017-12-25
CACCGTGTGGGGTTATCATGTTAACAAGAGGTATAAATGTTGATAAGAATCCCGGTTTTCCCACCTGCAGTATAGAGGACACCCAAACCCCCAGGGCAGTATCGACCCCTTGCAGGGTTGATACACTTAATAATTTTATTTTGTTCCCCAGTTTTATCAGTTACCATAATTTATGTTTTTATAGAGTGTCACGTGAACTTTTGTAAAGCATTATGTTTGTATCAGTGTGGATAAGTCCTAATAAAGAGTCTTTAATAATAGTAATAATAATGTAAAAGAGGCTATAGGTGTATATTCCACTAGAATCTATGAGGTTCAGATGTCAAAATACTGAACTAGCAGCAATGAGTTGACAAAAATCGCCGAACTTTGCGATTTCTAGTTGTGTCCAAAATGTAAAGTCTCTGTATGCTCACTGACTTACTGCAAATAGACTATGGAGGGGATGGGGGACCCAATTGATTGGGGGTGGAAGATGTAAAATGAAAAAAAGGGGGTGCCAATCGTCTAAGTGGAACAAAAAGGGGAAGATCATTATTAGGGTTGTTTGGTAGTTTAATTTCTTGGTGGCTGATCAATGAGTTGCAGTTGTTGAAAATTGTTTGCTCTATCACTATTCCAGGTAAAAAAAACTCCACAAATCCTAAAGTATGATCTGTTTGCTCTATCACTAGAGTGAAAAAGTTCTCCCCAAATCCTAAAGTCAATTAGGGTTGTTTGGTACTTTAGTTTTTGGTGATTACATATTGAGTTGCAATTGTTGAGAATAGTTTGCTCTATCACTAAAGTAAAAAAGTTCTCCCCAAATCCTAAAGTCAATTAGGGTTGTTTGGTACCTTAGTTTTTGGTGATTATTTATCAAGCTGAAGTTTTCAAAAATATTTTGCTTGATCACTATTGCAGGTAAAAAACCTTCCCAAATCACAAAGTCTGATCAAAAGACACCACAGCATTAGCCTTTTAAAAAGTTGCCCTTAATTGTCAGTTGTTTGGCAGGCAGATAAGTGACTGGACTGTTTCTACTGCTGCAACACTGCAATGTCAAATTCAATTCCAATAACTCAAACATCTTTGGGAAATTTTGACATTGACGGTTGCCATCTTCTAATTAGCTTCTATGGTCGCCTGGCCTTGGGAATACCAACAAAAATAAACCACAAGTTTGTGCTCCCTGGAAGATCATACATTCTAGTTCAAAGAGATCAATATCTTAAGTGGGTCTTTGCACTTAACCTTTGTTGGGAAGTGTTAGTAGGTCTGAAAGAAGTTGAATACCATTCTCAAATTATTCAGAATCCTCCTGATGGTTTAACGCTAAAAGTTGTTTGCTCATTTGAAGAGTTTGGAATAACATTGAAAACAAATGAGTGCAACTCAAGTGTGACCATTAATCTAACACAAGTTGTTGTGAAACGTCTACTTGAGGGTTTTACCATTCTGTTCCTTCCCCCTCTTTGTTCTACCTCAATCATAGGTCTCAAGATATTTAGCTTCGTGAATTTCTATGCAAACAATTTTTTTGATCTGGAAAATGAAAATTTAGTTTGGGAAGCTTTACAAAAAATCTATGTTGATGAGTCCGAAGATTTCTATCCTGACATTGCAATGAACATCCGACTAACCAAGGCAGAAATTTTTGCTGCATCTAAAGCTCTCATTTTTTTAAATCAATACAAATCAGTTTAAAAAATATTTTGGCTTCATCCAATGCTTAAACTCATTTTTTAAATCAATACAAATCAGTTTAATTTAAATAATGTCCCTCCTACAACAATATAAAATTTTTATCACCCTTCAATCTACCCCGCCTCCCATTCAGCTGCTAAAAATAGCGTTGGCTTGCCCTCTTGTTGTTTGATTGAAAAGTTTGGAAGAAGCATCTTTGACAGAAACAGTGAGAAAAAGTGAGAACCTTTTGTTGTTTTATTGAAAAGTTTGGAAGAAGCATCTTCGACAGAAACAGTGAGAAAAACAGTGAAAAAAAAGGTGTGGCCATTGTAATCCTGGATTGAAAGGTATGACGTTTTTTTGATTAAGTTTGTCGGGACTCCTTACCAGGCTAAATATTTTTTATTTTTCTATAAAAGTTCTCTCTGGGATCATTCAAGTGCCTGACCCTGTTTTCGACAGCAGAATTTTCAGAAAATTGTCATTCAAAAATGCCTTGCAAAGCTTAGACGTCTTTCAACGACAATCTTCCTTGCAAAATATACAACCTGGTAAGATCTGATCAAAAAATTTGGTCAAATGAAACAATAATCTACATGTCAAATGATTTTTAGAAGGGCTGTGAGTTTGCAACCGAGAACCCAACCCTTTGCCCAGTGATCCACAACTACATCCAGCCAATTTGCATCAGGTACACATGTGAAGAAGATCTGAAGTTGGATCTCAACGTTCCAGAACCTGAAGGTGCGTTAGTCTTTTTTCCTGATAGCTAAACTTATTAACCTATGGTACTCAATCAGACAATTTTTTCAGAAAATCATGAGCTGGCTGGGTGGGCTGTGGCCCTCATCACCATTGCGGTGATAATAAGTATTGTTTTCTTAGGGGTGAGATCAGTTTTCATAATTTAACTTTTGTCTGCATCAAACTATTAACCTAAAAATATATCTTTTCTACTTTTGTTTTAGTGTCAACTTTGCAAATGCTATGTCAAAAAGCAGTTTGCAAGGTCCATGGGCTTGAACAATGTAATAAACATCTAGATGCTGACTAGGACTATCAAATAATTAATTGTGGAATCATTCATCAAATTTTCAGGCCAACAATCAACCAGCTGACGTGGAGCGTGCAAATCAAGTAAGTTGAACACCTCCATTTATTGTTGAATTTTGATGTATTATTATTAAAGACTTACCCAGACTCATTTGCATAAAATTTAAACAAAACTTATCTGCTTTCCTAGTACATGGCAATTCATTCAAATGTTTGTAGCTTTATTTCTCATTCTTTAAACCGCAAAAGGGGCCTAACTTTTCATGAGAGCAATACTGATGTTGATTAAATTTTTAGCGCAATCCGCCTAGAAACAACTTATGGTAAAAACCTCTTTTTAAAGGTTGTGCCAGTGCAGGAGGTTGCCCCCAACATTCAGGTAATGTATTTTTTGCTTTGCTAAGGGTCATACAAAATCGATTTTCCAAGTATGGTGTGTTTTAAAAGTTTCAATAAATTATGTAATTTATCTTATTAAGTAATGTTTTATTTCATGTACGGAAGAGTGAATAATGATCAATATCAATCTAATTTTCAGAGAACCTTCATACCTTTACCTATACGGCAACCTCACCAGCCTGATATTGTCCCCAACATTCAAGTAATATAGTTTTTACAAAAGAATCATAATGACTTAATATTTACCATTTTTATTATGCATTTCACAAATATTAGAGAGCAGACATACCTTTACCAGTACGACAACCCTCCCCTAACAGGCAAGAAATTGTTCCCAACATTCGGGTAATTGAATTTTTTACAAAGGAATCATAATAATTTTATATTTACAATTTTTATTATGTATTTCAAAAATTTCAGAGAGTTAACAACCACAGGCAGCGAAATGAAGCTGTTGTGCCAATACCCCCACCTGTTTTGCGGCGGTCAACTCGGGCACGCAGGCCCCCACAGAGGCTTGGCCTGGCTGAACAATAAGTTGAAAAATTTGCTCAAGTATTCAAGCATTTTCTAAAATTAACAAGCAATTCAATCCACGAAATTTCTTAACTTTTTTACTATTGTGTTGTAAAAATTTCTTTCAAGTTCATAGGCACCCACAAAGGTCTCTAGATTTTATGTGTAGACATCTTTTGTAAAGAATTTTAAAGTATGAAAAAAATAAATATTTGTTTTGTTGAAAAGCTTTATTTAAAACTTATCACATTAATCTATTCTAGAAATGAAATGGGGACTTTGGCCAAACGCCCTTAACTTGCGGGTGGAAAACTGGGATTTTTATTTACAATGCCCCACCCAGGAAAAAACCACCAGGCAGAATGGCCATATAACTTACATTTCTGAGCCAAAGATGTCACATATCTTAAGTCCAATGTTTTAGGTTTACACATTTGAATTGCTTGAGGCAAATGGTGACGCTGAATTTAATAAGGAAACTTGGTTTCTGAAGTCGGAATTAGTGTTGAAAGGTCGTTGGGAAAGAAGGTCATCATCAGAAGAGGAAAAGATGTCGTCATCCAGGTAGTGGCCTCTGGGTATTTCATCATCACTTTCAATTTCTTCAAAACAAAAATACATTATTAGGGAGACGCAGGCCAGAACAGGCTTGGAATCAAGCCGAAAACTGACCCTGGAAAAAGGGGTTTAAAAATTTCACAAACGAACAAACACCTAACTTTGGAACAGTTGCCCCCTAGAAAGTTATGTCCTTACTTTATTTGGGGTCCTGAGTTGCTTGGTATTTTATAAGAAACCATCTAACTTGAAATTTTGGCCCTTGCCCTCTTTTCAGGTGGCCAAGAAATGCAACAAAAAATGTTTGAATTTTGTACCTGTAAGTGTAAACCTACCGGTCAAGATTTAAATTATTTTATAGTTGCACATTTTCCATTTCAAGAGACTCAAAGTGTTCTGGAATTAATTTTATAGAACAATTTTGTGAAACAAGCCCTTGACAGAATTTTGGGAGAGTTAAATAAATCTACCTGCTTCTTCATCAATGAAAGCTACATGACGTAATGTCTGTAAAACTCTTTTTTTCCACAAGGTGTAGAAAATGAGAGCCAAGATTGAAATTGTAATCAGGGATACTGAAAGAAAAGTGAAAAAGGTGGAATTTGATATTGTACACAATGACAAAGTAATAATTTTACCTGCGCAGGAGATTCCAACAATACGAGGAAGAGCAAAACTTGGACCTGGTTCAGTTACTGGACTCGGACTTGTGGTAGTTGTAAAAGGATCAGGAGGACTTGGGGAGGGAGCTGGCTCACAAAAATATTCAGTACACAGGTGTCCGGGGACAAAAAAATTTGTACAGTTTTCTACTTTGCATGGTATGAAACAATCAAAGTCAAAGGGGCCCTTTTCAAAAACTTTACAAACACCACCCGAAGCAGGAAGTAATTCTGCTGAGCATTGAAAAATGCTGCATGGATCAAACTCATTCATGTCTAATAAACTTTTAGAGGTAGGCTCAAAATCTGTTGTCAAAAAATTATTAAAGGTTTTTAAATTGGTGGTTTCAATTTCTATTGCTGGCTTGAAACTAGTTGTCAGAGCCTTTGGTTCAGAATTAGTAGTATTTTCATTTAGTGGGACTTGAAGAGATGTTTTGATTTGATGATCTGGTAACTTAGTTGGGGATTTGATAACTTCTGGCTGTAAAATTAAAAAGTATTTCTCCTTAAATATTTGATGATTCTAAAAAGTGAAATCACATACTGGACTTGTAGTTGCAATTTCTTGTGCTGGTGTAAAGCTAGTTGTCAGAGCCTTTGGTTCAGAATTAGTAGGATTTTCATTTAGCTTCTTTATCTGATGATTTGGTAACTTGGTTGCATATTTGATAACTTCTTGCTGGAAAATTGAAAAATCCTATTTTTTTAAACATTTTATGACTCTAAAAAGTTCATTCACCTACTGGACATTTGTAGACTGGACACCTTGGTTCATGAAAACTGTAAGACAAAATGTTGCATGAGTAGGTTGTCCAAGGAAAACAATTATCTTCAGCGTTCCAATCAAACAAGATGCATTTTCGTTGGTATTCATACTTAACCAAACACTTGCTTATCAGCTCTAGGCTACTTTCCATGACAACCAGCATTAAGGTGTAAGACAAATACATATTGAGAATCCTGGTGTATAAAGTTTCCACTCAGATTCCTAAACTGATACTGATAAACTTGGGGGACAAGTTATGTCAAAATAAATATCTCACCCTATTTTGATGAAAAACTTGTAAATATCTGTCCAGTTTTTGAAATTTCCAGAAGGGTGGAAAACTCAGCCGCACAGATTATGGTCAGATCCTTTTCATTTTGAGAAGAAAAGCGGACATTGAGTTGCAAAAGACCTGAAATTAGAATGAATAATAAAGTGAATAGTTTGAATTGACTATCATTAAACACAAGTTTATGAAAGATAGGCAAGTTTAACCGTTATTATCAAAGAGTAAAAAGTTTGGAAATTTATCATAAAATTTCTGTTTTCTTATTTCTCACCTGTTCTTATTGTATTGATGTTGTAAGCAAGGCCAGCTTGCTGGCTAGTTGTTAAGTCATATGCAACAACGTAGGTGTTGGCCAGAAATTGTTCATAAGTGATCCCATTTGTAATTTGAGTGCAAAATTGATTCAATGTTTTCTGGAGACGAACAAAGTCCTGCATTGCATCTGATTCTGAGCACTTTGAATAAAGCTGATCAATTGGACTCCCGTTGAGCTCCAGCTCACACTTTGTGATCCAGACTTTTTTATGAGTGTCTGCTTTAAGAGTTTGAAGAGACCCATGAGCACTCATTGCTGCTCCATGAGACGATGCAGTGTCACTTGGCCCAATTTGTTTCAATTTAGATCTGTTCATTGACTCCAGTTCCTCCAAGGTAAGCCCACCTTGCAAAGGGGGGCCTTGCAAAGGAGCGAAATTGTTTTGGGGTGAAGCAGTTGAGCAAGAAGGTCCGGCGGCTGATGAAGAGGCATGCCCATCTTCTTCCAGTGAACTCCTTTTGGCCTGTTTTGTCTTACGAGCTTTTTTACTTGATTGCAATCTAGTTTGACGTTTTCGGGGAGTTTTTGAAGCAACACTTGCAGCATCATCTTCGCTTGTGACAAGGTCAAAATCTTCATCAGATCCCTCAGGCGAAACTTGACAAGATGGTTTCTTATTTTTCATTTCCATAACAACTTGAACCATGTTATTGAAGGCAAGACGCATGTCATTAATATGAGACTTAAGAGTGACATTCTCCTCATAAACACTCTGTTCCAAAAGGCTGTCAGATGTCTCAAAAGTCCATGCTCTTTTGAAAGCAAATGGACTCTTGCTATAAGAGCCGACCATGGCATCGCTTTCAACAAACATGAAAAATATCCGGGAAGGATTTTCATTGTCTGGAAACAAGTTTTCTGTCAAGAAATCCTGCTTTCCTTTTGGAACTGCTATGGTCTTTACCACTAGTCTATCATAGTAGTACTTAATGTTTTCTTTTGTCCACCTGGCATACAAGTCAGTGCACATTCTTTGGCTAAGGATTCCCACAGGACAATACAAGCAGAATTCTGTAATGATGAAGCGATAATTTTTGGCATCATCTGGTAATTTGAGCAAATAGAACTTTTCTGAGCTCATTTTGAACTTAAAAGAGACATTTGTGTTTGGGGGAAGAAACTTCTGAGCAGTTCCAAAGTCGTGATAAACCTTTCCAATAAAAGTAGCCCCCTCTGGTTTGAAATCCGTATTTGCTTGTCTGTCAGTACGGAAGTATTGGGTTTTAAAGGTGTAAGTTGAGTTTCCCAAGATTTCATTTGTATAGAATGGTGCATCATTAAAAAAACCCTTGCATTGCAATGATCCTTGAGAATCCGAGCCATAACTCAAAACTGTTTGGATGAAGTCCTTATAAGCATAATTTGTGCCTGAGGGAGAGACAATCACATCATTTATTGACATTTGAAGTGATTCAAACAGTGATGGCAGCATGTTGTTGACGGGAACAACTTTATCAGTTTTCAGAGGCAATTTTCCATTTTCATCAACAATCTTTACAGTAGCTTGCATCATAAGATTTTGTATCATGTAAACGTTGGGAGCTTTCAAAGCGGGAAGAATGAAGTCAACTTGTCCTGTATGTTCAATCAATCCAGTAGTGGGAACAAAACGTTGAATTGAGACTTGAGAAAAACGTAAATCAGTTGGTGCATCCCGGAACAAATTTTCAATATAGGATGTTGAAGGAACTGTGCCAGACTCAGCCAACACCCCTGATTGAGCCATTTTCGAAAGTATCAATTAAGCAATGGAAAATTTGTGAGCAGATTTTTTTGCTTTTTTTGTGGGTTTTGCCTTTGGCTTAAATGCAAACTGGCTTGTGTTCAATTTGGCTTGTTTCATAGCCTCAAAAATGTTTCCCAACTTGGCTTGCTTATCATCAGAGTAATTGACAGGTACAAAATCTTGTTTACCATTGCTCTCCTTTGCAACATTCGGGTCCTCCAAATTCTGATTGCTCCTTGTTCCAAATCCCTCCTGAATTGAGTTTGATCCAGTAGCCTTTGCTTGATTTTCAGAATGAGAAACTTCAACTGATCCTGGAATTGGACCTACAGCTTTTGATGCTTCAAATTGTTCTGGCCCTCTCAACGGTACTAAAAAGTCATGGAATTGAATGCCGATGCCTTGGCTCACTTGATCTCCAACGGGGAAGGCACCAACTCTGGCTAAACCACTAAAGTGAAGATGATCTGATGCGTCTGGAGTGTATCGTCTCATTTCAGTCCAAGAAAAATAGAAAATACAAGATTGATGGGTAGATGGCACAAAATTTCTTCAAAAGGTGTTGCTTTTCCTTGACACTTAAATTTAAGGCACAGCCCAAGGAAGCCTTTTTTTCAAACTTTGATTTCAACAGTCCCAAGCGTTTTGACTTTCTAATAATTGTGAAGTCTTGTTTACGAACTTTTATATGTCCATTACAAACTAAATGCAAAATCTTAATCAAAATGTTCAATTCGTTTTCATTAGCTAACGAAATTACTCGACAGTTTTGTCTTGGGGTGCTCTCATAAAGTTTTGCCAAAAAGTTTTTGCTTGCCAACATCAGATGGTGCAGATAGTCAATGTCCATGTCATGCAACTCTTTGCAACACAACACCACAAACAAATGAAAACGGAGAGCCTTCTAATTTTCCAGCTGTTGGCCTGATCTTGATTTGGAGAACATCCGATGGTGCATTCACAGTGAACCATAATGGTTGAAAATTGAAAGAATGGAACATGACATTGTCTGGAAGCCCCACACATCTGATTGTGACATCTTGGTTGACGGTTTGGCCCTTGAGATCAAAGTTTTCACCACAGACTAAATTTGTTGTCACAGTCAACACTACACTTTTATTGTCTTTCTTTGAAAATTTCACAAAAAAGTCTATGAGTGAAATTTGCCAAACTCCAACAAAAATGTTTGCATACTTAATGTTAATTTTTTGGTCCACTTTTCCTTCTTTTGGGTTACTCGAAAGCACAAATGACTTCAAAGGGTTTGACATGGCCTCAACTACTTCACATCTTTTGCTGGAATCCAGGCATTGAACTTGTCTGCAAACAAAAAATAATGAATTATGCTCAATAAGATAACCAAAAAATAGAAGCTTACCAGGATAATACAGAAACTTGACAAGGTGTTCAGTTTTTCCCTTGCGTCTCCTTGTTTTCAGAACTTTGTCAACTGTCCAATAATCTTTTTGGTTTGGATCAGGGCTGAGTTTCAACTGCTCTTGATAATATCTTCCAGGAACCACGGTGTCCAATAGATCAGAGAGCTCATACATCGGTGGGTCAACAGAAGCATCCACTTTTGAAATCTTAAAGATTTGTCCTCTGTGCTCAACGAGAAAAAAAAGACTGAAATTATTTTTCATTTTCTTTTTGTCCAACTATCTTTGCATCTTGCCAGAGAGGGGAGAGTCAGCAAAAGACCGAGGGGGTAAGCTGGGCAACCCAGGTAAATTAACCAAAGGTAAGGTTGAATTGCAGTTAAGTTAATAATTGAAATGTTTTTAATTAGGAGCTATATTAAATTTGTATTTGCTTCCCTGTTAGTTTTCATATTTCTGTATTTAACAAATATCTTTGTTGAGAATTCAACTTAACCTATTGATTAGCTCCACTTTATTTGCCAAAGATGACTTAAAAAAGAATCAAACTTAGTGAGTGTTGTTTCTCATTTTAGCAGTCAACTCCTAATCATGAATTTCTAGGCTTACTCTCTCCTATCAGACATAAACTTACTTTTTGGCTTTTGAATTCAACATTTTGAAACCATAAAATAAGTTCATGCTTTTGTGTTCTCAGCAGACAATTGTAAGTTTTACAATCACACAATTTACCTATCTTGTTTTTTGAAAAGCAAATTAGACAAACTGTGGACCACAATCTACCTGGCAAATTATTGGATTCATTTAATTATCATGTTTGTGCAATATTTTTAATTCTCCCAGTTTCACCTAGGATTGTTTGCCTCCTGTTTAGGAAAGCATCTTCCCATAAAAAAACTCAATCACCTCAATCGGTTCCTTTGATTCCAAAACCAATTTCATTATTGATGAGCTATTTTCTCAAAGTTATTTTTCAGATTCATTTAATTGTTGTGTTTGTGAAATATTTTTAATTCTCAGACTTTTCACCTGGAATTGTTTGCCACCTGTGGAGGAAAGCCTCTTCCCATAAAAAACTCAACCACCTCAATCGGTTCCTTTGATTCCAAAACCAATTTTATTATTGTTGAGTTGTTTTCTCAAAGTTATTTTTCAAATCCAAAATTTACCTGCTCGTTTTTTTAAGAGCAATTAAGGCAACCTGTGGACCACAATCTACCTGGCAAATTATTAGATTCATTTTTCTTATCCTGACTGTGTAATGATTAAAATTCTCAGACTTTTCCCCCAAAAAAATTTCCACCCCACCGTTGGAAGAAACCTCCTCCAAAAACTCCATAGCGTCATGGATTTTTTGATTTCCAAACAAATATTCCTCCCAATGAGTTGTTTGCGAGAGTTAGAGGAAAGAAAAAAGAGAAGAACTTTTGCAAACAAACTGCTTTGAAACAAAGGAAAGAGATACAAAAAAATCCTATCTGTTTGGATAGAACATCTGTCTGTACTGGTAGAAAATTTACCGGTACCAATAGAAAATCTATCTGTACCTGAGAAAAAAACTCCTCCAATCGTACCGAAAGGAAAGAAAAATCTATATGTTCCGAAATATGAAAATTTTCTATAGGTAATTTTGGCATAATTTCATAATGTTTTTTGGAATTTTTTAATTGTATTATGAAGTTCATGATGTTTTAAGGATAAGTCAACTTAACTATTTATGTTTAACTAGGAAGAGAAAACTGTTTCAGTATGAAAAATTGAAAAACTCCTTCACGTTCCAATAGAAAAAAAACTTCTATACGTACCGACTACCGATAAACAAAAAGCTTCTATACGTACCGATAAACAAAAAGCTTCTATACGTACGGATAAACAAAAAAACTTGCAAGATATTAATCTACAACTAATACTTGATTAAAATATTATCAACC
>SXGT01084175.1_pt1 | contig 11263 bp, 10 predicted proteins | sample 3176221 | NCBI WGS metagenome assembly SXGT01 (sample SAMN11356862, study PRJNA531348) | freshwater metagenome | isolation source: freshwater sample F1-120 | place: China: Fuxian Lake, Yuxi | collected 2017-12-25
GCATCGGCATCTTCAATCGTTCGTACTACGAGGAAGTTCTGATCGTCAAGGTCCATCCGGAGATCCTGGCGAACCAGCGCATTCCGAATGGGAAGCCGAGCAAGGAGTTTTGGCAGCATCGCTACGACGACATCAATTGCCTCGAACGACATCTGACGCAGAACGGAACCGTTATCCTCAAGTTCTTCCTGCATTTGTCCAAGGAAGAACAATGTGCGCGCTTTATCGATCGCCTCGAAGATCCCCAGAAACACTGGAAGTTCTCCGACGCCGACCTGAAAGAACGCGGCTACTGGGACGAATACATGGCCGCCTACGAAGACTGCATTCGCGAAACGAACACGGCGTGGGCGCCGTGGCACGTCATCCCGGCGGATCACAAATGGGTGAGTCGGGCGATGGTGGCCCACATCGTTACGAAAACGATCGCGAGCCTCGACCTGAAGTACCCGGAAGTGACGAAAGACAAGTTAGCAAGCATCAACGATGCCAAGAAAAAATTGGCTGCCGAAAGATGATCCCTCCCCGCACGCTAGCAGTTTCGCGCGGTTGGCGTGTTGTTTTCGACCTTTTTCTTGTTTCATTGCGACGAACCGTGCGATATACTACCTATCTGCACAAGCGTCCCGCCTCCCGGGTTTTTCGACGCAAGGATGATCCATGTTGCAATGCCGTCGCTACTTCGTTGCTCTGCCGTTAGCCTTGATCGCAGCCGTTCCCGTGTTCGCGCAACCGGCAACTCGCGATGAAGATGCGCTCGTCGATTTCTTCGAACGTAAGATCCGCCCTTTGCTCGTAGATAATTGCTACAACTGCCATTCCGCGAACACGAACTCGCGCGGCGGCCTGCGCGTGGACGATCGCAACGGCCTGACCATCGGCGGCGGACGTGGCGCCGCAGTCGTGCCGGGCCATCCGGAGAAGAGCCTGCTGATTGCTGCCGTCAAAAAGACGCACGCCGAGGTGAAGATGCCGCCGAAGAAAGCGCTGACCGAGGAACAGATCGACGACCTCGCGAAATGGATCAAGGACGGCGCCGCCTGGCCGAAGGTGCGCGTCCCCGCAGCGATCAATCGGCCCAATCCCGCATTCGACAAGCTGCGCAAGGAGCACTGGGCGTTTCAGCCGATTCGCGAAACCAAGGTTCCCGTCGTCAACGATGCGGCCTGGGCGCGCGACGATATCGATCGCTTCCTGCTCGCCAAGATGGCGGCGCAGGGACTCAAGCCCGTCGCCGACGCGGACCCGATCGCGTTGATTCGCCGCGTCACGTTTGATCTGAACGGGTTGCCGCCGACGCCGGCGGAGGTCGCGGAATTCGTCAAGGCGCGGAACGTGAATCCGAGCGCGGCGTATGAATCGCTCGTCGATCGGTTGCTCGCGTCGCCGGCGTTCGGCGAGCGTTGGGGCAGGCACTGGCTCGACGTCGCCCGCTACGGCGAATCGACCGGCTCCGCGCGCAACCTGCCCTATCCGCATGCCTGGCGCTATCGCGATTACGTCATTGACGCCTTCAACAGCGACCAGCCGTTCGACCAGTTCATCCGCGAGCAAATCGCCGGCGATCTTCTTCCCGCGAAAGATCAATTGCAACGTGACCAGCAGCTGACGGCCACCGGTTTTCTGGCGCTGGGTGTGCGCGACGTCAATCAGCGTTTCAAGATCCGCTTCGTCATGGACAACATCGACGAACAGATCGACGCCGTCAGCCGCGCTTTCCTGGCGCTGACCGTGAGCTGCGCGCGTTGTCACGATCACAAATTCGATCCGATTCCGACGACCGACTATTACGCGCTCGCCGGCATCTTCCAGTCGAGCGACGTTTGTGCTGGTCTGCGCAACAAGATGGGGGGCGGCGGGCTCGACTATTATGACACGAATTTGCTTATCTCCCTCAGCGGCCGCGGCGGCGCGAACGCGAAAGCCCTGGCCAAGATCGAAGACGCCAAGAGCCGGCTCGCCAAGGCCCGCGCCAACTTGCTCGAAATCGCCGAGAACCCCGACAAGATCCCCGCCGGTCCGGAACGCGAAAAGAAGATGACGGCCGCGCGCAAGCAAGTCACCAGCATTCAGCAAGAGTTGATTTCGCTCAGCGATCCCGCCGCACACGGCCCCGTCGCGATGGGCGTGCGCGACGCGAAAATCATCGCCGACTGCGACATCCGCATCCGTGGCGAGGCGGAAAAGCTCGGCCCCACCGTCAAACGCGGCTTCCTCTCGGCGTTCGACGTCCCCGGCACGCCGAAGATCAACCCCGACCAGAGCGGCCGGCTCGAACTCGCACACTGGCTCGCCAGCGCCAAGAACCCACTTACCGCCCGCGTGATCGCCAATCGTGTATGGCATCACCTTTTCGGTCAAGGCATTGTTCTCAGCGTGGACAACTTCGGCGTCACGGGCGATACGCCATCGCACCCGGAATTGCTCGATCATCTAGCGACGCGTTTTTCCTCCCCGTTAGCCGGACGCGCAAGCGACGGACCATTCAATCCGTCGCTTGCGCGTCCGGCTAACGAAGGTATGGGCTGGTCGATCAAGCGCCTGGTGCGCACGATCGTCCTGACACGCGCCTACCAACTCGGTGCCGACACGCCCGCCGCGAATGTAAAGCTCGATCCCGCGAATCGCCTTGTCTGGCGGCACAACCCGCGCCGCCTGAGCGCCGAGGAAATCCGCGACGCCATGCTCGCCGCCTCCGGCAAACTCGATCGCACGCGGCCCAAGGGATCGCCCGCCATGGATTTCAAAGTGACCGAACTATCGAACGTCAGCCCGCTGGCCAAGCAGCTCGAAGAAGAAGCCAAGAAGAGCGTGCGCCGCAGCGTCTACTTGCCGCTGGTTCGCCTCATCACGCCGAAGTCGCTCGAAGTCTTCGATTTCGCCGAGCAAGGCCTGGTCACCGGCAGCCGCGATACGACGACGGTGGCAACGCAAGCACTTTATTTGTTGAACGATCCATTCGTCCGACAGCAATCGCAAGGATTGGCCGCGCGCGTGCTAAGTGAGAAAACGCTGAACGACGACGCTCGTATCACGATGGCGTACCGTCTGGCATTGGCACGCCCGGCAACCACGAAGGAAGCCGAACGAGCCGTGAGCTACATCACCGACTACGAGAACGCCGCCGGCGAGGAAAAATCGGTGCCGAATCCGCGCAACGCGGCGTGGGCGAGCTTCTGCCAGGCTCTTTTGGCGTCGGCGGAATTCCGATATGTCCGCTAGCGCTTGCGATAGAATCAAGAAGGGGGCGTGGCGGACATGGAATTCCGGTTTAACACGGACCCGGACACCGGTTTGCCTCACATTTACGATCATGGTGTGACGAAAGAGGAAGTTCGCCAAGTGCTCGCTCACCCACAGGAGAACCGAGCTGGCTCCGAGGATTCATTTGCGGCGATTGGCCAGACAAACGGCGGCAGATACCTGCACGTTATCTATGTCCCCGACGCAGACGGTGACGGAGCTTTCGTAATCACGGCTTATCCAATACGCGGTCAGCAGCTCAAAGCATTTCGTCGACGCCGACGAAGGAAGGGAAAATGAAAAAACAGCAATTCCCGCCTGGTTGGGATGCCGCGCGTGTTCAACGCGTCATCGACCACTATGAAAACATGACCGACGACGAATGGATCGCGGAGGATGAAGCCGCGGAGAAAGCGAACAAAAACCAGTTGCCTGTTCCGTGGGCCCACAAGACCAACGGCGTCGCGGACCCGAAAAAAAGCAAGCCTCGCACGAGCCAGCTTGCCGTGCCAACTGTGAGCCCCACGAGCAATGGCGCACAACGCCAGAAGAAAGACAGACGACCGAAGGCGCGGCCGCTCGCCAAGGGGAAGGCCAAGCATGCGAAGAGTGATCGCGGCCGAGTCGGAACGAAGTGATTGCTATTGTCCGTCGCCTCGTTCGTTTCCGGTTTCAGGAGGATTGTTCTGCGGTGGAATCGACTTGCCGCCAAGGAGAGTCTCGCGCGGAAAATATCGTGGGCCAAATAGGCGACGATGCCAGGTCGGTTGATGGACGTCGGGCACGCCCAGGCCGGAGATGATGCCCGGTGAAAAAGGCAGCCAGCGCGTGCCGAACAGAAATCGGTGCCACACGGGCTGCTCGGAGTCCGGCCCCTCGTGTGGAGGGGGGGGCGGATGCCTGCCGGTCGGCGAGTCAAAGTACGACGGATCGCAGTTAAACCGGGGATCGGTGTACTTCTCAACGCAACCGCAGCCGGCAAGGAACAGGAGAACCATCGGCCACAAGGATAATGCGAAACGTTGCATACGCTGTCGGCCCCGGCTAATTCGATGGTTGGGTTTCGTTCTGAGTGTCGTCAGGAGGAATGTACTGTGGAGGAATTGAGTGGGGGCCATATAGCCGAGGAAGCTGTCGCGTGCCAAAGAGACACTTATGCCACGCCGACTGGTCCGGGTCAGGGCCGCCGCCACCGGCCCAGTTTCGGTCTTCCCAGGCTTCCAGGCATCCGCAGCCCGATAGTGCAACGATCCAGATGGCGACGAAAAGTACCCCAAGTTTCCGCATTTTTCCGAGCCTCCGTCAGGAAAAATGGGTATAGTGTGTTGTTTGAATCCGTCAATAGAGATCGACTGCTCGAAGGACTGATCGCATGATGAATCGCATCACCCGCCGCCAGGCCCTCAAGACCACCGCCGCCGGTTTCGGCTACCTCGCCCTCGCCGGCATGCTCGGCGCCCAGCAGCGGCGCGAGAATCCGCTCGTGCCGCGCGAGCCGCACTACCCCGTCAAGGCGAAGCGCATCATCTTCTGCTTCATGGAAGGGGCGATGTCGCAGCTCGACACCTTCGAGTACAAGCCGCTCCTGCAACGGCACGACAACCGAGTCGCTCCCGGCGGCGCCATCCTCACCGCGTCGAAGTTCCGCTTCGCCCGGCATGGCCAAACCGGCACCTGGGTCTCGAACCTCATGCCGAACCTGGCCCGGCACGTCGATAAGTTCTGCTTCATCCGCGGCCTACACACCGATACGCCGGCCCATCCGCAAGCCGTCATCCAGCTTCACACCGGCACCGCCCTCGCACAGCTCACCCGGCCTTCGCTGGGGGCGTGGCTGCTCTACGGCCTCGGCACCGAGAACCAGGACCTGCCCGGCTACATCACGATCAATCCGTCTCCCAACTTCGGCGGCGTCACCAACTACGGCACCGCGTTTATGCCCGCCCACTTCCAGGGCACGCGCGTCAGCGACACCGGTGTCATCCCGAACCTGACGCCGACGACGCCGTCGAGCTTGCAGCGCCGCCAGCTCGAACTGATCCAGGAGATGAACCGCGATTTAGCGCGCACGCCCGGCGCCCCGGAAGCCGTCGAGGGCGTCATCCAGTCCTACGAACTCGCCTTCCGCATGCAGGACCGCGTGCCGGAGCTGCTCGACATCACGCGCGAGCCGCAATCGGTGCGCGACCGCTACGGCATCCAGGACGGCCCGCAAGGCAGCTTCGCCCGGCAATGCCTGATGGCCCGCCGCCTGAGCGAGGCCGGCGTCCGCTTCGTCGAGATCACGCAGTCGGGCTGGGACCATCACAACAACCTGCACCAGGGCCTCATCAGCCAATCGCGCATGGTCGATCAGCCGACCGCCGCCCTGCTCACCGACCTCGAACAGCGCGGCCTGCTCGACGACACGCTCGTCCTCTTCGGCAGCGAGTTCGGCCGCATGCCGACGGCTCAAGGCCCCGACGGCCGCGATCACAACATCACCGGCTACCCGATGTGGCTCGCCGGCGGCGGCGTCAAGGCGGGTTATTCGTATGGCGAAACAGACGAGTACGGCCTCAACGGCATCGACGGCCGCATGCACACGACCGACCTGCACGCGACGCTGTTGGCGTTGATGGGCCTGGATCACGAGCAGTTGACGTATCGCTACGCGGGGCGCGATTTCCGGCTCACGGACGTGGCGGGGCATGTGGTGAATGAGATTTTCGAGTGAGCGGCGCGCCGATGAGAATATCCGGCCGTTTTCTCGTTGCAAGAGTGCATACCATCAATATCACGACAGCCGTCAGGCGACTAGAGGAAGGGCACTCTATCTGAGTTGGAAGGCTTGTTGACGAGGAAGCCGACGAGGTCGAATGCCCCAGCATGTTCTACCAGATCGGTTTTTTTGCGTCCCGCAGCGTAGAATGATGCAAACAAGAGCACCATACATCAGTTACAAAAGGCAACCTTATGCGTCCCCTTCTCTCAACAATGCTCGTCTTCGTTTTGTGCGTGCGTTGCTTTGCTGGCGGGGAGGCCGATTTCGGCTGGGAGTTGCTCGACGTCGCAAAGAAGAAAGCGATCCTCGAAGAGTACAACGGCTACCTACTCCCTGGGAAGGATGGGAAGCCTCACGCCAAGTTTGCGGCAGCCGGTCGGCTCATGAGAGGGCGAGGCATGGAATTTGGATTTGGGTACATTATCCCCGCGATCTTCGCTTGGGGCGATATCGTTAATAAGCAGGAAATGAAAAAACCAATCACCCTAGCCGAAGTATCCCGCGCGCACCTCATAGGCCAGATCAGGGTCCAAGGGGGGACAACAATGCAGCCGAAGTTCGTCGAAAAACTGCCGGACAGAATGATTGATGAGTATTTTTGGGCGATGAAATTTCACAGTTCCAACCGCGGTGACTGCGTTGATTGTCTGAATCGAATTGGGGCCTTCGGCCCGCGCGCGTCACGCTTGGCTCCAGAACTGCGTGCGTGGTATTTCGAGACGAAGGGCGGCGCGGGTGCTGTGCGTGATTTTGACATGAAGGCGATACTGGATCGAATCGAGAAGAAGTAAAGGTCCGCGTAAACGACGGTCGCCTTTAAGCAAAGGGCTGGGAGTCGTAACTGCACCGACTCCGCCTTTTTCCGCCCGTCGTTTCTATCCCCGGCGAGTGAATGTCACCATTCCCTCCCATTTTCCGGACCCTGTTTCAAGAACAATCCGATGCCTGTAGTGATGGCCTTGCGCCGGGCAATCGGTTAATTCGGTGCATTGCCCTTTCAAGTCCCGAATAAGGCGGTCGAGGGGCATTTCGATTTCTATGCCGTCCTCGGCTGAATGGACAAGGACTTCAGAGGGTATCCCGCCCGAATACCCAGGGTCCGACCACCATGGATCCATGGTGAAATCTACCTTGAATTTGACGTCCGATTCTCGCGTTTTCATTGTTGTCTCTCCCATTCGTTTTTCACGTTTGGACCTCAGTTTCACTTTGCGCATTATATCGCCTGTGAGGACGGCTAAAGGACTTTTCACCTTTTTCGTCGATTGCCCTATTCCACCTCCGCGCCTTTGCGACTTATCAAACGTGATTCGATTAACAACAAACAACCGAGTCTAAGTCTTTTCTCGATCACCGTTGCGTCATGCCTCAAGTGATAGGGAAGCGTTGCCATCGAGTTGAACCAGGGACACTATGAAACCCGCCGACTGGATCTGCACCACAGCCGAGCCGATCGCCTCTTCCAGCGACGGCGCCTCGCGATCGAAGTGAACCCACGCTTGGCCGTCACAACACGTCGGCGTGCCGTCATCGCCGCCTGCCGCAAACAGCGCATCTGCCTGGTGGTCTGAAACCTCCGCCTCACCATCGAGCATCACGTCAAATTCGTACGTCTTCATGGAAGCCCCGCTTCGCCCCGTCGGAAAACAGGACAGCGTCAGACGGTCAAGGCACGACCTGCACCGTGCCGAATTGACGGAAGTGTTGATCGAATGTGAAGGCGGTCGTCAGGCCCAGCCTCTCGATGATCACCTTCGAAGTGCAGTCGGTGAAGCTCCAGTCCTTGTCGGCGAATTTCCGGAAGACCTCCCAGGCTTCGCGCACATCCGACTCTTGCAGGAAACACAAGTCAGCGAGGCGCTGGGCAAATAACTGGTCCCCAAGCATCAGAGCCCGCGCCGGCTCTTTGCGGACGCGCAGGAGCGTCAAGGTTTCATCCACGACATAGTCGGTCGTGAAGAGCCGATCCTGGTTCTGGCTCAGCCACGCAGCGGCGGCGGCGTGGTTGGCATCCCACGTCACAACGCTGGCGAACCAGGCGCCCGTGTCCACGAAGATCATCGCGCCCCCGTCTCGCCATAGAGCACTTGATCGTGGTCCCGGCTCGTCCGCGCATCACCCCCCACCGTGGGTAAAGCAGCGATTCCCGCCAGGATGCTCGCGGCGTCGAGTCCTTCCCTTGTACTCTGGTCGGCGCCGAGAAGAATCAACGACACGCGCGTTCCTTCCGCCAGGGCCAGCGGCGCCGTGGGGCGCAGCAGGCCGCCTTCAAACACGGCTGTGATCGACGTCGACATGCAAAGCCCTCCGAAGGATGTTAGTCATTATACCTTGCCGACATGGTGATACAAGCGCCCGTCCATTCGTCGCCCGCATGCCTTTGTCGAAGCCCTTGCTCGCGATCGTGAGGGCGTCCAATCATTTTCGCGCATTGATGCGTTCCCGCAGGATCTGCCCCGCTTGGTCATAGATCGCCAGCAGCTTCTTGCCCGCCTCGGGGCTGCTGAACTTCGCCTTCGCCGAAATCGTCGCGTGGCCTTCCTCCACTTGCTTTAAGAGGCCCTGGGCGGCGTCCACGTCGAAGACGCCCTTGCCGTCGAAATTTACGTACACCGGCGACGAGTGTGCGAACGGCTTCTTGTTGAATTCGTCCTTCGCTTCGCTGTCGATGCGCACCGCGAACCATGCTGGAGCATCGATGCGCACCTCGTGGGTCAACTTGACCTTGTGCCCCTCAAGGCGTTGAAGCTGCGTCTTGATGACCGTGCCGTTGTGGATCAGTTGCAGCTTCTGGGACGGATGTCGACCAATGGCCGACGCCTCGATCTTGAGCGTCGTCACGTCCTTGAGGTCGATCACATCGCCCATCTTCTTGCCGTTGACGGTGAGCGACAAGAGCGGCCCGTTGGTCGCCTGGCAGCGGCCTGCCTTCACCGCATCAAGCCAGGACGCGATCGTTAGTTTGTCGTTAGTCGGACGCGCAAGCGACGGATCGTTTGGGCCGTCGCTTGCGCGTCCGGCTAACGACGGGAGAACCTCGGCGTAGACACGCGAGAAGTCGTACATGAACCAGTCAGTGCCAGTCGAGATCGGCATTTTCAGGCCAATGTTGAGGTAGCGGTAATAATTGTCCTCGTAGAGCCCGCCGCGGCTGCCGTCGAAGACGTTGAGGGCGTCGAGCCGGCCGGTGACGGCGCTGGGCACGTCCTCGAAGCCGTTGGTGTTGTGGCACCAGATGACCGTGCCGCCTTGCTTTTTGGCGTCGTCGATGCCGGGGCGCAGCGCGGGATCGTCGAAGCCGCCGCCGGCGATGCCGGGGCCGATCGACACCGGCTTGACGAGCTGTTTGATGTTGAGAAACATGACGTGGCCGTAGCCCTGGCCGTAGCCGAGGAAGTTGTGGCGATGCTCCTCACCGTTGTTCACCAAAACGCCGGCGACGGACAGCTTGGGCAGATCGCCGATCGGGTACTTGTTGGTGATGTAGCTAAGGTCGTCCTTGTCGCGCTCCAGATACGAGATGAACAGGACGCGCAAGCCGTCGGCAGCCGGGATCTTGCGGATGTACTCGTCGGCCGTCTCCAGGGAAAAACCTCGTAAGTGCAAGTGCGTATTACCCGCGACGAGATTCGACTTCTCCGGCCGAAATAGAAACGCGAGATCGATGGCAACGCTGGCGGGCGTCTTACCGGTGAGGTCGAGTTCCTTCTGAGCGAGAGCGGTCTCCAGGCCGGAGACGGCGTGCAGCTTCAGCCTGGCGCGCGGCAAGGTCGCCTCGGCGCCGCCTTTGGGGACGACGTACCAGTGGATGCCGGGCATGTCCTTGGTCAGGCCGGTGGTGCGCGCGAACAGGCCGGGAATCTCGAGCGATTTGCCGTCGGCGCCCAGCACCTGAATGATGCCAGCGACGCTCTCGCCGGCTTCGTCGCGCAGGGTCACGCTCACCTTGACGTGGTCCTTCTGCGGCTGGGCGGCGATGAAGACCGTCATGCTCAGGATCGCCAGCGTGATGGAGCCTATGAAGAATTTTCGCATGGATGGGTCTCCAATCGTAGGCGTCTCGCCGGCCCTACGGCAATAACGCGGAGGCGATGGTGTTCGACAATCGCGACAAGAAGCGGCCTTCTGGCTCTTGCGGTTGCGTCGTGAAGAGGATGAAGTAGGCGTCGGCGTCCGGGTCGATCCAGACGAGCGTGCCGGTGGCGCCCCAGTGACCGAAGGTGCGCGGCCCCAGCAAGTCGCCGAAGTTGGCGGAATGGGCGGGCCAATTCAAACGCCAACCGAGGCCCCACGGCCGACAGCGGCGCTCTTCCTCATGCACGCGCGGCATGGCGGCGAGCTGGTTCGACGTCATGGCCCGGACCGACGCGGGGCTGAGGATACGCGTTTTCTCTAACATGCCGCCGCCGAGCATCATCTGGCAAAAGCGCGCGAAATCGGCGGGGGTCGTGATCAGGCCGCCCCAGGGCACGCCCAGGCCTTGCCAGTAGGCGCCGTTCCAGTTCCAGTCTTCCTTCTCGAGCGCCGCCGGCACGCGCACATGGGCGATACGCTCACGCCGCGCTCCCTGAACGCCAAGCGAGGTGTCGTTCATCTCCAAGGGGCCGAACACTTCCTTGGCGAGAAAATCCGCGAGCGTGACGCCGGCGATTTGATGAACGATCTCGGCGAGCATCAGGATGCCCATGCTCTGGTAATTGACGCGCGTGCCGGATGGGAATAGCAGACCGAGCTGGCACGTCTCACGCACGAATGCCGACAGGGGCTGATGGGCGCGGCGCAGCTTCTCGTTGTCGGGGACCATGTCGGGAAGGCCGGAGGTGTGCGTCAGTAGATGGCGGATCTGCACGTCGCGTTTGCCGTTCGCGGCGAAAGCGGGGACATAATCGGCGACGCGATCGTCGAGCGCCAGTCGGCCGCGCTCCAGCAGCATCATGATCGCCGTACACGCGACGGGCTTGGTCGGCGACGCGATCAGGAAGGTTGCGTCCTTGCGAAGCGCGGGGGCATCCTTGGCGGGCCGCTGTCGGCCCATGAGACGCGATTCGAGCATGCGACCGCGCCGGCCGACGCACCAGCCCGCCGCAGGGATGCGGTCCTCCTGGATCCAACGCTGCACAAGCTCGTCGGCGCGGCGAATTGCGGCGGGATCGAGACCGATGGCTTCAGGGCGAGCGATGGGGATGGCGGACATGGCTGTTTCCTCCAGGTTCTTCTTCGTTTAGCGTTCGCGGTGAAGCGCCAGGAATCTGGCGC
>SXGT01097522.1_pt1 | contig 11263 bp, 8 predicted proteins | sample 3176221 | NCBI WGS metagenome assembly SXGT01 (sample SAMN11356862, study PRJNA531348) | freshwater metagenome | isolation source: freshwater sample F1-120 | place: China: Fuxian Lake, Yuxi | collected 2017-12-25
ATCGCTGCACCAGTAGACCCTTGGCCTCGCCGTTGGTCCCCAGTTCGCGGATAAATTCGTCGCGCTCTTTTTCGTCGAAGGCGTAGTGCTCTTGTTTGTTTTTCTTTACCAAAAAGAGGGGGGGCTGGGCCAGGTAGAGCTTGCCTTTCTCGATCAATTCGCGCATATAGCGAAAAAAGAAGGTCATCAGCAAGGTGCGGATATGGCTGCCGTCCACGTCGGCGTCGGCCATGATGATCACCTTGCCGTAGCGCAGGCGGCTGAAGTTGTAGTCCTCGCCGATACCCGCCCCCAGGGCGCCGATCAAGGGCAGCAGTTTGTCGTTGCCCAGCACCCTGTCGATGCGGGCCTTCTCCACGTTCAGGGGCTTGCCGAAAAGGGGCAGCACTGCCTGAAAGTGCTGATCGCGAGCCTGGGCAGCCGATCCGCCGGCTGAATCGCCCTCTACCAGGAAGATTTCGGTCTGTTCCGGGTCTCGCAGCGAACAGTCGGCCAGTTTGCCCGGCAGGGAAGCCCCGTCGAGCACCCCTTTGCGCCTGGTCAACTCCCTCGCTTTCCGGGCAGCCTCGCGGGCCCGGCCGGCCTCGACGATCTTTTCGATGATCTTGCGGGCGACGTCCGGATTTTCTTCTAGGTATTCGTCGAGTGCTTCACTGGTCAGGGATTCCACCAGCCCTTTGACACTGCTGTTGCCCAGTTTGGACTTGGTCTGCCCCTCGAATTGGGGATCGGGCAGTTTGGCGCTGATCACCGCTGCCATACCCTCGCGGGTGTCCTCGCCAGCCACATCGAATTTTATGTTTTTAAATAAATTATTTCGATTGGCGTACGCGTTGAGAGTGCGGGTCAGGGCTGCTTTGAAACCCACAAGGTGGGTGCCGCCCTCGCCGGTTTTGATGTTGTTGGCGTAGCTGAAGATGGTTTCCTGGTACCCGTCGTTGTACTGCAGGGCCACCTCGACGCTCACGTCGTCCCGCTTCCCGTGCAGGTAGATCGGTTCGGGGTGCAGCTTGTTGCGCCCCTCGTTGAGAAAGAGCACAAACTCGACCAGCCCACCTTCGAAGAGGAAGGTCTTGTGTTCGCCGCTGCGCCCGTCGGTGACCACGATCTCCAAGCCCTTGTTCAGGAAGGCCAGTTCGCGCAGGCGATGCAGGATGGTTTCGTATTCGAAGGTGACGGTCTCGAAGATCTGGCTGTCGGGCTTGAAGTGTACGCGGGTTCCGTGTTCTGTCGTGGTCCCCACCACCTCCAGACCGGTTCTGGCTTCGCCCCGCTCGAATCGCTGCTGGTGGATCTGGCCGTCCTGCCGAACCTCCACCACGCACCACTCGGACAGGGCATTGACCACCGACGCCCCCACCCCATGCAGGCCGCCGGAGACCTGGTACGCCTTTTTGTCGAACTTGCCACCGGCGTGCAGCATGGTCATCACCACCTCCACGCCCGACTTCTGCTCGCCGGGGTGGAACCCAACCGGGATGCCGCGGCCGTTGTCATCGATGGCGATGCTGCCGTCGGCCTGGATGGCCACCCCGATCCGGGTGCAATACCCGGCCATGGCCTCGTCCACACAGTTGTTGACAATCTCCTTGACCAACTCGTGGAGACCCGCCACCCCGGTGTCGCCGATATACATTGCCGGCCGCTTGCGCACCCCCTCCAGGCCTTTGAGAACCTGAATAGCATCGGGAGTATAGGCCCCCGGGGACGCTGCTGCATCGTCCCCGATGACCTCCTTGACGACTACTTCTGACATTGATTCAACTCCTTTGTGGAATCACTGAGTTGACGGATGAATCTGTGCGGTTTCAACTCTGCTTGCGTGTGTTCAGGAACACGAGTTCTCCAATCACCTTTTTGCCGACCCGGGCATTCAGGCGGTCGACGATCTCCTGCTTGACGTAGTTGAATTGGGTGCGCCAGGCAGGGGAGGCGACCGCCACCTCGAGTTTCCCGTGGCGGATCTTCAGCGGGCGGGCGCGACTGGCGAGGGGGCCGGCAGCCTCCTCCCAGGCCAGCAGGATACGCGCCTCAAGCAGTTTTTCGGTTATGCCGAGGTCTGCCATCGCTGCTTCGAGCAGGTTCTGCAGCGGTTCAGCACCCGCTGGCCGCGGTTCAGACATCGAGCCAGATCTCCTCGAACCCTGCGCAGAGTGCCTCATCGGGCCGCTTGGGGGCAGTGAGCACCACCTGCTCGAAGGCGTCGATCAAATTCATCAAGGCGGCCGACCGCTGGGCATCCAGTTCGGAGAACACGTCGTCCAGCAACAAGACCGGCCCCTGTCCGGTCTCGCGGGATAAAACGTGGGTCTCGGCCATCTTCCAGGAAATCAACAGGGTTTTCATCTGTCCCTCCGAGGCAAAAGCGTCGGCAGGGTGGCCGTCGAGTGTGAAAACTAGATTGTCGCGGTGGCTCCCACAGCGGGTATGCCCCAGATGCAGTTCGGACGACCGCCGATTTCTCATTTCCCGCTGTAGGTCCTCGCACAACATCGCCTCTGTGGGTGTGCTATCCCCCGATATGGTCGGGGAGTACTGGTAGGACAATCCGGCCTCTTCGCGCGCTCCGCTCAACCGGGCATAGTGGGCGGCGAGGGTCTCCTGCATTCCACCGAGGATCTCCAGGCGGCAGAATCGGATCCGCGCCCCGATTCGCGCCAGTTGCATATCCCACGCGTCCAGTGCTTGGCTGTCGCTTTCGCGGAGTGTGCCTCCACTCGCCTTCAACAACTGGTTGCGTTGAGCGAGCACCCGCTGATACTGCTGCAAATCGTATAGATAGGATGCGCTGGTCTGCGAGATGAGGATATCGAGAAGGCGTCGGCGCTGGGCCGGAAAGCGCATGACCAGCGACACATCTTCCGGGGAGAAGTGGACTGTTTTGAAAATTCCGAGGATGTCAGCAATGCGCGGCAGGGGAGTGCCGTCGCAGAAGAACCTTTTGCCCTCCTCGTTCCCGTAAAAAAGGCGCAACTGATGGCTGTGAGGGCCATCGCAACACAGGGCTCTGATGTCGAAATACTGGCCGTCGTGTGGCACTGCCTGCGCATCCTGGGAGCCCCGCACCGACTTTCCTATGGACAGATAGGAAATGGCCTCCAGTATATTGCTCTTGCCCCGTCCATTGCCCCCGCCGATCAGGATGCGGTTGGTGCCGAACTGCAGACGCAGTTCCTTGAAATTCCGGAAGGGCTGCAGCGTGATTTCGCGTATTCTCACCCGGCAGCTTCAAGCGCTGGGCCTCAGCGGCATCAATAGACAAAAATAGTCCTCGGATTGGTCTTGTTTGCCGGGTCTTACCAGGGCGGCCGTTACGGCGTTGTGCAACTCGAATACCACCTCGTCGGATTCGATTTTTCGCAGGATCTCCATCAGGTAGTTGGCATTGTATCCCACATCCAGTTCCTCCTGGCTGTAGTTGGCTGGGATGACCTCCCTTGCCTCACCGCCAATCTCGGGGCTTGCCGCCGAGAGTTCCACCTGGTTTTTCCGGATGCGCATTCGCACCTGGTGGGTGTGGGCGCTCGACAGGATCGACACCCTGCGCACCGCCGGCAGCAACATCTCCTTGGAGATGCGCATGACTTTGTCGTTTTGACGCGGAATCACCGGTTCGTAGTTGACGTAGGGGCCCTCGATCACCCGCGAAAGGACCTGGGTCGTGCCGAGGTCGAAGAGAATCTGGCTTGTGCTCAGGGTGAGCCGGCAGATACGGCGCTGGCCGCCCAACATCTTGACCAGATAGGCGCTTGCCTGTGGCGGGAGGATAACTTCCCCTGGTTTGTCGCCGACCTGGGGCCTGAGTTCCAGCAGGTGGCGATTGCGGGCGAAACGGTATCCATCTGTCGCCACCATGGTCATTCCCTCGGCATCTATTGCCCAGAGCACCCCGTTCAGCACGGGCCTGGTTTCGTCCCGCGATACAGCGAAAGATGTTTTGTTGAGCATGCCGCCTATGAAGTTGGCCTGGGCTTCTTCCATGGAAGTGAGATCCACGGTCAGGCCCTCTATTGCCGAAGGCATCTCGGGAAATTCATCGGGGGAGATTCCCGCCAGGGAATAGACGCCCTCACCGCCTTCGATCGCCCCGAGTTTTCCCGAAAGCAGTAGCCGGTTGTCCTGCACCTCGATGCTCAGCTGCGATGCGGGCCACTCGCGGGCAATCCCGGCAAAGGTTCGGGCGGGAACCGTAATACTCCCTTGCTCACTCACCGATGCGGGAACCGCCGTTCGAATGGACAAGTCTAGGTCGGTTGCCGAAAGGACCAGTTCGTCTGCTTTGGCGCTGAGCAGGATATTGGAGAGAATGGGTAGCGCTGGTTTTGAGGCTACGGCATCGATTACGGTGTCGATGCCATGCCATAACTGGTCCCGATCAACGATTAATTTCATATGCAGTAATATTTTAGATTGAGATAAGCCACCAGGAGCGACGTCCCTCCTTCTAGGATATCTAATATATAATATTATACTATATAGTCAAGGGGCCGTCGACCCGGGCGCGTCTGTTGTTGCGGTGTCGTCGCCGGGCGCCGCGGTTCGGCAATGCGTGAGCCCGGTATCCACAATACGGCGTTTATATACACAACATAAATGTGTATCTATTTATAGTTTGTTTTTTAGTAGATACAATAATACCTGTGCAAATGTGGATAAGGGAGACACACTCGAGGATAAATCAGGCACAATTACCTGTAAAAATGATACTTAGGAGGAGGGGAAGGCAGGTGTAAGTCTTGGGGAGGAGGTTGTGGATAACTCAAGATATGAACATGGCACCGGCTGGATTCCGGGCAGGGCGGGAGCTACACACATCCACACAGGAAGAGTGTGGATAAACTGCCATTGTTGTGAACGGCGCTCAAAGAGGTCCCTGCCGCTGCTGTATTGTCGCTGAGAGCACCTCGATCATATTGGCTAGATTCGTATCATCCAGGCACTTGCGCTCGATGGTTTGCACCGCATGGATCACAGTCGTGTGGTCGCGGTTGCCGAAATGGAGTCCGATCACCTTTAGTGGGTTTTGGGTCAACCGCTTCGCCAGATACATGGCGACTTGGCGAGCCAGGGCGATTTCCTGCTTCCTCGTTTTGCCGATAAGCAGTTCGGGGGCTATGCCGAAATGGTCGGCAACGGCTTGTTGGATGGCCTCGATTCCAAGATGTGAAGAGCGGACCGGGAGGCGTTCCTGGATGATCTTTCGGCAGACATCGACGCTCAACTCTACCTGGTGGACGGCGCAGTAGGCCATCAGGTGGTTCAGCGCACCTTCGAGCTCTCGGATGTTGGAGCTGATGAAATTGCCCAGGAACGACGCTACGTCGTCTGGCAGAGCGATACCGCTGATCTCTGCCTTTTGATGCAGGATGGCGATACGGGTCTCCAGATCGGGTGGCTCGATACTGGTCACCAGCCCCCACTTGAATCTGGAAATGAGGCGTTCCTCCAGGCCCTCGAGTTCTCCCGGGGGACTGTCACAGGTCATCGCGATCTGTTTGCCGTTCTGGTGAAGTGCGTTAAATGTGTGAAAAAACTCGTTTTGGGTATGCTCGCCCTTTAAAAGGAACTGGATATCGTCGATCAGCAGGATATCGGCGCTCCGGTACAAACGCTGGAATTCGGCGGCGCTGCGGGTCCTGATTGCCTCAATGAAATTGCTCATGAATTTTTCGGACGGCACGTAGGCGACGCGTTCCGCTGTTTTTCGCGCCAAGGCATAATGCCCGATGGCCTGTAGGAGATGTGTTTTGCCCAGACCTACCCCCCCGTAGATGACGAGGGGGTTGAATTGGGTTTTGCCTGGCGACTTTGCCACCGCCTGGGCAGCTGCGTGGGAAAAACGGTTGCCTTCGCCGATGACGAAGGTGTCGAAGGTGTAGCGCTCGTTCAGAGGGGTGAACAGGGCGCTGGAAGCCCAGTCGTCGGTGTTGGTCGCCAGTTGGGCCACGCTCCGTTCCTCGTGTTGCCCGGTCTCCCCCCTCGGTGTCGGCGTGTCTGCGTTCGCGGCATCTGGGGTACTGTCGGCTCTAAGCGTGGAGGTTGTGGGCTTGGTCTCCGGGGCGGCAATCGAAAATTTGATCCTTGGCTCCCGGCCTGTTTCGTCCCGCACTACCCGTTGGATGAGGGCGAGGTAGTTGTTTTCGATCCAATCGGAGATGATGGCACTGGGGACCTCCAGATCCAGGGTATCTTCGTCGAAGTGTTTCGCCTTGGTTGGCCGGAACCAGGTGCTGAAACTCTGTGGTCTGATCTGCCTCTCGATGCCTAAAAGGCAATGAGCCCATTGTTCCTGGGGGTCTTGGCTCATATGGACCTGTTTTGGGAGGGGTTGTTGAGCGCTTCCCTACTGGGAATCTGCCAGCTATAATATCCGCGTTTTTGGAGGCGATGGGAAGTGGGTTAGAGGACAAAAACATTTGACACAATGGAGATTGGGGTCTAAATTTTAAGGTTTCAGTTTGTGATTTGGGATGTTCATCCTCTCGGGAGTCCTACAGTGAAACGAACCTACCAGCCAAGCAATCGCAAACGCCACAATACCCATGGTTTCCGGCAGCGCATGCGCACCCCTGGGGGGCGGGCCGTGCTCGCCCGTCGCCGTCGTCGGGGCCGGAAGCGCATCTGCGTCTGAGATCCGAATGGCTCCGGGCTGGTTGAAGGGCCAGAACCTTTGGGTTCGCTTCGGTCGGCCCGACGACCAGGCCACGATTTTTGTGGTTAGGCGGAGCCTTGGGACCGCGGTGGACCGCAATCGGTTGAAGCGGCGTTTGCGGTCCATTTTCCGGGAGTACGGCTCCGCCGCCGGCCATGTCGTTGTTCTTCCTCTTCCGTCCTCCACACGTCTTCGTTACGATGTACTCAGGGATGAGGTAGAGGCGCTTCTTTCGCGGCTCAACGACGGTAGCAGTTGATGAAGCAGATCGCGGTTTTTGTCCTCCGGCTTTATCGACTCCTCATTTCGCCCGTTCTCCCTCCGAGTTGTCGTTTTTATCCCACCTGCTCACAGTACGCGATTCAGGCTCTTCGTGTTCATGGGTTCGTCCGTGGGGGTGTTTTGGCGTTGCGGAGGCTGCTCCGTTGCCACCCCTGGGGCGGATCTGGACACGATCCCGTCGAGTAAGGACCGCGTTCCGCGGCTTTTTTTCAATCCTGCGAAGGCTTTTAGATGGAAGATAAAAGAACCATCCTGGCGTTTGTGATTATCGGTGTTATCATCGTGCTCATGCCCTACTATCTAGAGTTGCTCGGGGTTTCCTCCCCGCCCGCTCCTGCTGTGCCCCCTGGAGAAGTGCTGTCAGCTGCTCCCTCGCCGGCGCCGGTGGGGTCACTTATAAGCGGCGCCGGGGCGGGTCTTGCGGTGGCGCCGGGCGCCGCCCTTGGTGCTGGGGACTCACTCCGGGCCTTTGTTCCGCGGGAGATCGTGGTTTCGACCCCCCTGCACGAGTTGACCTTCTCGACCCTGGGCGGGGTGCTGACTTCAGTTGCGCTGCCCAAATTTCGGGTCTCAACCTCCGAACGGGTGCTGACCCCGCGGACAGTTGCGTTGCTGCCGCCGGGTGGCAAAGGCTTTACGCTCAGCTTGGTCCAAGGCGATGAAACCCTTGATCTGTCCGGCCTCGAGTTTCTGCCGGACCAGGACGGGCTGGTTCTTCGAGCGGGGGAACAGGGTATTTTGCGTTTGGTTGGCAGGCTTCCGGGGAATCGGGCGGTGGAGAAGGTTTTCCGCTTCGATGCGAACCGCTACGGCATCGACACCGAGATCCGCATCGAGGGCTTTCGCCAGGAGATGGATGCAGTTCTTGGCTGGGATGGTGGCATCGGCAAGACCGAAAAGAGTGAGGAGAGCGACCTGGTTGATATGAAGGGCCTCGCCTTTCTGAACGAGGAACTCAGTGAGTTGGCCATTGCTGCGGATGAGAACAAGAAACAATGGGACGACAAAGGTCAGGTTAAATTGGTCGGTGTCCGGAACAAGTATTTTTTAACCGCCCTCTCGCCCTCGAGTGAGGGGTATTTTCGCGCCTCGCTCCACGCCGACCACTCGGGGCTTACCGTTCCCAACTACTCGTATCGCTTGGGCGCCACGCTGTCCTCGGGTGCTTCTTGGCGCAACCTGCTCTACCTGGGTCCTCTCGATTACGAGGAACTGAGTAGTTATCAAAGAGAACTCGAGCGCGCTATGAACCTCGGGTGGCCGGTGATCCGGCAGATCAGTGCGGTGCTGATGCTGGTCTTCGTCGCCGCCTTTGAGTATGTGCCTAATTACGGCTGGGTTATTGTGCTCTTTGCACTGGCCATCAAGTTGCTCGTTTACCCACTCACCCAGAAGTCCTTTCAGTCTGCGAACAAGATGCAGGAAGTGCAACCCAAGTTGCTCGCCCTGCGAGAGAAGTTTAAGAACGATCCGCAGCGCCTGAGCCGTGAGACGATGAAACTCTATCAGGAGGAGGGCATAAACCCGCTAGGTGGCTGCCTTCCCATGCTGCTGCAGATGCCGATCTTCTTTGCGCTTTATAATGTGTTCTCCAATACCATCGAGTTGCGCCAGGCGCCTTTTATGCTCTGGATTCAGGATCTTTCGCTTCCCGATGAGGTCATGGTGGGCGGCTTTGGCCTGCATATCCTTCCGCTCCTCATGGCGGTGTCGATGTTCTTCCAGTCCAAGATGACCATGAAGGACCCGAAACAGGCGGCATTGGTGTATCTCATGCCGGTGATGATGAGCTTTATCTTTTGGAGCCTATCTTCCGGACTCGTACTCTACTGGACGGTTTTCAACGTGTTGTCTATCGGCCAGCAGTGGCTTTCGGTCAGATTTCAATCCAAATAGGCGACACGTGGCCCCGTGGCACGAAAAGGTTCAACCTCTCCTCTGCCGCTCTTCCCTGATACGATCGTAGCGATCGCCACAGCTGCTGCCCCCTCCGGCGTCGGGATTGTCCGCCTCAGCGGACCCGATGCCATTCCCATTGGCCAGACCCTTTTCAGACCTCTATCGTCAGAACCGCTAGGTGCCGAGGTGCGGCGCGTGCAGGTCGGTACGGTCCTCGGGGAACACGGGGAAAAGTTAGATCAAGGACTGGCGTGGGTCTTTGCGGGCCCTTGCTCCTACACGGGTGAGGACACCGTCGAAATCTCCGCCCATGGCAGCCTGATCGTGCTCGAAGCGTTGGTGCGGGCGGCACTTTCCCATGGGGCGGTGCTCGCTGGCCCAGGTGAGTTTACCCGGCGGGCCTTCCTGAATGGCAAGATCGACCTGCTTCAGGCTGAAGGGGTGGTTGATCTCATCCATGCCGTAGGGCGGTTTTCCCTTGGCAACGCGTACGGGATGTTGAGTGGCCAACTCTCGGCCAGCGTTGGGGCCATCGGCGAGTTTACGCTCGATGCGCTTGCTCTGGCTGAGGCGCTTCTCGATTTCCCGGACGACGTTCCATCGGCCTTTGGGGAGATCGACTCGATGGTGTGCAGGGCTCTGGCGAGGTGTGCGGAGCTGACGGGTACTTTCGAGACCTTCTCGCGGAAAAACGATGGGGTGGAGGTGGCCATAGTCGGCCCTCCCAATGCGGGTAAGTCCTCGCTTTTCAACCTCCTACTGCGGGATTCCCGCGCCATTGTTTCTCCTGTTCCGGGGACCACCAGGGACCTCATCGAAGCGCGGTTGTTTCTCGACGGCGAGCTTTTCCGGCTCGTCGACACTGCCGGCCTTCGCCCCACTGCGGACCCAGTCGAGGCTGAAGGGGTATCCCGTGCCATGGCGGCGGCCCAGCGCGCGGATTTGGTCCTCGTGGTTATGGATGCTTCAATTCCCTGGATCGTGGATATTGGGGCGATGCTCGAGCGTCTAGATCCCAAGCGGGTTGGGGTGGTTTTTAACAAGGTCGATCTGCCACTCCAGATTGTCCTTCCCGAAGACCTTGGCTTCACACCGCTGCGGGTGTCGGCTTTGTTGGGTGATGGGGTCGATCTGCTATTGGATTTTCTGCGCTCCAAGCGCGGTCGTCCACACGAGGATTCGGAAGCTGTTTCCCTGACGCGGGTTCGTCACTTCGATTGCCTTTCCCGAGCCGAGGTTCATTTTCGCAATGCGTTGGTCCAACTCAATTCTATGCCTCCCGCTCTCGAGTGTGTTGCCGAGGAACTCAGGGGCGCCCTCGCCGAGGTGCATTCGGTCCTTGGGGTGGAGGTGGGCGATGTCCTCCTCGACCGCATCTTCTCTGAGTTTTGTATTGGGAAATGATCGTGGTTGGTGCGCGTGGATGTTTCACGTGGAACACCGTGCCGCAGCGCGCGGGGGTTGCCAAGTGCCAAAAACAAAACCAATGGAATACAACGCAGTGTTCCACGTGAAACAAAACCAATGACCAACACCCCCGCCGCAAACTGGAAGCTGCTCTGGGAGCGACTCGGAAAACAAGGGGATTTCATCAGCACAGCCCAACGCGCCGCCCTAAAGGACTACTGCGATCTTTTACACGCAGCATCGGCCAGGACCAATCTCATCGCACCGGGAGACCGCGAGGAAATCGCCACGCGGCATCTCTTGCCCTCTCTATACATGGGAAACTTGCTCCGTCTAGTACCAAACCGAACTGCAATCGATTTCGGGTCGGGGTCGGGAATCCCCGGAATACCGCTCAAAATCGTATTCCCCGCTATCCATTTCATCTTGGTCGAAAGCAGAAGGAAGAGGGCGAATTTTCTCCGCAACGTAGTGCGTCAAATCGGGTTGACGGGGGTGGAAATCGAGAACTGCCGGATCGAAGACCTGTATAAAACAAAAAACCGGATCGCCGATGTCGTGGTGACAAGGGCAGCCAGCGACATCGAAAACCTGTGGACACTCGTTAGCCCGGTGCTGAAAGACCACGGGGTAGTGTTGGCTACCCTCGACCGCGAGCGAGGGTACCAACACGCGGTTGGGGTCATCGTGCGCCAAGAGTTCCAAAGCGCGACCCAAACCCATTGGTTTGCTATCGTGCGGTGAGATGTTATCCACAAGCGCTGTGGACAGGTGAACAGCTGGTTTTCGCCACCGATTTGTATCTGAAAAAAATGGATTTACAAAAAAAGCGGCGGGAAGTGGAGGTGGGGGTAAAATGTGGAAAACCCACATCGGGTGTGAACAACCACACGATATAACTTGCCCAATGCTCCCCGTTCAGTATATTAGTCTGTATCACCTGTAGGAGCCGGCAACGCCGCGTTCCCCGAAGTCAAAGGAAAGATCTCAGTGCTCGACAAGTATCTAAAAATCTGGGTAAAC
>SXGT01423582.1_pt1 | contig 11263 bp, 12 predicted proteins | sample 3176221 | NCBI WGS metagenome assembly SXGT01 (sample SAMN11356862, study PRJNA531348) | freshwater metagenome | isolation source: freshwater sample F1-120 | place: China: Fuxian Lake, Yuxi | collected 2017-12-25
CCGGGTCGGATGAGGGTCGGGTGTCTCCGGATCAGGCACGACCCTCACCCTTGAGCGCAAGGCCGCGCCCCCGGGACAAGCACGGGGTCCCGGGCGCTCAAGCCCTCTCCCGCCGGGAGAGGGGCATCGCGGCTCAGGGAGGCCGTCCGCCCCACTTCCGCCCCAAGCGTAACACCCCTGCAACCTTCTGAAATCACGCCGTTTCATGACGGCGATTTAACTGAGGAAGTCGCCGTTCTGCTGCTATCGGCGGGGATGATCGGACCCTGTGAGTCCGAAGGGGCTCGACCACCATGATCCGACTGAAGACTCTTCTGCTCACCGGCGCGGCCGTGGCCCTCATCGGCGCCCCCGCCTACGCCCAGACCCAGACGCCCCCGGCCGAACCGGCCCCGCAGCCGGCCCCCGCCGACGCGCCCGCCGACGATCAGGCCCCCGAGGACGAAGACCCCACCACGGTCGAGGCGATCGTGGTCACCACCGACCCCACCGCCATCCGCACCTCCATCGACTCCACCAGCTACAGCCTGGCCAACGACCTGCAGGCCACCACCGGCAGCCTGGCCGACGCCCTGCGCAATATCCCGTCGGTGGACGTGGACCCCCAGGGCGGCGTCTCGCTGCGCGGCGACTCCAACGTCACCATCCTGGTGGACGGGCGCCCCTCCGGCATCCTGTCCGGCCCCGGCCGCGCCCAGGCCCTGCTGCAGCTGCCGGCGGACCAGTACGCCCGCATCGAGGTCATGACCAACCCGTCCGCCGCCTACAGCCCGGAAGGCTCCGGCGGGGTCATCAACCTGATCACCCGGCCCACCGCCCCGCGCGCCGGGGTCCAGAGCACCGGCTCGGTGCGCCTCAATGTGGGCGACGACGGCCGCTGGAACGCGGGGCTCAGCGGCTCGCGCCAGAAGGACGACCTGACCCTGTCGGGCGATCTCAGCTACCGCACCGACCCCAACACCTTCTCGTTCCTGCGCACGCGCGAACAGCTGGATCCCGTCACCGGCGCGGTGGTCTCGACCACCACCACCGACCAGACCATGGACATGGACCAGAGCGGCGCCTTCGGCCGCTTCACCGCCGAATATCGCCTGACCGACCGCACCAGCGTGACCGGCGAACTGCGCGGGGTGGCCTTCAGCGGCGAGGGCCTGAACAGCGCCCTGTACCAGACCCGCAACGCCGGCGGGGCCCTGACCGGCGCCTACACCCGCGACGCCGCCGTGGACTTCGACTTCACCAATTTCGGCGGCACGGCCCGCGTGGTGCACCGCTTCGACGACGCGGGCCATGAATGGTCCAACGAGCTGCGCTACGACGCCAACGGCAACGAGAACAGCGGCCTGGCCGTCAGCCGGTTCGCCACCCCCGCCGCCCCGGATGTGTACGAGCGGACCCTCCAGGACAACGATCAGACCACCCTGGGCTTCACCAGCGCCTATGTGCGTCCCTTCACCGAAGCCGGCCAGATGCGCCTCGGCTACGAGCTGAACCAGCAGCGCCCGGAGCAGGACGTGGTCTTCGCCCGTGGCCCGTCCGAGGCCGGCCTGGCCGTGATCCCCGGCCTCAGCAACCGCTTCGAGGGCCGCCAGACGGTCCACGCCGTCTATGGCACCTACGAGCGGCCCCTCAGCGAGAAGCTGTCGGCCCAGTGGGGCCTGCGTCTGGAGCAGGCGGACATCCGCATCGACGACCTGACCGGCGGCGTCTCGGCGTCCCAGGACTATTTCCGCGCCTATCCCTCGGCGCACGTCCAGTACCAGCTCACCGACGACCAGACCCTGCGCGCCAGCTATTCGCGCCGCATCCAGCGGCCGCAACTGGCCCAGCTGAACCCCTTCGTGTCCTATCAGGACCCCCAGAACCTGCGCTCGGGCAATCCCGATCTGGAGCCCCAGGAGACCGACGCCTTCGAGGTCATGTGGCAGATGCGCAAGAACCAGACCTTCTATCAGGCCACGGTCTATGTGCGTGACACCGACGGCGCCTTCACCGAGGCGGTCACCGATATCGGCGGCGGCGTCCTGCTGACCCGGCCCGAGAACCTGGGCTCGCGCCTGGACATGGGGCTGGAGCTCACCGCCAGCGGCCGCCTGCACCCCACCCTGCGCTACAACGGCAGCCTCAACGTCTTCCGCCAGCAGATCGACGCCGCCGGCATTCCGGGCGGCGGCGACCGCGAGGCGACCTTGGCCAGCGGCCGCGTCAGCCTGAACTGGCAGCCCACCGAGAAGGATTTCGTGCAGGTCTCCGGCTTCTGGCAGGGCGAGACCCTGCTGGCCCAGGGCACGCGCGAGGCCGGCGGCATGCTCAACATCGGCTACCGCCGCAAGCTGACCGAAAAGCTGTCGCTGAACATCACGGGCCGCGATGTGCTGAACAGCTTCAGCAACGACACGACGTTCGAGACCCCGCAGTTCCGCGAGCGGTTCGAGCAGGACATCCGCCTGCGCGCCTTCTACATCGGCCTCAGCTACAGCTTCGGCTCCGGCCCCCGCCGCCAGCCCGAACAGTTCGACTTCTCCACCTCCCCCACGGGGGGGTGATCGGGGCGGGGGGCTAGTCGTCCCCCCGCTTCCTCCCTGTCCATTCTTCTGTTCCGCTCATCCCCGCGAAAGCGGGGACCCAGTTCTGTCCAGCTTGACGCCGGCGCTTCAGGACCTTCAAGCCACGGCCGCGCCCACCCGCCGTCACCCAAAGCGCTGGGTCCCCGCTTTCGCGGGGATGAACGGAAGGGTGGGCTGGGCCCAGGACGGCCGCGTCCCGCCATTTTAATCCCGCTGTCTACAGGCGCCCTATAATGCCCGTCTCGACCCTGATCCCCGGAGGCGATTTCTTACTATTGATACGATTCAGACCCTGTTTTTTCCGCCCCCGGAGTCTGAAATCCGGCGCCGATTTCGGACTATTCGGACTATTCAGACCCTGTTTTTTTGAGTCCCGGGTCTGAAATCGGAAAACCCCATGCACGTGCTCTACATCGACGCCGACGCCTGCCCCGTGAAGGACGAGTGCTTCCGCGTGGCCGAGCGGGTGGGCTTCCGGGCCGTGGTCGTCTCCAACGGCTGGATCAACCTGCCCCGCGCCCCCTTCATCGAGCAGGTGGTGGTGGAGGCGGGGCCCGACATCGCCGATGACTGGATCGCCGAGCGGGCGGGGCCGGGCGACATCGTGGTGACCTCCGACATCCCCCTGGCCGACCGCTGCCTGAAGGCCGGGGCCCAGGCCTTGCGGCCCAACGGCTCGGTCTTCACCCCCGACTCCATCGGCTCGGCCCTGGCCGGGCGCATGGTGGGCGAGCACCTGCGCGGCATGGGCGTGGCCACCACGGGCCCGCCGCCCTTCGGCCCGCGCGACCGCTCCGCCTTCCTCCAGGCCCTGGACCGGGCCGTGGTCATGGCGAAGCGGATTCGCCCCTGACGGGCCCGGCCTTTGCCCCGGCTCCCCGCTGGGGCATGGTGCGCCCATGAAACGCGCCCTGTTCAACCTGTTCCTGCTGGCCATCGCCGTGGCCGTGATCGGCTTCTTCGCCGCCCCCGGCGTGGCCTTCTTCGCCCTGCGCTCGGCGGCCCAGTCGGCGGACACGGGCAGCCTCAGCGAGCTCGTCGATTTCGGGGCGGTGCGCCAGTCCCTGCGGCCCCAGCTGGACGACCGGCCCGAGGCCCAGGCCCCGCCGCCCGCCTTCCTCGAGGACCCCATCGGGGCGGTGCGCCGCCAGCTGGAGGACGCCGCCCGCCCGACCGTGGACGTGGACGCCTACCTGACCCCCGCCGCCCTGTCGGGCCTGACCGCGGGCGAGGGCCGCTACGCCGCCCAGCGCTCGCGCCCCGACGCCGCGCCGCCCGAGACCGAGGCCGCGCCCTGGCCCGGCCCGCGCTACTGGGGGGTCAACCGGGTGCGCATGGCCGTGACCGACGAGGGCGGCTCCGAGACCGTGTTCACCTTCGAGCGCCGGGGCGCCTATCGCTGGGTTCTGGTCCACATCGGCCTGCCCGAAGGGGCCACGCCGGTCGTCGCGCCCGAGACTAGCCCCGGCGCTTGAGGGTCACATAGATCGCCCCGTCGCCCCCGTGGCGGCGGTGGGCGGCGGCGAAGCCCGACACCACCCCGCGCAGGCCGGGGCCCTGCAGCCATTCGTGGATCGAGGCGCGGATGACCCCGCCGCCACGCCGGCCCTGGCCCGTGATCAGCAGCACCGCCCGCAGCCCCCGGGCCTGGCTGGCGGTCAGGAACGCCGTGACCTGGTCCTGGGCCTCGAACCGGCCGAAGCCGTGCAGGTCCAGGGTCGCCTCGATGGGGTCGCGCTCGCGGGCGATGCGACGGTGCCGGCGCGGCTCCAGCGGATCCGGCGCGCCGTGGGCGGTGCGGCCGGGGCCCTGGCTGGCGGGGGGCAGGGGCGCCGACGGGGCGGGCTTCGGCGGTTTGACGAAGCGGGGCGGGGCCTTCAGCGCCGACTGGGTCGAGGCGGCCGTCACGGCGATGCGCTCGGCCTTGCGGGGTTTGGCGGGGGACACGGTGCGCGCCACCTTGTCCCAGATGTCGCGATCCTCGGGCGTGAGCTTGCGCCCCATGACCCTATGCGCCGTCGTCGGTGTCGGCCTCGTCGGGCGTCTCGGCCGGACCGGGCTCCCACGCCAGCAGGTCGCCCGGCTGGCAGTCCAGCTCGCGGCACAGGGCGTCCAGGGTCGAGAAGCGGATGGCCCGCGCCTTGCCGGTCTTCAGGATCGATAGATTGGCCAGGGTCACGCCCACGCGATCGGCCAGCTCCGTCAGCGACATGCGCCGATCGAGCAGGATGCGGTCAAGCTGGACGCGGATGGCCATGAAACAGATACGCTTTCGGGGAAACTCAGATTGTCAGTTCGGATTCGCGGCGCAGACGGGCGCCCTCGCGGAACACCTCGGCCAGCACGAACACGACTAGCACGGAAAACACGGGCGTCAGCAGTTCGCCGATGCCCTGCGGCGACAGGACGCCCGGCGCCACGCGCGCCATGGCCATCTGGGCCACGAACACGCCGCCGGTCACCACGGCCAGGATCACGCCCACCTGGCGGAGCCGGCGCACGTTCTCCGGATGGAAGGGGTCGCCCACGGTCAGGGTGCGGAAGATCATCCGCAGATTGCGCAGGATCAGGACGAAGCCGCCGAAATAGGCCGCCACGCAGCCGACGCCGAACACCACCAGCGATCGGGTCAGGGGCAGCTGGCGCTCGTCACGCACGGTGATCGTCAGGTTGTCGAGGGGAATGAACAGGGAGGCGATCAGAACCAGCAGCAGCACGCCGGTGACCAGCCAGAGAAGGATATAGGCGACGTCCAGCGCGGTCTTCAGCAGGCTGGACACGGAGCCCGGACCCAATGCCTTGAGGCTCGGGGCCTTGAGGCCGGAGGCTCTCAAGGCCGGTGGGCGAATCTGGATCGGCATGAGGGATCCGTTCCTGTCAGGCCGGGCGAAGGGGCGAAGGCGCCGCGCGGGGCCCGGCGAGCCCGCACGCGGTCTTGCTTTTCGCGTCCTTCATGATCGTCGTCAAAGCTCTTTCAGCGTGACCACGATCACAGGGACTGGACGACGATGGCCACAACGGCCAGAGGCAGGCCCGCCATCATCAGGCCGCTGACCAGGGTCACGCCGACCTTTTCCATCCACATCGAAACGTTCATCGTATGCATCGTCTGTCTCCGTCTTTCCTGAGGCGCCGTCCTCGGTGTTCCAGTGAGGATCGGCTATGTTGCGCCGCATCATTACAGGGGCTTAATCTTTCGCACCTGCAAGAACGTTGCGGCCCGTTCTTGGTGATTATCAATACGGATTAGCCGATAAACGGGCAAGCAGATTTATCGTTTTTCGATATTAAACTTTTGCAATGCATTAAACGCAGGTAAGGTCAAACATGAAAGCCAAGCTGGATAAGGGACAGAAGATCGTCGCGGCGACCCACAACCCGGGCAAGGCCGTCGAGATCGCCGCCCTTCTGGAGGGCCGTTTCGAGATTATTACGGCCAAGTCACTGAATTTGCCGGAGCCCGACGAGACGGAATCCACCTTCGTGGGCAATGCGGTGCTCAAGGCGCGGGCGGCGGCGGACGCTTCGGGCCTGGTCTCCATCGCCGATGACTCCGGTCTGTCGGTGGCCGCCCTGGACGGCGCGCCCGGCATTTTCTCGGCCCGATGGGCCGGCCCGGACAAGGACTTCGCCCATGCCATGAAGAAGGTGGAGGAGCGGCTGGAGGAAATCGGTTCGGACGACCGCAGTGCATGGTTCACCTCGGCCCTGGCCGTGGCCTGGCCGCGCGGCCCGTGCCTTGTGGTCGAGGGGCGGGTGGAGGGCCGCCTGACCTTCCCGCCGAGGGGCGACAGGGGCTTCGGCTATGACCCCATCTTCGTCACCGAAGGCGGCGACCTGACCTTCGGCGAGATGGATCCCGCCGACAAGGACGCCATCAGCCACCGCGCCCGCGCCTTCGCGAAACTGAAGGCCGCCCTGTTTGACTGAGCCGGACACGGTCGCGCTCTACGTCCACTGGCCGTACTGCGCCCGCATCTGCCCCTATTGCGACTTCAACGTGGTGCGTGACCGGGGGCGAACCGGGGAGCAGGCGGCGCTTGCCGACGCCATCGTCACGGATATGGAGGCCCAGGCCGCCCTGCTGGGTGAGCGTCGGCTGGCCTCCATCTTCTTCGGCGGGGGCACGCCCTCTCTGATGCCGCCGGACCAGGTCGCCCGCATCATCCAGCGCGCCCGCGCCCTGTTTCCGGGCGGCGGGGAGATCGAGATCACCCTGGAGGCCAATCCCACCGACGCGGAGGCGGCGCGCTTCGCCGCCCTGGCCCGGGCGGGCGTGAACCGTCTCTCGCTGGGGGTGCAGTCGTTGGACGACGAGGCCCTGCGGTTCCTGGGCCGCAACCATTCGGCGGCCGAGGCCATGCGGGCGCTGGAGCTGGCGCGGGCCGCCTTCGCGCGCCTGTCCATCGACCTGATCTACGCCCGCCCCGGCCAGACGGTCGCCCACTGGACCGAGGAGCTGAACCGGGCCGTCGATCTGGGGTTCGAACACGTCTCGCCCTATCAGCTGACCATAGAGCCCACGACCGCCTTCGGGCGGGCCTTCGCGCGCGGGACTCTGGTCCCGCCGGACGAGGATCTCGCCGCCGACCTCTATGAGACCACCCAGGCGGTGCTGGAGGCGCGCGGCTTCGACGCCTACGAGGTCTCCAACCACGCCCGGGGCGAGGCGGCGCGCTCGGCGCACAATCTGCATGTGTGGCGGGGTGGGGATTATGTGGGCGTGGGTCCCGGCGCCCACGGCCGTTTGACTCTGGACGGCGCGCGCACCGCCACCGTCGCCCATCGCGGCATCGCGGACTATCTGGCGGGCGTCGGCGCCGGCCGGCCCTGGAGCGAGGACCAGCGACTGTCGCCGCTCGAGGCCGAGGAGGAGCGCCTGCTGCTGGGCCTGCGCACCACCGAGGGCGTCTCCGTCGACCTGATCAACCGCATGGGCCTTGGCGACCGGATCCAGGACCTGGAACAGGCGGGCCGGCTCACCCTTTCCGACGGCCGCGTCGCCGCGTCGCCCGAGGGCCGTCCGGTCCTCGACGCCCTGCTGCGGGCCCTGCTGACCTGAGACCGTCTTCGGTCAGGCGTCATCACGCCCGCGCGAAATAGCCTTCGATCACCCGCTCATAGACCCGCGTCAGGTCGATGATCTCCTGCACCGGCACGCGCTCGTCGATCTGGTGGATGGTCTGGCCGACGAGGCCCAACTCCAGCACCGGCGCCATGCGGGTGATGAAGCGCGCGTCTGAGGTGCCGCCGCTGGTGGACGGCTCGGGACGGCGGCCCGTCACCGCCTCCACCGCGTCCTGAACCGCCAGAACGAACGGGCCCTGCTCGGTCAGGAAGGCGTCGCCCGAATGCAGGAACTCCACCCCCACGCCGCAACCGCTGTCGCCTTGCGCCGCCTCGACCCGCTCGCGGATCCAGGCCATCAGGCTTTCGCCCGTGTGGGCCGGGTTGAAGCGGATGTTCAGCCGCCCGGTCGCCGTGTCCGGAATCACGTTCATGGCCGGATTGGCGATGTCGATGGTGGTGATCTCGAGGTTCGAGGGCGGGAATCCCGGATAGCCTTCGTCCAGCACATGGGCGTCCAGCTCGGCCAGCAGCCGCGCCAGCACCGGGGCCGGATTGGCCGCCCGCTCCGGATAGGCCACGTGGCCCTGACGCCCCTTCACCGTGATCCAGGCGTTCAGCGAGCCGCGCCGCCCGATCTTGATGGTGTCGCCCAGCTCCCGCGCCGAAGAAGGCTCGCCCACCACGCAGGCGTCGATGACCTCGCCCTCGTCTATCAGGGCCTGCACCACAGCCTTGGTCCCGTGGATGGCGCGGCCTTCCTCGTCGCCGGTGATCAGCAGGGACAGCGACCCTTGCGGCTGACCCTTCGCCAGCACCGTGTCCACAGCCGCGATCCAGGCGGCGATGCAGCCCTTCATGTCGGCGGCGCCGCGCCCGTACAGCACCCCGTCCTCGATCTCGGCCGAGAAGGGCGGATGCCGCCAGGCCTCCAGCGGCCCGGTGGCCACCACGTCCGTATGGCCGGCGAAGCACAGGTTCGGCCCCTCGGTCCCACGCCGGGCATACAGGTTCTCGATGCCCTCGAACGGCATGCGGCGGCAGGCGAAGCCCAGCCGCGCCAGCTGGGCCTGCACCAGATCCATGGCCCCCTCGTCGGCGGGGGTGATGGACGGAATGCGGATCAGGTCTTGCGTCAGGCGCACGGGATCGACAGATGCGGTCATGGCCCAGCTTTAGGACGGGCCGCCGCCCGGGAGAAGACCGTCATGCCGAGGATTGATCTCGAAACCGCTCCCGCCGGACACGGAACCACCTATCCCGACGAGCACGCCGGGCCGTGCCTGGGCCGTCGGCGCTGGCGTCTGGGTGACGCGGCGGGCCTCAGCCAGTTCGGGGTCAACCTGCTGCACCTGTCGCCCGGCGACTGGTCCAGCCAGCGCCACTGGCACGAAGGCGAGGACGAGTTCGTCTGGGTCATGCAGGGCCAGGTGGTGCTGGTCGAGGAGGACGGCGAAACGATCCTCAACGCGGGCGACTGCGCGGGGTTCAAGGCCGGCGTGGCCAACGGCCACAAGATCGAGAACCGCTCGGGCGTCCTGGCCGTGCTGCTGGAGGTGGGAACCCGCACCCCCGGCGGCGACGCCTGCGACTATCCCGACATCGACATGGTCCTGCCGAAAGGCGCGGACCGCTATTTCCACCGCGACGGGACGCCCTATCCGAAGTATTCCCGGCGGTCGTGAGCGTAGAGACCCCCGAAAACCCGAATCCGTCCGCCCGCGAGCCGGACAGTCCCGGTGGCGGCCACGACAGCCCATGGGGCATCCGCGACTTCCGCTATCTGTGGATCGGGAGGGTGCTGGCGGTGCTGGCCATCCAGACCCAGTCCTCGGCCCTGTTATGGCAGGTCTATGAGATCGCCCGGCGCGACCACCCCATCGAACAGGCCAGCCTGTATCTGGGCCTTGTCGGCCTGGTGCAGTTCCTGCCGCTGCTGGCCTTCACCCTGCCCGCCGGCGAGATGGCCGACCGCCGCGACCGCAAGCTGACGGTCATCATCTCGGTGATCGTGGAGGGGCTGTGCGCCGTGGGCTTTCTGGCCATGGCCATCCACGGCTCGCCGCCCCTTTGGGGTCTGCTGGCGGTTGCGGCCTTGTTCGGGGCCTGCCGGGCCTTCCTGGCCCCCGCGTCCCAGGCCTTCCTGCCCATGGTCGTGGGCCGCCGGGCCCTGCCGCCCGCCATCGCGGCCCAGTCCATCGCCTTCCAGACCGGGGCCATCGCCGGCCCGGCGCTGGGCGGGGTGATCGTCGGCATCTCCGTGCCGCTGGCCTATGCGGTCGCCCTGTCCATGTTCATCGCCGCCGCCGCGGCCATCGCCCTGATCCGCACCAGCGGCAAGCCCGAGGTCATCCCGGGCGGCCCGTCCCGCTTCGCCGCGGTGCAGGAGGGGCTGGCCTATGTCTGGAAGACCAAGATGGTGCTGGGGGCCATCTCGCTGGACCTCATCGTGGTGCTGCTGGCGGGCGTAGCCCTGCTGACGCCCATCTTCGCCCGCGACATCCTGCATGTGGGGCCCGAGGGCTTCGGCCTGCTGCGCGCCTCGTTCGGCGTGGGCGCCCTGACGGTGGCGGTGTGGCTGTCGCGCTTTCCCATCCGGCGGCGCGGGGGGTGGTGGATGTTCGGCGCTGTGGCGGTGTTCGGCCTGTGCACCCTGACCTTCGGCCTGTCCCAGTGGTTCTGGCTGTCGGTGATGGTGCTGTTCCTGGGCGGGGCGGCGGACATGATCAGCGTCAACATCCGCCAGACCCTGATCCAGCTGGCCACGCCGGATCACATGCGCGGCCGGGTCAGCTCGGTGTCCATGCTGTTCATCGGCGCCTCCAACGAACTGGGCGAGGCCTATTCCGGCGTGGCGGTGCGTTTCCTGGGGCCCGTGGGCGCGGCTGTGTTCGGCGGCTTCGGCGCCCTGGCCTCCACCGGCATCTGGGCCAGGCTGTTCCCCGACCTGCGAAAGGCCGACAAGCTGACCTAGGGCCTAGGCCCGCCCGATGGAGCTGTATTTGAACCCGTGCGCCCGCATGTCCTCGGGCCGGTAGACGTTGCGCAGATCCACCACCACGGGAGCCCTCATCAGCCCCTTGAGCCGGTCCAGGTCCAGCGCCCGGAACTGGTCCCATTCGGTCAGGATCACCGCCACGTCCGCGCCCTCGACCGCCGAGTACGGACCGTCCACGAAGGTCAGGCCGTCGAGAACCTTGGCCGCCTCCTCCATGCCTTCGGGATCGAAGGCCCGGACGGCCGCCCCCATGGCCAGCAGGGCCGGAACCACGTCCAGCGACGGCGCGTCACGCATGTCGTCGGTGTTGGGCTTGAACGTCAGGCCCAGGATGGCGACGGTCTTGCCCTTCAGCTCGCCCGCCGCCTCGGTCACCCGTCCGGCCATGGCCTTCTTGCGGGCGTCGTTGACCTCCACCGTGGTCTTCACCAGCCGCACGGGCGAGCCCGCGTCGTCGGCGGTGCGCACCAGGGCCAGGGTGTCCTTGGGAAAGCAGCTGCCGCCGTAGCCCGGCCCGGCGTTGAGGAATTTGGACCCGATGCGGTTGTCCAGGCCGATCCCGCGGGCCAGTTGCTGCACGTCAGCGCCTACCGCCTCGCACAGGTCCGCCATCTCGTTGATGAAGGTGATC
>SXGT01557616.1_pt1 | contig 11263 bp, 10 predicted proteins | sample 3176221 | NCBI WGS metagenome assembly SXGT01 (sample SAMN11356862, study PRJNA531348) | freshwater metagenome | isolation source: freshwater sample F1-120 | place: China: Fuxian Lake, Yuxi | collected 2017-12-25
GCGACAAGGCAGCATGTGCCGGTCGACTGGCTGTGCACGTGCCTCCGGCATACACCTCGCAAGATTGCAGCAGGTGTGGGTCTCGTGTGCCAAAACCGCTTCGTCAACGCGTGCATCAGTGCCCTGCCTGTCAATTGCGTATGGACCGTGATGAAAACGCGGCCCTGAATATATTAAGACGCGGGCTAGCGTCTTTGGGTGTAAGTCCCTAGAAGCCCCCGGCTTGAGCCATGGGGAGTAGTCACTACTTTCTCTATGCGGGAACACACGACAACTGTGATCACTGGCTGACACACCATCGTGATTTCAAGATCGCGTCCACAGATGTCGTCATGCCGGAGGCGGCGCACGTGACGTCAGAGGCTCCCACAGCCTGTGCGTCCGACGATGCGCCGTCTGAGCTGGATTACGATGACATTGTGCTCAAAGATCTGGATGAACCCATGTTACGCCGCATCTTCCGCGGCCTGTGTGGGGCCTAACGTCTAATGGGTGGAGAACATTCGATGGCACAGGAGACGACCACGCGTCACGGCTATGAAGGTGATGCGTTGCCAAACGCCCAGGTGGACGCGCTGCCCGAGCTGACCCAAGCAGAGCTGGTGCGCTATGATCGCCACTTGATTCTGCCCCAGGTCGGGGTCGAAGGGCAGCGCAAGCTCAAAGCGGCAAGCGTGCTCCTGATTGGCGCGGGCGGTCTGGGGTCACCGCTGGCGTTGTACCTGGCGGCTGCCGGGGTCGGGCGTATTGGTATTGTCGATTTCGATGTGGTAGACGAGAGCAATCTGCAACGGCAAGTGCTGCATGGGACCAAAGATATTGGCCGTCCGAAGCTGGAATCAGCCCGGGACCGGCTACACGACCTCAACCCGTATATCCAGATTGAGACGCACGAGACACTGTTGCGGTCGGATAATGCGTTGGGGATTTGCCAAAACTACGACATCATCATTGACGGCACGGATAATTTTCAGACGCGCTATCTCGTCAACGATGTCTGCGTCCTACTTGGCAAGCCGAATGTGTATGGCTCGATCTTTCGCTTTGAAGGCCAGGCCTCGGTGTTCCATCCAGGGGCTGGCGGGCCGTGCTATCGTTGCTTGTACCCTGAGCCACCGCCACCAGGTATGGTGCCCTCGTGTGCCGAAGGGGGCGTGCTGGGTCTGTTACCCGGTATTGTTGGAGTCATTCAGGCCACAGAAGCGGTGAAGCTGATTCTTAACGAGGGCGAGACGCTGGTTGGGCGCCTGTTGTTGTTTGATGCGCTGAAGATGAAATTCCGCGAATTGCGCCTGCGTCGTAGCCCCGCCTGCCCAGCGGATGGACGCTGCACGCTGGTCAAGGAGCTGATTGACTACGATCAGTTCTGCGGCATTACCCCAGCGCAAGAGGTGGCCGCTGTGGCGGAGTGGGAAATTACGCCGCTCCAGCTCAAACACAAACTGGAGCACGGAGAGACGATCACGATCATTGACGTGCGCGAGCCGCACGAATGGCAGATCGGCAATCTCGCTCCCTATGGGGCGCGCCTGATCCCGCTGGGCCAAGTGCCTCAACGCCTGCACGAAATCAATCCCGCCGAGGAGATTGTGGTGCATTGCAAAGTGGGAGGGCGTAGTGCACAGGCTTATGACGTCCTGAAGGCCGCCGGCTATGTGCAGGTCAAAAACCTGAAAGGGGGTATTCTGGCCTGGGCTGACGAGGTGGATCGGAGTATGAAGAAGTATTAAAACCGCACACGTATGGCGCTGAGGTGCACGAGAAAGGGTATTCTGATGAGTGAGAGCAGCACCGCGACACAACCCGTCGATTTCTACTTTGACCCGTCGTGTCCCTGGGCTTGGCGTACCGCCCTGTGGATCCAAGAGGTGGCCAAGGTCCGTCCCATTGACGTCACCTGGAAGTTTTTGAGCTTGGCGAAGATCAACGAAGGGCATGACTACGCCAGTGAGTCGCATGCGGACAGTCATGCCACGTTCCCGCTCCTGGCTCGCGCGCGGGAGCGCGTCGGCAATGAGGCCGTGCGCCGTCTGTATGTGGCCCTGGGCCAGGCGCGTCATGATCGCAAAGAATCGCTCGGGGATGCCGCGGTCATCGAGCGCGCCCTCACCGAAGCCGGTCTCGATCCGGCCTGGCGCACGGAAGCGGCCAGCGATCCCGGGGTGGAAGAGCGTATTTTGGCGGAGCATCAAGGCGCCCTGGAAAAGCACGGGGCCTTTGGCGTGCCGACTATTTCGGTGGCCGGGCAAAAGGGCTTTTTCGGTCCCGTCATCACCTCCGTGCCCACGGGGGAAGATGCCGGGGAATTGTGGGATCATATCTCCTGGCTGGCCGCACGCAGCGATTTCTTTGAGTACAAGCGTAGTCGTCGATAAGCCCCACTCCCGGGAGGGATGACTGGCCAGTCATCCCTCCGACGCTGATACGCCTCAGCACTCTCTTGCCTTACACAGGAAGTCTTATGGCGCGGAGTATACCCCGGATGCGCGTTTTGTGACTTATCCCATTGGTTGTCCCACTGGACACAATTTTGGCATCATGTGGACCAATAAAGAGGCGATCACTCTTCCAGCGGGCGGGCGCGTGCTCGGGCCGGAGAACTATTTTGCGGTGGTCGTCGATCAGATCCAAGGGCACGAGGTGCTGGGCTGGCACGTCGAAGATCGTCAGGGCAATCGCAGCCTTAACCTGGGCGGGCCTGGCATCACGAACATTGATTTGGTCTTGGGGCAAGGCCGTATTACGGGGCAAGCCCTGCTCAAGGATATTGGCCGTGCCGCGCTGCTGCGCCTCTAGACGCCCCTGGAGCAACGCACGCCTTGACCCTGCAGTGTCCCCGCGCTCAGGCGTCTACACGGGGCTGCCTGGGACGTGACGGCTGTGGAGAGTGGAGCACTGGCTATGACCGACGACCTCAGCACACAAATTGCCGCCCTGCGCCAGCAGCTCGCGGCGCTGGAAGCCCAGCAAGTCCAGCAGGAGCGCATCCGCCTAGCGCAAAGCGGCGCCGGAGCCATGGCCACGAGCCACAGTACCGCGGCGGGAAAGCGCGGCGTAGCAGTGCATGGCGATGCCGTGGGCAATGTGATTCTCACGGGCAATGTGTACATGGGAGCCCCAACCCGCGATCCAGCCCAGGCCCTGGCCATTTACCGGCGCGTGCTGATGGCCAGCGCCCGCCATATGTCGCTGCGCGGTTTGCACGTCAGCGCCAGCGACCCAACCAGCGCGCAGCAGCCTTTTGACCTCACCCAGGTGTATGTCGATCTGCATACGACCACGCAGGTGGCCCGCCACGACGCAGAGCGCCCGCCGCGCCGCCGCGCCGCCCGTGTCACAGAGCCTGAGACGCGTCCGCTCAGCGCTCTGGAAGCGGTGGTGCAGCAGCGCCATCTGGTGCTGCTGGGAGCGCCAGGGTCAGGGAAATCAACCTTTCTGACGTATCTGGGCCTCTGTCTGGCGGCGCATGGTGTGGAGGCACAGGATGGCTGGTTGGCCCGGCTGACTGGCTGGCCGGACACTGAAGCGGATCTGGTGCCGATCACTGTGGTGCTGCGAGACTTTGCGCGTGGGCTTCCGGTCCGGGCCAAGCGGGCCGAGCCCGAGCACTTGTGGCAGTTTATCCAGCGGCGCCTCAAAGCCCAGAATCTCGCCTTTGCTGCCTCGGCCCTACGCCAGCGTCTGGATGATCCGCAGGGCAAGGTGCTCCTGCTGCTGGATGGCCTGGATGAGATCCCCACGGCGCCACAACGCGCCTTTGTGCGTGATGCCGTGGCTGCCTTTATCAGCCGCTATGCCCACTGTCGTGTGGTGCTGACCTGTCGCACGCTTTCTTATCAAGATCCCGCCTTACAACTGCCAAAATGGGCCGCAGTGACCCTGGCGCCTTTTGACGAAGAGCAGATTGATCGTTTTATCGCCGCCTGGTATCACGAGCTGGCCCGTCTGGGCAGTGTCAGCGCTGAGACCGTGGCGGGCCTGACGCAGCACTTGCAGCGTGCCATCCGACGTCCCGATCTGTGGCGGCTGGCCAATAATCCGCTACTGTTGACCGTAATGGCGCTGGTGCATACGCACAAAGGCCGCTTGCCCGAGGCGCGGGCCTTGCTGTACGAGGAGACGGTCGACATTCTACTGTGGCGTTGGGAACAGCTCAAAGCCAGCGCTGGCGACGAGGTGCCGCGCCTCCAGGCCCTGCTCACAGACGTTGGCCGGGCTGACACGGATCTGAAGCAGGGGCTCTGGCGCCTGGCCTATGAGGCGCACGGGCAGGGCGGCACTGCCGGCAGCGCCGAGGTGGCGGACATCGATGAGGCCACGCTGGCCAATGCGCTGCGTGCCTTGCATCCGCAGGGCAGCCGTGATTGGGCCTATCAGGTGATTGAGGTCATGCAACTGCGGGCTGGACTGTTGTTGGAGCGCGTGCCGGGCGTGTATGCCTTGCCACATCGCACATTTCAGGAATATCTGGCCGGGGCGCACCTGTCGACGCTGGCGGATTTCCCCACGCAGGCGGCCCGGCTGGCTGCCGAGGGCGCGCTGTGGCGCGAGGTCATCTTACTGGCGGTGGGGCGTCTGGTCTATCTCAGCGGCGAGACGGCGCGCCCCCTGGCCCTGGTGGCCGAACTCTGCCCAACGCTGGCCGACAACACGCCGGTGGCCTGGCAACAGGCCTGGCTGGCCGGGGACGTGTTGTTGGAGATGGGCCTGAACCGGGTGCACGATACGAAGTTAGGGCGTGAGCTGGCCGCGCGGGTGGGGCAGCGGTTGGTGGCGTTGCTGCGGGGTGGGCATCTGAGCCCGGTGCAGCGCGCCGCGGCTGGGAACACGCTGGCGACTCTCGGTGATCCGCGCTTCCGGGCCGATGCCTGGTGTTTGCCGGATGAGCCGCTGCTGGGGTTCATGGAGATTCCAGCGGGGCCGTTTCTCATGGGAAGTGATCCGGCACGGGATGCCGAGGCAGATACGGAGGAACAGCCGCAGCATGAGGTGGTGCTGCCGAGGTATTATCTGGCGCGTTATCCGGTGACGGTGGCGCAATGGATGGCCTTTGTGCAGGCGAGCGGTCATACGCCAAGGGATGCAGAGAGTCTGCAAGCCATCGCGAATCATCCAGTGGCGTTTGTAAGCTGGCACGAGGTGCTGGCCTATTGTCAATGGCTCACAGTCCGGCTGCGCGAGTGGCCGGGGACGCCAGAGCCGCTGGCGCACCTGCTTCGGCAAGAGGGCTGGGGAGTGACGCTGCCCAGTGAGGCGGAGTGGGAGAAGGCGGCGCGTGGTACGGATGGGCGGCGCTATCCGTGGGGCGATGAGCTAGACACAAACCGCATGAACTGTTGGGAGACAGGTTTTCATAGCACAAGTGCGGTCGGATGTTTTTCCGGAGGTGCAAGCCCATATGAAGTGGAGGATATGAGTGGTAATAGGTGGGAGTGGACGAGGAGCTTATGGGGGCGCTCCTGGACTACAAATGTCTTTCCATATCCCTATACACCGGGAAAACGGCGGGAGCGTTTACAAGCCGCGAGTAATATGCGCCGTGTCTTGAGAGGTGGCGCCTACTGGCGTATGGGCCGAGAGGCGCGTTGTGCCAATCGCTTTGGAGGTGGCGGAGTTCTCCACTTGAGCCAGGTCGGGTTTCGCGTCGTGGTGCGTTCATGCTCTGGACTCTGACCCTCTGATCTCTGGCCCTCTGTCCTGGGGGAGCCCAGAGGGGGTGCCCCTCTGGGCGCGCCGCCTGCCACCGTGTGCGTCCGCTGTAAGCGCCGCATTGCAGCGCCTCGCCCGTAGGCAATCGCCAAGGCCCGCCCGCAAGCCCTGCCATCAGCCCCACCACAAGCGCATTCAACCAAGCTGGCGGGCCATGCCCACACAGGCGATACGCCAGGGACGCGGCTAGCCGTAGCATGGCCGCAGTGAGCCCCAGACGCGCTTCCAGGCAATCCGCCAGACGACAGCACACACGTCAAGCTATAGACCACCTCACCGGGCAGGTCGCAAGACCGGCTGAGGGGATGCGCCGCAGCCCAGGGGGTGCATGCCCGACAGACGGGACGGTGGTACCAGAGCGTTGCACCTGCCTCGACATCTCTACCTACACCGGCGGGCGTTGCTCAAACACACGCGCGTACTGCTGATATGTATACGCCACCCGCAGCACCGTCGGCTCATCAAACGGCTTCCCGGCAATTTGCAAGCCCACCGGCAGCCCGGCGGCGGTAAAGCCACACGGGATGGAAATAGCGGGCATGCCTGTCAGGTTGTACGGGCCGGTAAAGCTCGGGCGACGGGCCGTGCTCATGGTATCGAGGCCAGCAAAGGCCGGGGCGGGACTCGACATGGTGGGCGAGACCACCACATCCACCTGTTGCAGCACCGTGGCGAAATCGCGCTTCAGGACATTGCGCACCCGCTGCGCCTGCACGTAATCGGCAGAACTCATCAGACCGCCGGTGCGGAAGCGGGCCCGCACCATGTCGCCAAACGCGGCGGGTTGGCTGCGTAGCAGACGCTGATGATAGGCAAAGGCTTCGCTGAGCATGATGGCCGGTTGCGCCGCGCCGCAATACTGCAAGGTCGGCACGGTGACCTCGACGACCTGGGCGCCCAGATCAGCCAGGGCTTGCACGGCACGGTCCACGACGCGCAAACTTTCCTGGTCAATACGCGGATCGTCGGCCCAAAAGAAATGGCGTGGTACGCCAATGGTCAGGCCCTTGATGTCGTCTATGAGCGCGGCGCTGTAGTCTGGCACCGGGGCCTGGCTGCTGGTCGGGTCTTTGGGGTCCGGCCCGGCAATGGCTTGCAGCATCAGGGCCGTGTCTTCCACGGTCCAGGTCATGGGGCCGCAGTGATCCAGGGACCAGCTCAGGGGCACGACGCCATAGCGGCTCACCCGTCCATAGGTCGGCTTCAGGCCCACCATGCTGCAATAGGCTGCTGGACCACGGATGGACCCGCCGGTGCAGGAGCCCAGGGAGCCCATGCACAGCCCGGCGGCCACGGCGGCACCGGAGCCGCTACTGGAGCCGCCGGGAATGTGGTCGAGATTCCACGGATTGCGCGCCACCGGAAAACCGCAGGTGGGGTCCGGGCCGCCGAGGGCGAATTCGTGCATGGCCAGCTTGCCGAGCAGGATGCTGCCCGCCGCGGCCAGACGCGCTGTGGTGGTGGCGTCGGCGCTGGGCACGCGCTGCGCAAACACGCGCGAGCTGGCAGTGGTGCGAATGTCCTTGGTGTCGTACAGATCTTTCAGGGCAATGGGGATGCCGTGCAGCGGACCACGATAGTCGCCGCGCAACAGCTCCGCTTCGGCAGTCCGGGCCGTAGCGAGCGCTGGCTCTGCCAGCACCGTAATATAGGCGTGCAGCGTGCCATCGAGGGCGTCGATGCGCTGGAGAAAAGCGCGGGTCAATTCCACGGGCGACAGCTCACGACGTTTGAGCAGGGTGCTCGCTTCACGAATCGTCAGGTAACACAGGTCAGTCTGCGTCATAACGCCACCTCAGGCCTGGGGATCCCAGATAGGAGAATAGACCACGGCGAGGTCTTCCGCCGCCAGATCAAGCTCGTGGATGACACGGAGCTGTTCTGCGTACAAGTCATACATCGGCTTCAGGTGCTCCAACTCTGCGGTGCTGAGCTGCATGCCCACCCGCTCAGCCAGCACTCGTAGATGGTCCAGGGCAATGCCATGGGCGTCGGCCATCGCGTTCTCCTTTCTGGCGGGTTACTGGGCCGTCCAGCCCCCGTCAATAACCAGTTCACAGAAATAGCGTTTGAGCGCGTGGAAGCCACGGGGATTTATCCCCAGTGGAGGAAACGTTCCCGGCTTGAGCCGACTTTTCTTCTGTCCGTGCTTGTACATTAGCGGTAACCATGTGAATATCCCTTGCATGGAACTGACCTTGCAACTCAAACTTCTGCCTACTGCAGAGCAAACCATCTCATTGCGTGCCGTGATGATGCGCTTTAATGAGGCGTGCAACTGGCTGGCTGCACAGGCATTTGCCCAGCAGTGCACCAACAAATTGACGTTGCAACGACTGTACTACCATGAGTTGCGCACGCTGTTTCATCTGCCCTCGCAGATGGTGGTCCGCTGTTTGGCTCGGGTGGCAGGAACGTACCGGCGAGACAAGACGATCTGTCCCACCTTTCGGCCTGATGCCGCCATGCCCTACGATCAACGCATTATGCGCTTTGATGGCTTGGACCATGTCAGCCTTACAACCTTGCAAGGGCGTGTGTTGGTCGCGTTCCTCATCGGTCCCTACCACCGGCAACGGTTTGATGCCTATGCACCACGACAGTGCCATCTGGTGGTGCGTGAAGATGGCCAGTGGTTTCTGTTGGTGGTTGTCCAGGTGCCAGACGGTACCCCCATACCGCCCACCGATTTTCTGGGCGTAGACCTGGGCGTGGTCCATCTGGCAACGACCTCGGATGGCACGACGCATAGTGGGGGAGCGATGGAAGCCTGTCGTACCCGCTACCAGACATACCGCAGACGGCTCCAGCGTGCCGCCCATGTCGCCCAGATGGACGGGAAACGTCCGAAGAACATTCGGCGGGCGCTGAAGCGCACCGCGAGACGCGAAGCGAGATTTCGGAAGGACACGAACCACTGTATCAGTAAAAAACTCGTTGCGGCAGCCACAGGCAACGGGCATGGTATCGCGTTGGAAGACTTGACGTATATCAGGACCCGGACTCGGTTCAGGAAGCCGCAACGAGCCACTATGAGCGGGTGGGCCTTCGCCCAACTGCGTTTCTTTGTCGAGTACAAGGCTGCACTGGCAGGTATCCCCGTGGTGTTGATTGATCCACGCAACACCAGCCGTGCATGTAGTGCCTGTGGGCATATCGCGAAAGCCAATCGACCAAGTCAAGCGCGGTTCTCCTGTCAGCAGTGTGGCTATACCACCCATGCCGACTTCAATGCGGCACAGAACATTCGATCCAGGGCGCGCGTCAATGCGCCTCTAGTTGCGGGTGCTTCCGGTGCCATGCCTCTGGGCATGGGCTGGCAGTATGCCAGCGACAAGCTGCGGCACTTTAGTGCCAGCAGTCATTGACATACGCTGACTCATCGGAGGCCAGATACAGCACGCCATAGGCCACATCCATCGACTCGCCATAGCGCCCGAGCGGGATGCGGCCCAGGGTGAGGTGGTACAGCGCGGGGTCCGCCCGCCGTCCCTCGGTCATTGGCGTGACAATGGATCCCGGATGCACGGAATTGGCGCGGATGCCCTCGGCGGCATATTGGATGGCCGTGGCTTTCGTGAGGAGCCGCACGGCACCTTTGGAGGCTTGATATTGCGGACTACTGTTGTCCACGCCGACCAGACCGAGTTGCGAGGAGATATTAATGATCGACCCACCCCCGGCGCGGCGCATGGCGGGAATGGCGGTTTTACTGCCGAGGAACACGCCTTTGGCCTTGATGTCCATGACGCGGTCCCAGTCTGCGACCGTCGTGTGTTCGACGGTGCCATGGCCGCTCACCCCGGCATTGTTCACCAGGATATGCAGCGCGCCAAAGCGGCTTTCCGCTGTGGCCACGGCCTGTTGCCAGTCGGCTTCGTTGGTGACATCGAGATGCACAAACACCGCCGCGCCACCGGCTGCCTGGATGTCGGCGACAGTCTGCTGCCCGGCGGCATCCAGGACATCGCCGAGGATCACCTTGGCGCCTTCACGGGCTAGCAGCCCCGCTTCCACGGCTCCCATGCCGCGCGCCCCGCCACTGATCAACGCTATCTTACCGGCTACTCGCATCGCTGCCCTCCTTGCCACCGTGCGGCGACGTACGTCTGCAGGAAATGTGCGGTATTGTACGGGAAGAGGCGGGGTGGGGCAAGCGTCAACGGGCGTGCCGGCGGCGGACAGGCCGCTGGCGCTCTCCTGCCAGGCATCACTCCAGTGGACTGCGGACTGCCAAGCCACCACGGTTGAGGACATGGGTATACAGCATAGTCGTGCGCACATCCTGATGCCCGAGGAGTTCCTGTACGGTGCGAATATCGTAGCCCGCTTCCAACACATGGGTGGCGAAACTGTGCCGCAAGGTGTGACAGCCCACCCGCTTGGGGATGCCCGCCGATTGGGCGGCTCGGCGGACCGCCTTTTGTAAGCCGCTCTCATCCAGGTGGTGGCGCTGACGTGCCCCAGAGCGTGGATCCGTGGCGAGCCGGTCCGAGGGAAAGACATACTGCCAGTGCCACTCCCGCTCGGCGTTGGGGTATGTACGCGCCAAGGCAAACGGCAAATAGACCGTGCCGCCACCATGGGCCACATCAGCCATATGCTGCTGTTTGACTCCCACGAGGTGGGCTTGCAATGGCTCGCACACAGGCTCCGGGAGCATGGTCACCCGGTCTTTCATCCCCTTGCCTGCTCGGACCGTAATCTCGCGACGCGCGAAGTCCACATCCTTAATGCGCAGGCGCAGACATTCCATCAGGCGCAGCCCGCTGCCGTACAATAACTGCGCCATCACGAGATACGCGCCCGCGAGATGCTGCAACACCGCCTGCACTTCCGTCTTCGTGAGCACGACCGGGAGGCGACGGGTTTTTTTTGCGCGCACGAGATCGATGGTGCCGTCCAGCTCTATCTGAAGGACAAAACGGTACAAGAAGAGTAGCGCGCTGAGGGCCTGCGTCTGCGTCGACGCCGCCACCCGTCCCTCCACTGCCAGCGACGTCAGAAAGGCCGTGATTTCCGGTGTGCCCATCGTCTCGGGATGACGCTTGCCATGGAACACAATAAAACGTCGTGCCCAATCGAGGTAGGCCGTCTCGGTACGGATGGCGTAGTGCTTGAGGCGCAAGACATCGCGCATCCGATCCAGCAATTTTTTCGGGGGTGCTTGCAACATGAGTGACTCCCTGGGGGTTGCATAGTCAGTAATCATGGTCTATACTCACCGGTATGGGCCTGCGAGCCATTCCGTAAAACGACGCGGATGGGCTGGACAAAGGCAGAAATTTTTATCGGTAAAAGGCTCTTTGTTGAGGTCTTATCAGGAAATTATCCGTATACACACGTATTGTAGCGCAAAAACTTCTTCCTAACCAGCAAATGGGATAGACGGAAAGTTTCCGTCGAATACGTAGTTAGGCCCTGCGGACGTGAGGGAACATCCCCAAGACCAGGAGACCCACGCACCACCGCACCACCACGACTGTCCACCACCGAGGAGCCCCAAGATAGAGGCATCTAAAACAGAGACATCCAAGGCAGAGAACATCCAGCC
>SXGT01651313.1_pt1 | contig 11263 bp, 12 predicted proteins | sample 3176221 | NCBI WGS metagenome assembly SXGT01 (sample SAMN11356862, study PRJNA531348) | freshwater metagenome | isolation source: freshwater sample F1-120 | place: China: Fuxian Lake, Yuxi | collected 2017-12-25
GGGGCCGAGGCCCATCGACACGGTCGGGAATTGCCAGAACTCGGGCATGAGGCGAGGGTGCGGGTAGCTCGACAAACCGCCGCCGGTGCCCGCGTGCGACTTCTCTTGACGGAAGCCATCGAGTTGCTGGGGCGTCAGCCGTCCCTCAAGAAAGGCGCGGGCGTACATGCCGGGGGAGGCGTGACCCTGATAGAAGATCTGGTCGCCGCCCGTGGGGTGGTCGGCGCCGCGGAAGAAGTAGTTGTGACCGACCTCGTACAGCGAGGCGCTCGAGGCGTAGGTCGAGATGTGACCGCCGACGCCGATGCTCGGACGCTGCGCGCGGTGCACCGTGATCGCGGCGTTCCAGCGAATCCACGAGCGGTAGCGGCGTTCGATCTCCTCGTCGCCAGGAAACTCGGGCTCGTTCTCGGCCGCGATGGTGTTGAGGTAGTCGGTGGTCGGCACCATCGGCACGCCGAGGTGCAGCTCTTTCGACCGCTTGAGCAGGCTGAGCATGAGCTCGCGGCCGCGTTCTGAGCCGCGTTCCTGGACGACCGCGTCGAGTGATTCGTTCCACTCGGCGGTTTCCTCCGGATCCGCATCCGTGTGTTCGACTGAGTACGGATCCTGGTCGTTGACCGTCACCCTTGACCTCTTTCTGATGGTAGACAGAGTGTGTCGGCGCCCCCTCGCAGCCGGGTCGCGGCGGCAGGAAGCACGAGCGCTGTCGAGTCTAGCCCGGTCAATCCTGGCGGCTCGTGCACACTGCTTTCACCCCTCACCACTTCTGCGAAAGGTCATCCCATGACGCTCCCGGTTGGCGCTCTCGCCCCCGACTTCACCCTGCGCGATCAGTTCGGACAGTCGGTCTCGTTGCGGGATGCTCTCGCCGAGTCGCCCGTCGCGCTCGTGTTCTTCCCCCTCGCGTTCACGGGTACGTGCACCGGTGAGCTGTGCGAACTGCGCGACAATCTCGCCCTCTTTGGCGACGCTGGCGTGCGCCTGCTGGGCATCTCGGTCGACTCGACGGCAACGTTGCGGGTCTTCGCCGAGCGCGAAGGCTACGACTTCACGCTGCTCGGAGACTTCTGGCCGCACGGCGACGTCGCGCAGGCCTACGACGCTTTCCTGCCCGAGAAGGGTTTCGCTACGCGGGCGACCTACCTCATCGCACAAGACGGCCACATTGCGGCCGCCTTTGCGACGAGTCCGGGGGAGGCACGCGAGCTCGCGGCCTACCGTGAGGCACTCGCGTCGCTCGCGGCCTGACGGGTTATGGTGGGCGCTGCCTATCGAGTGGGCGCCGCGTTTCTGGTGGGCGCTGCATTCCTGGTGGGCGCTGAGGGACTCGAACCCCCGACATCATCCGTGTAAAGGACGCGCTCTACCAACTGAGCTAAGCGCCCGGGCTGCGGTTGATGGTCCACCGCGCTCGGTCGGCGCCCAGTGTATCGGTGCTGGCCTCCGTGCTGGCCTCGGTGCTGGCCTCAGTGCTGGTCTGGGTGGCGGTCTCGGTGTCGGTGCCCGTGCCTACGGTGACAGGGTGCCGGTCAGCCTCGAACAATGGTGGTCGCGTCGTCAGCGCGTCACCGGACTCGCCGTGCCTTATGAGATCGGCCGCTACCGCGACGCGTGGGCACCGTTCGAGAAACTCGTCGCGCAGTTTCGCCCCGACCTCAACCTCGAGTTGCAGTTGTCGCAGATCCCTCCGGCCGCAGAGGTGTACCTGGTGTGGGTGTGCGGCATCGGCCACGACTTCGTGGCGACGCCGGCCGAGCAGCGTGCGCGCCCGCATCGCCCGCGCTCTCGCCGCTCGTGGTGCCCTGTCTGCGCCGAGCCCCCGGCCGTGCGACCCGCCCGCCGCTGGCCGCCCGCCCCGGTTGTCAACAATGCAGGACTCCGAGCATCCAGCCCGGTCGCACTTCGCGACCCAGTGCGCCCACGACGCATGGCGGTGGATGCTCGTCCTGAGTTATTGACACCGCAGGCGGCGCGGCGAGCAGCGTTGCAGGGTGTGCGCGCCGCGTCGGAGGTGAGGCCGGGTGAAGCGTTCGTGAGTGCGGCAGCCTCGCACGCCACCTCGGCTGCGCAGGGCGAGTTGCGCCGCCTGCTCGCACAACGACTCGAGGTCGACCTCGCGCCCAATGCCGTGCGAGTGCGCACGCCGTTCTTCGGCAAGCTCGAAGTCTGGCCCGACATCGTGCTGTCCGACTTCGCGGTTGCGATCGAGTACGACACGAACGGGCGCAACGCTGACGAGCACATCGGCGAGCGCGAGCGCTCTGATCGCCGCAAAGACCGCTTGCTGCACGAGGTGGGTTGGGTCGTCGTGCGCCTGCGCTGCCGGCCGCTTCGCGCGCTCGGCCCCTGGGACGTCGTCGTGCCCGGGCTCTCACAGTCGGCAGTCGATACCCTCGTCGACCGAATCGCGGCGGTGCGAGGTGAGTTGTTCGTCGCTGCCTACCGTCGACAGCTCTGAGTCATCGGCCGCGCTGCTCGCGACGCCGAGCACTGGAGCCCGGGCGTGTCGGAGGTCGCCCGTAGCGTGAGTGGTGTCGAAAGGAGGGCCTGCCATGTTGGCATCGGATGACCGCACGCGAGTATTTCGCGCGCCCGACGTCAACCTCCTGTCGTGGACCTCTGACGTGCTGCAGGGCGATTACGCCCCTGTGCAGTCGCTCGACCAGCTCGCAGTTCTCGCGGCGCGCGTGGTGCAGCGCCGGTGGGCGTGGGTGCTCGTGCAGAGCGCCGACGACACCCACCGATTCGCACAGCTCGTCATGGGCAGCGATGGCCAGGTGCGCGTCGAAGTGGGTGCGGTGATCGGCGGTGCCGCTCGACACACTGTGTGGCGTCTCGAACCTGCCCACGACGGCCGTGTGCCGGGTCACCACTTCGCCGAGATCGCGCGAGATTGGTTCGCACTGGGCGTGCTGCCGGGCTGGACTGCCGCTCGACTTGACCACCTCGGCGCAGACGACGAGCCGTTCTGAGACGCGATTCGTCGAGACGCGATTCGCCCAGACTCGATTCGCCCAAACGCGATTCGCCCAGACGGCAGCCCGACTAGAGGAAGAGCGCGACGAGCAGCGCGACGAAGACGGCCACGAAGATCGCGGGCCCCACGACTCGCACGATCTCGATGCCCCAGCGCGATGCGACGATGCGTCGCCCGAGCGCCGAGGTGGCGCCGAGCGCCGCGAGGTCGGCGATGATCGCGCGACCCTCTTGCGCCGCCGCGATCTGCGCGGTCGCGCCGAGCACGCCCGAGGCGAGCAGAATGCCGGTCGCGGCAAGGCGCACGCTGAGGTCGGCGGCATCGAGACCGTTGGTGAGCATCCACACGGTTGCTGCCAGCAGCAGGGTCGGCGCGAACTGGGCCATGATGATGTGGCGGCGCGCAGTGGTCCAGTGGGCGATGAGCTCATTCTCGGTCACGCCTGCACCGTAGCCCTGTTCGCCGAACGATCGCTCGGAGTCTCATCGTGTCGACCCCAGTCTCCGCACCGGGAGCCTCAGTGCCGGCAGCCGCCGTGACGTCGTCGGCCGTCTGGGCACTCGTCGTCTCGTGCGTTCTGTGGGGCACGACCGGCACCGCCGCGAGCTTCATGAGCGACGCGGTGAACCCGGTGACGATCGGTGCGAGCACGATGACGCTTGGCGGAATGCTGCTGTTCGCAACGAGCTGGCGCACCGCGGTTGCCGTGATGCGAGACCGCTCGGTGCGCCCGTGGTTGCTCCCGGCCGCCGCCGGCATGGTGGCCTACCCCCTCGCGTTCTACGCGTCGATGGACCTCGCGGGCGTGGCAATCGGCAACGTCGTGTCACTGGGATCTGGTCCGTTGTTCGCGGCCCTCCTCGAGTGGCGCGTCACCAGGCAACGCTTGACGCTGCGATGGATGCTGTGCGCGGCCGTAGCGATCGTCGGGGTCGCTCTGCTCGTCGCGGGCGGTCACGGCGAGGCTTCTCCCGTCGACTCCGCGAGTATTCCTGCCGGCGTGCTGCTCGGGCTCGTCGCCGGTGCGGGCTACGCGCTGTTCACCTTCGCATCGGGAGTGGTCATCAGAGCCGGCCACGGCGGGCGAGCGACGATGGGAGCCGCTTTTGGCCTCGCCGCTGTGCCGCTGGGCGTTGTGCTGCTGTTGACGGGAGCATCACTGCTCGACAGCCCGCTCAACCTCGGTCTCGCGGCGTACCTCGCGATCGGGCCCATGTTCGTCGCCTACGTGTTCTTCGGCTGGGGCATCCGTTCTCTCCGCTCAAGCACCGTCACCGTCATCACCCTCCTCGAACCGCTCGTGGCGACGCTGCTCGCGATTCTCATCGTGGGCGAGCGGCTCGACGTGCTCGGTTGGGTCGGGCTGGCACTGATTCTCGCGGGAGTGACCGTGCTCTCCTCGGCACGTCGCCCCCGTGAGGTCCGCTGACCGCCCTATCATCGGGGCATGATCGACGATGAGGTGCCTCCGCACGTCGAATCGCCGTCTGTTCCGCCACCCGGGCCCCGGCGTTCGACGTACACGCCGCCCGCAGCTGGTGCCTCATACGACCCTGCCGCAACCGACGATGAAGCCCTCGCCGGAGCGATGAGTGCGCAGTTCGAACGCTGGGCTCCGCCCGCGGTGTCTGCACCCATCGAGCAGGAGCGCACCGAGGCGGCGCCCGCCTCGCCCGTCGCTCCCGCCTGGTCTCCATTCGCGCCCGACCCGGCGGTCGAGCCGATTTTGCCTCCGACCGGCACCATCCCACAGGTCGCGCCCGTCGTGTCGGTGGAATCAGCGCCCCCGCCTGCCCCCGAGTTCGAACCGGCGCCCACGCCGGAGCCGGTTGGTGCAGCATTGCCCCCGCCACCCGAACGTCGCTCGCTGAGCGACGATGAACTGCTCGCCGTGGCGGATCCGGCGTCGTCCGACCAGGGCACTGCTGCGCTGCTCGATCTGGTCGAGCAGCAGCTCGCGCTGCGCGCTGATGAAGCTCAGCGACTCGCTGAGTGGGAGCAGCAGGTGCGAGAGGTCGCTGGCCCGGAAGCCGAGCCGCTGGTTGCCGAAGTGCGATCGCAATTCACGGGAGTGATTCCGATTGTCGGTGCGGCCGTTGCGTCGGTCTCGTCGCCGCTCCCGCCGACGGTGGACGAACCTCCCGTGCAACCTGCTCTCGATCTTGCACTCGCCGACGCACCGCCGCCCTTCGGCTCGACTGCCGCACTGCTGCCGCCACCGCCCGTCGCGGAGTCGACCCCTGCCGCATCATCGGTCGAGATCGACTCTCCCGCTGACCCGTGGTTGCCGCCCCCGCTCATCGAGCCGGTTCCGCCACCGACACAGGCCGTGCCGACAGGGCCGACGTCGATTGAGCAGGTGCTCGCCGAGTCGTCCGCGGGCGCGTCCGATTTGGGAGATGCCACCGGCGATCAGCTCAGCGAACCTGATGACCGTGCTGTCGACCACGCCACAGCCGTCACGACCGACGCAGACCTCGACCCGCAGATCGAGTCGCTGTTCGGCGAGCCGGCTGACGACATCGTCGAGGGAGACGTCGAGAGCGGGATCGCGGGTGCGACCGCCGTTCCGGTGAAGCCTCCGGTCGTCGAGTCAACGGGGCTCGAGCCGACACCGCTTGAACAACGAGCCGGTCGATCGATTCGACTGTTCTGGCTGTGGTTCGCGGTCAACTCGTCCGTCGTCAGCGTCGCACTGGGCGCCGTCGTTCTGGGGCTCGGCATGAGCCTGCGGCAGGCACTCTTCAGCGTCGTCATCGGCATCGCCGTGTCGTTCTTGCCGCTCGGCCTCGGCACCCTCGCGAGCAAGTGGAGCGGGCAGCCCACCATGGTCGTCTCCCGGTCGACGTTCGGCACCGGGGGCAATCTCGTTCCCGCGCTCGTCGCCCTCATCACCAGGGTCGTGTGGGCCGCGGCGCTCCTCTGGATTCTCGCCGTCGGCGTCGCCGAAGTGCTCGTTGGGTCGGGGCTGTTCACGGCGCTACCGCGCTTCGAGCTCTCTCTCGTGGTCGCGGGCGTGGCGCTCGTGATCGTGACGGTGCTCGCAGCCCTCGGGTTCAGGGTCATCGCCGTGACGAGCGCGGTCGTGAGCGCCGTCTCGGCGGTGCTGGTGGTGGGACTCATCGTGCTCACGGCACAGTACGTGGATGTCTCACTCGCGCTCTCCGTCGCCGACGGACCACCGCTGTTGCTGCTGCCCGGGGCAGTGCTCGTGTTCTCGGTGGTCGGCCTCGCCTGGGCCAACAGCAGCGGTGACCTCGCGCGCTATCAGGCGAAGGGCACGGTCGGAAGCGCGGCACTGTTGTCGACGGCATTCGGCGCCACGATCCCCGCGGCAGCCCTCATCTGCTGGGGCGCGGTGCTCGCGGCGTCCAACCCGGCGGTCGCTGAAGGGCTCGTGACGAACCCCATCGACATCCTCGGGCGCATGCTGCCCCTGTGGTACCCCGCTCCACTCATTGCTGCGATAGCGCTCAGCCTCATCGCAGCGGCGACGCTCGCGGTGTACTCCGCGGGATTCGCCATACTCGCAATCGGCGTGCGCGCAAACCGGCCGGTCGCCGTCCTCGTCGCTCTGCCGCTCGTCGCTGCCGCGGCGGCAGCACTCGCCCTGCTGGGCGTCGACGCGCAATCGCTGTTCCGCGACGTCGCGACGACGCTCGCTGTGCCGGTGGCCGCCTGGGCGGGTATCTTCGGAGCCGAGACGATGATCCGCTCTCGCCGGGTGCACTCTCCGTCTCTCCTGCGCTCGGGCGGCGTGTATCCGGCCGTTCGATGGGTCAACCTCCTCGCACTCATCGCCATCACCGCCATCGGTTGGGGCTTCACGTCGGCCTCGCTCGCGGGGCTCGAATGGCAGGGTTGGGCGTGGTCGCTCCTCGGCGTCGAGAACGCTTCGCCTCTCGGCGGCAGCGACGCGGGAGTGTTCGCCGCACTGCTGCTCGGGTTGCTCGTGCCCATCGTCGCCGGCATTCCAGCGATGCGCGCACTGCAGACGGCCGAACGCGACGCAGCCGCGCACGATGACGCCGCGACGACCGGCGTCACCACGCTGGCTCCCGTGACGACCGCAGTGCCCTCAGGCTCGTGACGACCCTTGCCGAGGCGATCGCTGTCGCCGAGCGACTCTGGCCGCTCGATGGCGCCGAAGAATGGGATGCTCCGGGGCTCGTGACCGGAGACCCTGCAGCCTCGGTGCGGCGCATTCTGCTCGCGGTCGATGCGGTCGCTGCCACGGTCGACGAGGCTCGCGAAGCCCACGCAGATCTCATGCTCGTCCATCACCCGTTGCTCTTGCGCGGGGTGACCTCGATCGCGGAATCGACCGCGAAGGGAGCGCTGCTCACGCGCCTCGTGCGGGCGAACTGTGCCCTCTACGCCGCGCACACGAACGCCGACATCGTCGAATCGGGCACGAGTGGGCGATTGGCTGAACTCCTCGGCATCGTGGATGCTCTCCCGATCGTCGAGACCGAGCCAGGGCTGGGTCTTGGCAGAGTGGGTTCGCTGCCCGAGCCGACGACTCTGGGCGCTCTCGCGCGGCGACTCGCGAGCATCCTGCCAGCGACGGCAACCGGCGTGCGCGTGGCGGGGGAGTACGACCGACCCGTGCAGCGCGTCGCACTGTGCGGGGGAGCAGGCGACTCGTTGCTCGGCCACGCCGGAGTGCGCGGTGCTGATGCGTACATCACAGCCGACCTTCGACACCATCCGGCGAGCGAAGCGATCGAGTCGGCGAAGGTCGCTGGTGGCCCTGCACTCATCGACGTGTCGCACTGGGCAAGCGAGTGGCTCTGGCTTGACGTCGCCGCCGGGCAACTTCGTCATGCTCTGCCGGGGGTCGAGGTGCTCGTGAGCGAGCTGCGTACCGACCCGTGGGAGTTCGTGGTCGTACAGTGAGACGCGCAACACCTCCACAACTCGAGACGAACACGGTGATCACCCCATGCCCTTGACCGCGAGCCCCGCCGACCAGAAGCTGCTGCTCGACCTGCAAGCTTTCGACACCGAGTTGCAGCAGCTCTCGCACCGCGAACGTAGCCTTCCCGAGCGAGCGACCGTCGAGTCGCTCCGCACCGAAGCGGCCACCATGCGCGAGTTCGCGGTCGAACGCCGGGGAGCTCTCGAAGACGCCCGCCTCGAACTGCAGCGCACCGAGGGCGACGTGAAGCTCGTCGAGGCCCGCATCGCGCGCGACTCCGAGCGGCTGCAGGGCAGCAGCTCGGTCAAAGACATCCAGGGTCTCGAGCACGAGCTCGCGAGCCTGCGCGATCGCTTGGCCGCGCTCGAAGAGATCGAGCTCGGTGTTATGGAGAAGGTCGAGTCGCTCGAGAGCGAGCTCGACTCGGCGCAGTCAGCTCTGCGCGACCACGAAGCGCAACTGGCGGCAGCGGAAGCGTCGATCGCCGCATCGATCTCGAGCATCGGCCTCGAGCGCGAGCGCGTCGCCGCTGATCGTGCCGCCCTGGCAGCTCGGCTTCCTGCCGAGCTCGTAGCGCTCTACGAGAAGCAGCGTGAACGCTACGGCACAGGGGCATCGCACTTGCGGGCTCGCGTCTCAAGCGCGAGCGGCGTCGAGCTCACGGGCAGCGATCTCGCCGCCGTGCGAGCGGCGGCTCCCGACGCCGTGCTGTTGTGCCCCGACTCCAACGCGATTCTCGTGCGCACGGACGAGAGCGGCCTGTGAGCCGCGAGCTGTTGGTGGAGGCCGATGGCGGCTCGCGAGGTAACCCTGGGCCTGCTGCCGGGGGCGCGGTAGTCATCGACCCCGCGAGCGGTGAGGTGCTCGCCGAGGTAGGCGTGTGGGTCGGTACCGCGACGAACAACGTCGCCGAGTACTCGGGCATGCTCGCCGGAGTGCGCCGAGCCCTCGAACTCGACCCCGACGCCACCCTGACGATTCGCATGGACAGCAAGCTCGTCGTCGAGCAGATGATGGGCCGCTGGAAGATCAAGCATCCTGCCATGGCAGAACTCGCCGCTGAAGCGCGCCAGGTGCTGACGGGCACACCGGTGCGCTTCGAGTGGGTGCCGCGACTGCAGAACTCGCGCGCCGATAAGTGTGCGAACGACGCGATGGATGCTCGCGCATCCTTCTCGCGCTAAGCAGCGGTTGCGGCGCAGCCACGGAGCCGTCGCGACGAACGTTAGTCGAGGTCGAGGAAGTCGAGAGTGCCGGCGACGACATCGAGCGACACCGCGGTGATCGAGCGCTCGGACGCAATGGCGTAGGCACGGAGTCGTGCGAAAGCTTCGGTGGTCGAGACGTCGAGCTGGGCACTCACCATGCCCGTGGCCTGGTGCACTTCACGGCGAAGGCCAGGACCAGCGTCGGCGTCGACTGATGGCGCGCCCTGGTGTGCAAGCCTGAGCGCTTCCCGCACCGCCGGTACCGCGGTCGCCCGAGCGAAGTGCGTGGCATGCACGATCGCCTCGGGTGTCAGTGCCCCCGGCCGTGAGCGGTAGAGGCCTGCGACGCCGACGGTCGCCGACCCGAGCGCGAGGGGGAAGGTGAAGACGGCACGCACCCCGAGGCGCACCAACTCTGTCGCGAGCATCGGGTTCATGTCCGTCGCGTTCACGTCGGCGATGTGCTGGGGCCGCGAACTCGCCGCGGTCTCGACCAGAGGGCCCGTGCCAAGCTCGAGTTCGAGCTCGTCCCACCGTGCGGCCACGTCGTCCGTCGCCGCGACAGTCGAGCGTCGACCCCCTCGGTCGATCACGGAGATGACGGCACCTGAGATCGGCAACTGCGCCATGAACGGCGCGCAGAGATCGGTCGCACCGTGGTGACCGCGCCGTCTCGCGTCGCGTCGTCCTGCTTCCATGTCGTCCACCCGCCCCGATCGGCCGGCTGAACGTCACCGGTGTGGGCGCGAGAGTCGGAACTGCCACTCTACGGGGGTCGACGCGCAAAGACTCCTTCGAGAGTAGACTCGCGCGTGTTCGGGTCGAAGGCAGACGACGCCGAAAGTGACCGTGCTCAGCTCGCCGCCTGGCCCAGGCGGGGCCGCGCATCCTTCCTTTCTAGGGAAACGCATGAGCGAGAAATCGCGGGACCAGCGCGTCGCTGACGCCTTCGTGGCCGTTGCTGACACCTTGACGGCCGACTTCGACATCATCGACCTGCTGCACACTCTCGTCTCGGTGAGTGTCGACCTGCTCGATGTCGACGCAGGTGGACTCGTGCTCGCCGATGAGCACGGCGATCTGCAACTCGTGGCGTCGACGAGCGAGCAGGCCGAGCTCGTCGAAGTGATGCAAGTGGGTGCCGGAGCCGGGCCTTGCGTCGATTGTTTCCGCACCGGGGTGCCTGTCACCGTCGACGACATCGAACTCTCCGGTTCGACGTGGCCCACGTTCCAAGCCGCGGCGCTCGGCCAGGGCTTCCATGCCGTCTTCGCGACCCCCATGCGCTTGCGCGGGCATGTGCTGGGTGCCATGAACCTCTTCAGTGTGCGCCCGGGCGCGCCGTCGACTCACGACGCGGTGATCGCTCAAGGTCTCGCTGACATCGCGACGATCGGCATTTTGCACGAGCGCAGCATTCGTGAGACGCACGTGCTCAACGACCAGTTGCAACGGGCGCTCGAGAGCAGAGTGCTCATCGAGCAGGCGAAGGGTGTGCTTGCTGCCGTTGCCGGCCTGGATATGGATGCAGCGTTCACGGTGCTGCGAACCTACGCGCGCGATCACCGGATGGCGTTGCGAGATGTCGCCGCACAGGTGGCAGACAGAACCTTGACGGGTGTTCTCGACGAGGTCACGCGCTCGAGGGCGACGTCAGAGCGGCGCACTCGCTGATTGACAGCAGGATCGTGACCGTGAGTTCCCCAGTTCGTGCCGTACCCGCTGTACCGTAGAGCAACGCCCCAGACCCCGGCGATCGTGAGATCTACTGGGGAAAGGTCGTGTGATGGTGTCGATCTCGTGGGACGACAACTCCGAACCGCCGCCGCAATCAGCCGTCGACACCGAGTTGCAGGACGCCGCAGGCGACGATCTTCACGACGTCTTGCGGCTCTGGCTGTCGAGCATCCGTCCGGCCTATCGCCGCAGAGTGCGAGGCCGATCGACGTTGAAGCTTCTCGACGCCAGGGAGCACGGCCGTCGGCGCGCGTGAGACGAATCCGAGGCGTATCCTGAGAGCGCAAGTGGGCCGGCCAGACGGTCGCGTCGAGCGCACGCCCCCTCGGGGGAACGGCCTCGCCGAGGAACGTCCGGGCTCCGTAGAGCAGGGCGGTGGGTAACACCCACCCGCAGCAATGCGCGAGAAAGTGCAAC
>SXGT01947275.1_pt1 | contig 11263 bp, 4 predicted proteins | sample 3176221 | NCBI WGS metagenome assembly SXGT01 (sample SAMN11356862, study PRJNA531348) | freshwater metagenome | isolation source: freshwater sample F1-120 | place: China: Fuxian Lake, Yuxi | collected 2017-12-25
AGTCCTGCACAGCCGGCACGTGCGGCCCCGGGACCGTCTTGGTCTGCGATGACGCCAATCCGTGCACGACCGACGCGTGCGACACCAAGCTCGGCTGCACGCACACTAGCAATCAAGCCGCCTGCAACGACATGAACCCCTGCACGCTCAACGATCGCTGCCAGGCAGGCGCATGCACACCGGGCCAGCCGAATCCATGTGATGACGACCTCCCGTGCACAATCGACACGTGCAGCCCAACGGCCGCCACGCCGTGCGCTCACGTTGCGTCGGTCTGTCCGTTCGGCGACCGATGCGCACCGGAGGTGTGTGACGGCGTGGACAACGACTGCGACGGCGCAGTCGACGACCTCGTCCTCGGCCTCCCGTGCGACGGCCCAGACCAAGGCGAGTGTCCCGGCGGTCTCACGACCTGCACCACCGTCCCCCGGACAGCGCTGCTCCTGTCGTCACCGGGTAGCCACGCCATCTTGCCCGTCGCTCCGTTCGTGCCGCTCGCGCGCGCCACCGTCGAGCTCTGGGTGCGCGTGGACGCATTTGAGTCGAGCTGGGCTCGCCTCATCGACGTCGGGACAACGGGCCACGGCTTGGTCGTCGGGCTCGTCGGTACCAGCGCCAACGTAACGTTTCGGATCTATGACGCCTATCAAGCGATTCACGTCGCGTCGGGGGGGGCGCTGGTCGCGGGTCAGTGGCACCACGTCGCGGCTTCCTGCGGGCCCGAAGGGATGCGACTGCACCTGGACGGCGTACTCGTGGCAACTGACCCCTACGCGGGGTGTTTTCCAGCCCTTGGCTCGGCGCCGACCGCTCTCGTCGGCAAGAGCCACTTCGAGGGCATCGGTACGCTCCGAGGCGCCATTGGCGGCGTACGGCTGTCAAGCACGCAACGGTACGACACGGCGACCTTTGCGCCGCCGATGGCCCCGACGGTGCAGCCGGATACCGTCGCGCTCTGGCGCTTCGACGACGGAAGCGGCGCGACGCTCGCCGAGGCCGTCTCACAACAGAGCGGCGCTGCCAGCGGCGCGACCTGGTCGGCCGCCGGGCCGGCTACCGGGGCTGCGGCCTGTGATGAGCCGGAAGCCGGCCATGAGGTCGAGCTGTGCAACGGGATTGACGATGATTGCGACGGCGCAACAGACGAAGACGTGAACGTCGCGTGCACAGACGACGACCCCTGCACAGCCGATATCTGCGGGCCCTCGGGCGATTGCGTCGTCGGCACTCAGACCGATTGCTCGGACGGTCAGGCTTGCACTGCGGATTCCTGCGGCGTCGACGGCTGTACTCACGTCCCGTTGGCAAACACGACGCCGTGCAACGACGGGGACAGCTGCACGGTCGACGACGCCTGCCTTGCGGGTGCCTGTGTGCCCGGTATCCCCAAGGCCTGTGACGATGGCCTCCCGTGCACGCTCGATCGGTGTCAAGGCGGCCTCTGTACGAGCGCCGCGGTCATCTGCCCGTATGGCGATACGTGCGTGCCCGAGACCTGCGACGGCGTCGACAACGATTGCGACGGCACGACGGACGAAGGCCTCCTCAGTACAGCCTGCGATGGCCCAGACACCGACGCGTGCGCCGGAGGCTCGACCGCATGCGAAGCGGCCCCAGGCGGCGCAGCGGTCTTCACGGGCGGTGCGACGTTCCCGCACATCGCGCTACCGAAGCTCCCCGTCGAGACCCTCGACGCCGCCACGGTTGAGCTGTGGGCACGCGTCGACGGCACATTCGCCGCGCAGTCGTGGTCGACGTTCTTCAGCGTCGGCAAGTCCGGGACCGGACAGAGCTTCCGTGTCGCACACTCGTCCACGTCCGCGACACTCGCGTTCCTGCTCGCCGAGGGCACGTCCGCGGCGACGCAAGTTCTCGGCGGGACGCTCACGATCGGCAAATGGCACCACATCGCCGTGACGTGTGGACCGCGTGGCTTGGAATCTTGGCTCGACGGCGTCCGCGTCGCGAATAACGCCCACCTCTCGTGCTTCAGGACCTTGGGCAACTGGGACTTGACTCGGCTGGGTCGCTCAGTCAACAGCGACGCAGCCCTCATCGGGGCCATCGCCGCAGTGCGTATCTCCAACAGCCAGCGGTATCACGCCACCTTCGTGCCACCGAAGTCGCTGACCCTTCAGTCGGACACGGTCGCTCTGTGGCAGCTCGACGAGAGCAGCGGAAGCGTCGTGAAGGATAGCGGCCCCAGCGCACTTCACGGGACGACCCAAGGCAGCAGCTGGGGGGTGGGGCCCTCGCAACCGGCGACGGTGTGCCTCGAGACTTCGCCGGTGGTCGTGGAGACCTGCGATGGGCAGGACGAGGACTGCGATGGCGTCGTCGACGATGAGCCAACGATCGCGTGCAACGACAACGTCGCCTGTACGCTGGACTCTTGCATACCGAGCGGCGGTTGCGCACACACACCGGTCGACGCAGCCTGCGGACCCACGGCGCCGTGCGTAATGGCGACCTGCGATCTCGTCGCCGGTTGCGTCACGACGCCTGCCCTCGACGGCGCCACATGCAGCGACGGCGAGTCCTGTACAGCGGACGATGCGTGCCTGACGGGTGCGTGCGTCGGAGTCGCCATGACGTGCCCCGACGACGGCGACCCGTGCACGGTAGACGCCTGCTTGGGCGGCCTGTGCTCGGTCCAAGCGACCACATGCCCCAACGGAGACGTCTGCGTTCCTGAGCAGTGCGATGGCCTGGATAATGACTGCGACAGTACGGTTGACAATAACATTGCCTTTACCACCTGCGACGGCACCGACCCGGACCAATGCCCCACCGGAACCTCGTTCTGCGCCCCAACGACGCACGCCGCGCTCGTCTACGACGCGGCCGGTGATCAGACCCTGGCAGCCGGTGGTGGACTCTATGCCGGGCTCACCGCGGCCACAGTGGAGGCCTGGGTGCGCTTCGACTCGTTCACCGATCGCTGGCCTCGCGTGGTGACCATCGGGCGCACCGACCGCTTCGTGTCGCTTCTCCGGATCAACAACACGGCCGCGATAGGTTTCCAGGTCAAGGAGGCCACCGACACGACGCTGTCGGGTGGTACCGTCACCGCGGGCAAGTGGCACCATCTGGCCGGGACGTGCGGTCCGCTCGGCATGGCGCTCTACCTTGACGGCGCACGTGTCGCCTCGAACACGAAGGAGGGTTGTCTGGACGACGTGGGGTCCGAGACGACCGTCCGCCTCGGCGCCAGCCACTCCGCAAGCGATGGGCCCTTCAAGGGCGCCATCGCCGGGGCACGCGTGTCGTCGACACAGCGCTATACGACCGCGTCGGTGACGCCACCGGCACAGTTTACGCTCCAGCCGGATACATGGAGCCTGTGGACCTTCGATGAGGGCCAGGGCCCGTTCCTCGCAGACCTCGGCCCGACCCACGCCGACCTCTCCGCGCTGGGCGCCACGTGGACCAACGCCGGGCCACCCATCGCAGCGGCCGCATGCGCCGAGAGTGGCCCGGAGTTCGCGGAGGTATGCAACGGCAAGGACGACGACTGCGACGGAGCGACCGACGATGACGACGTCGCCGCGAGCTGCGCGGACGAGGACGCCTGCACCGATGAGCGGTGTTCGGAGTCAGGGGCGTGCGAATTGGCGCCGGCCGCGTGCAACGACGGGAACGCCTGCACCCTGGACCTGTGCGCTGCACCCGCAGGCTGCGGCCATACGCCACGAGACGACGGGAGCCCGTGCGACGACGGCGAGCCGTGCAATGGAGCAGAGGTGTGCCTCGCATCGCAGTGTGTGACGACGGGACCGGCGTGCGACGACGGCGACGACTGCACCCTCGACCTGTGTGATCTCAGCGGCTGTCTGCATCCCGTGGCGCCGAATGGCACCGGATGTGACGACGGCGACGCCTGTACGACCGGCGATCGGTGCACGAAGGAAGGCTGCCGCGCCACGACGACGACGATCTGCGACGACGAGAATCCCTGCACGGTCGATCTCTGCACAGGCGGCGGGGCCTGTGCCAACGTGTGGCTCCCGACGCTCGGCTCCGACTGCAGCGCGCGCGCGCCAGGAGGGCTCCGGCTTGCGCGCGCGGCCGCGACCGAGCTCGGGACCACGGTGAAGGTCTACTGGTCGACGCCGCCTCTGCCCGGCGTCCTCGGTTTCGACCTCGAGCGCGCGCCGACTGCGGCCGGGCCCTGGGCCATCGAAGCGTCTCTGGCGTCCGACGAGTTGGCCTTTGGCGACCTCCCGCTCCCCGAAGGGCCATCGTGGCTACGCGTCCGTGCCCGGTTCCAGAGCGGCGGGGACGGCGTCAGCGAGGTGCTCGCAGTCAGCTCAGTCGCCTCGACCCGCTACGATCTCGGACCTCAGTGCGTCTCGAAGCTCGTCCTGGAGACGAAGTGTCCAAGCTGCGACACGACGCAGTGCCCCTTCCCCCCGAACGGCTTCGTGCCTCCGGCATGCTCCAATACGGCGATTCGCGGCGAGGTCCGCTACCCAGTGACATTGGCAACGTCCGGACCTCGGCCGCTCATCCTCCTGCTCCATGGCAACCACGCAAGCTGCAAGAACGGACTGTGCGGTCACTCGAGCACAGGCTTCACGTTGACTTGCGCTACGACCCCCTTCGAGAACCACCTCGGTCTCGTGTGGCTGGCCGAAACCCTGGCGGCCGCGGGCAGCGTCGTCGTCACGGTCGACGCGGACGCCCTCAACTGTCGTGACACGTGTATCGGTGGTCGCGGCCGGCTCTTGCACCACCACCTCAAGCGTTGGGTCGAGTGGGCGACCTCCACTGCCGCGCCATTCGACGGGCTGTTCACGGGTCATGTCGACGTCGGCCGAATCGGGCTCGTGGGTCACTCCCGGGGCGGCGAGGCGGTGACGCTAGTGCCGCGCATGCTGCAAGAAGAGCCCATCGTCGGGGTCTCGGTCGGCGCGTTGTACGCGCTGGCCCCGGTCGCGTTCGATACCACGGTTTCCGACGAGTCCTATCCTGGGCTGCCAGTCGACGTCCCATTCGGCGTCATGGTGCCCGCGTGCGACGGCGACGTGACGAACCTGGCCGGGCGCCTCTTGTACGACGAGAGCCTGGAGGAGCGGACGGCGTATCGCTCTCAGCTCTACGTCCCGAACGCCTATCACAACGCGCTGAACTCACGGTGGACCAGCACCGACAACTCGTGCGCAGGCGCTTCCCTCTACGGCGCCGACGCGGAGCGCTCACTGCTCGGAGCGGTGCTCTTGCAATGGCACGCTGCGGCGCTTCACGGTGGCCCGCTAGAGGCCCTCCAGCGCGGAGAGGCGCTCCCGCTCGCCGGGTTGGCGGACCTCATCGGCAAACCGCCCGACCTCCGCTTCTCCTACGCGCATGGCCAGCGCCTCGTCATCGACGACTTCGCCGCGCCCGGGACACCGATGCAGAGCCGTCTCGGACTCCCCGTCGCCTACGGAGGCTTTGCTGGCGCCACCGTGTGTGGCCCCGCGACCTGCCCTTCGGCAACCGAACGCATGGCGGTTCGATTGACCTGGGACGGAACCGCCAGCGCGCGATGGACGCTCGCCGGAGCCGCAGCACCGGGCCTCGATGCCTCCAAGTACACGACACTGGCCATGCGTGTTGGCGTCACGCGCGCGGCTCTGAACCCGCCGGGACAGCCGCAGAATGTCGTGATGGCCATCCGAGACAAGACCGGCGAAGTCGCCACCGTCGTGGTCGCCGATTGGAGCTGGTTGCCCTATCCAGTGACGACCTACTCCGTGAGCAGTTCCGTTCCAACGCAGTTCCTGCACTCAGTGCGCATCCCGCTCGCGGCGTTCCTCGCCGACAACGACAACCTCGACGTCACCGCTCTGGAGGAGCTCGCGCTGGAATTCGGCGTGTCCGGTTACGCCACCGGAGAGGTGCTGGTCTCCGACATCGAATTCAGCAAGTAGGAGCAGTCGCGGTCAAGCGATGTAAGAACGAACGGCTGCGCCACCGATCCATAGCTGGCGCAACCCTGACGGGAGCGCTGCCGGCACACATGAGTTCGTGCGTCCCTTGGAGGCCCGAGCCCACGCCCGCGCGCGCACGATGAGACGTCTTGGTCTGCGACGGAGCATATTGCACTGGCGGCCTCTGCGCTGGAGTCGTTCGCGCGCTCAGGCGCCTGGGAGTGGCCCGTCGGGGCAATCTCCGCGCCACAGAGACCTCCAAGAACCGAACGATCGATCACAAGTGCTTGGAGCTTGCCTCGATCTTGTGCGACAGTTAGCATCGCGCAGTGCGGTCAACGCCGTCCAAACTTCAGGTCGCGGGGCACGGGCTGTTGGCCCTCGTGGTTCTCGTTGCTTGCCGGGACCTCCTGGAAGATCGCCTCTTCGCCTGCGCGACAGACCGAGATTGCCTCGTCGGGTACTCGTGTCAGTCGGTGGCGGGCTCGCTGTCTCGCTGCGTGAGCGGCTACCCCTTGGACGCCGCCGACGTCGCGCACATCGCCGCCGACGCCGGTCCGACCATACTGTCAGACGCGTCCAAGGGGTCCGACCTTGGCAAGGCGGAGGTGGTGTGCACGCCCGGCTGCCAGGGCAAGCAGTGTGGTCCGGACGGCTGTGGTGGCACCTGCGGCAGTTGCGTTGCGCTGCCGGCCTCGAAGTGCAGCGGCGCCTCGGTCGAGACGTATCCGGACGGCTCCGGAGCGTGCCTGCAGGGGCAGTGCAATTACACGCCGACGCTCGTCGGCTGCGCCAATGGGTGCTCCGGAGCCAAGTGCATCGACTGTACCCCAAACTGTGCGGGCAAGGCGTGCGGCGACGATGGCTGCGGTGGAAGCTGCGGGAAGTGCGGGTCGAATCAGACTTGCGCTGCCGGCGCATGCTTGGGGACCGTGCCCGAATGCGGTGACTGTCCGAGCGGACACGGTGACTGTGCACCGGGATTGAGATGCGTCACCTACGAGACGGCGCCCTCTCCTGGCGACGCGTCCTATTGCTCGTCTGACTGCTCGGGTGCGGGCTCGTCTTGCCCACCCGATTTTCAGTGCGGCCAGGATTCCGTGTGCCATGCCGGCGTAGTGTCCACGTGCAACGCGGGCGGCGATTCGGTCAAGATCGTCGATCGGTGTGGCAACGTTCGGGACTACGCGACGTCGTGCAATGACGGGAACCCATGCACGGTGGACGGATGCGACGTTGCTACGGGCCAGTGCACGCATTGGCCGTTGAACGGCGCGCTATCGCTGTGTCCCAACGGATACTGCTACCAGGGCGGGTGCTCGGCGCGGTACGTCGAACCGGGGGACGGAACGGTGATCGACCTATCGACGACGCTCTTGTGGAGAAAGAGTGCAATCGAGGCGAATCGAATCGGCTGTGGGAAACCGAACTATGCTGGCGACTGGTGCGCGTACTGGTGCCAAGCGTGCAAGCAGCTCTACGGAGAAGGGTGGCGGATGCCGACGCATCTCGAGATGAACTCGCTAGTCCAGTCTGGGTCGTGTTGCTTTGACTCGATCTTCAATGTCGAGAAGGTTGATGGAGCAGGAAATATCATCGAGGGGACGTCGACTCCGTGTAGCTATCGCTATTGGGCTTCGGGTGGAAGCTGCAGTCCCACCACGAAGTACGCCTACTTCGGATGCGCCGGCACACTATGTGACTCCACGGCGACGAACGCCGCGCACTGTCGCTGTGTCACGGAATGGAAGCCATGAAACGCATCTGCCCCGAGTGCCGACAGCGCACGGACGCCAAGCGGTGTCCGACCGATGGCTTCTCTACGGTCCCCGCGGCGCGCTACGACGTGACGCAGGACCCTCTCGTCGGGCAGCTCTTCGAGGATCGCTACCGTGTCGATGCGGTCATCGGGCGAGGCGGCTTCGGCGTCGTCTACCGCGGCACACAGCTCGCAATGGGGCGTCCGGTGGCCATCAAGGTGCTGCGGCCGGAGTCGTCGACCGACATCGAGCACGTGCGGCGTTTTCAGCACGAGGCGCGCGCGACGAGCGCGATCGAGCACCCCAACGTGATGCGGGTCTACGACTTCGGGCAGACCGACGACGGCGGCCTGTATCTCGTGAGTGAGTTCTTGGAGGGCGAGGCCCTCGACGTGCTCCTCAAGCGCGAGCAGGTGCTGCGGCCGGAGCGTGCGGTGTCGATTGGCGAACAGGTGCTCCAGGCGCTCGAGGCTGCCCACGAGGCCGGCGTCGTGCATCGCGATCTCAAGCCAGCCAACCTCATCGTGAGACGCCTGCGCGATGGGCGCGACGTCGTCAAGGTGCTCGACTTCGGCATCGTGAAGTTCATGGGGCCGTCCCGCGACGGTGTCGAATCGCTGACGGCGACAGGCAAGACGATCGGCACGCCGGCCTACATGTCTCCGGAGCAAGCACAGGCCCAGGAGGTCGACGGACGCGCGGATCTCTACTCGTTTGGCGTCGTACTCTACGAGATGCTGAGCGGGAGACTGCCGTTTGCGGGCACGGCCATCGATCAGCTGATTGGTCATATCAAGCGGCAACCTCCGCCGGTGCCGCATCCACCGAAGTGGGTGATCCCCGCGACGCTCGGCAAGCTCGTCATGCGCTGTCTGGAGAAGTCCCCAGGTCGACGTCCGGCAACAGCGACCAGCCTGCGACAAGAACTGCTCGCGTCCGTGGGCTCCAGTCCGGCGATGCCGGTGGTACGCGCGCCGAGCGGCGACCTCGAGGACGCCATGCCCACGATGCCGATGGGGCGCAAAGTCGCCAACGAGGTCCTCGCGGCGGTGGCGGCCGCAGGGGAGGCCAAGGCTTCCGCGGGACCGACGACCGAACCCGTGCCGCCGCAGCCGGCCCCATCGGTCGTGACCGCGCCGTCGTCGTCGTCGCTGGTCGTCGAGCGCATCAACGCGATCACGGGTGGCTGGGGCTTCCGACTGGCCGTTGTGTTCGTGGTCGCGGCTGCCAGTGTCGGAGGCTGGATGCTGCTACGGCGCAGCAAGTCGACGGGGCCGCTTGCGCTGGCCGAGTTTGTTGCGCCCGCGGTCGAGCGCATCGCGGCTCCGGCCGACGACGATGTACCGGCCGCGGTCGATCGTGGCGCCAGCCCCGCAGTGGCAGCGCCATTGCCGGCGCCCGTTCGGCGAGCCGCCCCGGGTGACCTGCGTGAACCCGAGCCTCGCCGCGCCGCGCGACCATTAGCGAACGAGAAAGAGCTGCGACCCACGACCTGGGTGGTGACCTCGACTCCCTCCAATGCGGAGGTGATGTGGGGTGCGCGAAAGCTGGGAACTACTCCGTATACTTGGACCCGAAGCGTCTACGCTTTCCCCACGAGCCTGGAGCTTCGCTTGGAGAAGCACGCACCCATGCCACTTGCCAACCTGGGCCCCGACGGCGGAGTGAGGCAAGTCGCCTTGGTCCCCATCGAGCCACCAAAGATCGGCGAGAGTCCATCGGTTCCCGTCTCTGGCACGGCGGGGGTACCGCCTCCCAAGGTCGCGCCGCGCAAGCCAGTCAAACGAACCGAGCCGGTGTTTCGGCCCAAGGCCCTATGAGAACGCCCATGTTGGCCCTCCGGTCGTTCGTCGTCCTCGCGCTGTTGGTGAGCAGCGTCTCCCATGGGGCACCACCGAAGCCGGAGACACCGAAGGTCAATCAGAAGGAGATCGCGCGCCTGACGCGAGAGGCGGAGAAGCTCGCCGGCAAGAAGGCCTGGTCGGCGGCGATCGCAGTCTATCAAAAGGCCTACGGGCTCTCGCAGCACCCAATCCTGTGGTGGAACATCGCGCGATGCTACGAGGAGTCCGCGGATCTGACCCGTGCGTTGTCGGTGTTCAAGAGCCTGCCCGACCTGGCCGGTGTGGACAAGGAAATGAAGGCAAAAGCGGCCAAGAAGGTGGCGGAGATTGAGGCGCTGCTGAAGCTCCGTTCTGTGAGGCCATCGCCCGGAGCGCCGGGCGCACCCACGCCGGAGATCGCGACTCCAGCGAGCACGATTGCCCGAGCGTTCTCGATGCGATCCGCTGCACAGCGAGCCGTTGCGGCTGGGAAGCTCACTGAAGCGATCTCCCAATTCAGGGGTTGCCTCGATGCCGCACCGGCGATGCACGACTGCCGCGCAGGTCTCATCGCGCTGCTCTTGGCCGAGGATCGCTGCCTGGGCTACCGCGAAATCCGTACGTACTTGGCGATGCACCCTGGCGGGCCAAAGCGACACGAGTATCGGCGCTTGGCAGACATTCTCGGCCCTCAGTGCAGGGAGTGATGGTCATGTCACGTCTCGTTGGAACCACGTGCAGCTCACTCCTTGCGAGCCTGCTGATCGCAGCCGGCAATGGCCCCGGCGCAGTCGAAGCACTCGCCGCGCCGCCCAAGGGCGTCGCGCTCAAGGAGGCCGCCCGGCTCACCGCACGTGGCGAGTCGCTCTGGCAGCGAAAGCAGTACACGGCCGCCATCGCGATGTTCCAGGAGGCGTACAGTCATTCGCCGCACCCGATCCTCTGGTGGAACATCGCGCGGTGCTACGAGGAGGCCGGCGATCTGGACAAGGCACTCGACGTATTTCGGAGCATCGCGGCCATTTCTCAGGTCGAGGCGAGGAAGCTGGCGAAGGCCGACCGCGCGTTGCCCGCCCGCGCGCTCGAGAAGGTCAGGGCGCTCGAGAAGCGCACAGAGGTGGTGCGCACCGTGACTCCGGTGCCGGAAGCCGAGACCACGCCGTCGCCGGCTCCGACGACAGTCATCCCAGCGCCGCCACCGCCCAAGCCTCTCGGGGAGCCGACCGCCGTCGCAGCAGTGCCACAGGCTCGCCCGTTGCGTTCCGCTGGCTGGGTGATGTTTGCCGTGGCCGTTGCCACAGCCGCCGGTGGCGCCGCCTGCGTCGTTGTGGCAGACCAGAACTACGCTCGCGTCGTTCAAGCCGACGAACAGGGCGGCGTGGTCACTGGCATCAACCAAGTGGACGCCTCGACGGCCGAGGCGGTCGGAAATCAATATGCCGCGATTGGCTGGACCCTCGTTGGGGTCGCTGGCGCGAGCCTCATCACGTCGGTCGCCCTACTCATCGCGGACGCACGGCGCCCGCAGGCCAGCTCGTCATCGTCGCTCCACGGCTTCGTCATCCCCTGGGGCGGCGGTCTGATCCTCGGCGGCCGCAGCGGGTTCTGACGCTAACCGGCAGGAAAGAGCTCGCTCAAGCCGTCCTGCCAGAAGCGGCATCGGACGTCGGCGAGGTCCTGCGGGATCGGGTCGCGTGAGAGCCAGTAGCCGCGCGCCTCGGGCACGTCGCGCAGCAGGCGCGCGAACCGAGCGACGCGTGTGGGGTCG
>SXGT01230274.1_pt1 | contig 11262 bp, 5 predicted proteins | sample 3176221 | NCBI WGS metagenome assembly SXGT01 (sample SAMN11356862, study PRJNA531348) | freshwater metagenome | isolation source: freshwater sample F1-120 | place: China: Fuxian Lake, Yuxi | collected 2017-12-25
ATTGCCAGAAATATTGCTAAATATAATATTAATTTTGTTCCATTTTTTTTAGATAAAAATGATGCCCGCGTGCAAGAAGCGGTGGAAACGCAAAAACATTCTTTTATGGTGCGTAAAAGCAGCCATGAAGGTGAGGTGAGTGTGTTAAAACAGCGCATCCAACAAATGAACTCTAAAATTGCCGGATTACAAGCACAACGGGAGAGTAAACAGAAATTATTGGCCGCCTATTCGGATGAGATTAAAGACTTAAAAGAATTACTCGCGCAAGGCTTTACCGAGCGCCAACGTTTACGTGACCAAGAGCGCAACCAAACCATTACCAGTGGTGAAATTGCGGCGCTGACCTCGGAAATTGCGACCACTGAGATGCAACGCGGGGAAACCCAATTGGAAATCATTTTGAACGAACGCAAATTTCAGGAAGATGTCGCTAAACAAATGGAAGAAGTGAATGCACAATTATTTGATATTAGTGAACGCTTGCAAGCGGCACAAGATAAGTTAACGCGCACAGTGATCAAGGCACCCGTTGGAGGAGTTATCTTTAATTTGTCAGCGCACACTGAAGGTGGGGTGGTTGCGCCTGGCACCCCAATATTGGATATTGTGCCTGAAGATGAGGACTTAGTGATTCGTGCGCAGGTCTCGCCAGCGGATATTGACAAGATTCAGGTCGGTGCGCAATGTGAGGTGCGTTTTTCGGCGTTTGACAATAAGACCACGCCCACCATGGAAGGTAAAGTGAGCGAGGTTTCCGCTGACAGTTTTACCGATGAAAAATCTGGGATGCAATACTATATGGCTAATGTGGAATTGTCACAGGAAAGCGCGGAAAAATTAGGTGACTTAAAACTTATTCCCGGCATGCCCGCAGAAGTATTAATCAATATTGGTTCTCGAACCTTATTCGAATATTTGATGCAGCCGATTACCGATGCCTTTGCTCGTTCTTTTATAGAAGATTAATTTTATGCGTATTGCTTCAGTGCTTTTATTTTGCAGCTTAATGGCCCCTGCGTTTGCGGCGCAGGCCGACGACAACATTTTAACGATTTACCAACAGGCGATTGAATTCGACCCAACGCTTAAAGCCGCAAGATTTCAGTTGGAAATTAGCGAAGCGCAGCGTGCTCAGGCGGGCAGTGCCTTGTTACCGCAAGTCTCAGCCAGCGCCAATATCTCTTCCAATGAGCAATTGGAAGGTGCGCCTGTTCAAAATAAAGATTATTTAGGTCAACGTTATGTGGCGAGTTTAACACAAACCGTGTTTGATGCCCCAAAGTTACTCAATTGGGAACGATTTCACAGCATCGTTGAGCAGCAAGAGGCCAATCAAAAAGATGCCTTGCAAAATTTAATGTATAACGTGGTGGAGCGCTATTTTAAAATCTTGGAATATAACGATACCTTAAACTTAATTATCCAAGAGATTAGCAGTACCCAAAAAGAGTTAGATCAGCTGCGACGCCAGTACGAAATGCAAGTCGTTAAAATCACCGATGTCTATGAGTTAGAAGCCAAGTTAGATAGTTTGGCCGCCGATAAAATTGCGGCAGCGACGCAAGTCGATATCGCTAAGCAAAATCTTATGGAATTGACAGGGCAGGAGGTGAACGGAATCTTACAATTACGTAATGATATTCCGTTTGAGCCACTTACTGGCGACATTGATACTTTGGTGGCTCAAGCAAAGGAGCGCAATCCAGCGTTGTTAGCGCAACAAAAAAGCATCGCCGCCGCCGCTACGAATGTAGACCAACAAAAAGCCCGGCACTTACCGACGGTGGATGCGCAAGCCAGTTATAACAATAGTAACTATGGTTTTCAAAATACCCAGACGAATACCACGGAAACGCGGGTGGTCGGGGTGAATATCAACGTGCCATTATTCTCTGGCGGGGCGACTACGCATGCGACCGAAGAGGCTAGTAAAAATCTGGAGTTAAACAAACAAAAACAACAGTCGTTATTGGGGGAGTTAATTCGTGAAATTCATGATGCGTTTTTAAGTACCAATGCGAATGTGCAACGTATTTTTGCAGCGGAAAAAGCGTTACGTTCAGCGACCAAAGCCCGCGAAGCTATGGAAAAAGGCTTTCAATACAATATGCAAACCATTGGGGATGTCTTGGTTTCCCAAGCGAGAGAGTTCAAAGCTAAACGCGATATTTTACAAGCCAAATACGAATACATTAAACAACGCAGTCGCTTCGAACGCTTTACCGGGCAGATTGATGAGCAATACTTAGCAATGATCAATCAATGGTTACGCGTTAATTAAACCGTAGCGTCGACATTAAGTGCTTTTCACACCCTAATCGTTTGAGCAGTGGTTTTTAGTTCTCACCAATAAAATTTCAGATCAATGCGGTCAACAAAAGCATTTTGATGATTGACATTTTGTTTAATAGCCCGCTAACGCCTTGCAATTAATGGCATTAGGATTTTTTTTGTAAATTTAAATCCAGTTCTTTAGTGAAAATTGTACTTTTTGTGAACAAAATGCTAGAGGTTTGATTTTCAATTGATAATAGCTGAAATTTTCAAATTTTTTTGCAAACTGCTTTTGATTAAACGCAAGATATGTATTAGTATTTTCCATAGTAATATGATTTTTATAACGTGTTAAATACCCTCAATCCTAACCCTGCAGAACGGCGTCGACATGTTCGCCGAAAGTATCGGACATCTGCCCATTTGTGTTTGGCCAATAGCCAAGAATATTTTCATGCAACCACTTTAGAAATTGGTGCGGGGGGCATGAGTCTCTATATTGAAGCCAATTTACCCACTGCAACACATTGCATCATCGACTTAAACTTACCTTTGTTTCATGGAGGTTGGATTAAGTTAGAACTTGAGGCAATCGTGGTACGCTGTATTTTCAGTCATCAATCAGCTTTTAAAATTGCACTGCAATTTTGCAATTTACCGTCAGAAATTCAGTCTGAAATTCAAAAATTTGTCGACATGCAATGAAGCCACGCAAAAAATAAGAATAGCTTGTGCTCGAACTTATCCTAAGAGGGTGTAAGCGTTTAGCTTGAATATCCTTGCCATGCTTATGAATTTTATAGATCAATTTGTAAATATTGCATTAATGTTCTAATATATGCCATCTTAAAATTGATTTAAAAACAGCATTGCAGGAGTTTTGCCTTAATAATTCATCGATGATGTATGGCCCAATGAGATTCAACTCTCGGGTCCAAACCCAATAGAAGTCTGAGCAATCTGCAATTAAACCGTGGAAATAAACTTTACACACAAAATTCTAAAAAGTACGAATACTATTTTTTGGATGCTCTTGGCAGCAGTATTCTTAATCGAACTGTTAATTATGCTGTTGTTGCCTGTTATTTTACCCTACGAAGTAGATGCAAAAATGACAGCTATCATAGATGCAACTGTTTTATCACTGATTTTGTGTCCTTTGATTTTCTATTTTGTGATAAAACCGCTAAAGCATCTAAAAGATGAATGCGACGATCTCATTGAAAATGAGCTGTCACATGCGGATCAATTCAATAATTTGGCGGCACAAGCTGATGGGGTGTTTTTTCAGTTGGAAGTTTATGCGGACGGAACCTACAAACTACCTTTCCTGAATAAACAGTTTCAAGCCGTCTATCGCCTCACGCAGGGGGAATTACAGCGTGAACCTGAGCTATTTTTTTCTCTGGTGCATCCCGAAGACATTGCGAAATTAAGAAATGCAATTTTACTGTCTACGCAACACCTATCCATGCTTTCACACGAATATCGTCTGCAGTTTCAAAATGGAGATGAGTGCAAGTTATCCCTCCATGCTATGCCGCGAAAACAAAGTACTGGCACCATCATTTTTAGCGGCTTTATCAAACCTATTATTGAAAACCCAGAGCTTAAATTACTGCGTAATATTGCTAGCGACTTATATGGAATACCTCTAGGACTAGTCATCACCGATGCAAGTAACACTATCAAACAGGTTAATCATGCATTTTCAATGATTTCTGGATATGCTAAAGATGAGTTGTTAGGTAAAAATATGCGTTTAATGAAATCAAATTCTCATGATAGTGAATTTTATAAGTGGATTTGGCATTGCGTTGATGTTCACGGGGAATGGCAAGGCGAAATCTGGAGTAAACGCAAAAATGGCCAATTATATTTACAACGAACTGAAATATTTGCAATTACTAATGCCGATGGTGATACCATAAATTATATTGGTGCTATGACTGATATTACTTAAATAAACGACAGTATAGTAGAACTTGAAAAAACTATGTTTTATCAGTATCTCGGTATGGGTTTATTTGATTGATGTGTTCAAGCATTGTCTAAGCAATTAATTGCCTTGAATGATAACTTGGCTTAATTAGCACAGGCTCGTGAGCGAAGCTGACAGCATTTTTTCCAGCATTCTGATAATGAGTTTTTGGTGGGTTTCCCGACCTGAATTGGGTGATGTGGATGACGTGCTACTTTAAACTTTAAAAACAAAACCGAGAGCGCTATTTTGAAACGTAACCAATATCTTGATGATGAATTAAACTTTATTCGCTCAGATTTTAGACCACTTGTACTTATTGTTGATGACGATCGAATTAATGTTTATTTAATAACTCGATTAATCGAGAGCAAGTGTCAGGTATTAGTCGCTCATAACGGTATTGAAGCTTTGGATATGGTAAGTCAGCGTCCAGAGATTGATTTAATAATATTGGATATCTATATGCCCGACATGGATGGCTATGAGACGTTGAAAAGCTTAAAAGCAAATCCAGATGTTAGTCATATACCCGTCATATTTTTAACCTCAGCCAATGATGCCAGTGCTGAGAGTTATGGACTAGAATTGGGTGCAGCAGATTTTATTTCCAAACCCATTAAACCTAATATTACCTGGTTACGTATTCAAAACCAATTAAATAACAAAAAATCTGCAAAACAATTGCATATATCTAATTTGATTTTTAATCATTGTCAGGAAGCGATTATTATTGCAGATGATCACAAGAATATAATTTATGTAAATCCAGCATTTAGTCATATTTCTGGCTATTCAAATGCAGAGGTGCTTGGGCTGAATCCACGTTTTTTGAATTCTGGTCTGCAGGATCCACAAATATTTGTTGAAATGTGGCAGAAAGTTGATCATGAGGGGCATTGGAGCGGTGAATTACTGAACCGTAAAAAATCGCTTGATACTTATTATACCTGGATGGATTTATTTTCTATTCCAGATGAGCGCGGTGTTATTACGCATTATGTTGCTATTGCAACGGACATATCAATCGTTAAAGAACGCAATCGTCAAATTATCGCCGTTGAAGCCGCAAATAGTGCAAAAAGCGCCTTCCTTGCTAATATGTCGCATGAAATTAGAACGCCTATGAATGCGATCATGGGTTTGACACATATTCTCAAAAAGCATCACAACCTGAATCAAAACCAATGTGATAAGTTAGATAAGATACAATCAGCATCGGCGCACCTGTTGACAATTATTAATGATATTTTGGATTTATCAAAAATTGAATCGGGTAAATTCGAATTGCATTGCACCTTATTTAAGCGAGACGAATTAATTTATAAAGTGTCTGAATTAATCAAAGATAGGATTGTTAGCAAAGGCCTATATTTTTTAATTAATTTTGATGCTATACCCGCAATGCTGTCTGGTGATATCACTCGACTGATTCAAATGTTAATTAACTATCTTGGTAATGCACTAAAATTTACCGAGAAAGGTGGGATTACCCTTCAGGCTTCAATTTTACAAGAAACTACAGAAAATGTCCTTTTGCGCTTCTCAGTCGAAGATACTGGCATAGGTATCAACGAAGAGCAAAAATCTCGACTATTTTTGCCATTTGAGCAAGCAGATAAAAGTACGACGCGTAATTTTGGGGGTACTGGGCTGGGCTTATCAATTACCCGTCACTTGGCTAGATTGATGGGAGGTGATGTTGGCGTCACGTCAGAAATTGGAGTGGGTAGTGTATTTTGGTTTACGGTCAGGTTAAATAAAGCCAATGTCAAGTATCTGCCTGAGCCTTTGGAAGTTCAAATGAAGTCAGCTGAAGAGTTGATTAAACAATATCATTTCGGAAAAAATATCCTCACGGTAGATGATAATGTGATTAACAGGGAAGTGGTCAGCGAAATTTTGAGTGAATCGGGCATGAATGTCGATTTTGCAGAAAATGGTCATGAAGCTTTCAAAAAAGTTCAACACAATCATTACCATTTAATTCTCATGGACATTCAAATGCCAATTATGGATGGCTATGAAACAACACGAGCTATTAGGCAATTAGAACGTTATAGCTTAACGCCCATTATTGCATTGACTGGGAATGCGTTTACTGAAGATCGTCAAGCGTGTATTGATGCAGGTATGAATGATTTTTTAGCTAAACCAGTCATACCGGATACCCTTTTTAAAACATTATTTGATTGGTTAAGTTATCAGATTAGCTGATTTCTGGGCAGTGAATTGGTCTTGGCGAGATCTTTAACAAACGCTGTTGGGCTAGTTCAATTTTTAAACCTGTTCGGATTGCAAAAACTTTTTTAAGATATTTTCTAAATCTTTAAGTTTGAGTGGTTTAGATAAATAACCATCCATACCTGACTGATAACAGCTATTGACCTGATTATTGGAAACATCAGCTGTGAGCGCAAGAATCGTTGAGTGTGGCGCTTGTGTTTTTGCTTCATGTGCTCGGATGGCTGTTGTCAATTCATAACCATCCATATTGGGCATATGAATATCAGTAAAAATAATTGCATAGTGCCCCTGTTTCCAAAGATTCAAGGCTTCCACGCCATCAATTGCAATATCAACGGTATACCCTAAGTAGGTCAGCATTTCGAGAATAACTTCCTGATTTATAGGATTGTCCTCGGCTACGAGGATCATCTGCGTGGATTTACTCGACTCTTGGCTTATTGGGTTTGGTTGCATTGGCTGCGCTGCAACCTCTTCTTTGCAATCTTCCTGCTGCGGGGAAAAATCTTCGTCAGGTAGACTAAAGGGTAAATTTAAGGTAAAGACACTTCCAATATCTACTTGGCTCATCACCGAAATTGCACCTCCCATCAGTTTGGCTAAGTAGCGACTAATCGCTAGCCCTAAACCGGAACCTCCGTAACGTCTTGTGGTTGAAACATCGGCTTGTTGAAAGGATTCAAAGATACGATCCAATAACGCTTCTTTAATTCCAATACCGTTATCTTGAATGCAGATTTCGATCCAGACTAAACCGTTTGCAGTTTGTAGAAATTGGGTTGCAATGTTAACGGCACCAACCCGATCCAGTCCCGATGAAAATTTAATAGCGTTATTGATTAGATTGATCAAAATCTGGCGTAAACGCATAACATCGCCAAACACATACTCTGGCAGCCTAGAGTCAAATGACCAGGTGAGTGCGACTTGTTTTTGGGTAGCGTCATTCAGAAATAAGGAACAGGTATCCGTTATGATGTCTTTAAGGATAAAGCGTTCTGGATTAAGTTGTAAAGCACCCGCCTCTATCTTGGAGAAATCAAGAATATCGTTAATCACATTTAGCTGGATTTCGGCGGACTGCTTGATGACATTTAATAATTGCTGTTGTTTGTGATCGAGCTGAGTGGTTAATAACAGATCAACCATGCCGATGATGCCATTCATGGGGGTACGAATTTCGTGGCTCATATTAGCCAGAAATACGGATTTTGCCTGATTCGCGGCGCATGCTGATTCTTGTATGCTTTTGAGTTCACTGATATCGATCAATAAACCACTCCAAATTACGCTGCCATTTTCTTGGGCTTGTGTCGTTGCATGTCCGCGTACCCATTTTAGCTGTCCGCTAGTGGTTTTGATGCGAAATTCACTGGCCCAATCTTTTGACGAAGAGACGGAATATTCAAATAATTCCGCAAATAAAGCTTGGTCGTCCTCTAAAACACAGGCAAACAAACTATGGGGATTGGATAACACATGTGTACTGCTGATTTCAAAAAGCTCTTCTATGCCTTGGCTGACATAGACAAACGCACGTTGATCCTCAAAATCCCGCAGATACTGAAAGACGACCCCCGGGATTAAATTAGTCATCGAAGTCAGCTGTTGTTTGGTGTTCAAGAGCTCTCGTTCAGCTTTATTACGTTGCGTTACATCACGCGCCGCCGCGAAAATGCCGACGACTTTATCTTCAACATCGCGGTATTCGCTCGCATTAAAAATCACTTCACACACTGTGCCGGAGGTGTGTTGAATGGATAGGGGATAGTTGGTAATAGATCCAGTTTTAAAAACGCTGAGGCAACCTTGAATTGCAAGTGACGTGTCGGTAAAAAAATCCGAGAAATAACTGCCGATCAGCAGTTTGCGATTTAAGCCCGTGACCGCTTCCATGGCAGAATTCACATCAGTGATTTTGAGCTCTGGATTAATAGTAATCAGGGGGTCTAGACTGGCTTCGATCAAAGAGCGAGTATATTGCGCATTGCTAATGGCTTCGGCTTTGGCCAGTTGTAATTCTAAGGTTTGCGCACGGACTAAATTTTCAAGATCCTCACGATAGCATTTTAATTGCAATTCGTTTTGCTTACGTTCGGTAATATCCTCGATGATGGAGCAGATCAATTCATCGCCATCAATGCCGGTTATAAAAACGGCATTAAGTAAGATCGGCAACACACTACCGTCAGTACACATCAGTTCACGTTCGCAGGGACCATAGCGTCGATTCTGCAGCAACGCAGCATACTGATCTTGCCCATTAAAACTAGCGGTATTTTTCAATAAGGCCCAGTAATTGATTTTTTTTAAATCCTGATTTGAATAGCCGCTGATGCCTTGAAACGCGGGATTATAATCAACGACCATTCCAATTTTGTCTGACAACACAATACCCATGGGGGACATTTCAAAAAGTGAGCGTAATAATGCTTCGCTCGCGTGTCTTTGGGCTTCTGCGAGTTTCAACGCACTAATATCACTGGTGACCGCATAAAAACCAATGCTATTACCTTCGAATGTATCAGGCACCAAATCCACTAAGGCGGCAATAGCATTAGCCTGTTGTTTGTTAGAGAGTGTACTTTCAAATTGTTGCCGAGTGCCTGTTAAGGCCGCTGCAATATAGGGTTCATTACTTAGATAACTCTGCTCGCCCAGCAGTTCTTTTATATGTAGCTTTGGTGTGGATGTTTCTTCAATACCAAAGCACTCTCTATAAGTCTTGTTTGCGAATACATTGCGTAAATCTTTATCCCAGTAACTCACCGTGCAAGGCAAGCTGTTTAAAATAGAGTGGTGATGGTGATTTAATTTTTCGAAGCGCAATTTTTCGACTTCTGCCATTTCTTTGGCGGCTAATAATTCCATTTCCAGCAGCTTGCGTGGGGTGATATCTCGTTGCACCGAAATCCAATGGGTATACCAACCTTTGGCATCAGCAATCGGGGCGATATCAATTTCAACCCAAAATTCTTGGCCTGCTTTGGTGTAATTCAAAAGCTCTACCCGCACAGGCTTCCAAGTAGCGAGTCCTTTGCGCACCTTATCCAGTGCTGCGCGATCAGAATTTGGACCTTGCAAAATACGTGGAGTTTTACCAATCACCTCCGCTTTGCTATAGCCTGTTTGGCGCACAAAGGCATCATTCACATAAATAATCTTAGGATTGGGTTCATCCAAGCCGCTGGCATCACAAATAATGACCACATCGGTAATCTGCGACATGCCGGCTTCGAGTAGATATAAATGCTTGCTACTGATATGTTTTTGCCTGTGTATCAAGTAGGCAAAAGCACACCCCAGGATAATAATGGCAGCAAAAAGCACTGTGATTGCTAAAGGCGTGGTCGTTAAGGGAGTTTCAAAAAAGTTGTAAATAGCCGAATACAAGCCGGATAACGTACTCATTGTGTTTTAGCCTTTGGCATACAGATACATCGAGGAAGAGTCGAGTAATTCGCGTTTAAGTCGTTGAAATGAGTAAACATCAGCAACATTAATTTTTCGAAATTTGAATTAAATTCCTTCAATAGGGAATTATAGCTAGTATTTGTATTTTATTTATAAATGTAAGTTGCATATCTAATATGTATAGTGCAACATGAATTTGCAAGTGAGTCTATGTGTTAACGTGAGTGTTGCAGGGTCAAAATATTCAACGTTTACAAGTAGCCGCATGCCAATGTCATTAGCACTCCGCGAGCAACCTAAGTTTCCAAGAAAATTGCTGGCTTAGCGTCTGTCATCAAACTAAAGCGCATCGAGGGCAGGAGTTGCACTGGTTTTTGCTGCATTTTAAAGCAAGAGAGACTTGCCTTTCCAGCAAACCCGCCTTGAAAAATTAGGGCAATCAATTTTAGTTTGCCACAATTCATAGCAAAATAAAGTAAATTTTGTAGATTTAGTCACATAGATGTTAATTTAAAATAGAAAAATATTGCATTTTATGCAGATATGTATTAATTTTAGGTACACATTTTATGGAAATTCAGCATACCCAGATCTGGTACATTGAGCGCTGGGTAAGTCAAATTTTCCCGCTGCTATAGGCTAATTTAATGGTAATTCATCCTGAATAAGCGTGTTTACCATCACTACAATGAACATTTATAGAGATAAGCAATATTCAATCAATGATTTATCAGAAGATATGCAAGAGGTTAAGCAAATCGAAATAGATTTATTATTGGAAGCATTATTTAGACGCTATGGGTATGATTTTAGAAATTATTCACGCCCAAGTATCGAACGGCGTTTGTCAGATTATTTGACGACTTATAACTATGGCTCCTATCTGGAATTAGCCGCCATATTATTAAGAAATAAAGTCGCTTTTTTTGAATTACTTCCCTATTTTTCGGTTTCGGTCACAGCATTATTCAGAGACCCTTTTTTTTATACCGCTTTCAGTGAAAAAGTCGTGCCAATGCTTAAAACATGGGCACATTTTAAAATATGGCACGCAGGCTGCGCTACTGGGGAAGAACCCTATTCCATGGCAATACTGTTAAATGACCATAAATTACTTGAGCGTGCTACGTTGTATGCGACTGATATTAGTTCAATAGCGTTAGAAAGAGCACGTTCCGGGGTTTATTCTCTGGAAACCATAAAACAGGGGAGTCAAAATTATTTGGAATATTCTGGGGTGTCATCTTTGTCTGATTATTATCATGTGAAATATGATGCTGCCAAGATCAATTCTAAAATTAAAAAAAATATTGCATTTAGTAAACACAATTTAGTGTCTGATA
>SXGT01435343.1_pt1 | contig 11262 bp, 11 predicted proteins | sample 3176221 | NCBI WGS metagenome assembly SXGT01 (sample SAMN11356862, study PRJNA531348) | freshwater metagenome | isolation source: freshwater sample F1-120 | place: China: Fuxian Lake, Yuxi | collected 2017-12-25
CAGCATGAAGTGTTGGTGATCGACAAGCGTGGCTGGGAATTGGTTAAACGCATTCCGGTAGCGGGGCAACCGGTGTTTGTGATGTCACGGCCCGATGCGCGGCAGGTTTGGGTGAATTTTGCTTTTCCGGATAACCAGACGGTACAAGTCATCGACGTCAAGGATTTTGGCATCGTTAAAACCTTGCAGCCTGGTAAAGCCGTATTACACATGGAATTTACGCCACGCGGTGAGGCGGTGTGGTTGGCGGTGCGGGATGAAGATCGGGTCATGGTTTACGATACGGAAACTTTCAACGAGACGGCTCGATTGTCGGCACAAAAGCCCAGTGGCATATTTTTCAGTAATCGCGCCAATCAGTTAGGTCTGTAGATATGTTGGCGCCATTACACAAACATCTCCTGAATGATTATCAGCAGAATTTTCCACTCAGCCCAACACCCTATAGGGATATTGCTGAGCAGCTCGGTGTCAGTGAAGATGAAGTGTTGATGGCTTTTCAGACGTTGGCGGAACAGCAAATGATCAGTCGCATTGGGCCGGTGATTGCCCCGAACAGCATCGGCAATAGTGCGTTGGTGGCGATGGCGGTGCCTGAAGCTGATTTGCCGTATGTCGCGGAAATAGTGAATAGCTATCCTGAAGTCAATCATAACTATGAACGGGAAAACCGCTTTAACCTTTGGTTTGTGCTGATTGCCGATAGCGAGCAGCATCGTGAGGCGGTCATTGCCGATATTGAAGCCAAAACCGGTTACCCCGCCATGTTGCTACCGATGTTGGCGGATTATTTTATTAATCTGGGCTTTGAGTTGAATTTGCATGATTGACGCTGTCGATTATCAATTAATTGCGGCTGTGCAAGCCGGATTACCGATTGCGGCCAGACCTTATGCGGCAATAGCCGAAAAATTGGCGATTAGCGAGCAGGATGTGATTGAGCGTCTGACGCAGCTAAAAGCGCAAGGTCTGATCAAGCGCTGGGGGGTAGTGGTCAAACATAGGCAGTTAGGTTATCAGGCCAATGCCATGATCGTGATGAATGTGCCTGATGACAGCGTGACAGCAATTGGCCAGTTAGTCAGTCAACACAGTTTCGTCAACCTTTGCTATCAAAGGCCACGACGAGAAAACTGGCCCTACAATTTGTATTGCATGATACACGGTAAGAGCCGGGAGATTGTGTTGCAGCAATGGCTGGAATTACAGCAAAGCTGCGGTTTGCAGGGCTATGCTTTCGAAGTATTGTTCAGTCGGCGTTGTTTTAAACAACGGGGGGCTTTATATCGGCAAACAAGGACTGCCCAGCATGGATGATCTCGACAAAGCCATTGTCAATCAATTACAGAAAGGCTTTCCGATTTGTGATGCGCCTTATCGAAAGGTAGCGGAGCAGTTGGGAACTAGTGAAGCTGAATTATTGAAGCGTTTGCAAAGCTTGCTGGACAACGGCGTGTTATCCCGGTTTGGGCCCATGTATCACGCCGAGCAGATGGGAGGAGCCTTAACGCTGGCTGCCATGCAGGTACCGGATGAATGTTTTGAGGAAGTGACTGATATTGTCAATGCCTTTCCGGAAGTGGCCCACAATTACGCCCGCAATCATGCCTTGAATATGTGGTTTGTACTGGCTACCGAAAAACCTGAGCAAATTTCCAGTGTGATTGCGGCCATCGAGCAACAAACCGGCATACCGGTGCATAACATGCCGAAAATCAAGGAGTATTTTGTCGGCTTACAGCTTGAAGTTTAAAGCTGGCTAGCCGAGCCTGCAGATTTTCAGACTTTACGCCTGACATCTACCACATGCGGTAATTGACTGATACGCCCCAGCACCATGCTCAGTTGGGCGGTGTTCTCAATTTGAATCTGCATACTCAAACTGGCCGAATGGTCGGCGTGAGTTTTTAGCGAGGCATCGGTGATTTGTATTTTGGCCAGATGCAGTAGTTGCGAGACATCGATCAACAAATTCTGCGCATTCAACGCTTCAATCAGAATCGGTACATTATGGCGTGCGTTGTGACCGCCACTCCATTCGGCTTTCAGCAGCTGGGTTTGTTGTTGTGGATTTAAGTGCAACAAGTTTTCGCAATCTGCGCGGTGTATGGTGATGCCGCGTTTATGGGAGATAAACCCAACGATAGGATCACCATTCACTGGCGAACAGCAATGAGCTAATGTGGTGACAACATTGTCCATATCGGCAACGGTGACGCTGGAATGATTATTGGATTTGGGTTGCGATAGTTTCAGCGAAACAGGCGCCAATTCCGGTATTTTAAGAGCCGCGACCAATTGCCGGTTATTGATATCTCCGCGTCCCAACGCTTGGTAAAGGTGATCGGCATCCGGCATTTTGAAATGCTTGAGCAAGTCATGCAGTTCGATTTGTTTCAGCCCTAAGCGTTTACTTTCCTTGTCCAGCAGGTTTTTACCGGTCGCAATATTTTCGCTTAACTGTTGCTGCTTAAACCAGCTTTTGACTTTGCTAATGGCTCGCGGGGTTTTTAAATAGCCCAGATTGGCATCCAGCCAGTTGTGGCTGGGCGCGCCGTTTTTCACCGTGATGATTTCGATCTGTTCGCCGGATTTTAAAATGTAACTGAGGGGCTTGATTTGGCCGTTGACTTTGGCACCGCGACAGCCATGACCAATATCGGTGTGTATGGCGTAGGCAAAGTCCAGCGGCGTGGCGCCTTTGATCAGATCGATCAGTTTACCGGTTGGTGTCAGCACAAATACTCGATCGGAGAATAGTTCGGTATGAAAGCTCTCCAGCAAGTTGTCCTGGCCGCGATCTTCCAGTAGCAAGCGTAACGACGTGATGTTTTTTTCCGAAGCCGCATTGTGCTTGCCGCCTTCCTTATAACGCCAGTGCGCGGCCACCCCCAGTTCGGCAAATTCGTGCATGCTGCGGGTGCGAATCTGAATCTCGATGCGGTTGCCTTGTTTGTCGACTACGACGGTATGCAGCGATTGATAGCCATTTTCTTTGGGGTTGGCGATGTAATCGTCAAACTCTTTGGGTATGTGCTGCCATTGGCTATGCGCCAAGCCCAATACGGTGTAACAGGCCGCCAAATCGTCGACGATGACACGCACTGCCAATAAGTCGTAGAGTTCATCGATAGGCAGCTGTTTACGGCGCATTTTGCACCAAATGCTATAGATGTGTTTGGGGCGGCCGTAGACTTTGGCTTTGATCTGGTGTTGTTCCAGCGCCTGTTGTAATGCCTGCATAAACGCAGCGATGCAGGCTTCGCGCTGTATGCGTTTGTCAGCCAGGGATTGCGCGATGCTGCGGTATTCCTCAGGCTCCAGATAGCGGAATGCCAAATCCTCCAGCTCCCATTTGAACTGGCTGACGCCAAGCCGATTGGCGAGTGGCGCATAGATATCTAGCGTTTCACGGGCAATAAAGCGGCGAATTTCGGCAGATTCCTGGTTTAAGTCGCGCAGGCGCTGGATGCGATAGGCCAGTTTGATCAAGACTGCGCGGACATCATGCGTCATGGACAATAGCATGCGTCGCAGAATTTCCGACTGGTTGGGCTGATTAGCCATGTCCAGATTGTAAATGCTGACGCTATTCAGCCATTGCACATCTTTAACCAGGGCGCTGACCACGGCACCAAATTGAGCGTTGATCGCCGCTTCATTAAAATTCCCTTGAAGTCGGGAGTCACTCAATAAAGCTGCCAGAATGGAGGCGATATCAATGTGTACTGCCATCAGAATGGCGGCTACGTCAATACCTTTGGGTCTGGGCGGATCGTTGTCAGATACATTCTGAATGCTGTTTTGTTCGATCAGCAGCATGGCTTGTTCTACCAGTTTCAGATCGTTGGCAGATAGTTCAGGAAATAATTGAGAGGTGGATTTATCCATACGGATATTGTAATCCAAGGATTATGGCTATGGGCTTGGAAATGCCAAAACAGTGACAGAGATGCTGTTAAGGTTGAAAAGTGTTGTTTCAAGCTGGCTAACACGAAAAACGGCGCAGCTATAGCAAATAACTGCGCCGTTTGCGAAGTGAATTAAACCGGCTATGTTTTTAAGAGGACGTATGTCCGGCTTCTACAGTGATTTTCAACTTCGAGCCAGGTTTTAGGCTGGCGCTGTTTTTGGGCACATTGTTCCATTTGCGCAAGTCGGCTGCATTAACTTTAAATTTTTTGGAAATTTCTGCCAATGATTCACCGGATTTCACGGTGTAATTGATTTGCTTGAAACTGGGTGCAGCGGATGCCACTTGAATATTGCTACCAGACTTTTTAATGGTCAGTTTTTGTCCTGGTTTTAAAGCAGATTTACTGGATAGTTTATTCCAGCTCAATAAATCATCTTTATCCACCGAAAAGTTGCGGGAAACACTGCTGAGCGTATCGCCTTTTTTGATGGTGTACTCCTGCTTTCTGGCTGGTTGTTTTGAAGCAGAAGCCACTACTTCATCATCATGATCTTTAGCTTTGGATGGCACCGGGATTAATAAGGTTTTTCCGCGAGTCACTTTCTTGTCACTCAGATGATTGACTTCCTGAATACGCGCGATGGTGCTGTGGTGTTTTTCGGCGATGGTTTTCAGGGTTTCAGTTTCGTCAACTGTATGATGCTCCCATTTGAGGCGTTCGTTAATTGGCAATTCAGCCAGTTTTTCCTTAAAAGTATCGGCTTTTTCAACCGGAATCAGCAGGCGGTGAGGGCCGTCCGGTGCGGTACTCTTTCGGTTGAAACCAGGATTGAGTTTTAAAAATTCATCCAAGGGTGTTTGAGCCAATTCAGCGGCCTTGCCTAAATCGATTTGCGATTTAATGTCGACCATTTCGAAATAAGGTTCGTTGGCGATCTCATGCAGGTCGATGTTATATCGATCCGGATGGGCAAAAATCTTGGCAATAGCCAGCAACTTTGGCACATAAGAGGCTGTTTCACTGTTCAGGTTTAACGACCAGAAATCGGTAGGTAAGCCGCGACCGATGTTTCTGTCGATCGCGTGTTGGATATTACCTTTGCCGGTGTTGTAAGAGGCCAGGGCTAAAAGCCAGTCATTGTTAAATTCATAACTGAGTTCTTTTAAAAATGTGGTGGCCGCTTGGGTGGATTCGACCACATCACGACGGCCGTCATACCAGCTGTTTTGCTCAAGGCCATAATCCCGGCCGGTTGGCGGTATAAATTGCCAAAGCCCTGAGGCTTGTGCAGGTGATTTTGCTTCCGGCCGGAAGGCGCTTTCGACGACAGGCAGCAAGGCCAGCTCGCCTGGAATATTTTTGGCCTCTATCTCGTCAAGAATGAAATATAAATAAGGTTCGGCGCGTTGCTGCACCCGACGTAAATAATCCGGATTTTTCAGGTAAAAGTTTACTTCCCGGTCAATCCTGGCATTATCCATTTCAGGTAATGCATAAAGTGAAAGCATGCGATCCCAAACCGTGGCATGTTCGGAAGAGCCTTCGTTTTTGTCAAAGTGAAGATTGCCGTTTTTGTTGCGAGTGAAAACTGAAAATTTACTACTTGATGTTTGTGTCAGAGGATCTTTGACTGCAGTTTGGCTACAACCCGTTGCTAGCAAAATTGGCAGCAGATAGGACAGATGTCGTGCCGATTTTTTGGAAATTGAGCGAGGCATTGTCTTTACTCTTAAAATAAAAAAATTAGATGCTACCATGGCTTTGCTGTTTAAGCCAACTATCAGACCCAATTGGTTCCTAATCGATGAAAAGAAAATTTCTATTTGCTTTGTATCAGACTCCGCGGGGCAAATTGCTACAAGCCATGGAGGCCAAGTATCTAAAGCGGTGTATTACGGTCAGTTGCAAACAAAATCAATTACAAATTGGTGGCCTGGATTGGGAACAGGATTTTGTCGATTGTCAGCTCTATCGGAATTACCTGATTCTCGACGACAAAATCAAAGGTTGTACCGATGCGATGAAAGTCAGCGCCAAAGCTTACAGTTTGCCTATTCAGACCGAGTCTATGGACTTGGTGATTATTCCGCATTTGCTGGAGTTTGATGCGCAACGGTTTCGTACCATGCGCGAAGTGCACCGAGTATTAAAGCCGGGAGGTGAACTGGTGATTTTGAGTTTTAATCCTTTAAGTCCGTATGTACGATTCCAGTTTTTGTGGGATAAAAAGCTTGGTGAGTCCTGGCGAGCGCATTTTGTATCGAGAGCTCGAGTCTTCGATTGGTTAAAATTATTAAATTTTGAATTGATCAATACAGCTGAATTTGGTTTGGATGCCTTTACCATTTGTCATGGTCAGTTTGCCCCAATGACTAAAACTTGGTTTTCCATTGCTTATGGTCTCAAAGCGGTCAAAAGGCAGTATTCGTTGATTCCTTTAACGCCGGTGGTACAAACCAAGCCTGGATTGGTCGTCGCCAACATGGGGTTGGAATCGAAATCTTATGAGGTAAAATCTATCAATGAATGACCCAGTCATTATTTATACCGATGGCGCCTGCAAAGGTAACCCCGGGCCGGGTGGTTGGGGTGTATTACTAATATATAAAGATAAGGAAAAGGAGCTTTGTGGCGGTGATAAGGAAACCACCAACAACCGCATGGAGTTGATGGCAGCCATACAAGCACTGGAGTCATTAAATCGTGAGTGTAAGGTGAAACTGCATACCGATTCTAAATATGTATTGCAGGGTATTACTGAGTGGATCAGTAATTGGAAAAAACGGGGCTGGAAAACAGCCACTAATAAACCGGTCAAGAATGAGGATTTATGGCGACGATTGGATGCAGCCATTCAGCGGCATAGTATTGAATGGGTGTGGGTCAAAGGTCATGCAGGTCATGATGGTAATGAGCGTGCCGATAGCTTGGCAAATAAAGGCATCACACTTTTAAAGTCAGAATGATGTTGGGAGATTGAATATGTTGGGTGTCATGGCTGCTATTGCAGTGTGTGTCTGGTTTTACAGTACAGCAGCTCGATCAGGGCGTACTCCGGTTTCATGGGCCATATCCGGTGTTGTGGTTTATTTTTTGGCAGCATTGCTATGGAGTCTAATTGTCACCCCGACGGTCAAGGATGCCGCTATCCATAATCAGAACGGCCTGCTGATTTTCATTGTCCGCTATGCCTATATAGCTGTAGGAATGTTGGCGGCTGCGATTGTCAATATATGGCTGAATAAGGGCAGCGACTGATTTTGCCGAGATGAATTGGTCTGTGTACATCATTATATGTAGTGATGGTAGTCTTTACACCGGCATCAGCACCGATGTGGACAGGCGCTTTCGTCAGCATCAGACCGGAAAAGGCGCCAAGTATTTCAGAGGACGACAGCCATTGGCGATTGCCTACCAGGAACATGGCTATTCACGCAGTTATGCAAGTCACAGGGAAATGACGATCAAAAAAATGCCGCGTCGGGAAAAGCAAGCTTTGATTAAAATAGCCGGATTGATAAGTCAAAATTGAGCGAGACAAAAACATGATACGTGCTGGCATAGTAGGGGGAACCGGTTATACCGGTGTCGAATTGTTGCGGATACTGGCGTTGCATCCGGAAGTGGACGTTGCTGTAGTGACTTCGCGCGCCGATACCGGGCAGCGAGTGGACGATTTGTATCCCAGCCTCAGGGGGTTGTGCAATGTGGCGTTTTCGCTGCCGGATATCGACAATTTAGCGGCTTGCGAGGTGGTGTTTTTTGCTACACCTAACGGTACGGCGATGCATATGGCGGCGGATTTGCTGGCGCGCGGCGTGAAGGTCATCGATTTATCCGCTGATTTTCGGATCAAAGATGTGCAGGAATGGGAAAAATGGTACGGCATGTCGCATGCCAGCCCTGAGTTAGTTGCTGAAGTGGTTTATGGTTTGCCGGAGATTAATCGGGATGCGATTAAGCAGGCCCGCTTGATTGCGTGTCCTGGCTGTTATCCAACCGCAGTGCAACTGGGCTTTTTGCCATTGCTGGAACAGGGGCTGATCGATAGTGAGCATCTGATTGCCGATGTAAAATCCGGTGTCAGCGGGGCAGGGCGGAAGGCGGAAATTTCATCTTTGATGAGCGAAACGGGTGAAAGCTTCAAGGCTTATGCAGTTTCCGGGCACAGGCATTTGCCGGAAATTAAACAAGGGTTGCAACTAGCCTCGTCTGAAAATGTCGGTTTGACGTTTGTGCCGCATTTGACGCCAATGATACGGGGGATTCACGCCACGCTCTATGCACGCTTAAAACAAGGTGTCGATTTACAGGCTTTATTCGAGCAGCGTTATCAATCCGAGTATTTTGTTGATGTGTTACCGGCAGGCAAGCACGCCGACACTCGCAATGTGCGGGGCAGCAACCGTTGTCAAATTGCGGTGCATCAACCACAAGACGGAGATACGGTGGTGATTTTGTCGGTGATCGATAATTTGGTGAAAGGTGCTTCCGGACAGGCCGTGCAGGCGATGAATCTGATGTTTGATTTATCTGAGCAGCAAGGTTTGCAAACGGTTGCCTTGTATCCTTAAGGGCTTCAATTCCGGTATATGCCTTGACGTCCTGGATATATACCGCCTAATACCGCGGGCGCTTTGGCGCCCGTCACGCTGCATAAATTGCCTGGCAAATGATTGAGGGTTTGCCTGGCTAGCCAGGCAAACGCCATGGCTTCAACATGATCAGGGTGGATGCCGTATGTTTCAGTCGATACGACTGGGATCGAAAGACATTCAGTTAGGTTGCTCATTAATCGCTGATTATGGGCCCCGCCTCCGCAAACCAGGATTCTGTGGCTATTTGCTGCATGTTCAATAATAGCTTTGGCTATGCTTTTGGACGTTAATTCGCAGAGTGTAGCTTGCACATCGACAGGGCTACAATCGGGAAATGCTGTTAGTTTCTGTTTTAGCCAGTCCGGAGAGAAATATTCTTTTCCGGTGCTTTTGGGGGGAGCTAGATCAAAATAAGCATCGTCCAGTAAGTGGGCTAGTAATCCTGTATGTACATTTCCTTGGCTACCCCATGCGCCATTGGCGTCATAAGGTTTGTCGAGATGTTGTTGGCACCAATAGTCCAGAAAGGTATTGCCGGGGCCGGTATCAAACCCAAATACTTGGTTATCTTTAAGAATGCTGATGTTGGCGATGCCACCGATATTCAGTACGGTGATTATGTTCTGTGGCTCGGCAAATATAGCCTGATGAAAAGCCGGTACCAACGGGGCGCCTTGACCGCCATTCGCAATATCGCGGCGGCGAAAATCGCAGATGGTGGTGATGCCGGTGGTTTCCGCAATTCGGTTGGGGTCGCCGATTTGCATTGAAAAACCATTAAGGCCATCCGGTGCGTGATAGATGGTTTGCCCATGGCTCCCTATCGCCATGATTTCAGATGAGGCTACTTTGGCTTTGCCGATTAATGACATCACGGTATCAGCAAAAATATGCCCCAGTTGAGCGTCCATTTCGCCCAGATGAGTCAGAAGGATTGGCTGGTTAGCTTGGCTGAGGTGATGAATTTGTTGCCGAAGATCGGTTGGGAAGGATTGGTAATAAAACTCAAGTAGCCGAATTTTGCCGTTGCTAAAGTCAACCAGAGCCGCATCAATGCCGTCCAGGCTGGTGCCTGACATCAGGCCAATATAAATCTCAGTCATAGTCTTTATTCTTCAGGTTGGCGATATTTGGCGCTTTTAATTACCAAGTATTATTGACGGTTTGTTTTAGGTCGATTGGACGCAGAAAGTTATCCGGATGGAATTTTGGCTTAAGCTGGGTGATTGGTCATTTATAATACGCGTAAATTGAAAACTGTCAGGAGAATAATTTGTTGCAAGATACTTTGGCTCAATTGCGATACGGAGCAGATGAGCTTTTGCTCGAATCCGAGTTGATTAAAAAGCTCGAAGAAAATCGACCGCTGGTTGTAAAGGCAGGTTTTGACCCAACTGCGCCGGACTTGCATTTAGGGCACACCGTGTTAATCAATAAGCTCAAGCAATTTCAGGATGCAGGGCATAGGGTGCAGTTTCTGATTGGCGATTTTACGGCGATGATAGGTGATCCGACCGGTAAGAATGTCACGCGCAAACCGCTCAGCAAGGAAGCGGTAATCGAAAATGCCAAAACCTATCAAGAGCAAGTCTTCAAAATTTTGGATCCGGAAAAAACAGAGGTTAAGTTTAACTCTGAATGGATGGGGGTTATGTCGAGTGCGGAAATGATCCAACTGGCAGCCAAGCATACCGTCGCCAGAATGCTGGAGCGGGACGATTTTCATAAGCGTTATAAGGGTGGGCAACCCATCGCTATTCATGAGTTTCTGTATCCTTTGATTCAAGGTTATGACTCGGTGGTGATGAAGGCTGATGTTGAATTGGGCGGCACTGATCAAAAGTTTAATTTGTTGATGGGGCGGCATCTGCAGGAAATTTATGGGCAAAAACCGCAAGTGGTGCTGACCATGCCTATTCTGGAAGGATTGGATGGCGTGCAAAAAATGTCTAAATCTTTAAATAACTATATCGGTATTGCCGATACGCCGGATGATATGTTTGGCAAAATCATGTCAATTTCGGATGATTTGATGTGGCGCTATTTTGAATTATTAAGCTTCAAACCAATGGTGGAAATCGAAAATTGGCGCAAGGAATGTACGGCAGGGGCTAATCCAAGAAATTATAAAGTCAGTTTGGGGCAGGAGATTGTGGCGAGATTTCACGGTAAGCAATCTGCTGATCAGGCGCTTGCTAATTTTGAAGCGCGTTTTCAGCGCGGGGCTATGCCGGATGACATGCCAGAAATTAAGCTGTCGGCGTCCTCCGGGTTGGCGATTGCGAACCTATTAAAAGATGCAGGATTGGTGAGTAGCACCTCTGAAGCGATAAGAATGATCGGACAGGGAGCGGTAAAGGTTGATGGTGAAAAGCTTGAGGATTCTAAAATGATAGTGGCCTTGGGAAGTCAGAATGTTTATCAGGTGGGTAAGCGCAAGTTCGCGCGAGTAGAAATTCTTACGACGAAATAATTTGACAGTGAATTTAAAACCTGTAAAATGAGCGGCTCTTCAACGCTAACGGAATTTATTTTGAGTTGGTGTTGAAGGTGGTGCAAGTGTTTGAGTTTGGTTGGTTTGTTTTTGGAGGGGTGGTTTTTCTCCTGGCGAAAAATAAATTTGACAAGAAATTGAAATGCTGTATAATGCATCGGCTCAACAGGGCGAAATGCTCTGGCTCTTTAACAAGCTAATCGAAATAATTTGTGTGGGTATGTGGATTGCACTGTTTCTGTTTTAAGAAATA
>SXGT01644837.1_pt1 | contig 11262 bp, 11 predicted proteins | sample 3176221 | NCBI WGS metagenome assembly SXGT01 (sample SAMN11356862, study PRJNA531348) | freshwater metagenome | isolation source: freshwater sample F1-120 | place: China: Fuxian Lake, Yuxi | collected 2017-12-25
CAGCAGGCCTCTCCGGTCGCTCTCGCCGCCCACCCCCGCCTCGGGGGAGGCCATGGGGCTTTTGGGCAGTGCTGGAGGCAACCGATGGTTTTCACCTTCCAACCGCCATTTTGGGCTGGACTGTCAGGATATGTCGCCGAGATCGGCGCCGGCCTCGTCTGTGCCGAGCTCGGCCTGCCGAACGAGCTGCATGGCGGTCACGCCAGCTACGTCGCCCACTGGCTCGGCATCCTGCGTGCCGACAAGACCGCGATCATCCACGCCGCCTCCAAGGCGGAACAGGCCTTCGCCTATCTCTGCTCGTTCACCCAGGCCCAAGGCGCCGGCGGTGCGGCAACGGTGGACCAGCCGGACATGGCCGAGGCCGCCTGACCACCTTCCACTCAGGAGAAGCAGCATGGGTTGGCTGTTCATGACCAAGGCCGGGATGGGCGGGCACGCGAGCGCCAAGGCCTATCTCGACGCCCAGTTCACCTACGAGCACAAGGCCGCCGACGGGACGACCCGCGCGCTGCGGGTGCTCGCCTCGTCCTGCCTGCGCAACCGGGTGTGGTACGCCGCGGCCGAGCCGTCCACCGGCGGCATACTGGGTCCGGTCTTTGCGCTTGTCTGCCTGGTGCGCTGGAACCCGCGGGACAGGGAAGGCTACATCTTCGGCTACAAGGACATGGACGAGACCATGGGCCCGTGTGAAGCCGAGTGCCCGCAGCGTATCCTCGACCTGCTCGGACCGACCGACAATGAGCATGCGACGGACTGGCGCCGGCGGTGCCTCGACAGTATTCAGCGCCGTGCCCGACGGGTCGAGCATGGCATGCGCATCCGGCTGTCCGAGCCGCTGCGCTTCACCGACGGGCACGAAGGCACCGACTTCATTGTCGAGAAGCGCGGCCGCCGCCTCGCATTCGTCGATCCGGCGACCCGGGGCCGCTATCGTATTAGCGGCTTCGGCGAGCGGGCGTGGTCCGTCGTTCCGGAGACCAAGGTGCACCGGACCGTCTTCGCCTGAGTGCGAGCCCCACGCGCGTGGTTCGTGCAGGCAAGCTGGACGAGCGGTCAGGACTGAATATCATGGGGCTTCAAAGGGGCGAGCGATCGGTGAGCCCTGCTGACGGGCGGTGAGGGGGCAGTCGCTTAGGTACATGTGGCTGGTGCCGCGCCATTCCAACGGTCTCGCCAGACGGACGCCGCTGCCGCCGGTTGTGCGGGAGGCGCTGATCCGCTGGTACGTCGGCGAGGGCTCCGAGGCCGATCATCGTGCGTCCGTGATCCTGGTGGTCAAGGCGCGCACCCATCATCAGTGGCTCGCCTGCGACTGCCTGGGCGAGGCATCGCCGCCGCTGCTTTCGCCGGCCTTCCTGTCAGAGGCGGAGACCTATTACCTGCGACGGCTGACGAGCCGGCTCCAGCAGCGACCCGAGCATCGGGTCGAATGCCCATTCTACCGGCCGCAGGCGCCCCAGCGCTTTCGCGAAAATGGCAGCGCCATGCCGCAGCAGGTGGCTCCCGACGACGGCTACTTTCTCGCCCACCGGCCCGCACCGGAGAAGCTCTCCCAGCTGCCGCATGAGGCGGACACCGACGACCGCTCCCGCGGGGTCGCCATCCCGCGCCTGGCGCGGCTGCTCTGGCGCCTCATGGACCTGGCGCAAGTCAACGTCCTGCAGCCGCTCCCGCAAGGTGAGGGCCCGGCCCACTGCATGGCTGACGAGTTCCGCCGCCTGCGCAACGCCAGCGATAGCCTTGAACTGGCTCCAGGCGTGCCGCTGGCAAGGCACTTCTACACGCATGTCGAGCCGTTCAACCGGCAACAGGTCTTCGCCCGGCTCCGCGAGGACGCGCCCAGCTGGCCGGTCGGCTTCGCACCCCAGGCCTTTCTTCTGCTCTACGCGCGTCAGGTCTCGGGCACGCGCGTCGCGCTTGCGCAAGGGCAGGAACTCGAACTCAAGAACCGGGTCCAGCACATCGGTGTTCATGCACGGGGGATCGGTGGACCGTTCCTCGTCCTGGTGCTGGTCGGCGAGACCAACCCGCGCGAGGGCTATGTCGCGCTGCGCGGCTATGCCCAGCCGATCCACGGCCCCAACCTGTTCGTGCCGGTAAGCTCGGCGACGGAGCGGGCGGTCGTCGATGCGCTGATGCGGCTGCAGTACCGCTTGCGGCGGCGCATGGTCGGGATGACCGCCAAGAAGCCGCTGTTCGACGTGTCGACGCGGGCGGGCCCGGTCCGGCCTGACTTCGTCCTGAATTTCAAGGACCATCGCACGGGCGAGCTGGCCGAGGCCGCGGTGCTTGTCCATAGTTTCGACGAGCCGGAACACCTCGCCTTCAAGGACCATCAACGACAAGGTCTTAGCCAGCTCGGGCCGGTCATCGTCGTCGACCAGGGCTCGTTGCGAGCAGGAGGGCTCGACCAGGCAATTGCCGAGCGCCTCGACCTGCAGCTCTGAGCAGGAAAGGGGTTGCCGGCGCTGGTCTCCTTGCCTCGGCCTGGTTGCAAATTTGCAGCAGATGATCTATTTACTGCAGACATGAGAGGAGCTGACATGCTGGCGGAGCAGGTCCAATTGTCCGAAAGCACGGCTGCGGTCGACAGCAGCGCGGCGCTGCGCGGCTTCTTCCTCATCGCCGAGGCCTGGGTTCTCTCCCCGGAGCAGGCCAGGGTCATCCTCGGGGCTCCGCCGCAGCGGACCTTCTTCGCCTGGAAGGCCGGACAGGGCAGCCGCTTGCCGGCCGACACGCTCCGCCGGATCGGCTACGTCGCCGGCATCTACAAGGCCCTGCAGCTGCTCTACTCGGACGGTGCCCAGGCCGATGGCTGGGTGAGGCGGCCCAACCAGGCATTCGGCGGCCAGACTCCGCTTCAGCGCATGGCCGCGGGCGACGTCACCGACCTCGCCGCCGTACGTGCCTATCTCGACGCTGCCCGCGCTCCCTGGAGCTGACCGGCCATGCCGACCCGCCGTGTGCGCTGGCGGCAGGCCTGGCGCATCATTGCCTCGCGCTACCCGCCGATCGCGCTGTTTGAACGTCTGACCCCCGACCCCGCCGTGTGGGAGGCGCTGATCGCGCTGGAACAGCTCACCAACCCCAGAGTGCGGGACGAGCTTGGCGAGATCGCCCTCGTGCCGCCCGAAGAACGGGTCAGCGGGCCCGGGGCAAGCTACGTCATGGCCGCCTTCACCCACCGCAATCCGAAGGGTTCCCGCTTTTCAGACGGAAGCTACGGCGTCTACTATGCGGCGCACGAGCTCGAGACGGCCATTGCCGAAACCGTGTTTCACTTCGAGGCGTTCGCCCGCGACAGCGGCGATGCACCCCGATCTGAAGACATGCGGGTGCTCGTCGGGCGGATCGACGCTGAGCTTGAGGACGCCGGAAAGCTGCCGCAGCCCGAGTGCGGGCGCATCCTCGATCCGGCCAGCTACCAGGCGAGCCGCCCCTGGGCCGCGGCGCTGCGCGAGGCGGCCTCCGGCGGCATCGTCTACCCCAGCGTCGGCCGTGCCGGCGGGCAGTGTGTCGGAATCTTCCGCGCCCGGCTGGTGACCCCGCCGGCCCAGGAGCGGCACCTTCAGTACCGCTGGGACGGCACCCGCGTCGACCGCTACTTCGACTATCTCGAGGACCGCTGGATGGCGATCGGATCACCCACTGCTTAGTCGCCCGCACCTTCGGCATTCCTTGATCCCTGTTCCACGACTCCGCGGGTCTGACCCGGTGTCCCCGCGCGCGGGGACGCCGGAGCGGCGGCGCGGCAGGCGCCCGCCTGGCTCGGCCGCGGGGCGGCCGAGGAGGGGAGGGGAAGAGAGACTGGCGTCTCGGACGAAGGGTTCGAGAGCAGCACTCTTGAAGGAGAAGCAGCATGAACATCGGTTCGATCAAGCAGAATGACGCCGGCATCTTCATGGGCCGCGTGTCCACCCTCACCGTGGCGATGACGATTGCGCTGCGCGAGGTCCGCTCGGCCAACCCCAAGGCGCCGCGCTACGAGATCCACGCGCTCAATCCGGCGGCCCGCAGCTGGGTGCAGGTCGGGGCCCTGTTCGAGCTGACCAGCAACTCCAGCGGCGAAGCCTTCCTCAACGGCCGCATCGACGACCCGAGCCTCAGCTCCCCGCTGTACGTCTCGGCCTTCCGCCAGGACGATGGCAGCTACAACATGGTCTGGTCGCGGCCGACCCGCCGCCGCGACGTCGCGGCGGCTTTGGCACCGCGAGGCGAGGACGGCCTGCCGCCAGTCCCCGGCGAGGGCGCCGGGATCGCGGCCGACGCTGGCGACGGCCTGGGCGAAAGCACCGCCGAATTCGCCAACTGACATCCGTCGTCTTCACCGCTCCCGCGCGCTCCAGCCTCCACCGCGCGGGGGCACCTGCGGCAAGGTCCGTTGCTCTGACGAGCAGCGGGCCTTGTTCTGCGTCAGCCGGCTGCGGCCGCCACGCCGGGAATGTTCCTGCACTCCCGGCATTGCAGCAAGGGCGCGGTGCTGGGGGGAAGCGCGTTCGACCCTGGCGCCGAGCACCGCTGTGCCGCCATGCCGGCGAGACCCTTCCCGCCAGTGGCAGTGGGGGTCGGGAGCGAGCCAAAGCGACCACCGGCGCAACGCGGCAGGGGCCGGCGATTTTACGCCGCGGGATCATCTGCCCGCACCCTTGCGACGCCCGGTTCGTCAACGCTGATCCGGCGGCGGGCTCGAGCGTGCGGGCCGCGGCGGCGCCGGATGACGGCGGTTGAAGTCGGCCCAGCCCTCGACATCGATCTCCGGCGGTGCCGGCCGCTTGAACGAGCCTCGCCGCGGGACAGGGCCCTTCGGCAGCTCCGGCCTGGCAATCGGCATTCTGCCCTTCTTCCAGACCCACCGCCGCGGCGCCGAGGAGCGAACCGCCGCCGTGATTTCGGCGTCGTCCTTGTAACGGTAACGGCTGAGATCGATCTCGATGCAGCGCAGCCTCTGCTCGGCAAACAGCCCGGCCTTCACCAGATTGACGCCGTGGGTTACCTTGATCTCGACTGCCAGCTCGATGAGCTTGGCGTCCGCGCTGCCTTCGGGCCTCCAGGCCACCTGACAGATCAGGTCGGGACGAACGGCGCCGCGCATCGTCTCGATCTCGACGTCCCTTACTTCAACTTGCGGCCCGGGTTCGCCGAGGTACTCGAAGCTCGGGAGCAGCAGGTTGGACCCGGCCAGCACCGTCTTGGCCAGCCGGTGCGCCTGGGTCTCAAGGGCTCCGACCTCGTCGACACAGTCGGCCCCCGGTGCATGGGCGAAATGATGGGCCCGCACCGGTCCCTTCTTCGCGACCAGCGTGGCGGCGCATTCCGGGCAGGTCAGGGCGCACGCCAGCCCGCTGCCAACCTCCTCGATGCCGATCAGCTCCCCTGCTAGGGTTCGGCCAGGGACCAGCCTGGCGTCGCCGTCGCCGCCGCCGATCACATGGCCAAGGGCGTTCCTCACCTTCACGGGCTCGAGCCTAGCTCTCGCTACCGGAAGGGAGAAGAGCAGGAGAGGGGCGCATCCTGCCCCTGCCGGGCCAGGACCGGCGCTCTACTCGGCTTCGCCTCCCGGAGCCCCCGGGGGGTCTCCGCCCTCCGGGTAACGATCGCCTTGCGGGGGCCCGGGTGGGGAGGGCGCACTCTTGATGATTTCTCTCTCTATGACTTCCTAGTGTGACATGCGGGGGTTGGCGGCCCGTCAAGGATGAGCGGTACCCCCAATTTTCCCGCCGCCGCCGCTTGTCGCTGCGCTTCGCGGCGACGACGAGAAAATCGGCTCCCCCGCTCCCCACTGCGCGGCGCCAACCGGGGTCCGGCTTTCGCCGGCTTCCCGGTCGCCGTCCCTGACCGGCCTGACCGCCGCATGTCTGGCTGAAAGCCTCATTGAGTGGATGAGACAATCAGGAGGCTTTCCATGACCAAGTTCGCCAACTTCGCCGATCTCGCCACCTTCGTCGCCGAGGCGCGCGGCAATGACGCCCTCGCGTCCGCTTACGAAGGCTCGTTTGTCGAGCACAACGAGCTGGCCAAGCTGAGCGTGATCGACGCGCCGCAAGCGCTCGACATGCCTTGCCCGGACCAGGTCCGCGCCGCGATCGAGATGATGATGCAGACCATGTTCGACGTGCTGCGCGACACCCGCATGGAGCCGATCGCGGCCGACCTCGCCTGGGGCTTCGCCAACAGCTTCCACGTGGTTGCCAAGCGGATCGAGGGCCGGGAGGACGATGCCGCCAGGAAGCTTGGCGAGCTTGCCCGCAATTTCGAGCCGAGCGAGGTCCATGCCACCGAGCTCGAGCAGGCCCAGCTTCATTGCCAGACCCTGCAGGGCTGCCGCGAAGCGCTGGAGTGCATGCGCGACCATGCGGCCGAGGTCTACCGGATCGAGACCGGCAAGCCCTTCTCGCCGGTCCGTGGCTCCAAGGTGTCGAGCGTGCTCTCGGCCTCGATGATCGAGGCGCGCGACTATCTTGCCGGACGCGCCCGCACCCGCCGCGAGCAACATGCGCCGGAAGGACCGGTGGTCGCCTTCTCCGGCGGCCAGCAGTGGCACGACCATGCGCAGCTCTGGGCCAGGCTCGACGCGATCAAGGCTCGCGTGCCGGAGATGGTCCTCGCCACCACGGCCCAGTCCAAGGGTTGCGACGCGATTGCCGCGGCGTGGGCGGCGGCTCGGGGCGTCAGGATCGTCCAGTTCCGGCTCGACCGCAGCCAGGGTAATCGCGCGGCCTTCGTGCGCAATGACCGCATCGTCGCGCTGAAGCCGGTCGAAGCGATCGTCTGCGAAGGCTCGGGCGTCCAGTCCAACCTTGCCCAGAAGCTGCGCCAGGCGGGCGTGCCGCTGCATGTGTTCCGCCTTGCGGGCCAAGCCAGCGCCGCCGCGTGAAGCCGCGCACCTAAGGAGAGGCCTCGGCTGTTCACGCCGGAGTCTCTCCAGCCTTTGTCTTGCCGCGGCGATCCGGCTGGAGCCGCGGGCACCTCACGGCGGCCAGCTCGCCCGGCAGCGAAACTTGACGCAAGAGATTATTGCTCTTGCAGTCTTCCCAGCGTGGAGCGGTCGGGCGCACGCCTCAACGATCGACGGTGCCCCCAATTTTTCCTCCACTCCGCTGGCGCTGCGTTCCAGAAAAATCGGCACCCCCGTCGCCCGCCGCTGGCGGCGGCTTCGCCGTCGTTGACCCGTGCGCCCGACCGCTCCCGCGCGACCTCCTGTCTTTCAGACAAGATGGAGGCAGTCATGGCTTACGGATCGATGCAGCGGATCACCACCGAGATGGCATTCGAGGCGGCCCTGAAGCGGGCTCAGGAGCGCGCCCAGCACAGCTTCTTCGACCAGCATGTGATCGAGGAGAGCGACGGCGAGTACGTCACGATCGACGAGGGCGACTATGACGCCCTCCCGGCCTGGATGGTCGACAAGGTCGCCTACACGGTCCCGGGCATGATGTCCGACGAGTTCTAGGCAGGAGAGGGGCTTCGGCCCCTTTCCTTTTTTGCCGTCGGGGTGAACGGCGAGCAGGGGCATCGAACCCCTGCCCGCCGTGCGCGAGGCGGGGCTCGCGCAGGACGTCCTCAGATCCGGGCAAGCCTGCCCTGCACCGCCGGAAAGGCACGAGCCGAAGAGTTCGGCAGGTCGGGGCAGGCACGCTGGACATATTGCCCGTGGCCTTCCCGCCAGCGACCCCCACCGGAAGTCGAATCAAACTCGGGAGCCGGTGCACCAGCAGACCCCACAACCTCGAAACAGTCCCTTGGGAGTGCACACCTTACGCGGCAAGCTCGCATGAGTGAGCACAAAAGCCCCGAACACCGCCATTCCAGGTGCGGCGATCGCCCGACAGTTTGGGCAAGCTGAATGCTGTCGCGTAGCCGGAAATCCGCCATTTTCTCGCGCTCATGAATGCCGATCGGTAGCCAGAAGGCCGACTGGCGCCGGTAGCCCGCTCGACGGCAATCTTGCCCGCCGCACGTCGCTCGCTGACGGGATCATCTGGGATGACGAACTGACCGGCTTCGGGCTGCGCGTCCGGGCCAGCGGCTATAGATCGTGGATCATCAAATATCGCGAGCGTCGCCAGCAGCGCTTCGTCACGCTTGGATCGGCGGCGAAGCTGGACGCCGCAACCGCCCGCAGCCGCGCCCGCGCGCTACTTGAACGCGCGGCGCTGGACGGGCTGCCGACCCGACCCAAGATCAAGGCCGCGCCGCTGCTCCGGGATTACGTCGCGGAGTTCTGGCGGGACTATGCGCCGCACTGGAAGCCGAGCACCCAGAAGTCCAACCTCGCCTATATCCGCCGCGAGCTTGATCCCACGTTCGGCGACCTGGCGCTCGACACCATCGTGCGCGCCGACGTACTGCGCTGGCGCGACGACATGGCCGAGCGAGGCGGCGCATTCAATCGCGCGCTGCCGGTCCTCGCCGTGATGCTCGGCTATGCGGAACAGCTCGGCTACCGGCGCAAGGGATCGAACCCGTGCAAAGGAATGCCCCGCCACAAGCGGACGCTGCCCGAGCGCTATCTGTCCGCCGTCGAGTATCGGCGGCTCGCCCGCGCGATGGACGAGGCCGAGTTCGGCAACCCGCTCGCCCTGCCCGCGATCAAGCTGCTGATGTTCACCGGCGCGCGGTCGAATGAGATCGCAACGCTGCGATGGGAGAACGTCCAACCGCCCAGGCTGATGCTTCCCGACAGCAAGACCGGCGCTAAGATCATCTGGCTGAACGAGCCGGCCCAAGCCGTTCTGGACGGCTTGCCCGTTCGTAGGGCGACCGGTCTGATCTTCACCGCCCGCGACGGAGAAACGCCGATCCGGCTCGGGCAGCATTGGGATTATCTGCGCCGCCGCGCGGCATTGCCCGACGTGAGGTTGCACGACCTTCGCCATAGCTTCGCCTCGATCGCCATCGCGGACGGCATGTCGCTGACGATGATAGGGAAGCTGCTAGGCCACGCTTTGCCCGAAACCACTGCTCGCTACGCCCACCTTGCAGACACCGTGATCGCGGACGCCGCCGAGCGCGTGTCCAGTGGACTGGCGGCAGCGTTGGGGTTCGATCGTTGACCGCGCTCAGCCTCGCCCGCATCGCTGCGGAGGAGCTGGCGCGCGTTGGCTTGCCGATCGACGCGGAAGCGAGCGGACGCCCACGTACGACGGTGTTTCTGAGTGCGCTACCGGGCTTTGCGCTCCGGCAGTATTGGTCGGGACGCCGGGTCTACATCGTCCAGCGACGGATCGGCGGACGGATGCGGACCATCACGATCGGCAATGCGGCCGTTCTGTCCGAGGCGGTCGCGCGCGATGTCGCGAGCCGCATCCTGCTTCGCGCCCAAGTCGGCGAGAACCCCGCCGCAACCCGCGCCCGCGTGCGCTCAGCCCCGACCTATCGGCGCTTCCTCGACGAGTATTGGACGCGGATGGCGTCGCAGTGGAAGCCACGGACGCAGGAGACCCATGACGGCTACCGGCGTCTTCACCTGGACGATGCATTCGCGGGCAAGTTCATCGACGAGATCGACACCGCCGACGTAGCGCGCTGGTTCGCCCGTATCGGCGAGCGCAGCGGCCCCGGCGCTGCCAACCGGGCTATGGAAATCCTGAAAGCGATGATGCGAAAGGCCGAGGACTGGGGCTACCGCGCGGAGGGTAGCAATCCCTGTTCGGGCGTCAGGACCAACCGCCGTCGCAGATGCGAACGGTTTCTTTCCCACCAGGAGCTGGCGCGGCTCGGCGCGGCGTTGAAGCGCGCCGAAGCGACGCAGCCGATCCACGCAGCGGCCGTGTCGCTGATCCTGCTGACCGGTTGCCGCAAGTCCGAGATCATCGGGCTGCGATGGTCCGAAGTTCGTGGCCAGCGTCTGTTGCTGACCGACAGCAAGACGGGGCCGCGCACGGTATGGATGGGATCGACGGCGCGGACCATCATCGACCGCGTTCCCCGCCCGCGCGGCGCGGACCAGGTGTTCGGCTCTGCCCTTTCTTTCAATCGCTATGCACTCGACCATTTCTGGCAGCAATTGCGCGGGGACGCTGAACTACCAGATGTGCGGCTACATGATCTCCGCCACAGCTTCGCAAGCTTCGCCGCGCGCCAGTCCGAAACGCTTCCAATGATTGGAAAGCTGCTCGGTCATGCGAAGATAGCTTCGACCGCCCGCTACGCCCACCTCGATGACAACTCCCTACTCGCCGCCGCTGGACGCATCGGCAGGCTTATCTGCGCTGCATCCGAGATCAACGTCGACTTGCGGCAGAAGTCGGCTAGCAGCTTTGAAATCTCATACCTCAATAAATGCTGAAGCTTGGGCGTCGCTGTGAATTAGACGACTTTTGCACCGACGCTAGCCAACGCTTGAGGCCGGCTACGTAGCTCGCTGATTTGTGACGACAACCGCCCGTTGAGCGCGTGGAATTTCGATCCCTCTTAAAGGAATACCGGCTCTAATGGCCTGCCACATTACGGTGTCGTACGGGCTAACAAACTCGCTGGCGAGGTCTTCCAGATCGTCGCCATCAAATCCGGAATGCGACGCCCTTTCAATCAGCGTCTGCTGGGGCGCGAGCATCTCTGCGGCGAAAGCTCGGCTAGCTTGCTGACGGCGAGTGGTCGCTTCGGTTGCTGCTCTCTCTTCGCCGTCTTGGGCGGTCCACGCCATATATGTAGCGGCGCAGGCGCGAAACCGGCGTTGTCGCGCGCTTCGCGCTACAGTGCCGATGCGCGCAGAAGACCCGAGATTCTGGACTAGAGCCGTGACCCCATCGGGGCCTTGCGCGACAAGCTCTCCGCCTTCGGCAATCACGGAGCCAAGCAATTCGTCAACAGCGGCCCTCGGAGCTTCCCTAGAAACGCCTGTGCTCGCGCGGAGCCTTTGAGCGGAAGCGCTACCCGCAACCCAAGCAGGTTCATTTAAGCAATCCGCCGCAGGTTCTCCAAAGTATTTAAGGTCTGTCTCCGGGAACACCTTCAGCCTGGCTTCGCAATCCCGCAGCCAATTGGTGGCCTCACCAAGCTTTTGCACTTCCACGATCTCAGAGATATCGCCAAAGAGCGCTTCCGAAATACCATCCGCCAACTGAGCAATATCAGGACTGTCCGGATCATAGGGGTCCAAACCAAGCCGACCGGCTGCGATGCAATAAGACAGCTCGTCACCATCAGCGATCGAGTTCCGAACGCGATCCCAAGATTCGGCGAGCTGACGGCTCTGGCCGCCCGTGCGTTCGAGGACTGTCTCGATGAGGTCCCTCAAGTTGTCTTCGACTCCCTCTC
>SXGT01011207.1_pt1 | contig 11261 bp, 15 predicted proteins | sample 3176221 | NCBI WGS metagenome assembly SXGT01 (sample SAMN11356862, study PRJNA531348) | freshwater metagenome | isolation source: freshwater sample F1-120 | place: China: Fuxian Lake, Yuxi | collected 2017-12-25
CAGGCTTTCCAGCGGCAAGAGCCAAGCCTTGGGCGGCGTGGCGGAAGTAAGCCACGATCTGCTCGATGGTTTCCTCCATTCCGTAGAAATCGGAGAACGCCGGATAGCGCTTGATGAGCTTGTTGGCAAACAGGCGCGACATACGTTGATCGAGCCGGGTGTCGATCAGCTCCGGTTCGCCGATCGCGATCAACATGCGCTCCGACGGACTGGCGTAAGCCGTGGGATCGTTCCGGCAGATATCCAGATACTCTTGCAGCGAATATTCCTCTTCGCGGCCTTTTTCGTAACGTGACTGATAATGATCGAAGATACCCATAAGAGAAGTCTCCTCCGCGCGTGGCGGATTCTTCAAGATGTTCGACTGTGTCGAAAAAAAGCGAAGGTCGCGGCGCTCGTTTCGCGGCGCCGCGAAACCACGATACGTCTGAGTTCTATCATAGCAAACGGCCTGGCCGGCGGGTTCCGGGCCATGGGCTGTTTTTCCCTGGACTTGATAACTAGCCTATCACAGTTCCTTCCCCGCCCGGCCAGTCCCCGCGGGAAAATCTCCATCGAACGCCTCGCCGGAAATTCGCCGCCTCCAACGTCCGGCAAGCCGCAAGCGGCAAGGACTCACGCGGAATGAGAAACCGGCGATTTCCAGTCGAAATCGCCGGCTAATGCCCGGATACCCCGCCGCCGGCGCCGTGGGAATGGTGATGATGATGGTGGTGGTGGGAATGATCGCCCGTTGGGCTAACCGCGTCGGCCGGCACGGGAGCGGCGGCCGGAGCCACGGCGGCGGGGCCGGGCGTCTCGATCCGGGTGGAGTTGCCCGCTGAACCGGGCTCCCCGGTTTGGCTCGAATCATCGACGTGATGGTGGCCGTCGTCGTGATGGTGATCGTTGGCCTGCTGTAGATTTTTAACACCGACGCCGTATTGGTAGACCATCAATCCGCCGAGATCGGTTCCGAACAACAGACAGGCCATAACGATTCCCGCCAGGAAAAAGTGCAGCGCCTGGGCCATGCCGGAGAAATTCCCCTTGGACACGGCCCGCCATACCGCCAATCCCACCGACAATATCGCCACGGTGATGCCGAGGCGCTCATGCCATTCCATGATCTCGTGCACCGCGGCGCCGTGGGGCACCAGATCCTCCGCGATCAAACCGGCGGCCACGGCGGCCACGGCTCCCAAGGCTCCGAGATAGAGCAAACCGCTGGCCAACTGCCGCGCGGCATTGAGCCGAAACGTGACGCCCACGATTTCGAGCCCAAAGAAACCCACGAGAAAAGCAATGGGAAAATGCACGATGATAGGATGCACATTCGATCCCAGCACCATGACTCCCGCCAGGGGACCACCTCCCGATCCCGACTCCAAGAGATTGGTCACGGTGTTCAGCAGGCTGTCGACGATTCCCAACAGGCCGGCCCCGCCATCGCCTCCGCCATGCACCTCGGGCAGCACCGAACCGTTCCATAACCAGCCCGGCATTGAAAAATTATTAAACATATCGGAATTCCAGAGAGTTAGAGTTGGTCCTCGGAAAATAGGGACTCGATTCGCCGCCGCTAGCGCGCGCTGCCTCGTTAGTCACGCATTGAAGAACACAAGTTTCGCAAAGAAACACGGATTTCCAAACCTCCCTCCCCGAACAACCCGAAAATAGCCTTATTTCCATCGCGCGATCCAAGCGGCGGCGCCGGCTTGGAAAAAATAACGATGCGCGAACGGTTGAACTTTCGAGATGGGTTCAGGGTCATTACCGGGGAATGATGGAGCGGTGGATTTCGCGCTAGGCAACACCCGAGCATCCACCGAAGCCGAAGCTGCCGTTGACACGAATCGATGAAAATCAATCACGGCAATGCCGACACCGGATAATCGGTGGTTAGAGAAGAGCGGAAATCCGTTGGGCGGATTTCGATAAAACAACAAGTAAGGGAAGTTCCACCCTCGGTCTTAGCCGCTTCCCATTCAAAACCCCATAAGGATCACGTCATGATCGTACAACCCGAGCTATCGAAACCCCTAGGCGCGACTCAAGCCGGAGTGTTCTCCAATTTGGCATTTTTTCTGGCCGGCTGGATTGCCTGCGTACTGGGCGCCGCCGCGGGCCACCCCTGGACCGGCATTTTCCTGACGGTGTTGATCACCGTGGCCCATATTGTCCAATCGGCCCGCCCCGGCCAGGAATTGGCCCTGGCGGCGATAACCGCCGCCCTGGGGATGCTCTGGAATAGCGCCCTGCTGGCTTCCGGGCTATTGGAATTCGCCGGCGGGGGTCTTAACGAGTGGATCGCCCCAGCCTGGACCCTGGCCCTGGGAATGCTGCTGGCCACAACGCTCAACGTTTCCCTGAGCCGCCTCGGGCACCATCCCTGGCTGACGGCATTGATCGGCGCCATCCTGGCTCCCCTGGCCTATATCGCGGCCGACTGGCTCGGAGCCCTCAGCCTACCCTATCCCGAGATCGGCATAGGAACCATCGGCCTGGGAGGCATGGCCACGCTGCCGCTCCTGTTCCATCTGGCCAAGCGTTGGAACGGCGCGAGTCTACTAGAGGCTTAGCGGAATCCCCCGCAGTGCGCGGCCGACAAAAAATAGGGATGTAGTCGGGATACCGAATTCGGCGATCGACAAGTTAGCAACGGAACATCAATTGTAGTATCATTACCCAAATATCGATTATAGCGATATTGGCGTTTCAATGTGGGAACTATCCTTGGGTGGCCTCCCCTCCCCCAACCGGCCATCCCGGGGTCGGTTCCCACACCCCCACCGAAACCCGTTGTTTTCCGGCGGATACCGCGCATCCCGCGACAGATAGGTTTTTCCTCGGTCATCCAACCCTAGCAGCTCCGGCACCGCCCCTCCAAGGGCTGGTTCTCCTCGCTCCAACCGCGTATCCCCTTTTCCAATTGGTAGACCTTGGCATAGCCCGCCTCATCCACCAGCATCTTGCCCACGGTGGCGCTACGGTGGCCCGAACGGCACACCAGGATCACCGGCTGGCCGGGCGATGTCGCCAGCAAGGGCTGGAGTTGCCTTAACCAGCCATCCTTGTCGTAAGCTCCAGTGGAATCGAAATAGGTCAGGCCCTTGCTGCCGGGGATCATGCCGGTCTTGCTCCATTCCTCTGGGGTGCGCACATCCACCACCAAGGCGCCACGCGCCTGCATGGCCCGCAGTTCGTTGGGCGCGAGGTTAACCAATTCGCCCGCGTAGGCGGCCCAACCGAACACCAGCGATAACAACGCGAACACGATCTTGCGCATAAATCAGCCTCTGTAAGCTTGCGGGGAATGGATAGAGCATGGGCAAAACGCGAACCGGATTGGCCCGCGGGGATGGAATCATACAAGGATGCCACGCGAAAAGGGTCGCGTGCCGGACCTAGCCGCCCAAAACCGCCTGATAGGCCCGCCGCAACAACTCCATTTCCGCCGGGGCGCGGCCACGCAGTTCGGTGAGCGCGCAAAACTTCGCGCCGCTGGCCGCCAGTTCCTCGCGGGGCGGGTCCATGGCCTTGAAGCGCGCCAAGTATACCGTGAGCGGATGGCCGGGGATGTCCACCCGCTCGGCGAATTCGGCATCCACCTCAATGGAATCGGGCGGCATTCCGAGATAACGGCATAAAGCCAAGGCCAGGGACGCGGGATGCAAGGCGATGGCGGAGGTTCCGGCCGGAGTCGCATCCTCGTCCAGTACCGAAGCCAACGGCGGCAAGGGTTCCGGCGCGCACACGCCGCCGTCGGCATGGCGCAGAAACAAGGTGCGGGCGCTGGTAGCCTGCTTGTGGTAGGCAATAACCCGGATAGGGGCGAACAGGCCGGTGAATTCGGCGTTCAAGCGGCCTCCCCTTGCCGATCCCACAGTACCTTGTATGCCGTGTCCAAGCGGGACAACCGGCGGCGCGCGCTTTCCAGCCGGGCCAGTTCGGGGAACCGTCCCTTGCTGGTCCGATACCATTCATCCATCGCTTGGTTCAGCCATTCCTTCTCGGCGAACACCGCCGCGATCCGCGCCTTGATCCACGCCAGGCGGTGGGCGTCATCCAACTCCGCCACCCGGTAACGCACCGCCGTGTCGAAAATGCGCACGCCGCCGCCCTCGGCCAGGGTATACCGCAAGGCATCGGTATCGACGACCTCGACCCCGGCCAGGGTGTCGATACCCCAATCGGCCAGTTCCGGCAGCCAGGGCGTGGTCGGCCCCATCAGCACGGTATGGGCAGCGCGGGAAAGTTCGGCGAGGCGGGGAAAGCTTTTGTTGGCCAGGGAACTGGCGGTGACGAACACCCATTCCGCTTCCGGGAGCAGGTATTCGCAAGCACTGTCGGGCAAATCGCCGGGGCCGGGATTGCGCTCCAGCACCGTGAGCCGGCAATGTTCGGCGAGCGCCTCCAGGCCGGGATAACGGCCGATCACCACCACGGAATGCCCCGCGATGCGTGGCAGGAAATGCTCGAACACCGAGAGGTTGGCGGGAAGCACCGAACCGGGTTCCACCGCCACCGATTCGGGCGGGGGAGCCAGATCGGCCAAGGCCGCGTTCACCGCCGCCATGCCCACCGTCGCGGCATAAGGCTCCCATTCCTTGATCCAGCGTGCCAGTTCGGCGACGGGCCGGCCCGCCAGGGTGCCGGACCAAGGCAGGGTGCGGGTGGGAACTTGGGGGCTCATGGCCAGCCCCGAGCCGCGCTCGGTACGGCACAGAGTCCAGATGGGGCCGATGACGACTTCCCTCACCGGCGTAGGGATGGCCGCGTAATCGAGCAGCAGGTCGTAAATATCCCAGGCGGCCACGGCTATTCCAGGGCCGCGAGCAGCTTGGGCTCGGCCTTGATCGTGCGGTCCCGCCCCCAGGCGGCGACGCCCTCGACGAACCAGCGCCGGTCGGTGGGATGCGGCTCGGCCACGTCGAATTCGGCGTAGAAGCTACCGTCGGCGTTGAACTGGATGTTTCCGACCCGATAGCCGCGGCCGTCGGCCCAGGTAGCTACCAATCCGGCCTCTCCGCTGTAGGTGTCCTTCACCATCGAATAAGTGGCCTGCTCGAAAACCGGCCGGCGGCGGACAGCGCCGTCGGCGAACCCCAGCTTGCGGATTTCCTCGTCCAAGCGCGCGCACAAGGCCAGGCCCACGGGCCGGAAGCGTTCCAGCAAGCCGGATAAAGCGTCTTCAGTCATCGTCGCCCTCCACCCTTCGCAACAGCGAACGGATCACCGAACCGCCCACCTCGTCGTGGGGATCGAGTTGTTCCAGCTTGCCCCGGAAAGCCACGACGTTCATGTCAGCCCCAGACTTCCTTGGGCACCTGCAGGCGCTCGACCGGCTTATCCCCCAGGAGATGCTGGTCGATGATCTCGTTCACGTCGGCCTGGGTGACCTTGCCGTACATGATGCCCTCGGGGTAGACCAACACGCTGGAACCATAGGGGCAAGGCCCCAGGCACCCGGTGGCCGTGACCGCGATCTTGTCGAACAAGAAACGCTTCTGTACTTCGTCGAGGAAGGCGTTGAGCACGTCGGCGCAGCCGGCCTGGCCGCAGGAACCGCGCGGATGCCCCGGCGGACGCTGGGTTTGGCAAACGAAAACATGTTTGAGCGGCTTGGGCATGATGGGGCTCCGTTAAGCAGCCAGCGCCGCGGGCGCATGGGTGAAACAATCCTTGGGACAGACCCTGGAACAAGCTTCGCAGCCGATGCAATCGGCGGCGTTGGAGATGCTCATCACCATGGTGTTGTCGTCGTCCAAATCCTCGAATTCGTCGATTTCCTCCTCGCTCATCACTTCGCTACGCTCGACCAGATCGAGCACGTCGCGTGGGCAGACCTTATAACAACGGCCGCAGCCGATGCAGTGGGACTGGTTCAGTTCCGTCACGAACGCCGGCGTCCAAGCAGTGCCGCCATAAGTGACTCCGGTAATAAAATCGGCCATGGCCGCGCTCCTACTTGGCTGAGGCGGCTTTCAGCCGCGCGTTGGCTTGCGCCCAAGCCTCGCAGGCATCGAAAGTGCCTTGGGCGATCTCGGGGATTTCATGGTAAGCGGCGGGCAAACGGTCCTCCACCAGATCGTGCAGCTTGGACGCCCACTCGCTGGCGATGCGCTTGTTGCGTTTCACTTCTTGATCCAGTTCGCGTATTTCTTCTTCGGTCATCGGTTGCCTCCGGAAAGCTCCCTGTCAGGGAGAGATACTGCTTGGGTCGAATCACGGAAAACCCCTCCCCAACCCTCCCCTTATCAGGGGAGGGAGCCATCGGCTCCCCCTGACTCAGGGGTAGGGATTGAGCAGCCCCCCTGATAAGGGGGGTGGGGGGGTTAAAGCTCCGCGACTTCGCGATACTTCTCGATCAGCTCGATGGCCTTGCCGACTAGGGCTTCGCCTTGCTCGTTGAGCTTGGCGAGGCTATCGAAGCCGAAGCGGTGCACGTCGCGCAAGGTCTTGTCCACCACGATCAGCTTCCCGCAGGTGACGAAAGCCCGGCCGAAGCCCTCGTGGGTCAGGTTGACCACCGGCACCGCCATCAGCCCCAAGCGCTTCTCGATCAGAGTCGCGATACTGTTGTAGAAGGCTTTGACCCGCGCGATGGTGATATCGTCCGGATCGCCGACGATGGGAATTTCACGCTTGCGCTCCTTGGTCAGAATCATGGGATCGACGATCTTGGCCACGGACCAGCCGGCGTAAGTGTCGTAGGTATCCATGGCGCGGAGTTGCTTGACGATTTCCTGGATGAAGTCGGCGTCCAGGTTCGGATCGTCCTCGGCAAAAACGGCTAATGCGGCGGCGGTTGACACGGTGTAGTCCTCATTTAAGAAGTAAGCAAAATTAATCGCATCGTTCCCACGCCTAGCGTGGGAACCAAAAGGAACAGGACTTACGCTTTTTGCCCCTTCCCCCTCCGGGAGCAGGCTGGGATGAGGGGATCAAAAAGGAAGAATTCCTTATTTTTCAACCCTCTAACTCTAACCCTCTCCCCGGGGGAGAGGGAATCGAAAGCTATTTTGCGTAAGTCCCGTGGAGAAACTATTCTTCCCAGTTCTCGAATTCGGCTCGATGGAAGCGCTCGGCATCAGGCCCCTGTTGCCGGGCCAGGGCCTTGGCGAGCCAGGCGGATGGCCCCGAAACCAGTTCGTCCTGCAAATCCCGGAGGAGATCGGCGATCGCGCTGCCCTCGTACACCTTCACCGGCTGTATGCCCTTGGAAACCAACTGGCGGATGGCGGAGGCGCCGACCGCCTGGCAGTACACCGCCGCGCAGCCTTCCAAGAGGGCGATCTTGGCGCCTAGCTTGTCCTCGTTGCCATCCTGGTCGAGTTGCCCGAACTCGGCCACTTCCGCCAGTTCCGCGCGCTCGGGGTTGACCGCGTACACCGCGAAGGTTTGCGCGGAACCGAAATGCTGGTTGACGGTCTTGAGGTCCTTGGTCGCGAAGGCGACCTTGATCGCGGTATCCATCAGGGGTCGTTCCTCGGAATCAGGCAGGATGCGCATGCGGCGCGAAATGGTGGTGGCCATGGTTTCTCTCCAGCGGATAAAGGCTCGCTTCCTCGGTGGGTTTCTGGCCGTAGATCGACCGGTACATCGGCACCTCGTGATGGGACAGGGTTAGGGCCAGATTGGCGAGATCGAACAGGGTTTGGCGGGCGCCGCGATAGCCGATCCGGGTTTGCTGATAGCCTCCGACGATGTCGAACAAGGGAAATCCGACCCGCAGCACCGGCACGCCCAGCCGCTCGGCGGACTGGACCGCGTGGGAATTGCCGATCAGCAGTTCCGCCTTGGCGGCGCGGGCCAGGTTTTCCAGGTCTTCGAGATCGCCGATTTGCACCCGCTCGACCGGCACCCGTTCCAACACTAGGGCGCCGGCCGGCGCCACGGCGGCGACCACCTCGGCGCCCATCTCCCGCAGGAAATGCGCGTAGCCGTTCAGTTGGTCGGGATCGGCGGCCACCGCGACCCGCAATTGCCCGAGCATGAAATGGGTATCGAGCATGGCGTCCTGCAACTGCGCGCGATGATGCTCCAACCGTTGCGGCACCGGCGTTCCGCTGATTTCCAGCAGCGCCGAAACCAGCGCGTCGGTGGCGGCGAGGCCATACAGATGATCGAAATAATAAGTCGGCACGCCGGTGCGCTGTTCCAGCAGTTCGCCGGCCACCTTCATGGATGCACCCACGGCCAAGGTCGCCACCGCCTCGCCCAGGGTGGCGAGTTCGGAAACGGCGGTACCGCCGGTGCTCAGGGCATTGAATTCGGCGGCGTCCAGATGGCCATCCAGGGATTCGGACAGATCGGGCACCAGCAAGGGCCGCAGGTTGAAGCCCTCGGCCAGATCCCGCAGCACCTCCACATCGCCGGGCGTCATGAACGATCCGGCCAGCACGTTGACTTGGCGCTTGCGGGTTCCGGCGACGCGGCTTTCCGGCACCAGCTCGCGGATGATCTCGGTCACGGTGGCGGCGAATCCGGTTTCCAGGCAGCCAGTGAAATCGGGCGTGCTCACGCCGACCACGGCCACGCTTCCATATTCCGGATAGCGCTCGCGGAAATCCCTGACGCAGCGCTTGATGTCCGCGCCCTGGGTTTCGGCCAATCCCGTGGTCAGGACGGTAATCAGGCGGGGCTGGGACTTCTCGGCGATAATCTTGACCCCTTCGATCACGTTGTCGTCGGCGCCCATGATCGAACTAACCTGGTCCATGGCCGTGCTTTGCAAGGGAATGGGCTCGCGGAAATGCCGCACGAAATAGGTCTTGGCGAAAGCGGTACACCCTTGCGAGCCGTGCAGCATGGGTATGGCGCCATGAAATCCCAGGGTCGCCAGCGAGCCGCCCACGGGCTGGCTAGCCTTGAGCGGATTCACCGACATCGGCTTCTTGCGTCTCAGAATCTCGGCCATCGTGATCTTTCCTCGTTTGCGGACGCCGCGTGGGAATGCCGTCGGGGCGCGCCTTCGCGCCCGGTAAGGCCAAGGCGCGGATAGCTACGTTACAGCCGTTAATGCGAGAGGCGTGCCAAGAGTAAGTCGATGAAAGCCACGGCGGGTTGGACGGGAAGCTTGTCGTTAACGCGACAAACACGGACAAGCTTGGTGGGAAGGATTACAAGCGCGGCGCCGAACCGCGCGGAACTTCACGGGACGGGGCCAATCCTAGAAAAGGGCTGCCACTCCGGTACCGGCCGCCCATGACAAACCATCCCCGAAAAACCAAAAACCCAGGTGTCGCGATGAAACCATTAGAAATCGTCATTTTCGGAGGGCTGGGTATCGCAATGATCGTGGTAGCGGTGCTCATTTTCTCGGCGCCGGAAGGCGAAGCGGATTGGGAGGCTTACGTCCGCGAGCACCATTGCCAAACCCAGGGCGGCATGGACGGCAGCAATCGAGCCGGTTGGCTGTGCGACGACGGCAAGGTGCATTACCGCTGGCGGCAACAGCGCTAATCCTAAAAAACCCTGCCCTACCCCACCCGCGCCAACCGGGTTGGGTTCTGCTCGATCTCCCAATGGCGGCGCGAATCGGGATCGGCGCCGCCATTTCCGGCGAAACCGCGGTTCGGGTTACCCGGCCATTCTCTCGGAACCTCCGAAACACCAATCGCCACGGGATGGCGCGGCCGGTGAACCCGAAACCCCAGCGGCCTCCTAACCCCACCGAAAATCTCGGAAATAGCGGATAATCCACCGCCCGGCGAACCGCCGGGACTAGGCGGGATCGGCATGCCGATGGACTCAATGGACAGTGTGGATTGAATGGCCAATTTCAAAACCCATCTTTACGCCGCCTCCGGAATCGGCGGCGTCGCCGCCATCGCCTGCATGAAGGCGGGCGCGGCTCCCTATTCGGAAACCCCGGTGCTGCTCGGACTGGGCACTCTGGGCGGCTTGTTGCCCGATATCGACTCCGACCATTCGGTGCCAATCAGGATCGGTTTCAATTTATTGGCCCTGGGGCTGGCGTTCCTGGTCATGTTCCAGTTCGCTGGCCGCTATACCGTCCTGGAATTGGCGCTGGTTTGGCTGGGGGTATTCATGGCGGTGCGCTATCTGATACTGGAACTGTTCAACTCCTGCACCTCCCACCGAGGGATTTTCCATTCCCTGCTGGCGGCCGTTTTTTTCTCCTTGTGCACGGTTGGCCTATCCTCGCGCCTATTCGGCCGGCCCCATGCCATCGCTTGGCTGCATGGCGCATTCATCGGACTGGGCTACCTGGTTCATTTGCTGCTGGACGAGATGTTCAGCGTGGATTTGCTCAATCGCCGCCTCAAGCTTTCGTTCGGTTCCGCGCTGAAAATCGCCAGCCTCAAGTATTGGCGGGCGACGCTGCTGATGTCCCTCGCCGTGGCGGGCGTTTACCCGGCCGTTCCATCCCCCTCCGGATTTCGCGCCAACACCTGGGGCAAACTGGCAGCCCATTACACCGGCGACAAACCCTGGTTGATACCGCCGTCCGGACATTGGTTCGATAACCTGAGCGGCGCGGCCGGAAGAATATTCAGCGGGGAAAAATGAGGGCGGGATGCCATGAAGGAAGGTCTTGATCGGCCGCACGGAATTACGCGGCCAACCCGAGTTCGCGAAGCAGGAAGACGCCCCGGACTGGACGTCTCGGCTTGATGGGCAATTAAGGAAAAAGTTAGCGGGCTTTCGGAAACCGGGCGCTTGATGCCCGGTTTCCCGTACTTGGGCGAGTGAACGTGGCCATGGCGAATTAACCCACCCTCGGTTTACCCAAGCCTCAACCGCCCCTGCCGAAGGGCATGGAGCGCCCGATATTGCCCTTCATGCCCCGCATCATGTTCATGATGTTGCCCTTCTTGAACTTCTTCATCATCTTCTGCATCTGGTCGTACTGTTTCAGCACCTTGTTGACATCCTGGATGTCGGTGCCCGAACCCTTGGCGATGCGCTGCTTGCGGGAATTATTGATGATGTCGGGAGAATGGCGCTCTTGCTTGGTCATGGAATTGATGATGACGATCTGTTGCAGCCATTCGTTGTCGCTGATCTTGTCCCTCACGTGCTGGGGCACGTTGGCGGCGCCCGGCAGCTTCTCCAGCATCGCGGAAATGCCGCCCATGTTCTTGAGTTGCTGCAACTGGTCGTAATAGTCGTTCAAGTCGAAGGATTTGCCCTTCTGGATCTTCTTGACCAGCTTCTCGGCCTTGTCCTTGTCGATCTTGCGCTCGGCTTCCTCGATCAGGGAAAGCATGTCGCCCATCCCCCGGATGCGGGAAGCGATACGATCCGGATGG
>SXGT01196114.1_pt1 | contig 11260 bp, 8 predicted proteins | sample 3176221 | NCBI WGS metagenome assembly SXGT01 (sample SAMN11356862, study PRJNA531348) | freshwater metagenome | isolation source: freshwater sample F1-120 | place: China: Fuxian Lake, Yuxi | collected 2017-12-25
GTCGAAGGGGATGTCTGGAGAGTCGTTGCGCGACATCGCCTTGCGCGCGGCGAGCGGCAGCAGGCGCGTGCGACCGGCGGCGCCAAAGCCGCTGGCGAGCGGCGCGGTCGTGGGCTCGCTGGGCTCCCAGCCGTCGACGAAGCGCTCGATCTGGCGCGGCTCATAGCGGCCGCTGCGGTTGCTGCTGACGCCACGGCCGCGGATCGCCGTCGGCACCGGCGGCGCGTCCTCTGCGCTCGTCGCCGCGGCGTCGTCTTCGGCTTCAATGTCGTCACTGGGTTCGCCGGCGGTGTCGCCGCCAGCGCGAGCGAAGGTGAAGCCACGGCCACCGATCTCCCGTTCGCTAGGAAAGTCATTGGGTTCAGTAGAGGTGGTGGCGATCTTCATCGAGGCGCAGCTTGGCATGACCTGAACAGGCGTTCAAGTCCTTGGAGGCGCGGGCCCTGGGGGTTCCGCCTCGGCAGGCCAAAACCGGACCGCACGGCAGCGCGCTGCGGGGCACGGGATGTCGGCGCCGCCGCCACGACGCCGCGGAGGCGCCGGCCCTCGCCCAGCCAGCAGGGGCCTTGCGTCACCACGCGACGCTGGCAAGGTGCGGCGGCGCCTAGCCTTCACTTTGCGAGGCGAGAGGAGCTGACGATGCGCGAGCTACCCGCGGGCTTCAGCGAGTCCGACCCGACGCGGGCTGCTTGGCTGGCGCGTTCGGCGCTTACGCAGGCGGAGGCCATCCGCAACGGCGAGACCACCAGCGCCGCGCTCACCGAGCTCTACCTCGACCGCATCGCCCGCCACGATGGCCGGGTCGGCGCCTTCGTCGACCTCTGCGCTGAAGCCGCCCGCAGGGAGGCCGCGGCCCGCGACCGAGCGCGCGCGGCGGGTGGTGATTTGCCGCCATTTCACGGCGTGCCGGTTGGCGTCAAGGACCTGCACTTCGCCCGCGGGCTCTACAACCGCCTCGGTTCGCGGGCGTACCGCTACCTCTACAGCCCCTTCGATGACCTCACCGTGCGCGCCCTGCGCCGCGCCGGCTTCGTCGTGCTCGGCAAGACCTCGACCTCCGAGCTGGCCCTGTTGCCTATCGTCGAGCCCGACATCCACCCGCCGACGCGCAACCCCTGGGATCTGCGTCGCAGCGCCGGTGGCTCGAGTGGCGGCGCGGCGGCGGCGGTGGCGGCGGGCCTGCTGCCGATCGCCCCGGGCAGCGATGGCGCTGGCTCGGTGCGCATCCCGGCGGCGCTGTGCGGCCTAGTCGGGCTCAAGCCGAGCCGCGGCGCCATCCCGACCCCGCACGCCGGCATCGATCGCCAAGGTCTGACGGCCATCGGCCCGATCGCGCGCACCATCGACGACGCCGCGGCGCTCGCCGACGCCCTGCGCGAGCCCAAGTCGCGCGCTGCGGCCAGCTGGCTGCAGCTCGCCCGTCGTCCGCCACCGCGCGGCTTGCGGGTCGGCCTGCTGCTCAGCGACGCCCTGGGCGGCGGCGTCGGCGCCGAGCAAGCGGCGGCGACGCGATCGGTCGCTGAGCGGCTGCAGGCCCTCGGCTGCACCGTGACGTCTCTGGCGCCGGTGGAGGTCGCGCTGGGCGAGTTCCTGCCGATCTACCAAAAGATTTTCGCCCGCACACCCGTGCTGCTGCCTAGCAAGCTGCAGGCGGTGACGCGTTGGTTTCGTGACGAGGGCGGCCGCCTGCGCGAGGCCGACGTCCAGCGCGCCTTCGACCGGCTCTGCACGACCGCCGAGGCCGCGATGGCGTCGGTCGACCTCGTGCTCTCGCCCACCGTCGGCCGCGGCCCGCCCGAGGTCGGCAGCTTCGCGCACCTGCCACCGGCGGCGTTGTTCTCGGCGGCGGCGCCGATCGGCGCCTTCACCGCGCCGTGGAACCTGACCGGCCGGCCGGCGCTCACCCTGCCGTGGGGCCGCGACTCGGAAGGCCTGCCGCTCGGCGTGCAGCTCGGTGGCCGCCACGGAGACGACGCCCTGCTGCTAGCGCTTGGCCGGCTGCTCGAAGCTGAGGCGCCCTGAAGGCGACGACCGCAAGGACCGCGACGACCGCAACAAGAACCGCCAGCCATTCCCCGGCGGCCCCCAAGACGGCGAGTCGATTCCGACGCCGAGTCGGCGACCTCGCAGCGCGGGCCGGTGGCCGGTGCCGGGGCCCTCAGGGCAGCAACGGCAACCCCTTGACCCCGACCTCGACGCGCACCAGACCACGTAGCTCGGGGGCCGTGAAGGGCGGAATCGCGAGCAAGGCTGCGTACATCGTCGTCTCGCCCAGCGGCCCGCGGCCGAACGCGACGTTGGCCAAGAGCGCCGACTTCTTGAACGCGACGAAGGGCACGAGCTTCGACTCGCCGGCGCGCAGCACCATGACCCGCGACTCGTCGATGGCGACGTTGGCGATGGTGTCGATGATGACGTAGAGGTTGCCGAGGGCGTCAAACGCCATGCCGTCGCCGAAGACGCCGAGCCCGCCCTCGACCAGCGTACGCGGGCCAAAGACACCGTCCTTGGCCGACAAGCGGAACAGCGACGCGAGGTTGGCGGTCACGGGCGGCTTCTTCTTGGCCTTTGGGCACAAGAGCGTCGTGTTCTCGGTGACGACGTAGAGGGTGTCGCCCTGAAAGGCGAAGCCATTGGGCCCGCCCTCGGTCAGCAGGTCGAAGGGCTCGATGTCCGTCACCTTTCCCGCCTTGGGATCGTAGTAGTAGAGCTCGCCCCGGCAGGGGTCCGAGAGCAGGACGCGGTCCGCGACGTCGACGGCGACGTCGTTGGGGCCATCGAGGGCGGCGCCTTCGACCACCGTGAGGTGCGTCTTGACCTTTCCGTCGGCGGCGATGGCGTGCAGGGCGCCGCCGACGGGGTCGGCGGTCCACAGCGTGCCCTGGCGGTCGTAGGCGAGGCCGTGGGCGCGCGGCAACGGGTCGCCCGAGAGCTTTCGCTTGCTGATCGAGATCTTGCCGTCGGCGCTCTGGCGCACCTCGATGACGGCGCCGTCGACTCCGAGCGCGATGGTGCCGTCGGCGGCGATCGCGAGGTCCTCGGTCGTGCTGGTGATGCCCTCGGCGAGCAAGAAGGCGTGCACGTCGGCGAAGGGTTGCGGTACGACGGGCGCCGCCACCTCGGCCGTGAGCGCCAGCTGCGAATCCGGCGCGCCCTTCGCCGAGAGCGTCTGGCGGATCGGCGCTGGCCCGAGGGTCCAGACCACCTTGGCGCCGGCCTCTGGCACCGTCAGGGACGCCGGCGCGACGCTGCCGCCACCGACGGCCACGAGCTCTACGTCAGCGCCGCCACCTTCGTAGGCGCAGGCCGTGCCGCTGCGGCGGACCTGGACCTCGATGGCGCTGCCGGCGTAGGTCGGGGCGATGGCAGGCGCGCTCAGCGTGAACGTCGGCTGGGCAGTGCAGGTGGCCTCCTCACTCTCGCAGGCGAGGGCGAGGGCGACAGAGGCGAGGGCGACAAAGTCGAGGCAGGCGCAGGGAAAGGCACGGGCGGCGGCGGTCATCAGAGCTCCGGTGGGCCATCGGCGCGGTGGGCGCGACCATGGCGCCGCCGAGCTGCGCCCTCGCCCATCCGCCCAAGGCGGCGATGGCGGCTGTCTACCATAAGCCGCGCTGGCGTGGGGAGCGCAGGACCTTGGCTCCAGGGCTGGCAAGCTCAGCGCCGCGGCGCGCCTTGCCACCTCGGTACGCCTGAACCTGCACCGGAGCTCCCCATGACGACCAGCGTGACCCGTTGCCCCTGGTGTGGCAGCGAACCGGCCTATGTCCGCTACCACGATGAGGAGTGGGGCGTGCCGGTTCACGACGATCGAGTCCTCTTCGAGTTCTTGGTGCTGGAATCGGCGCAGGCGGGCCTGTCGTGGTGGACGATTCTCCGCAAGCGCGAGAACTACCGTCGCGCGTTCATGGACTTCGACCCGCAGGCGGTCGCCGGCTTTGACGACGCCGACCGGGCCCGGCTGTTGGCAGAAGCCGGCATCGTCCGCAACCGCGCAAAGATCGACGCCGCGATTGGCAACGCGGCGTCATTCATCGCCATCCAGGCGGAGTTTGGCAGCTTCGCCGCCTACCAGTGGCGCTTCAGCGACGGGCGCGTCGTCCAAGGCGAGCGGCGGACCCTGGCCGACGTCCCCGCCACGACGCCGCTGGCGGAGGCGATGGCCAAGGATTTGCGCCGGCGCGGTTTTCGCTTCCTCGGCCCCACGGTCATCTACGCCCACCTGCAGGCCACCGGGGTCGTCAACGACCACCTGCTCGACTGCTTCCGCCACGACGCATGCGGCTAGGCGGTTGACCTCGGCGGGGCCGGCGTCGATCCTCCGCAGCGAGGAGGGCAGCCGTGCAGAGCGCAGCCGCAGGGTCGAGCGTACCGCCGCCCCCAGCCGCCACCAGGGCCGCGCCGCCGCTCTATGGCACGCTGCGGCTGCTCGTCCGCAGCCTGCTGGCGGTGTTCTTTCGTCGCGTGCGCGTCACGGGCGACGAGCACTTGCCGGCGACCGGGCCGGTGATTCTGGTCGGCAACCACCCAAATTCGCTGCTAGACCCGGCGCTGCTGCTCGCCACCGTCGAGCGTCCGGTCGCCTTCGCCGCCAAAGACGCGCTCTTTCGCAGCGCGCTGCTGCGGCCGATCTTGCGCGGCGTCGGGGCGGAGCCGATCCGCCGGCGTGTCGACGCCGACGGCGCTGAGGCGGCCGCCGCAGCAAGCGAGGCAGCGGCCACCGCGGCGCAGCCGGTCGACAACCAAGACGCCTTCGCGGCGATGGCAGCGCACCTCAGCGGCGGCGGGGCCATCGGCATCTTCCCGGAGGGCTGTAGCCACGACGAGGCGCAGCTGCTGCCGCTCAAGACTGGGGCGGCGCGCATCGCGCTCGGCGCCTTGCAGGCCGAGGCGCCGGTGCAGATCGTGCCGGTGGGCCTCAACTACCTGCGAGCGCGGCGCTTTCGCAGCAGCGTCCTGGTGCGCTTTGGGCCGCCCCTGCGCCTCGACGCCGCCCTGCTCGCGAGCGCCACCGCCGACCCGCGGGCGGCGGCGCGGACCCTGACGGCCCAGATCGACCTCAGCATTCGGGCGCTGACGATTCAGTCCGACGACTGGGCGACGCTGCGCGTCCTCGAGACGGTGCGCCGCCTCTACCAGCCGCCGGGGCTCTCGCTGGAGGCCCGGGTCGAGCTGCAGCGCCGCTTCGCCGCCGGCTATGCGCGAGTGGCAGAGCAGCCCGAGGTCAAGCGCCTCTTCGCGGCGGTCGCCCGCTTCCGCGAGCGGCTCGACGCCCTCGACCTCAACGAGCGCGACCTGCAGCGGCGCTTTGACGGCGCGACCATCGTCGCCCGCTTTTGGCGGCGCACCGGCCCGGCGTTGCTGTGGCTGCCGCTGGCCTTGCCCGGTCTGCTGCTCCACGGCCCCGCCGCCATCGCGACCGGGCTGCTGGCCGGCCGCCTGACGCCTCGCCGCGACGTCATCGCCACCTCGTCGCTGTTCATCGGCGTCGCGCTCTTGCTGCTGACGTGGGCGGCGGTGGCAGGGCTGTTGGTGCATCGCTTGGGCCCGACGGCGTTGCTCTGGCTGCCGCTGCTGCCGGCCTCGGGCTGGGCGGGGCTGCGGCTGATGGAGCGCTACGCGGACGCCCGTGAGCTCTTGGCCTCGGTGTGGAGCCTCCTGCGCTTTCGCAAGGAGATCGAGGCGCTGCACCGCGAGTGCCGGCGCTTGGAGGCGGCGGTGGTGGCGGCGGTGGTCAAGAACCTGCCGCCAGACCTCGAGCCGCTCTTCCTGCAAGCGCGCCTGGAGCAGCTCGGCGACCTGCCGACCGGCGATGGCGACTGGGATGGCCGCGACAGCGAGGTGGCGGTGGCGGCAATGGACGCCGCTGGCGTCGACTCGGCGCACGAGAACGAATTCCTCGGCGCCTTCGCGGAGCTGCTGGCCAAGGAGATCGAGTGAACCCTGCCGACGACGGTCGCCCGCCGGTGGTCCTGCTGCACGGCCTCGCCCGCACCCACCTGTCGATGGCGGGGCTCGGCCGGACCTTGCGTCGCCACGGCCACCAGACCTGGGCCAGGACCTACCCATCGCGCCGACACAGCGTCGAAGCCTCGGCGGAGCAGATCGCCGACCAGTTGCTCCACGATCACGGGGACATCGCCTTCGACGCCGTGACCCACTCCCTCGGCGGCGTGTTGGTCCGGCAGATGGCGGCGCGGGTCCGCTTTCGCCGGGTCGTGATGTTGGCGCCGCCCAACGCCGGCAGCGACCTCGCCCGCGCCCTCGGCGACTTCGGCCCATTCGCCTGGCTCTATGGCCCGGCGGGGTCAGACGTCCAGCGGCTGCAGGCCCACGGCCACGCCCTGCAGGCCGAGGTTGCCGTCATCGCCGGCACGCGCGCGCCGAGCCTCGGCAACCCGATCAGCTGGCTCTCGGCGTCGCTCGGCGTGTTTGGCGAAGACCGCGCCAACGACGGCACGGTCGCGGTCGACGAGACCCACCTGCCGGGCATGGTCGATTTTTGCGCCGTGGACGCCAGTCACACCTGGATCATGAACGATCCGAGGGTCCAAGCGATGGTGCTGCGCTTCCTGGCGGCGGGTACTGTGCGTCCACCGACCGAGCAGGCGCCGGCGCGGCAGCCCGGGCCGGACGCCGCCGCCACAACGTCGCGTTGAAGAGCTGCTCCGCCACCTCGAAGCGCGCCTCAATCGCCGCCAGCAACGGGCCGGCGTTGGCGAGCTGTGTGGTCGAATCGAGCGACTCCAGCACGTGCATGTCGTCGCGGTAGACGACGATCCAGTCGATGGCGTCGAGCCTGCCGACCAGCTCCGCGATGGCGGCCGAGCGCGCAGGCTCCGGCAGGACCGCGACCAGCGGATAGTCGTAGAGCCAGCGGCTGCCGGGACGCAGACCGGACTCGAGGTAAAGGCCGGGCTCGAATCCAATCACCAGCAGCCGATCCTGTGGCGACGCGAGCTGGCCCAGCCGCAGGCCGATCGCCGTCACCTGGAGCGCCGAGAAGTGGCTTGGCGTGTCGACATAGCGCGCCAGCATGGCGACGTGGCCGCCGGGCGCCAGCCGCCGCCACCACGCCGCCCCTGACATCGCGAGGGAAGGCAGGCAGAGCGAGACCAGCGCCAGCCCGAGCAGCCAACGCCGCCGCCGCGAGGGCGCAGCGCGGGCCATCGCCGCCGCGACCAGTGGGCCAGCCATGGCGGCCAGCGGCAGCATGACCGGGATCATGTGGTGCTTCCAGAGCTTGCCCTGGATGAACGTCTGCAGCAGCGCCGCCGCCAGCAGCAGAGGGAGCAGCCAACGCGGCATCACAGCGGCGCCCGGGGGCACGGTTCGGCGCAGCGCCGCGAGCTCGATGGCGCCACCGATGGCGCCACCGACCACCACCAGCGGCAGCGAGAGCCCAAGGTGCCGCGCCGCCAACAGGGTCTGCTCCAGGAGGTCAGCCGCACCGAGCCGGGAGACGCCGGCATGCAGCAGGTTGAAACGCACGACAGCGTCGAACATCGGCGCCAGCGCCCCGGTCGCCGCCGCCAGCAGGCCGAGGGCGAGGGCGGGCGCGGCGATGCCGAGGTGTAAACGCAGCACCCCCGCTGGCCCGGCCGCCCACAGCGCCCACAGCGCCCAGAGTGGCCAGAGGCCGATGTACGTGAACTTGAGCGTCAAAGCGGCGGTCAACGCGGCCCCGGCGGCGGCCCAGCGTTGGCGAACGCCGGCGAAGAGGGCCGCGGCGACGGCGAGGTCCTGCAGCACCTCAGGTTGCAAGCGCGTCCACCAGCCGCCGAACACCTCCGAGCGGCCAGCGAGCAGGTAGAGCCCGGCAACCAGCGGCCCCTGCCAGGAGGGCCCCGGCCGGCCCAAAGTCACAGCCTGACCGAGCAGCCAAGCGGTCAGCAGGGCAGCGAGCACGTCGAGGACGCCGAGGGCCCAGCCGGCGCCGCCATCGAGCAGGTGCGCGGCCGCAAAGGCGAAGAGGACGCCGGGCGGCTTGTGCTCGAACAGGTCGCGGTAAGGGAGTAGGCCCTGCCAGACCTCGCGGCCAAGCACGGCGAAGATCTGCTGGTCGCGGCCATTGGGCTCCAGGATCCGAATCAGCAGCGGCAGCCCGAGCAGGCTCGCAAAGGCGTACGAGCGCGCGTTCGCGGTGACGGGCGGCGCGTCTCTGGCCGGCGGCGCTGCGATGATACCCTCCCTGGCGCGGCCGGGCGCTGGCCGTCGCGGCTCAGTGGGTGGCGAGCGCGGCGGGGCCGGCGAAAAAGCAGTGGGCGAACTGGCTCGTCACGGCGGCGGTCAGCGCCTGCAGATCGGCCTCGGTGGAGCGTCGGCTGGCGTGTCGCCCGAGGGCTAGCACCGCCAGGCCATGCGCGATCGACCAGGCGCCGATGCGCGTCGTGTCGGCGATCCCAGGCGCCACCTTGCCACGGGCGACGGCGTCGTCGACCACGCCGGCGAGGACGCCCCACGCCGCGGCCCGCGACGCCTCCAGCGCTGCGTCGCTTTGCTGGAGCAGATCGCCGCGAAACATCAGCTCAAAGGTCGCCGGCCGCGCCAAGGCGAAGCCGACGTAGGCGGTGCCGACGGCGGTCAGCGCCGACTCGGGGTCGGTGGTCGCGGCCACAGCGTGGCGCATCGACGCCGCGAGCTCGGCATAGCCGCAGCTGGCGAAGGCGGTCAGCATCCCAGCGCGATCGCCGAACACTGCGGCGGGCGCGGCGTGCGAGTATCCAGCGCGGCGGGCGATGCCGCGCAGCGAGATGGACCCAACGCCGAACTGCTCAAGCTCCTCCCCGACGGCGGCCAGCAAGGCATGTCGTGAATTCGCGCGACCCAATCGACCTCCGTGCACCCGCAAGGCGCCTCACCATCGTCGATGCTGACTCCGACGGCGCGGATTTGCAACCTATCGTGCCGATTGGCGACGCGCGAGCGAGGGGGGCCTGGCGCCTGGACCGGAGGCGGCTGCCCCACCCCGTCGTGCCAGCAGCGAGCGCCAGAGCGAAACGCTGCACGCCGGCGCCGGCTGCGCCGCCGAGCGCAGATGTCACCCACCGAAGCGCGCCAAGCCATCGCCGCGACGGGTCCGCGCGGCGCGGGCCGGCGGGGGATCAGGCTGGCAGCGTCGTTGGGAGTGAGTTCCCGCGCGGGAACTCCGGACGCCTGGCTAGCCACCCACCCGCGCCCGCAGCGGCTCAATCCACCCCGCCAGCGCTGCTGCGCCGCCTCGGCCCGGTCGAGCAGCGCCTGCGCGGCCTCGCCGTCGAGTTCGGCGTCGTCTGGTGCGGCGGCGCGCAACGTCGCCACGGCGCGTTCGACCTTGGCAAAGCGCTTGAGTTGCGGTGGCAGCGGCGGACGTCCGAGCCGCGGCGCGTCACTGGGTCGCGCAGGTTCCACGCGCTCAATCTCGGCCTCGAGCGTGGCAACGGTCCAGGCCTCAGCGACGGCGCGGAGAGCGAGGTGCTGCTGCTGCGCGGCGTCGGCCACGTGGACCAGGCGCTTGAGGTGCGTCAGCGTCAGGCCGGCGGCGGCGTCACCGTGCTGGCGCGTGAAGGCGTCGATGGCGATTTCCGGCGACGCGGGTGTCTTTTTAGGTGGGGGCAGTACAGACCGCAGCGCCCCGCCGGACCTTCCATCGACCGCGCGACGGCGATGCGGCGCCGCCTATTCGCGGTGTCAAGCTCCGGCTTCACACGACTTAGACGCAAGAGTCTCGCCCATCCCCAGCCACCGAAAGCCAGCCGCGACCGTTGCACCGGCCCGCCCCAGCAGCTACGGTCCGGGCGCCCGCAGTCACCGAGGGAGCGAGGTCATGGACGCACCGAACATCGAGGGCAGCCCCGGGGCCCGCCGCCTGCCGGCCGAGTGGGAGCCACAAGACGGCGTGCTCCTGACCTGGCCGCACGCCGACAGCGACTGGGCGCCGATCCTCGCCGAGGTAGAGCCGGTCTTCGTCGAGATCGCCGTCGCCATCGCGCGCAGTGAGCGCCTCGTCGTCGCCTGTCACGATGGGGCGCTGCAGGCGCGGGTCGAGGCCCTGCTGCGCGCCGCCGGCGTCGACGCCGGAGCCGCCGCCGACGCCCACGCCCGGCTCTTCTGCGTGCCGAGCGACGACACCTGGGCCCGCGACCACGGGCCGATCTGCGTGACGGACGGCGGCGCGGCGCCCCTGCCGCTCTCGTTCCGCTTCCGCGGCTGGGGCGGCAAATTCCCTGCCGAGCGCGACGACGCCATCACCGGCGCCCTGTCCGCGCTCGGCGCCTTCGCCCGCGACGCCCGGCGCCTCGAGCTCGAGCTGGAGGGCGGGGCCATCGAGAGCGACGGCCGCGGCACGCTGCTCACCACCCGCTCCTGCGTCCTGAACGCCAACCGCAACGACGGCGGCATCCGCCTAGCCGACGCCGAGCGCGCCTTCGCCCAGCAATTCGGCGCTCATCGCGTGCTCTGGCTCAGCCACGGCCACCTCGAGGGCGACGACACCGACAGTCACATCGACACCCTGGTCCGCTTGGCGCCCGGCGCCGACGGCCGCGGCGAGACGCTGGTCTACCAGGGCTGCGACGACGCCGACGACCCGCACCACGCCGACCTCAGCGCCATGCGCGACGAGCTGAGGGCGCTGCGGACGGCGACAGGCACGCCCTACACGCTGCTCGCCTTGCCCTGGCCGCAAGCGCAGCATGACGACGTCGGCGAGCGGCTCCCAGCGACCTACGCCAACTACTTGATTCTGAATGACGCGGTGCTGGTCCCGACCTACGACGACCCGGCGGACGCCGCCGCGCTGCAGGTCGTGGCGATGGCGCACCCGGGCCGGGCGATCCTCGGCATCGACTGCCGCTGGCTGAGCTGGCAGCACGGCAGCCTGCACTGCGTCACCATGCAGCTGCCGCGCGGCAGCCTGCGCCGCGGAGGGGAGCGATGACGACGACACTGGCGGTCGCCTTGGTCCAGCAGGCCTGCGGCGACGATCCGAAGGCCAACCTGCGCGCTACGATGGACCGCGTCCGCCTCGCCGCGGCCGAGGGCGCAGGCCTCATCGTGCTGCAAGAGCTGCACCGCTCCCGCTACTTCTGCCAGACCGAGGACGTGGCCGCCTTCGACCTCGCCGAGCCCATCCCCGGCCCGACCAGCGACGCCCTGGCCGCCCTCGCCGCCGAGCTGTCGGTGGTGATCATCGCCTCGCTGTTCGAGCGCCGCGCCGCCGGCCTGTACCACAACACAGCCGTCGTCTTTGACGCCGATGGCCGCTTGGCGGGCCGCTACCGCA
>SXGT01448882.1_pt1 | contig 11260 bp, 10 predicted proteins | sample 3176221 | NCBI WGS metagenome assembly SXGT01 (sample SAMN11356862, study PRJNA531348) | freshwater metagenome | isolation source: freshwater sample F1-120 | place: China: Fuxian Lake, Yuxi | collected 2017-12-25
CTCTCACGGCAAAAACTCGGAACGCAAAGTCTATGCGGCAGTCGCGAGGTGTCAACGAGGATTTCCCAGGGCGGCCTCACCGACTCCTTCTCCGTAGAATTCCTCAATCACGCTCAGCCACTCCTCATTGTTGCGGCACTTGATAAAGGCCTGCTCGACCTGGGCGTGCATCGGGTGGAGCGAGCTCATCTTGATTCCCACCTTGCGCATAGAGCGCCCGGTGTCCGCCTCACCGTGTAACCGGACGCACAGAGCGTATTGTGCCAGAAGTGTTTCCCTCTGCTCGTGCACGCCGGGTGATGCCGCATCCTTGCCAGCGCAGATCTGGAGAGCCTGGGTGAAGATCCAGGGGTTGCCGATCGCGCCTCTTGCTACCGAGACTCCAGCGACGCCGGTTTCGGTCATCATTCGAAAGATGGACTTGGCCGTGAAGATGTCGCCCGACCCGAACACAGGAAAGCCCTGGTGCTCACGCGTAAGTTCGGCGAGGAACGGCCAGCGCGCAGGTCCGACGTACTTCTGCTCGACCGTGCGGCAGTGCACGGTGGCGAACGTATAGCCCAGATTTCGAACAGCCTCAAAGACACGATAAAAGTTCCTGAATGACTCGACACTGTCATCGTACCCGCGCCGCAGCTTCACCGTAACCGGAGCCTCGTCACCCACAGCCTCGCGAACGGCTCGCAGGATATCGATCGCAGCCTCCGGTCGGGAGAGAAGGTGCCCGCCCCGGCAAATGTCGCGCATTTTCTTGACGGGGCACGCGAGGTTGACGTCGATGACGTCGTAGCCCAGTTCGAGAAGCGCCCTGGCGGCTCGCGCCATTGTGTTTGGGTTTGTGCCGATGATCTGGCCAGCAACCGGATGGTCCTCGGGATCGAGTTGCTGGGAGCGCAAACCCTTCCCTCCTCGCAAGAGGATATCGTCGAGGAGTGACTCGGTCACGCAGTACGGCGCCCCGTGGCGCCTCGCGATGATGCGCATCGGGGAGTCGGAGTAGCCCTGAAGACCGGCCTGGAAGAACGGTGTCTTTTCTCGCCAGGCGATGGGCTGCGGATCTTGTGGGATAGCTTGCATTGTGCTGCGCGAAGAGGTTACCCGCTGATCCTCCCTCCCGAAACTCTGTTGTTGATTTCCGCAAGGCCCGGGGTTCGGCCCGACCTCTGCCGTCTGGTGTGGTGTGCAGACCACGGAATTCGTCGTCCGATAACAAGCTCGAGCCACTTTTTGACGCTCCTTGCGAGCCCAAGTACCATGGGCCCCAGAATGCCCTCACCCTCCAAGCCATCTTTCGTCCGGTCGCCATCGCGTGGACGACGTTTCCTGAAGTGGCTGCGAAACGGAGGGATTGCAGGCATTCTCTTGACGGTGACTCTCTTTGTGTTTCAGGCGCCGATCATCCGCCGTTTTGTGCTCCCGCGAGTGGAGTCGGAGCTTGAGCGAGTCCTCGGGCTAAAGTCCACGATTGCAAGCGCACGAATCGACCTTCGAGGGGTTTTGATTGTCGGCGCGGTAAATCTTGAGGGCGAGGCGCCCCGGAGCGGATTCCTTGGCGGTGGGTTCGACGCGCTGCGGGTTCACTTCTCGCCCTGGAGGGCTCTTAGGGGGCGAGCTGACTGGATCGAGAAAGTTTCGGTGGATCGCGCGAGGCTGTCGCTTCACCTGGAGAGAGAGCCCATCCTGCCCGACCTCGGAGGACAGGCTCCAGTGGCGCAGTCGTCAGCGCTGATTGTGATGCCCCCGATCGAGCTCGTGGATGCGGATCTTCGTGTGTTGACGAACGTCGATTCGCTTCGGCTCCTCGGCGTTGACGTCACCCTTTCGGCGAAGGGCATCAAGCTCCTGGCACGCGCAGGAGAGGGAGACTGGAGGCCGCCCCGCGTCGGGGGACTCAAGTTTCCGCTGGAGGTGGAAGCCGAATTTGTCGACGAGGCCTCCTTCTGGAGTCAGATTCACCTCACCCGGCTTGCAATGGCAAGGCGTGAGTACACCCGTGATTTCAACATTCAGGTGTCGCGCGGCGGCGCCGTGGAGCTCTCTGGAAGCCTGCCTGGCTGGGGCGTGGACCTCACAAGGGGAAGCGTCGCAAACGGTGTTATCGACCTCACTTTTCGTGCCAGTCGCGGCGACTTGCGCTCCATCGTGTCCCTCTTTACCGATTGGCCTGTTCCGACGGCGCGTTGCACTGGAGACTTTCGACTCGTGTTGCCGATCGGGCGCGAGATGGACTGGGAGGTCGAGGCGGACGTGGAGCTTCATGACCTCGTCTGGCCGGAGCAGAGCACAACTGCCGAGTGCGTGCACGCCGTGGTGACACGACGTGCGCCGGGGTTGGTGCTGACGGGTGGATTTCACCTCAGGAACGCCTCGTGGCGCAATCTTCCTGCGCTGGATCTCTGCAGCCGGTTCCGACGATGGGATGCGGGCCCATCTGCCGGCGGCCCCTGGATCGAAATCCAGGACACGACAGCCCACGTGGAAGGTGCTGCGGTCGATTTCGATGGGCTGCTGCGCGAGGACGGACTCGTGTGGGAAGGTGTCTCGATTCGCTCTCGAGCCTTTCCGCTGCAGGCGCTCTCCGGTCTTGAGCTTTTCCCGAAGAGTCTTGTTGCGAGCGATGGGCGATTGGACATGGACTCGTGCTTCTCGGGCTCCACCCTCGATCCTGGCACGGTCGTGGGATCGGTCTCGCTCAAGGCATGCGGGCATGGGCCAGGAGAGGATCCAGTCCTGTGGTCCCTCTCTGTCGCCACTCGCTGGATGGCCTGCGTCTTGAAGGTCGACGATGGCACATTCCAGTGGGCCAATGACGAGGCCAGATTCCGCACGACCGTCAGTCCCACCGGGACTGGGCTGCCGGTCTCGGTTTCTTTCGAGAGCCTTGAAGGCTCGATTGGGGGCGTGGAGCTCGCAGCGATCGAGCCGCCCTTCATCACCATCGATGAAAACGATCTTTTCATTCGTCCCACAGTGATAGGTGCCCTGGGAGGATTCGCATCAGCGCAAGCAGCTCTTGATTTTTCCGGAGATGGCCTGGCTATCCTTGAGGGGAATGCATTCGATCTCGCACGCATAGAGAAGTTGGCGGAACAAGGCGAGATCTTGCGCCGTCTTGGGCTTACCGGGCTTGCGTCCTTTCGTGTGCTTTGCACAGCCTGTTGGAGTCCACAGGGGCAGTCGCCTGCGCTCCTGGCCGAGTCGTCGATCGTGAACGCGGGAGTCAACATCGGCTGGAAGCGGCTCGAAGGGCTCCAGGGCTCAGCACGCATTACCATGGACCGTGATGACCTCAACCTTCGGGAGCTCAAGGTCACGCACGGCGGAAGCGCCATTGAGCTGAGCGGCCAGTTACCCGTCGAATGGGGCTTGTTCCCGAAGCTGGCCGAGAGCAAACCCTTCGAGGTCCGCCTTGCCGTCGATTTGACGGAGGTGGCCGACTACGTTCCGCCTGCTGCAGGCGAAAGTGAACTGGGGGGGCGCTTGGTCGCGAATGGCTCTGCTCGAGGAAGGGTGGAGGCCGAGGTCTCCGCGCTCGCGCAGTCCTTCGAGCCGATGGTCCTCGTCAGCCTTTTCAATGGGCGGATAAAGCGACTGGGCGACTTTCCACCGCTCACCGAGGTGCAAGCCGATCTGCGTCTCTCTGGCCGGACTATTTCGATCGACAACTTGAGCGGAAAGATTCTCGATGCGGGGCTCGCAGTCACTGGAGAAACAGAGATCTCCTTTCCATGGGAGTCCGGGGGGGCCTCTGTTCGTTCGTCGGATCTGAGACTTGTCGCGAAGGGAGCTCTTCTCGTTCGCAGGCCGGAGCTAAGAGCCCGCGGCGACCTCGACCTCAGGTGGCGTGGACCCTGGAACTCGCCCCACCTCGAGGGTGACATCACGATCTCGCGGGCGTACTACCGTCAGGATCTATCCCTGGCGCCGTCCCCGGGTGTCCGCTTGCCTCTGAAGCTCTTCTCCCTGAGCACTCCACCCCTTGACGCAATAACTTTGGCTGTTCGCATTCGCTCGAACCGGGGTCTGAACGTGAAAAACAATATTGTCTCAACCCGGGCGACGCTAGACCTCCTGCTGGGCGGCACCGGTCACGAGCCCGTACTGACCGGCATCGTCTCCACGGATGAAGGGAGGATTCGTATCGCCGACTCCAGCCTCAAGCTGCGCAATAGCTTCGTCGAGTTTCGTCGAGACGACCCACTGAACCCTCGCCTCCAGATCCTGATCGGGGAGACGATTCGAGGATATGCCGTGACCCTTTCGATCACGGGTACGCTCGACTCTCCCGAGGTTCTGCTGGACTCTTCGCCTCCCCTCGAGAGGGAGAAGGTGCTTGTGCTGATTACGACGGGTCTGACGCTCGACGAGATCGGAGACCGAGGAGTGGGACGCGTCGCGGCGGTGAAGGCAGCGAAGTATGTGGGTTTACGTGTCGCGCGCTATTTCTCACGAGGCGACCCCATCGATCAGGGCTTCCTCGATCGCATCTCCCTTGAAACCGAGAGCGCCCGGACGGCCCGCCAGGAGGATCCGATTCGCGTCGAGTACCGTCTTACCGAGAGTCTTCTCCGTGAGAATGATGAGCTCTTCCTTCAGGGCGAGCGGGACTCGTATGGAGATTACAACTTCAACGTGGGCGTCCGGTTTGAGTTGGATTGATCCCTTGGTGAGCCGAAGGCAAATCTTGAATCTCGCGATTCTCCTGACTTGCCCCTTGCCCGGCGCGGAGGAGGCGGCGCCAGTCTACGGCGTGAATCTGGAGTTCTCGGGAAACGAGCAAGTTTCTGGCGCAAACCTCCGCGCGGCACTGAGCGCCCTGAAAACTGATCTGCGCCGCGGAGGAGTGGATGCTGGCTCCGCCGACGATGCCGTGTACGAGGTGATCCGTCATTACCGTTCGCTGGGCTATCGCCACGCACGGGTGAGTGCCTCCTGGCGGCGCGACCAGGGCAATTTCACCATCAGCTTTCAGGTGAGTGAGGGGCCCAGGAGCGTGCTGTCGGACGTTGCCTTGATGGGGAATTCTTATTTTTCCACAAGTGAGCTCTTGCCTTGTTTTCAATGGCTAAACACCATCTTTTTTGGGCTTGGCGCCCGGGTCTTTACCGAAGAAGTTCTGCAAGAGGGCGTCGACTGCATCGTCAGCCGATACCAACAGGAAGGCTTCTACTTCGCTCAGGCGAGTGCCGCCGTGAGTGAGGACGAAGCCGGCAAGGTTCGCCTTCATGTCGAGATTCGTGAAGGTCCACAAGTATTTCTGGCAGAGTTCCCCACGCTTGAGGGGGTGGACTCTTTCCCACTCGACTTGGTGCGCAAGGCCTGCGAGCTTGAGGAGAGACCCATTTACCTCCCGCGCCTGCCGTTGATCTTGAAAGGAAAGATTCTGGATTTTTACAAGGACCGTGGGTATCTCTTCGTCGACGTGGCGGTGGAGCGAGAGATCGACCCGGAGAAGGGCGAGGCTCGATTGAAGTTCAAGGTGCAGGAGGGGCCGGAGGTCCGAATCGAGGTTGTCTACCTGGACGGAAACTTCAGGAGCTACGAGTGGGTGCTTTACAACCGGGTGAAGCTGAAGTCAGGTGATATCTATAATGAAGAGCTAGTGCGAGCAAGCTATCGAAGCCTTCTGCGTTCCGGGCTTTTTTCGTCCGTCACGATTGAAACGAGGCGAGTGGAGGGAGTCGATGACCGTGTCTTCCTCGATGTCCGAGTCAAGGAGAAGGCGCGGTACAATCTGGCACTGCTGAGTGGATATGGCTCCTATGAACTCTTGCGTGGCGCGGTCGTCATCGAGGATACAAACCTCTTTGGCACAGGCCACCGGATGTATCTCGAGGCCAAGGCCTCCTTTCGAGGTGAGGCTGTGATCGGATCCTACGTGAATCCCTATTTTTTTGACGACCGACTGTCTCATACGGTCCAGGGGGAGTTTGAGCGGCGAGAGCAACCGAGTTTCGTGAAGCAAACGCAGGGCGGCGAGAGCGGTCTTTCGTACCGGATCTCCGACGAGCTTCGTTCCAGCGTCGTGTATCACCTGCGTGAAAGCGACACTCTGACGGTCGACGAGAACGTGCCCGACGAGCTTGTGGAGAATGTGCTCCTCTCGAGCGTCGCACTCTCGACGATCGTCGATACGCGAAACAGCATCGTCGATCCGGATCATGGCTTCAGCACGCGCGCTACCGTGGAGTACGCTGGCGGGCCGCTGGGCAGCGAGATCGACTTCTTGCGTACCACGGTTTTCGCGAGCCTCGTGGTGCCCATTCCATTCGGATTCCGTCTGGTGGGAGCCGGACGCGCAGGGGCCATCGCGCGTCTGGCCGGGACTGACGTGATCCCGATCCAGGAGCGTTTTTTCAACGGAGGAGAGTACACAGTTCGCAGCTATCGCCAGGACGAGGCTGGCGATAGCGTGGGGGGTGAGCCCATCGGGGGCGAGACCTTCACGAGCCTGAGCCTGGAACTGCGTTTTCCTCTACTTGTCCTTGATGGGCTTCAGGGGGCCTTCTTCCTGGATTCCGGGACGCTGACCCAGGAAATGAAGGACTTCGGAGGCGGGAGGTATTATTTCGGCCTGGGAAGCGGACTTCGCTACAACACACCCGTTGGCCCATTCCGTTTCGATGCCGCCTGGAATCCGGACCGGGAGAAAGGGGAGGACGAGTTCGTTTTTCATCTCGGCGTCGGGTACCCATTTTGAATTGGCTCCAACCTGAATCAAGGTAGTAGACGGGTGCGTGAACATGTCATGATCAAAAAGAATTTACTGCACGTCACATTACTTACGGTTTCTCCAAATATGCATAGCATTTCCCCGAAGCTTCCATCGAAGAAGCCCGTCACAGGTACGAGAAGCGCGATCAAAATATGAAGATGATCCTTAGACGAATCGCGGCTGCCGATGCGAAAGAGGTTGCTGTGTTTCTGGATTCGCGTGCGCTCGTCCTCAGATGGCTTGTCGCGTTCTTTCAACACTTTGAGGAGTTGCCCTCCGAAGAAGAGCGTTACTGGAGCCTCTGGCGAGGTGACGCGTGCGATACCACGGGCCTCCAGTCTGTCGTGGCCCACTTCTTCCAGAGTGGAACGACGTACGTCTGCGCGGAGCCGACGGCGGACCTTCCCACGCTCGAGGATCTGTTTGACGAGGAGTTGCTGCCCGAGAAGGTGGTGGGGGAGGCGGGGCTGCTGGATCGTTGGCGTGTGGGGTTTCCCGGTTTCACGGCTCGCGCCAGCGATTGGAAGGAGATTACCGTGCTCGAAAGTACGCTCGAGCCTGGATGTAGGGCCGAGCCGCCGGGGTTTCGCGGGGCGACGCTGTCCGATCTGCCTGCACTGGAGCAGTATGGGCAGCTGCTGGAAGCGGAACTGGAGGAAGAGTTCGCACGGGACTTCCGGTCATTGGTCGAGCACGGGCTTGTCTTCGTTGTCGAGGAGGGTGGCCGTTTGAAAGGATACGTACGCTCCAATTTTTCGGACGGACGGTACGTGCATGCCGGTGGTCTCTACGTTCATCCTCTCTACCGCAAGTCAGGCGTGGGAAGGTCCCTGGCCCGTGGTCTGGCGGTACGAGCCCTGGGCGAGCTGGGAGCCCGGGTGATTCTTGACGCCTACGCCGAGAATATGGCCGCCGTCATGGCTTACGAGCATGCCGGCTATGCTTGTGTTGGCCATGGGCTGGAGGCACGGTTCGGCGATGGCGCCTGGCGAGGGTGAGATTGAGGTCTTGCGCGCCGAGTGACTCTGTACAATAGCAGCCCGATGTCGAATCAAAAGGAATTCAAGAATCGAAAAGCCTTCTTCGAGTACGAGGTTCTCGAGAAGGTGGAGGCGGGTATTGCCCTCATGGGCTCCGAGGTGAAGGCCATTCGGGATGGAAAGCTCAACCTCTCCGACAGCTATGCCCGGATGGACGCGGGTGAGCTTTACCTCGTGAACTGCCACATCTCCGAGTACAAGAGCGCGGCAACGTTTGGGCACGAAGCGTTGCGGAAGCGGAAGCTCCTCCTACATCGTGCCGAAATCAAGAAGATCGAGATGCGGATCCAGGAAAAAGGGTTGACCGTGTTGCCGATCCGTGTCTTTTTCAACGAACGTGGGCTTGTGAAAATCGAGCTTGGCATCGGCCGAGGCAAGAAGCATCACGATAAGCGGCAGGCGACGAAGACGAAGGAAATCGATCGGGAGATTCGACGCGAAATGTCAAGACGCTGACGGTCGAGGCGGGTGCAATTTGTTGAGACGCCGCGAGGTCGTCTTGCAAATTCGAAGTGTTGGGCCATACTTGGGGTGTTGTTCACGCGGCCTGAGGGGGCGAACAGGATTCGACCGGATACAGGAAGCGTGGGTCGCAGGATGAGGTCGCCGGTAGTCCTCATTAATCAACTGGCAAAAAACAGCTGGCAACAGCAATTACGCTTTGGCTGCCTAATTAAGCGGCCCCTTCGCTGGATTCCCCTCCCCTGGGGATCTGGACGAGGGCAACAATAGGGGATAGTGCGTGAGCCGGACTCCCGGGTGAGCGCGCAAAACCAAACAGGGAGATGGCCCGCGAAGATCCCGTCCTTTGGAGCCGCGCGGGCGAGATTCAACATAGGACTATTCCTGTAGAAGCTCACGTAGAATGGTCTCGGGACGGGGGTTCGATTCCCCCCGCCTCCATTTTTTTAACTCCTTTAGATAAAATAACTTACAAAGGAAAGAGCGAGAAAGAAGACGCCAAAGAGCAAGATTCAGGCAGAACCGTGAAGGGACACGGCAGCCTTGAGTCAGAAGTTGCTGAATGTGAGCAACTTAAGAAGCTCGCTGTCGGCAAAAACACGCTGGCTCTCGGTAACGAGAAGACCTCTCTTGGAAGCCAGACTGGCGTCCCCTTGGCGTCTCACAGTGTCGACAAGAACCGGGTGTTTCTGGAGCTGGTAAGGAGGCTCGGCGCGGCGTGGCCACTCCCCGACGCCATTTTATCAAGCCTGCTCGCCACGTTGGACGCTCTCGAACGGCAGGAAACCGGAGGGCCCCTCGAGAATCCCGCGTCTTCCCCACCCCCTCGTAACTGAGCGCGCCTCTTGTGCGGGGATCGGTACTGCCACTACCCTCCCGGGCGCTTTCCACTTCGAAGCGGTCCCTTGGCTTCGGGAAAGGATTCGCCTCCGTTGTGGAGCACCTCGAGCCGCTTTATCTCAGCAAGGATTGCGCGCTCGACAAGTTTTCCAAGTTGCTCTCGGTGCGGCGGGCCTGAAAGAAAATCCACGGCGCTGACTGCGCGGTAGTGTGCCTCGTCTGACACGTTGTAAGTATGCCGCGGCGCTTTGAGCGTGCGCCGCTTCTCCTGAGTTTCTCGAACATCGCCTTCATGTACGATTGCGCTTTCCTCGCTCCCCTTCCCTCCCGGCATAACCTGGAGCATGGCTCCGGCAAGAATGCCCAAGTCTTGCTCTGGTGGTTTGAACTCTTGCCTTCTCTCCTTCGTCATCTCCCCTCGCTTCGTGTTTAGTTCGCTGCCTTTTGAAATTGTTTTGTGTGCCTCGCTTCGAATTCTTCCGCGAGTGCCCGGTAGTTTTGAGCGCCTGAACTTTCCGGCGCGTAGGTTGTCACCGGCAGTTTTGTGTTGTGCGCTTCTGACAGTCTCGTGTTCTTTCGAATCACCGTTTCGTAAACGTCGCTCCGCGAACTCTTGAGCCACGTCAAAATTTCTTTTGTCTGGTTATCCCGAAAATCAACTTTGCATGCGACAACGCCTGAAATCGATAATCCAGGATTCCACTTTTTCTGCACAACCGAAATTTGCTGAAGCAGCGTTGCGAAAGGCGTAATCGAAGGAGCTTCAAGGATGATTGGAATGAGAACCGTGTGAGCCGCGGTGAGCGCGTTCGTTGAAATTAAATCAAGGCGCGGCGGGCAATCGAGCAAGATGAAATCGAAATCCTCGACTCTCGACTTCTTGAGCGAATCTTTGAGAAACGATTCCCTCTCCTCTTGCGTCGACGCTGCTGGAACGAAGCCCTCCATGAGAGGACCATTTGGAATCACCGCGAATCCGGACGAAGCCGAAACGACGAGTGAGTCGAGGCTCTCCCTTCTATAAAGCGCTCCAAAAAGTTCACCGCCCGAACCCTTTACGCCGAACGCATCGCTCAAACCTCCCTGGGGGTCAAGGTCGCAGAGCAAAATTCTTTTTCCACGTTCAGCGAGTGCCGCTCCCAAGCCACACGTAGAGGTGGTCTTGGCAGCCCCGCCTTTCTGATTAGCGATTGCCACTATAAGAGTCATGCGCAATTCTTTCCATACACCGTGGTAACCACACAAGGGGTTGATTGCGGATAAACCGTGGCTATCGTGGCAAGCGTTCTTGACATGGCATTGCCTTCTTTCCACGCGATACGTGGCAAACAAGGTTTCCGTGGTGCTTCTGTTCACCGAAGACGCACAAATTCTTTGGCCAGTGCGTGGTCGGTCCTTAAAGCCCGTGCCTTATAAGGCCGCCTATCAGCGCCGTGGTGCGCTTCGGAGGGGACAAGAGCACCTCGGGGATACCCGGGAGGAATCAGCTTCTGCGAAGGCGAATTTGCGGGCCCTGGAACCACGGTTTCCAAGGCACGCATGGCTACCGTGGTAAGGCAGCGTCTCCGTGGTCTGAGTGGCAATCGTGGGGAATGCGCAATGGAGTGTAGGCCGTGGCGAGGGTGGTCTGCGTGGCTACCGTGGCAGCAAGGGAGTCCAAAACTCACCCGATTGTGAAGAGGATTTGTCCCGTGGCATGCTTCAACCTACTTGAACCTCGGGGATAAGGGAGCATGGCGAAAAACGTACGATTCGGCGGTTCGGACAATGAGGCCAACTTGGCTCTGGCTATACCTATTGAGCCGATACGGACAGTGAGGCCCAGTCCATACGGACATCCGGGCCAAGGATACGGACTTTGGGGCCCAAAAGTTCGGACAGTGAGGCCCAGAAGATACGGACAACGGGGCCCAGTCGATACGGACAGTGAGGCCCAGAACTTCGGCCATTGGGGCCCAGACCGAAGGGATAACTTATTGAACTGCAACCACAATTCTTACTCGAATAAAGAATTAAGATTAAATATAGATAAACAACAACAGGTGTTGTTGTTTTGAAATATAGAAGGGGAGGGGAGTGGAACGAGCAGAAGCTTCAAACCTAATCACGCTACCAGATAGCGAAGAACTGAGGTGGGGACTAGACGAGCTTAACCTGGCAGAGTTCCCTTTGGGATTTCTTGATAGAGCCAAGCGTTAAACTC
>SXGT01494616.1_pt1 | contig 11259 bp, 5 predicted proteins | sample 3176221 | NCBI WGS metagenome assembly SXGT01 (sample SAMN11356862, study PRJNA531348) | freshwater metagenome | isolation source: freshwater sample F1-120 | place: China: Fuxian Lake, Yuxi | collected 2017-12-25
CCTGCGACGGCGCGCGTCCGGTCACCTGCACCCCGGGTGCGATCACCGGCGAGCCTTGCGCCCGCAGCCAGTCGTTCGTCTACGCAGCGAGCGACACCTGCGGCAATCCGACCGCGGCGACGGCGACCTACACCTGGCGTGAAGATCTCACACCGCCCTTGATCAATGACGTGCCCGCCAACTTGGCGCTCGAGTGCGGCGAGCCGACGCCCGCGGTCGGAGCGCCGACGGCGAGCGATGCCTGTTCGACGGCGACGTTGACCTACGACGGCGAGACCCAGCACGGCGACTCTTGCCGCGGCTACATCGTCCGCATGTGGACTGCGACCGACGCGTGCGGCAATACGGCCACGGCGACCCAGACGATCGACTTCGTCGACACGATTCCGCCGACCGTCGTTTGTCCGCCGGGCATCGCCGGATCCGCGGCGAACGGCACGGCCGTGGTTCCGGACTACGCCTCGCTAGCGACGGCGGCCGACAACTGCGGTCCGGTGACGGTCACGCAATCGCCGGTCGCCGGGACGCCGGTCCTCGGACCGCCGCAATCGGTCGCCGTGGTCCTCACTGCGACGGACACATGCGGAAATACCGCCATATGCTCCACGCCGTACATCACGTCGAACTCGATTGCGACCACCATCGACGTCGGGGGCGGCTGCGGACCTCCCGGCCCGCAGCTCTACGGCACCTTCGCGGAGCTCGGCGGATTCGCCTCGCTCGGAGTCAGGGGCGCCGATCCGACGGGGACTTTGTTCCTCTTCATCGATCTGGGGCCGTTCGATCTTCCGTTCTTCCGCTACACGTGCCTGATCTTGATCAATCCGTACGAGTCCTTCATCTTGGGACCGTATGGGTTGAGTTCGGCGGGCGAATTCTCGTTCGTCGGTTACTTGCCCGACGACCCGGCCCTGATTGACTTCACGTTCGGCGTCCAGGCGTTGGTTCTCGCGCCGGGCGGCCCCTTGAACGGCGGCGCCTTTGTGAGCAACGGCGTGGTCGCGACCGTCGGAGCGGGTCCGCCGTTCTGCACGCACACGGTCGGTTCGTTCGCGGGCGTCGGCGTCGGCGGAACGATCTATGACACCCACTATCAGACGGTCTTCGCGTCCGGCGTGACGATCGGCCAATACACCCCGGGCAATGGAGCGCTCGCTCCGAACGGGTTGACTTGGACGGGCGATGCGGCCGGCCGGGCCGCGTTGAAGGCGTTCTTGGGCGACGCGCTCGCGGCTCCCGCCGCATTCGGGGCCGACGCGGTAAATCCCGTGAGCGCAACAGACGGCGGCGCCCTGGCGCAGCAAACGGCGGCGTTGACTCTGAACATCGGTTTCAACGCGGCGGGATTCTCGGGAGCTCAGACGGACTTCGGCGACGTCGTCTATCTCAACTGTTGTGCGGGGGACACGTTGACGGGGTACGCCGTCGGCGACCTGTTGCTTGCCGCCAACCAGGCGTTGGCCGGGTTCCCGTTGCCGGCGGGATACACGCTCACGTCGCTCACGCTGCTTTTGGCCGACGTCAATGCGTCCTTCGCGAATTGCTTCTCGACGACGTTCGCACAGTTGCACATGTTCAACCCGCCGCCCGCGCCCTGACGTTCGTTGCGGTCGTGGTCCGCCGCTCCGATCGGAGCGGCGGACGCTCCGCCGCACAAGATGCGCCTGCATCGCAGCCGGTGGGATTCCCTCCGGTGTCGGCCGAGGCGATGACGCGTCTGCGGGACAAGAAGGGAACGACGGAGGACCTGCGTGCCGTCGTCGCCTCCGAAGCGGCGGCGGGGCGCATCGAGGCCGCGACGTGGTGGATCGACGTCGCCGAGACCGCGTTCGGCGGCGCGAAGATCGCCGGTCCTCCGAGACTCGCGGTCGCGGAGCTGCGACGCGACGTCGCAAAACTGCGGACGGACGCGCCCGAGACGCGGGATCACTTGGCAAAGCATCTCGGCCGCGTCGATGCGCTGCTCAACCGGAAGCAATTCGACGCCGCGCGCGGCACGAACTTCGCCGCCGTCGCGCAGGAGCCGCTCGTCGAAGATCCCGCGATGGGGAGGACTCTGGCCTCGCTCAAAGAGCGGGTGGACAAATCGGCCGCGGGCGGCGCCGATCCGATGGATCTCGAACGGAGCCGAACGGCGTTCGCTCCGACGGAGGAGGCGGCGCGGGCCGCATTCGTCGCAGCCACGATCGATCGGTTCGCTCAGTTTCGAACGTCCGGATGTGCGCCGGGGCGGATGCGCGTCTCTGCTTCGCTCGAAGCGGCCGGGAAGGGCGGACTCTTCGCACCGGAGACGGCGCGCTCCCGGATCGTCGAGTTGCGTGCGACGGCCCGGCGCCTTGAGCGCACGAAGCGGCTGTCGGTGTTCGTGCGGTCGGTCGGCTCGGTCGCGTTTTGGCTCGACGGCGCGCCGCTGAAGGCGACAGGCTCGGATCGTTCGAATTTCGATTGCGTCGGCGGCGAACGAGCGGAGTTCGATCTACTTCCGCAGGACGCGGTTCATGCGCTCTTCGATAAGAGCTTCGCCTCAGGCGACTTGCCGCTGTACTTCGCCGCGATGCATGCGACGCTGGACGGCGCCCCCGTCCCGGCGGCGTCCTGGCGATTCAATCTCGGCGGCGACCCGGCGGACGCCGCCCCGCGACTCGGGCGAACGCCGGGGGCCAGAAAGCGCGCGAAAGTCGCGGCGGACACCACCGGCACGGAACCTGAATTCGATCAATCGCTCGTAGCCCACGACTTCATCATGCAGACGATCATGGGGGCCGGCCGCGGGGGCGACTACGTCGCGTTCAACGACGAACTGAAGGATTTCGAGAAGGCCTTTTCAGATCGCGGCTTCGCGCCCTCGTGGTTGGGCGCTCGATGCGAGAAGTTCCTGCTGACGTTCGTGACGCCGGACTGAATCCGCGTCCGCGCCCGTGCCGGCGGCGGATCCGAGGGCGGAGGGGCCCCGGTCGCCGGCGTCAATCGTGGACGCGCAACTCGACGTCCCGTGGGATCGAGTCGCTAATAGATCGCGAAGCTCGTCGGAGGCGAGACGCGCTGCAAGTAGCCGAAGAGGTCGAGTTCGACGGCGACGCCGTAGAGCGTGAGCGGAGGCAGACCGACGACCGGACCGAACGCCGCCCGGCCGGCCCCGTCGAGCAAGCCGACGAACGGCGCGATCCCGGAACTGATCTGAAGTTGGATCTCCGTGAAAGTCGGATCAATGCCTAACCACGGACCGTTCGGAAACGCGCCTGCGTAGAGCGTGAAGAAGTTGAAGTAGACATGGTTGGCGACGCCGCCGAGATCCTCGATCAGCAACGAACCGGGGCCGATCGGCGCGGACAGACGCAACTCGAGCGGCCGCGGCGCCGCGCGTAGCCCGAAGGTCCCGCTCGTCTGGCTCTCGACGCGGATGGTCAGCGCTTGACCGGCGAAGACGTCGAGGTGGGCGACGAGCGGTTGTAGTGAGATGGCGGAAACGCAGGTCAGCGACGAGCCGGATTCGCCGCCTTGTGCAAAGACCTCGAGCAGGCGACTCCCTGCGTTCGCCGCCGACTGCAACGGGGTCGCTCCTAGCGCCGTGAGTTCGATCTCGAGCGCGCCGGTGAACGTCGACACGTAGGAGAAGAACACGTCGTTCGGGAACGATTGGCAGCCGCCGATGCCGACGGAACGCGTCGCCCCGATGTTCGTAAACGCCGGATCCGTCGTCGGTGGATTGTCGCCCGTCGACAAGGGGACGGCTCCCGTCGGTTCGTCGTTCGAAGGCGGCGGCGGTTGAATCTTCAATAGGAAATCACCGGGCGCGACCGAGCCGGAATTGGCGACCCGAATCAAGTAGGTGTCGCCCGAAAACGCGAAGAACGTCGCGACGGATCCGCAGGCGGAGAAGGGCGGGTTGGGATTGGCGCAGTCCCAACCGCTGCGAACGGAGACGAGATCCGCTCCGGCGATGCCGTACTCATCGAATCCCGACGGTTCGATCCGGGCTTGCATCAACCCGGTGGCCGTCGAGTTCCAGAGAAACCAGACGTCGGGCGCTGTCGTGGGAATGCAGGCCGACGACGGAGCCGCCGGCGTCGGCGTCGCTGCGTGCGTCGATCCTTCGCCGGTGGAGGGGATCGCAGACTGAAGCCATAACGGGTTCGTACACACGTCGTTGGTCGGCGGCGGTTCCGTCACGGTCACATAGAAGGACCCCGGCGCGGCCCCGATATAGGAACCGATGACCACAAAGACGCTGTAATCAATGCCCCCGCCTGCCGAAAACGACACGGAGGAAAGCAGTCCGCAGGAGTCGTCATTGCATGCGCGAAGGCCCAACCCGGTTGCGACGCCGCCTGTGACGCTCGGGTAGCTGTAGATGCGGATGACGGTGTCTTGCGCCGTACCGGGCGCGAAGCCCGGAGGCGTGCACGTCGACACCGTGTAGATGCCCGCAATCGGCGTCAGCAGCCGGAAGCCGATGTCCGCGCTTGTCGGTACACAAACGCCGTCGCCGCCGATCGGCGGATGTCCGACGTTGGTGAAAGACGCTCCGGGGAGTCCTGCCGGCAAGTGCGGATTGACTCCTCCGGCGATGTACGGAATCAGCGACTCCGCGAATCTCAAACCGAATACGGCGTCGGGTTCGCCGGACGCGACGTAGATGCGCGCCAGCCGCGTCTCGCCGGCGAGCATGTACCTGCCGTCCGAGAATGACGAGAAGCCGTTGCAGGCCGACGGACCCCCGATGTAGTAGGCGCCCTCGAACGTGCCTCCGCAGGTCGCGTAAGTCTGCAGCCCGGGCAGCAACAAGGAGGGCTGAATCGGTTCGATGGACACCTCATAGTGGCCGGACGTCGGCGCCGTAAAGAAGAACCAGACGTCTCGCACGGGACCGCACCCGTCGGAAGTCGTCGACGGCGTGGCGCCGACGGTCGTGAACGGTACGGCCACCGAGCCGTTGCTGCCGAGAAAGAGCTGGATCGCTCCGGCGCAATCGTCGTTCGCGGGCGGAGCCTGCCCGAAGGAAGAGGCCGCGACGAGCAGGGCCGGAAGTACGTAGCGAACGAATCGAGGAATCGTCATGTGTGGTGTCTCCGAACTTGAGTCCGCCGGTCGCGGGACGTCCGGACAATGGCGCGCGGAAAAACGCTCGACCGTCGAGAGTCGGACCGCGTCCGCGTCGAATGCGGGCGGATCGACCGCCTACCGCGACGCCGTCGATCGTGTCGCGTCCCTCTACGGAACGGTGAAAGCGACCGGGTTCGTCGGGGGACCGAACTGTCCGATCGGCGTCAGCGAGAGCGAGACGCCGTAAATCGTCAATCCTGCGGGAAGGCCGGTCAACGGACCGAAGACCGCGTCGCCTTGAGCATCGAGCAAGCCGATGAACGGGGCCGCGCCCGATCCAAGTTGCAATTGAATCTCGAGCAGCGACGGCGCGATGCCGAAGAACGGGCCGTTGGGGAAGCCGGCGCCGTTCAGGGTGAAGAACGAAAAGTAGGGCGCGTTCGGCGGGCCGGCCGCGACCTCGGCCTTCAGCGAGCCCGGGCCGAGCGGAGCGGAGAGCGTCAACTGGTGGCTGCGCGCGACGGTGAGATAGAAGGTTCCCGCCACGAAGGCGTTCGGCGTCGCGACGCGAATGAAGTAGGTCGTGCCGCCGATCGCGTCGAACACGACGACGTCGAGCCCCGGACAATAGTTGACATGCGAGACGGGCAACGCTGGAGCGCCGGGCGCCGTGCTGGTGAAGACCGCGAGCTGCGCATTCACGAGACTGCCCGGATTCTGAAAATTCGGGGGGCAAAGGGCGATCGACGCAAAGGCGGAGGCGGTGGGCGTCCAACGGAAGAAGACGTCGGTATCGACGACGGTCGGATCGAGCGTCGTCGAAGGCGTCGAGCCGGCGGTGGAGTACAGGTATCCGCTCCCGCCCGTCGGCGGTAGCGGGTTGACGCCGTCCTGCACGACGATGGCGCCGCCGACTTCATTGTTCTCCGCTTCGAGTTCGAGGCCGATCGACAAATAGAACGTGCCGCCCGCGCCGAGGCCGTAGGACCCGACTCGTATGAGATAGGAGGAGCCTGCGGACTGCAGGAAAGAAACGCGGGACTTGAAGGCGCACGCGCTCCCGTCGCTGATGTCGTCGTTGCAGGCGATCGGCGCGGCCGGCCCTCCGCCGCAGATGTTCGCGGAGTAGACCGCGATGACCGTGTCTCCGAGGGACCCGGCCGGGAACCCATCGGGAACGCAGGTCGTGATGGTGACGACCGCGCCCCACGAAGCCGTGTAACTGAACCACGCATCGCGACCGATCGAGGCGCAGCTCGACCACGCGACGGATTCCGTCAGGGCGGCGGTGGTGTCGAAGGTCAGGCCGACGACCCCGGCGGGAGGCGCCGGGTTGATGCCGGGCTGCACGACCAGCGGCGTCGCACAAACGTCGTTGGGAATTTGGGCGAAGGCGAGCAGGGAGCAGAAAGCGGCGCAGGCGGCGACTCGGACATGCAACATGGGAGGTCTCCGGAAAGCAGTCCGCCGGTCCGGGCGATTCCGGACATCGGTTTCTTGGAAATGCGACGCCGGACTGAGCCCTCGTTCGTATATGGTCGGCGCTCGCGAGGAACCGCATGTCGACATTGAAGGTCGGGATCATCATCACCGTCGCGGCCGTGGCGTCGGCCGCGGCGTGGTGGATGCTGCAAGCCGGGGGCGATCGGCCGGATGCCGGCGCGAGTGCAAGCCCGGGGTTTCGTGTCGCCGCCGAGGCTTCCACGACGCCCGCGACGGCGGCGACCTCGCGCCCGGAAGTCGCCACGGTCACGCCGATCGCGGTCGCACTGTTTCGCGAAGGGACGGATTCCGAGTCGGCCGGTAAGTGGCACGTCCGTGGAAGGGTGGTCCAACGGCCGGCCGGAATGGCGGCGGACGATCCGAAGGCGGAGGGGCCGCCCGTCCCCGGCGCGACGGTCAAGCTCAAGGCCTATCCCGGGCGAGAGCGCCGCGTCGAGCCGCAGGACATGGCCTCCGCGATCAGCGGCAAGGACGGCTCCTTCGATCTCGCGGTCGCGGCTCCGACTTCGGATCAAACGTGGCGTGCGGTGATCGACGGCGACGAATGGTCCGGAAGCGGGGCGGAGTTCTTCGTAGGCCTCGGCGATCCGGAGCCCGCGCCGCAGCTGATCAGGGCGGTGCGGTTCGATGCGGAGATTCTCGGAACGGTGAAGACGACCGATGGCGCCCCGATCGCCGGCGCGCAGGTCGGATGGGTGAAGAAAGTCGCCGCCGGCGCGGAGGGCGCCTATCGGCTGCCGATCGTCGCTTCGCAGCGCAGCGTGTGGATGATGGCGCATGCCAAGGGATTCCAAGTCGAGCGCAGACAAGTCGAATCGCCCGCGGCGGGCGCGTCGATCCGCGTCGATTTCACGCTGTCCCCCGAGTGCGTGGTGGAGGGGATCGTGCGACGGCCTGACGGAACCCCGTTGGCAGGCGCGACGGCGTGGACGTATGCCGGCGGCGGTCTTCAGAGCGTGATCACGCCGGAGGACGGGTCGTTTCGCCTCGGAGGTTTCGCGCTCGAAAGCGAGATGTGGAGCCAGTCCGTCACAGTCGATGCTCCCGGGTTTCTCCCGGCCGATCGCGCTCCGATCTTCGTCGAACGGAAATGCCGGCTCGAGTTCACGCTGCGGCCGGGAGCGCCCGTGCGCGGCGTCGTGGTCGACGGCGGCGGAGCCCCGCTGGCCGGGGTCAAGGTGCGTTTCGGCGGACGATTCTCGTCGGTGCAGGTGGCGTGCTTCAGCGATCGCGACGGCAGGTTCTTCGCGGCCGCGGCGCCTCCCGGACCCCAACAGGTTGCGGCGGAGAAGGCCGGCCTCGTTGAGACGTCGCAGGCGATCGACGTCCCTCTCGCCGGGCTCGACGGTCTGCGCATCGTGATGAGCGCCGGCCACCGTGCGGGAGGCCGCGTCTTAGACGAAGACGGGAAGCCGCTCGGCGGACTTCTGGTGGCGGGTCGTCATCGCGGCCGGTACGTCGACGCACGCGCGAAGACCGCGGCGGACGGCCGCTTCATGTTGGAGGCGCTGCCCGCCGAGGGCTTGGAGGCGGAGGTCTACGGTCAGGGCTATCTCCGCAAGACGGGACCGATCGTCGCAGGTCGCGACGACGCCGTCATCGTCATGGCGCGCAACGGCAAGCTGGCCGGCACGGTCGTGGACGCCGCGACGTCGGCGCCGCTTCGCCGGTTCACCGTGCGCATCGTCGCGCCGGACGCGTCGCAGCACGACAGACCGGCGACGGCTATTCCTCCACATGGGGCGTGGGCGGACACTTGATCGAAGCGCCGGACGGCGTTTGGCGCATCGACGGCGAGGATCTGGAGCCGGACGCCGTATTGGGCGTCGAGATTCGCGCCGAGGGTTTCGCGGCAGGCACCTACTCCCGGCTGGTGATCGAAGCCGAGCCTGACCCGAAGGCGCATGTGTTGGCGCTTAGGAAGGCGGCGACCGTCGGCGGCATCGTAGTCACCACGACCGGAGCTCCGGTAACCGCCGCCGCAATCCACGTCGTGGGCGAGAACCAAAGGGCCCGTTGGACGGAGAATTCGTGGTCGGTTCCGCCGCCGCACGCGACGACGGACGCCGCCGGCAAGTTCACCGTGCGGGACGCGCCCTTCGGGGCGGTCTTCATCCGCGTCGCCGCCGGGGATCGACCGCCGTTCTTCGCCGGGCCCTATTCCGTGTCCGAGGGCGGTTCCCTTGCCGACTTGCGGATCGTGCTGCCCGAGGGGGCCGTGGTCTCCGGCGTCGTCGTCGGGGCGAACGGCCGTCCCGTCGCGGGCACGACGGTGCACCTGGATCCCATGAGCGGGGGTTCCGGGATGACCCAGAGACATTCGATCACCGACGCCGAGGGGCGGTTCGCGTTCCGAGGGCTCTCGGCGGGCGCGTACTTCGTGGGTTGGCGCATCGATGGGTCGGGGAACGACTCGACCGGGTGCGCTCTTGCAGTTACGGCTGAAGAAACCATCGAGGTCCGGTTGCCTCCGGACGCTCCGTGTTCGGCCCGGTTGCGGATCGAGATCGCCGATCCGTTTCCTGCGGAACTCATCGTGCATGCGACGCCGGTCGGCGGCTCGTCGACCGGTCTCGGCCGCGCGCGCCGTTCGTTTCAAGCAAAGTCGGCGGAGTTCGAGGTCGACCATCTCGACGCCGGAGAGTATCGCTTCTATGTCTCGAGCTATTCCAACGAAGACAGCGCCCGCGGATTCGCCAACGCGATCGTCGTTCCGGGCGCCCCGGTCGAGGTCAAGATCAAGCTCGAACGCACGAAGCGCGGCGGTTGAGCGAATCCGAGGGCGGTACGCCTCTCCGCCAACGCTCGCGCGGTCGGCGGGGATTAGTCTCTTGCCGCCATGACCCCTCCCGACGCACTTGACCTCACGCTCGACGAACTGATCGCTCACGATCTGTTCGTCCGACGTTTGGCTCGCACCCTCACCGCGAATGCGGCGGCGGCGGACGACGTCGCGCAGGACGCGTGGTTCGCGGCGATGAAGAAGCCGCCGCGGCCGGGCTCGAACCTGCGCGCGTGGCTCGCCGGAGTGGTGCGGCGATTGGCGTGGAAGGCGCATCGGAGCGACATGCGGCGCGGTCGCCGCGAGGAGCGCGCCGCCCGGCAGGAGACCGACGGATCGTCGGCGGCCGAATTCGTCGCCGCGGAATCGACCCGCGCGGCGCTCGTCGCGGCGGTGATGCGGTTGGAGGAGCCGTTTCGAGAGTCGGTACTCCTCCGCTATTTCAAAGCGATGGAGCCCACCGAAATCGCACGACGGACGGGCGTGCCCGCCGGCACGGTGCGACATCGGCTCTTCGTCGCAGTGGGGCGTCTTCGCGTCGATCTCGATGCGGCGCATGACGGTTCGCGGGATCGCTGGCTCGCCGCCCTGACGCCGCTCGGCGCACCGGCGTTCCTCGGCGCGTCCGTCGGCGAGGCTGTAGCCGAAGGCGTCGGCGCGGTTTCAGGGCTCGGCGCGACGTCGGCGGCGGGGACGTTGGTGGGGACGTCGGCCGGCGGCGCAATCGGTGGAGCGTTGATCCTGACGACGAACACAAAGCTCGCACTCGCGGTCGTCGCATCGATCTTGGCCGTGCTCGCATGGTCGTCGCGCGACGTCGACGAATCGGCGCAAGCGTTGCTTAGCGAACAGACGAGGTCGGGCGCGGCGTCGCGGGATGGGTCGCCGATCTCATCCGTCTCCGCCGACTCGACGGCCGTCGCCGAGAACGTCGCGCCGATCGAAAGCATCGAGAGGATTCCCTTCAAGCCGGAAACTTCCGCTTCCGAGGCGTTCGGTTCGTTGAGGGTCACCACGACGAGAAACGGAGCCGCGATCGGCGGCGTAGCCGTGACGATCCAATCCAGGGAGGGCCCCGACCGTCTCCTGCACCGCATCCGTTTGTCGACGGATGAGCACGGTGTCGCGTTGATTCCTCGTTTTCGGGCTGGGTTGGCGGCAGTTTTCGCGGACGTCGGAGTGTTCGACAAAGTCGCGATCGTCGCGAACCGTGAAGCGCAACTCGAGCTGCGTCTGAATGGCGGGTTCACGCTCGTCGGTCGAGTGGTCGATACGAATCGACGTCCGATCGCAGGAGCCTTGGTCGCGGTCGGAGGAGTGGGCGACGTGTTTCACGATCCGCCGACGACGATCTGCGACGGTTCGGGCGAGTTCCGTCTGGAAACCGCGATTTCACGTCTCTATATCGCGGCAAAGGCGCCGGACTATCTCTCTTCGGCGGCAATAGCCGTTCAGGGCGGCGCAGGCGATCGGATCGAGATTACGATTCAGTTGACCGCCGGTGGAGGCTCCGTTCAGGGCCGGTGCTTCTTGCCCGACGGAGCCCCGGCGGCGGGCGCGCGAGTGCGGGCGCGGACGATCGCGGCCCTAGCGACCGCCGAATCGAGGACCGGGGCCAATGTGCCTCCGATGCCATCGCCGACGACCACCGCCGACAGCAAAGGGCGCTTTCGTTTCGTGGGATTGCCGCCCGGAAGACTGCGCATCGAAGGCCGCGCGGCAGGGACCGCGCTCGCCTTCAGTGATGTCGCGTTGGAAGAAGCGGCTGAGTCCGAAGTCGAGATTCGACTCACCGACGGGGTCGTCGTCGAGGGCACGGTAAGCCTTCCGGACGGTGCGCCGGCGGTCGGCGCCGGCGTCGAAGTCGGCGTGAGCGGGGACTTCGGATCGACGATGGTGAAGACAGACGGCGACGGGCGCTATCGGCTGAG
>SXGT01311203.1_pt1 | contig 11257 bp, 8 predicted proteins | sample 3176221 | NCBI WGS metagenome assembly SXGT01 (sample SAMN11356862, study PRJNA531348) | freshwater metagenome | isolation source: freshwater sample F1-120 | place: China: Fuxian Lake, Yuxi | collected 2017-12-25
CTGCATCTGCCTTATACGATAGTGCTGCGCCTGGGCTGGGGCGGAGCGAAGGGCATGGTGTATTTCTTTGCGGCGCAGCCGATTGATAAAAACCATTGCCGCGGGTATTGCATCATCGGACGCAACTATGATCTGGACCAGCCGGACTCAGTCTTGCAGGCTTTCGAGGACACCATCTTCGGGCAGGACAAGCGCATAGTGGAGTCACAGCGCCCGGAGCAAGTGCCATTTGATTTGGCGGCCGAGCTGCACCTGACCTTTGACAATGTTGCCATTAACTACCGCCGCGCCATGCATGCGCAGGCACTGGACTATTACCACTACCTGAACGTGGAGGAGTAATTGCACAGTATCTGGAGATTATCTTTCTCTCATGTCTACTCCCGCCAAACACCGGCTACCACGCGGACGCGGCTTTCTACTCGCACCCATTGCCCTGATCCTGTTCTACTATGGCGCATATTTTGTTCTGCGTGGCCCCCTTCCAGCCACCCCCAATTTCATTAAGTTACTGGAAATCAATCCCAGCAGCCTTTGTTCTTGCTCCAAAGTATCCATTTATCTCAAGGCTATACCCCAGCAGATCATATTTGTTTACAGAAAATTTTAGCGGATATCCTAGGTAACTTTTTCTGGTAGGCAATGACATGCCGGTAAATGTGAATTCACCTTCACCTAATTTATCCTAAGCAAATTGAATATTGATGATAGCCGTGTGATTTTCCGGATCTTGACTGAGAACATTGGCGAATAACTTTCAGGATTTTTCCGTTCTATTTAGATTCTTTAGGCGCACGCCAATGAGATCATTGGTTGGGTGGAGGTCAGCGCAACGCAGGAGTTGACAATTACAGCGTTTCTGTTATTATTGCATCGAGAAGTGTAATCAACGTCGTATATATGAAAGTATCAGCAATCTATTTTCCAACGGAGAAATTACTTTTGAATGATTAACTTTATGTCCATAGCCTCAGATTGAAACAAACGAAACGTTTAGGAGAAAATACCATGTCCAAGAAAATAGTTAGTAGGCGTGACTTCGTGAAGGCAACTGCACTGAGTGGCGGTGCCATGATCCTTGCCGCTTGCGCCGCGCCGGCAGCCACGGCAGCTCCCGAAGCTGCGGCACCTGCTGCGCCGACAGCCACCGCCATGCCCGAGCCGACTGCCATTGCGGCAACTGCAGTGCCGGAGCCCACAGCGGTTCCCGCTGTAGCGGAGAGATCGGGTGGAACCCTGATCTGGGGTCACTCGGAAACTACGCAGAACCTTGATATGCACCAAACGGGCACCGCATCTTCGGGCCGCGTTTTGCAAAACATTCACTCGTCGATCGTGACAGTGGACAAAGACCTAAAAGTCATCCCGGGTTTGTGCGAAAGCTTTGAAGTGGCTCCTGACGGGTTGGCCTACACCTTCAAGCTTCGCCCCAACGTGAAGTTCCACAACGGCGCTTTGATGACCTCTGCCGATGTGCAGTATAGTTTTGAGCGCTGCAAGGATCCGGAAACAGGGGCAGTGAACTTTGAGGTGTTTAACAATGTTGCGAGCATCGAGGCGCCAGATGACCTGACCATCGTCATCAAAATGAGCGCGGTCAATGCGCCATTCCTTTCACGTCTGGCAGAAAATGGCGCAGGGGTTGTGATGCCGGTTGATTCGGGCCCGACACAAGGAACCAATCCGATGGGAGCTGGCCCGTTCAAGTTTGTCAGCTACGAAGTCGGCAGCGTGGTCAAGATGGCGCGGCACGCGGAATACTGGGAAGGGCCGTCTTTTCTAGAAGGGGTGGAAGCACGCGAAATCACTGAACCCACAACCCGTTTGACCGGTCTGCGGACCAGCGAATTTCATATGATTAACGATATTCCGTTGGACCGCGTCGGTGAATTGCAGGCCGATGCTTCGCTTCAGGTCAAGACTTGGTTCCCGCTGAACTTCGACTTTGTGAACTTGAACCACACGTTCAAGCCTTTCCAAGATAAGCGCGTGCGTGTGGCATTTGACATGATTATTGATAAAGAGGCTTTGATGCAAGGCGCTTTGTGGGGACAGGGCGCGACTACTGCATCGCCTAGTTTCCCAACCTCTGCTGCTTACAACAAAGACCTCAAGCAGCGCCCGCAGGACATTGAAGGGGCCAAAGCCATGCTGGCCGAGGCGGGCTATCCCAATGGCAGTCTGAACGTTGTGTTTAAAGTGACAACAAACTATCCGTACCATGTGGAGTCGGCTCAGATTCTGGTGGAATGGTTCAAGGCTGCTGGTGTCAATATGACGATCGAACAGTTGACTTGGGCCGATTGGCTGAGTCAGTGCTGGGTTGACAAGGACTATCAGATGACGATGATGAACTTCTTTACGCTGTGGGAAGGTGATTTTCTATACTACAGTGTTTGGAACTCGACCGGTGCCTTCAACTACCGCGCGATCAAAGACCCCATGATTGACGATCTGACAGCCAAGGCTCGGATAACGGTGGACGACAGCGAACGCGCTAAGATTTATCAGGCTGTTCAGAAACAGATTTGGGATGAAAGCCACGACATCCTTCTGTGGTTCCGCAACGGCACTATTGGCGCGCAGACTACTGTTATGGGACTGGATACCGTGGTTCATCCAAACGGGTCTAATCTGAACTTCCACAAAGTCTGGCTGAAGGCGTAACTTCTCGCGGCGGGTCTGCAAAGACCCGCCGTGGCTTTTCTTTCAAGATTCTTACCATGACGTATATTCTCAACCGAATATTGTCGGTGATTATGACAATGGTTTTGATCACTCTGGTCACTTTTACGGTGACCAATATCCTGCCCGGGGATGTAGCCATGATGATCATGGGCACGCAATCCAACCCTGCGGCCCTTGAGGGGTTGAGGCAAAGTCTTGGGCTGAATGATCCCCTGCTCACGCAATATGCCCGTTGGGTGAGTGGCTTGGTGACAGGCGACTGGGGTAATTCGCTGGTTTTCAAGAAGCCGATCCTCGAACTTTTAGCCCAAAAAGCGCTAGCTTCGACGATCCTAGTAGTGATGTCAATGGTATTCGCTTTGGCCGTGGCCATTCCCTTGGGCGTATGGTCCGCGGTGCACCGGGACAAATGGCAAGACACCGTGAGCTCTTCAGCGGCGCTGTTGGGTATCAGCCTGCCGGATTTCTTTTGGGGAATCGTGATGATACTTGTCTTTGCACGATGGCTTGGCTTTTTCCCATCATCCGGTTTTGTAGAACCTTTAGTTGACTTTTATGGTGCTATGCACCACGCCTTTTTACCATCCTTGGCGTTGGGTCTCGGGCTGATGGCGCATCTGACGCGAATGACCCGTTCCACAATGGTGGGGATCTTGTCGCAAGAATTTATAATTGTTGCCCGTGCCAAGGGGCTTGCCGAACCCACTGTGATCTGGCGTTATGCCTTGGCCAATGCCATCGGCCCTGTGATCACCATTGCCGGATTGCAGATAGGCTACTTGTTCGGGTCTGTCATTGTTATGGAGAGCCTGTTTGGTTACACTGGAATGGGCTGGGTAACCTATCAGGCGCTCTTAAACCGAGACTTGCCGCTGATCCAAGATACGGTCTTTGTTATCGCTGCCGTGGTAATGTTGACAAATCTGGCGGTGGATCTACTATACGTCGTAATTGATCCACGTATTCGGTTGGTGTGAGGCGTGAAGCGCTTCAGCTCGGCCAAGGGCCTGATCGGAATCGGGCTGCTGCTATTGATTGCCTTAGTCGCAATATTCGGACCCATAATCATCCCGCCTGATGCCGCCACCGCGATGGACATGCAATCCCGCCGCTCGCCACCAAGTTTCACCCATCTATTTGGCACAGATCAGCTGGGGCGAGACCTGTTTTACCGTGTCCTTCTCGGCACGCAGACCTCACTCAAGATCGCCAGCTCTGCGGTGCTAATGAGCATCCTGATCGGCCTGCCTCTCGGCATGATCTCGGGCTATGCCGGAGGGCGGACGGACAATGTCCTTATGCGGCTTGTCGATACTCTTCTGGCTTTCCCTGCGCTACTCCTTGCGCTGACGATCAGCGCAATCTTGGGGCCGAACCTGCAGAACACGATTATCGCCATCGGCGCGGCCTTTACACCATATCTAGCTAGGATTGTGCGCGGAGAAGCATTGCGCGTGGCCCAGATGCCGTATGTCGAGGCCGCGCGGTCCTCGGGCACAACAGATGCGATGATTCTGGTCCGCCATATTCTGCCCAATATCCTGCCAGCCGTGATCGTGCAGGGCACAATTAGTCTTGCATTCGCCATCCTTGCTGAAGCCGGCCTTTCGTTCCTTGGCCTTGGCACCCAGCCACCTGCGGCAAGCTGGGGGCTGATGATCCAAGCCTCGCGAGATTACCTTGATATCGCACCCTGGATAGCACTGGTGCCGGGGCTGGCGGTGGCGCTCACTGTGCTTGGCCTTAACATGTTTGGCGACGTCCTGCGTGACGTTCTCGATCCACGTTCAAAATGAGGAAGCGGTGAAAAGCGTACTTTCAGTTGATCATCTCCGGGTCGAGTTCGCTACCGATGGCGGTACGGCAACGGCCGTTCAGGATGTCTCGTTCTCTATTCATCCCGGTGAAACCCTATGCGTGGTGGGCGAAAGCGGATCGGGGAAATCCGTCACTGCACTTTCACTAATGCGGCTTGTGGAATTCGGTAGTGGCATGATCACCGGGGGCAGCCTGTCCTTTGTCCGTGCCGATGGCACGGTTCTGGATGTGGCCGCGGCTTCGCCCCACGTGATGGGTGCGGTCCGTGGCAACGAAATCGGTATGATTTTTCAAGAGCCGATGACGGCACTGAACCCTGTCTTCACTGTTGAACGGCAACTAACTGACGGGTTGATGCTGCATAAGAGACTTAGCCAAGACGCCGCCACCGCCCAGGCTTTGGAGCTCTTAAGAAGTGTGCGAATACCAGAGCCTGAGCGCCGACTGAAACAGTACCCACACGAACTTTCGGGAGGGATGCGGCAGCGGGTGGTCATTGCGATGGCCATGGCGTGCGACCCCAAGCTGTTGATCGCAGACGAGCCGACCACGGCTCTTGATGTGACCATTCAGGCCGAAATTCTGATCCTAATTAATCGTTTGAAACGGGAAAACGGCATGGCCGTTCTATTCATCACGCATGATATGGCCGTTGTGGCGCAGATGGCTGATCGTGTAGTCGTGATGTACCTCGGCAGAATTGTGGAAACTGGCACGGTCGAGCAAATCTTTGAAAATCCGAAGGAAGACTACACCAAGGCCCTGTTAGCCGCAGTGCCTAAATTGGGAGACATGAAGGACAAGCTTGCGCCCGAACGCATGCGCCTGATTGGCGATGAGGCAGACCGCGCCGCAGCGAGCGCTCCTAAACCACGCGCGCCGCAGGTGCTGCTGGAAGTGAAAAACCTGACAACCCGCTTTCCTGTAAAGGGAGGCATACTGCGTCGCACCGTGGCGCAAGTTCATGCGGTGGAAGATGTGAGTTTTACCGTGAATGTCGGCGAAACCTTTGCTCTTGTTGGAGAGTCTGGATGCGGCAAGTCCAGTTGTGGCAGGTCGATCCTTCGGCTAATCGAACCCACCTCCGGCGAGGTTTGGATCGGCGGGAGAAATATTGGCGCGCTTAACCGCCATGATCTGCGCCTGGCGCGGGCTGATATGCAAATGGTGTTTCAAGATCCCTTTGCCAGTCTCAACCCATACCGGCGTTTAAGAGATCAGGTGGCTGAACCCATCCAGAACTTTGACCTGGCTTCGGGGGCTGAGCTTGAGAAGCGCGTTTTGCACTTGTTTGACCGGGTCCGCCTGCCCCGCAAGTTTATGAGCCGCTTCCCACACGAATTGTCAGGGGGGCAACGGCAGAGAGTGGCAATCGCGCGCGCCTTGGCTGTGAACCCTAGCCTTATCGTGGCAGATGAACCAGTGTCGGCGCTTGACGTCTCAGTTCAAGCGCAAGTGCTAAATCTGATGATGGAGCTGCAAGAAGACTTGGGGCTGTCGTATCTTTTCATCAGCCATGACATGGCCGTTGTGGAACGCGTCGCGCATCATGTTGGGGTCATGTATTTGGGACGGATTGTCGAGATTGGTCCGCGTGCGGCCGTGTTTGGCAATCCGCAGCATTCCTACACGCAATCGCTACTGTCTGCCGTACCGATCGCTGATCCCCGCAACCGCCGCTTTGCCGATGATTTGGCCTTCAAGCCGATCACCTCACCCATCTTTCCACTGGGCCACCGGCCCACACCATCCGTATACACAAATATCGCCCCCGGGCATATTGTCCTGAATGCCTAAAGGGATCCGTGAACCTCGTGTAAATGCCAAATCTAGATTGCTGAGACATACAGCAGGCGCGTTTGGTTGAGCAAGTGGTCGAGGGTGTAAAGCACATGGGCGACTGGGTGGTATTCCAAATGCCGCTCGACTAAAGGAACTGAAATTGATGCCCGGCGAGGGGCATCAGACCGTGTATGGCGACAGGCTTCTTGCCGGAGCGAAAATTCTTATGTCAATGATATGCGACTGTTTTGACTTAAGCCCGGTTAATTAGCTGGTTTGTGGGATACGCCACCTTCTTCACCTAAGATCCGCGAGGGCAAACTGTTCGGGCGCGGCGCGTCTGATGTCACGGGGGCTATGTTCAGCCGATAGCCGATTCCCGGGCGCCGCTTAAGACTAATGGAAAGCTATCCGCTTACTTCAAAAACATCGTTTGACGGCAAAAGGAAATTTGCTCGCCCCATCTGCCAGCCTTCACTGTGTTCAGTACGGCACTTTTCAGGGCCCGCGTGATCTTTTCCGCAACTGGGCTAGGTAGGAGCCTCAGTTGATAACTGGGCTAAGAGGTAATGCAGCTTGTGAGACGGTGGTGATGGGCGCGCGGGCCGAGCTGCATTCTGGCCATTAAGCGGGCTGCATCGTCAATCCGGTCAAGCAACTAGTCCGTATAGCCGTTTTTATAAGGGACTGGATGGAAATTTCTCTGTTGCGAAAAAATATGAAGTTGTCATCGACCTGATGGCTATTGATCGCGTTTTCATTGCTTGTGCGGCCATTGTCAAAGACACAGCTGTGGACGGGCTTGATATGTGCCCGAGCTTGACATGTTCGACTTGGTCAGAATGCCCTACTATCCGACACTCCAATGGCTGTGGGAGCGGCAAAAGAGCGGGTTACACGGAATTGAGGCAGTGCTTCCTGCCGCTGAGATGACTTGGGTCATGTGCTCACTGATACCTACCCAGATGCCTGAGGCAATTTTTGGTGCGTTCAAATGCGTTTCGCGGTGCACAGCCCCAGGTGGCATGGCTGCGTCTCGATCGGCTTGCAGGTAGCACCAATCCATTAAGCGTGACCGCAGGCCGTAATTTTGACTTCATTGCCGGGAGGTTCTGAGCAAAATTTATTGCCCTTCACCTTTCAGCATCCGCACTGGCGGGTCAATTTTGGCGCTGACGACGCTGCTGTGAGCACTTGGCGTGTATGCGACCGTCTTTGGAATTGGTCTACACGATGAAAACCTGCACCCGCCGAAGAATTTCTCCTAGCTGTTAAACTCCGCACTGCCCCACCGAGCTACTAACGGCTGCTCGAACGGTTTGGGGTGGGCGGCTGAAATAGCCAGATCGAAGTTCTCCAGCGCCTTCGTGTCGGACCTAAATTATAGTTTCAATTATTACTCGTGCCAGAGCTTCAGCCAAAATCAGACAGTAATAGCTGAAGGGGGCGGCGCGCTCCGGCAGGTTTCATCCCAAAATCGTGCCATTGGATTAGCTTCTCCGACTTGCCGTCACCGTAGTGCTGCACCACCTAGTCATGCAAAAGATTCAAAAGCCTCTTCGGACCGGCCTTAGCCGACACTCAGCTCCCGAGTGGCGATGTAGAGCCGACCGTCAACGCACTGTGATTGCCACGCAGGTGCTGGGGCTGCGACACGCGGCCCCGCGGGGTGACCTTCTGTGAGTCAATCGGCTGACGTTGGGTAATGTGGCCGATACGGGCGTTTATGAACTGCTTGGCGACAACCGTTACTAGCGCACAACCCAGCATTACAATCTTGGCATAAACACAAGAGATGCCAGTTTCCTGCGCCGTTGTCAGTCGCAACCCGATGACCAAACGCGTCTTCTCGCATCACCGCAGGGGACTCAATTGGATATTCTTATGACTTTAGTAGGGACACTCCCGGGGGACTGTTCAGCGATAGTTTCAACCTTCCCGATCAAGCCCAAATGGAAAATCTACCAAACCTCAGGGAAAATCAAACCGCTTGTACTATTTGGACTGGCTGTGATCAGAGCGCGAACCACCGAGGCTGTGCGGACTGGTTGGTGCCAGATGATCTGCAACAAGTATTGCTCGTTGGGGCTGGTTTTGAATTTTCGAATCCAACCGCGGATCACTCCTTGGACCCTAAGATACGGTTTACAGCGAGAAACTCCCACACTAATTTAGATCACATATTTAGGAACTTGACAAAACTGCATTACTTAAGAAAACCTGCGTGTACGATTGCTCGGACAGAACAACCTGCTTACTATTGAACTAAAGCAACCAACTAGCCGAATTAATTTGAGGGGTGAAGGCATCTTGATGTTAATCAGTCTTGAGACTCTGCAAGTTGCGGGTGGTAAATCGCGCACACACGAATTCGTGAGTGATTGGTTGTTAAGCACATATAAGACAGTGTATAATGTATTAGATACAAAAAGCTCATCGCTACAGTCAATGCTCCCTCTAACCAAGCCGCCATGCGTGCACCTAAGCAAGTTCGCCGACATGTTCAGGCTCATCTTCACGCACTGCGTGGTGGTATACACCCATCCGGGAAATAAAGTCCCATGACCATTAACACCGACAATATCGCCGCCGCCGAGCTTGTCATGGGCGTCGCCTATACGCCCGAAGAGCGGGGGCAAATGATTGGCAATCTCGAAGGCCAGATCGCCTCCGCGCAAGCCAGCCGTGCGCTGCGCCACCACAATGCGGTCCCGATGGCCTGCTGTTTCGATCCGCGGCTGCCTGGTTTCGCGATGCCGCACGGGCCCAATCTCCTCCGCCTCTCCCCCGTCACCGCCCCCCTGCCCGAAGGCGACGAGGACATCGCCTTCGCGCCTGTCACTCACCTCTCCCACTGGATCAGGACCAATGCGCTCACCAGCACACGCCTAACCCGCATCTACCTTGGCCGCATCGCGTCACTCGGACCGAAGCTCGAATGCTGGGCCATTGTGACCCCCGAACTCGCGTTGGCCGAGGCTACTGCCGCCGACGCGCTCACTGGTGCGGGGGTGAACCTAGGGCCGCTCCACGGGATCCCCTATGGCCTTAAGGACCTGTTTGACACCAAGGGTGTCGTGACTGGTTGGGGAGCCGAACCATACCGTAACCAAGTGCCTGACAACGATGCCACGATAGTACGGCTCCTCCGGTCGGCGGGAGCGGTCCTGCTTGGCAAGACGACGGTAGGGGCACTCGCCTACAACGACGTTTGGTATGGCGGTGTCACCCGCAATCCGTGGAACTTGAACGAAGGATCGAGTGGGTCGAGCGCGGGGTCGGCCAGCGCCACCGCAGGGGGCCTCTGCTCCTTTGCTATTGGGACAGAGACGCTCGGCTCCATCACCTCGCCCTGCCAGCGCTGCGGCACGACCGGCCTGCGCCCCACCTTCGGCCGCGTTAGCCGCGCGGGCGCAATGGCGCTGTGCAACACACTTGATAAGGTTGGGCCGATCTGCCGGTCGGTCGAGGATACAGCCATCGTGCTCGCGGCACTGAACGGCGCGGACATCGCCGACCGCTCCACCATTTCCGCATCCTTCGTATTCGACGCGAGCGCTGCAATCAAGGGCCTCCGCGTTGGCTTTCTGTCACAAGCCTTTGGCGACGGCGCGACGTCCGTCGACCACGCTGCTCTGGAGGCGGTAAATCGGCTCGGGGTCGAAGTGGTGGAGGTTACGCTGCCGGACCTGCCTTATGCTTCGCTCATGAACATCATCTACGCCGAGGCCGCAGCCTTCTTCGAGCATCTGACGCTGGACGACATCGACGACACACTTACTTGGCAAGGCGAAGGCGCTTGGCCCAACACGATGCGCAAGGCGCGCTTTCTCTCGGCCGTCGACCATGTCCAGCTCGACCGGCTCCGCTACCGCGTGATGCAGGCGCTCAACGGTCTTTTCTTGCAGGTAGACGTCCTTATCGGCCCTTTCATGACTGGGCCGATGCTGATTGCCTCCAACTTTACCGGCCATCCCTGCCTGCACCTGCGTGCGGGATTTGAAGACCTCAGTACCCGCAGCATGATGTCGCTTGGCTCAGGAAAACTCACGACAGGTGAGGCCGACATAGCTGGTCGCACATATACCGTGCCGCAAGGCATCACGCTCTGGGGCCGCCTTTTCGAAGAAGGGCCCATTCTAAATCTAGGGATGGCGCTCGAGCGCGAACTTGCTGTGGCGGACCGCCGTCCCCGTTTTCCCGTCTGAGCAGCAAGATCAAGGCCGGGGCTAGGGGACGATAGCGGGCCGAAGCCCCGCAACTGCAGAGGCTTAGGGTGGCAGGCCAGTAGGGAGAGAACTGTATGATGAAGAAATTCAGTCCGAGGCTTTGAAACTATTTACAGGCCATACTCCGCGCGAAGGCTTTCTACGAAGCTGTATTGTAAGGAGCGCTGGAAGAGCTGAATAATCCAGACGAAGAAAACTTTCTGGTCATGGAGATGTGGGCATTTCTGCGGCTTGATTAACTGCTCCGGAGCATCAGGAGAAATAGTTCTCACTACAGGTTGCCCTTGTGCCAACAGTAGGTAGGTCTACTTATGATGTAAAACTGAGGCGGTGCGAGTTTCATCGCACGGGGCTAAGGTCTTAAAAAAATGATATCGATTGGCGCACACGGCTTAATTTCGATCATTGGGGATACGGAAGGCAATATGCTTGGCCTCTGGTGCTTGGGGAAAATGGTCAAGTGTGAATATGGCGCGGGGTGCAGCACTAAGCGGGCAGGACAAGCGCATAGTAGAGTCACAGCGCCCGGAGCAAGTGCCATTTGATTTGGCGGCCGAGCTGCACCTGACCTTTGACAATGTTGCCATTAACTACCGCCGTGCCATGCATGCGCAGGCACTGGACTATTACCACTACCTGAACGTGGCGGAGTAATTGCACAGTATCTGGAGATTATCTTTCTATCATGTCTACTCCCGCCAAACACCGGCTACCACGCGGACGCGGCTTTCTACTCGCAC
>SXGT01601300.1_pt1 | contig 11257 bp, 7 predicted proteins | sample 3176221 | NCBI WGS metagenome assembly SXGT01 (sample SAMN11356862, study PRJNA531348) | freshwater metagenome | isolation source: freshwater sample F1-120 | place: China: Fuxian Lake, Yuxi | collected 2017-12-25
CTGTCGTCCAGTCCACCGGGCACCGGCCCCTCGTAGAGTGGATCCGCCCAAATGGACCGGGCACCTGGAATGCCCGCCGCCTCGATGAGACGCGTCGCGCACGTGCCGTTTGCGACATGCAGGAATCGGGGGGGTGCTTGGGAGGTCACCGGGTGCTCCTCGACTTGCCTCGGGATCCACTGCAGAGCGCGACTCCTCGTCAGCGGGCACAGGACCACGGCGTCAATACTGCCGCCGTGGCCCTACAATAGGCGGGGTTCCGATCGGACCGCATGACCTGCAGGCTTGGCGCCCAGTTCGGTCCGTACCGCATTGCCGTGAACTCGGCCATCGCGCCGTGAACGCATCGACCATGAGCGGAGGACGCTGTGTCATTCGAGGGTGAAGTCATCTCCATCTACATCGCTCCACAGCGGGCCGTGAGCATGGTCAAGGTCGATTCCGTGCTGGCTATCGCGGGTCAGGGCCTTGAGGGCGACCGTTACGCCAGCGGAGCGGGCACGTTTTCCGGCCAACCCGGCACCGGCCGGGAGGTCACCCTCATCGAGGCCGAGGCGATTGAATCGCTCGAACGGGAGTACGACGTGACGTTGGACGCCGCCGAGAGCCGTCGAAACCTCGTCACCCGGGGCCTGCCCCTCAATCATCTGGTGGGACGAGCATTCAGGGTGGGCGCAGTCACGCTCCGTGGTACGCGGCTGTGCGAGCCGTGCGGTCATCTCGAGCAGCTCACACGACCGGGTGTCCGTCGTGGGTTGGTCCACCGCGGTGGGCTTCGCGCCGAGATCGTGACTGGAGGAGTCATCCGTGCGGGAGACGCGGCGACAACCGAAGTCCCGTCCGACGGCTGAGCAGCCTCTGCAGGACAGTCAGCGGGCGTCCGGGCCAACGCTCTCGCCCTCTGATCGCCATCCGTGCGGCGGGACCTCAGGGGGCCGTTTCCGTCAGGTTGACGTCCGCGCTTGCCCACACGGCGCGGAAGCGCGCTTCCACCGGGTCCGCCTCCGCGACACGATCCTGAGCGCGGAGTGCCTGAGCCAACCCATGGAGTGACCAGCCGTTTTCCGGAAAGTTCTCGAGGTCGTCGAGGAACACCTGCTCCGCCTCAGCGGCCCTGCCGGCGTCGAGCAGAACGTTGCCCAACTCCTGACGCACCGGCACCGTCCACTCGGGCGGCTCGCCGTACACCAGCCCGTCTTCGAGCCGGATGGCCTCCCTCAGGTGCTCGGTGCTGGTTGCAACGTCCCCCTTCGCTGCCGCCATGTGCCCCGCGAGGACTTCGGCGGCAATGGCCAGCACGGCGCCCGACGTATTGAATTCGAGGCGCGCCGTCCCGATGTCGGGGTCCTGTGCCGTCTCGCGAATCTGTGCCAACGCCAGCTCCGCTTCCTGTGCGTCGCCGGCGGCGGCGAGCGCTCGTCCCCGTGCGTAGTGCCACATCGCGTGGGCATGGCGCAGGTCCTCGGGTGGAGCGGTCGCCTGAAGAATCTCGTCCCAACGGGCAAAGCGCACCTTCAACTGGAAGTGACGGGTCTCATGGTGCTGCAGGAGGGTCATCCCGGGCTCCCTCAGCATCTCTTGCGGAGCCAGGGAGATCATCGTTTCCGCTGCGCCGATGGCCTGCGCGCTGCGGCCGATCATGCTCGCCGCGAACGCCAGAAAATCGTAGTTGTGCGGATAGTAGCCCACGAGGTACATGCCGAACGCTGGATTCTGTTCCCGGATGTAGGTCTCGTCCGCATGCACGGCGTGTTCGTTGGCCTCGATCGCGTCGAGGTAGCGGCCCACCCGCACATAGATATGACCCGGCATGTGGACCAGGTGACCCGCGCCCGGCATCAAGCCCGCGAGTCGTTCGGCGGCGTCGACCGCTCGCTGGGGGTCCACCGCTTCGACGGCGTGGATGTAGAAGTGGTTGGCCCCGGGGTGGTTCGGCGCCGCCGTCATGACCGTCTCGAGCTGCGCAAGCAGGTCGGGGGTCTGTGGTCGCGGCGATCCGTCCTGGTTCCAGTACTCCCACGGGCTCAGATCCATCAGCGCCTCTGCATACAGGGTCCTCGCCTCCAGGTCGTCCGGGTACGCCTCGACCAGTTGTTGCATGGCTCGGCTGTAAGCGGCGTCCAGCGCGGCGCGATCCTCCGGAGCGTCTGGGCTGTAGCGTTGGGCGAGCGCGGCGACCAGGGCCTGCTCCTTCGGGCTCGCGGCGTCTGCCGCGGCCGCCGCTTGCTGCATGGCGTGGTAGGCGCCAGCGCCAGCGGCGGCATCCATCGGCGCGTTGATGTTGGGGCCGTAGGCCAGCGCGGTGCCCCAGTAACACATGGCGCACCGGGGATCCAGACGGGACCCCTCGTTGAAGGCACGGATGGCCTCAGCGTGGTTGAACGCGTAGTACAAGCGTAGCCCCTGGTCGAAGTAGCGCTGCGCCATCGGCTCGCTGGTCGTGATGGGGTAGTGATAGTCGCCCAGGTTGTCGTACAGCGGCACGACCGCGATCTCAGATGACGTCTCTGGCAGGTCGGCGTCGCCGCCGCAACTGGCGAAGAGCGCACAGACGGCCAAAAGGGGAAGAAGTCCAGTTCTTCGAACGATCATGGTATCGCCTCCCGTCGACGAACAAAGCGGAACCGGCTGGCAGAGCCCGAATCGCGCATCTTTGAAATTCGTCGAAGAAACTCGTCGAACAACTCGTCAACACACCGTCGTTTTGCGCATGTCACGCTACTCGGTCCGTAGCGCCACCAACGGGTCGACCGTCGTGGCCCGACGGGCGGCCAGACCGGTGGCGGCCGCGGTCACCAGCGCCACCAGGAGGGTGACCGAGCCGAGTATGCGCGCGTCGGCTCGGTCCACGCCAAAGAGGAGCGGCTCCAAGAGCCCATTGGCTACCAATGAGAGCGGGAGTCCAAACGCGATGCCCATACCTGTGAGTATCATCGCGTGGCGCGACACGAGCCGGAACACATCGCCTGTGGTTGCGCCCAGCGAGCGCCGTAGCCCAATCTCCCGGGTCCGGTCCGCGACACCGTGGGCCACCGAGCCGAAAAGCCCGATGGCCGACAGCAGCAGTGCGATCGCGGCGAACAGCGACGACATCGTCATGTTGAATCTCCACGGTTGCATCACCGTGGACACCAGGCTGCTGAGTGTCACAGCGCTCCGCACGACCAGGTTGGGATCTTGTCGCTGTAGGGCATCTCGCACGGCATTCGTCACCGCTGCGGGACTACCCGCGGTGCGGACGACAACGTTGCCGGCGTTCATCGGCACTTGGGTGAAGGGCACGTACACATTGAACCGAGGCCGCTCGATTTCGCGATATCTCGCGTTCCGCACCACGCCAACCACCGACTGCCACACCGGATCCTCGGCTGACCCCAACTCTGCGCCGATGGCAATCAGTCGCTGACCGATCGGGTTCTGGTCCGGCCACAGAGAGCGCGCCAACGATTCGCTGACCACGACCGCGCCAGGGCTGCCGACGGTGTCGCGCCAAGTGAACGCCCGCCCGGCAACGATATCGATGCCCATCGCGTCGAAGTAGCCTGGTGACACGGCTTGGACGGCCGGGCTTGGTCGGGACTCGACTGCCGTCCCATCTCGAGGCTCTCCTTCAAGCCGGACTCGGGTGTCGACCCCGACGACTCCCGCCTGGAACGGCAGCAAGGTGACCGCTCCGACCGCAGTCACACCGGGAAGACGCTCGACGCGGGCCAGGGCCTGCTGGTACGCCTGGCGACGCTGCGCGAGGTCAGTGTAGGCGCCCGTGCGCGGGTCGACGCCGACGGTCAGGACTCCGTCCGGGCGGTACCCGAGATCTTCGCGCACGAGACTACGGTAGCTGTTGGTCAGTAGGCCCGCGGTCGTGACCAACGTCAGGGTCATCGCCACTTGGGACACGATCAGTATGTTCCGCGTCCGTGTCCGGGCGAACCCGGCGGTTGCGCCCGGAAGACCGGCGCGCAGCCACTCCCAGACAGGGACGCGCCGAACCTGCGAAACGGTGACGAGGGTCATCCCCACACCACAGACCAGCGCGAGCAGACCGGCCAGTGCCAGTGCAGTGCCGTCGACCACCGCCTCCCCAAGCCGGGGAAGGTCAGTTGGGCCCATGCTGACGAGCACGGGCAGGGCGATCCACGCGAGTCCTGCACCGCAGACTGCCGCGAGCGTGGTGATGAGCAGCGTCTCGATGAGCTGCGCCCTCAACAATCGCGCTTGGCTGATGCCCAGCGCGGAATGAATCGCCAGGTCCCGCCGACGTGTGTGTGACCGAACGACCATGAGTCCCGACACATTGGTCACAGTGATCAAGAGAAGGAAGGCCACCCCGCCCAGCAAACTGAGCAGCGCCAGCCTCGAATCACCGAAGATGTAGCCGGGTAACGGGGTGATCTCGACGCGCCGGGATCCACCGCGCGCGAGATTCGACTCCCAGACTGCGGGAACAAGGACATTCAGTTCCGCCTCGGCCTCACGCAGCGTACGGCTTGGAGCCAGTCGCCCGATGACGTACAGCACCCCAAGCCCGCGCTGGGCCCCAAGATCCATGTCATTCCGGCGAAACGTGTTGCCCAGCTGCGGCCCCACCGGTGTCCACATCTGGGCGCCGGTTGGGAACTGAAACGCTGGAGGCATGACTCCGACGATCGTGTACGGCTCATGATCGGCGTCTACCCGCACGGTGGCCCCAACGACGGCAGGTTCCATGGCGAAGTAGTCTCGCCATGCGGCATGGCTCAGCACCATCACACGGCTGGCATCGGGCTCATCCTCCTCAGGCAGGAACGTGCGTCCGAGGGCCGCCTGACTACCGAGCGTGTCGAAAAACGAGGCGGACACCGCGCTGACGGTGAGCCGGACAGGCGGGTCTTGCTGCACTTCGACCTCCCCCCAGGTGGTCGAACCGAGCGCCGCCATGTCCACAAAGGATGTCGCTTGGGCCCGCCAGTCTTGATAGTTGGGCAGCGACACCTCGATGTGCGGGTTCGTGCGGCTCTCGTTCCGTTCCCACATCAGGACGAGACGCTCCTGGTCGGCGAACGGCAGCGGCCGCAGCAGCGCCGCGTTCACGACCGCGAAGAGGCCCACGGAACAGCCGATGCCCAGTGCCAGCGTCGCGACCGCCGTAGCGGTAAAGCCGGGAGCCCGAACGAGCACACGACGTGCGAGTCTGATGTCCTGTGCGATGCTCTCCACTGGGCTGGGCCTCCACACCTCCTGCGTGTCCTCGCAAGCGCATCAAACAGCGCTCCGCGCCGAGTGAGGATGAAGATGCGGTTTCCCGAAACGGCGGGCTGAGCCCAGGTGACGCGGTCAGCGACGCTGTAGCTCGGATCCGTTCCAACCCCGACCCACTCAAGCGCCCCACGATCATCTCCCCGTCATCGTTGAAGAGCAACAGCAGATCATCGGCTTGGCCACCGCGGTATTTGTCCGCCTCGCGCGGTAGTCCGAGCATCTCGGCGATGGGTGACTGATTGAACCGCTGTTGGCGCAACTTCGAGATCAGGTATCGTTCGTCGGAGGTGATCTGGCGGGACTTCATGGACGGCTCCCTTGACTTGGCGGTTGGAGGAGTCGTCGAGCGCGCAAGCTAGGCGGCACGAGCTCAAGCTCAGCCCCTAGAATGGGAGGAACCGTATGCTACGAAAACCACGACGAATGAACGCGTAGCCGTCAGGGGTGTCGGCTGGAAGAAACCGGTGTCTATTGCTTTGAAGGTTCGGTCTCCTGGTACACGGTCTCAGTTGCCCGTGAGCTGGAAGCCCAAGGCAAGATTGTTCGTCATGAGAGACCAGTGCTTACTCCAAGCCCCGCCGGCCGCGCACCACGACACGATCCGCGCGGCCCGCCCGCCTCCGCGTGCTGCAACACCTTGGACCGCCACGCCTGTAACCGGGGGCGAGGCGGACCGCGCACCCCCGGGGGCGGTGACCCACGTCTGGGGTAGGTCCGCCGGGCGGCTACATCGGTGCGGGCGGCGACGGCCAGGCGAAGAGATACGCGTGCTCGCGCAGTTCGCGACTCAGCCGCGCATGACGCCGTCGCCACGGCTCGAAGCGCCGGCTGACCGCATCGAGCAAACGGGCCCGCGGTGTCAGGCGAGTCAGTGCGGCCGCACGCCGAAAGAAGTCGGCGCCCAGTGCGGCATACCAGCTGATCCGATGTCTATTCCGCATCTGGTCCTCGAAGAACCCCGCCAGCAGCAGGCATTGGGCACCGGCGGTCTCCAGCATCTGGCTGTCGTTCGACATGCTCCGGTCGAACACGAACATGTCGAATACGTCGGTCAGGGTGGCCGGCGTCGGCATTTCGCTGTTGCCTGGGTGGACACCTGGGCGTGGTGCGCGAGGACACTGGCGTTATACAGCAGCTCTTGCTGATCGACCGTCGGGTCCGAGAGCTCACGTAACCCGAGGAAGAAGAACTCAAGCGTCTGTCGTGAGGGGTACCGCAAGCACGTGCCGCCCTGACGGGGCAGTGCGCCGAGCGGCGAATGATTGGGCCGGTTCGTTCGAGCCGAAAATGAGGCCGTCTCAGCCGTCCCGGTAGTGGCCGTTCGCGGCCCCCGATGCTCTGGGCTGCCGCCTCGCCGCGGTGCCCGCTCATGCTTTCTATCGTCCGGGTTCAGTCAACCGTCCACAGCGTGAGGGTGTCGACATCCTTGATGAAGATGCGGTTTCCTGAAACGGCGGGCTGAGCCCAGGTGGCGCTGTCAGCAACGGTGTAGCTCCGGATCCGTTCCAACCCCGCTCCACTCAAGCGCCCCACGATCATCTCCGCGTCATCGTTGAGGAGCAACAGCAGATCATCGGCTTTGACCACCGCCGTATTGTCCGCCTCTCGCGGCGCTCCGCGCCATCGCACGACGCCGGTTCGGGCATCCAGGACGAAGTACTGACCGGCGGAGCGGTGCGACAACCCAAAAACGGCGTCCCCGACGAGCACCGGATTGCTGAGCTCCATCGCCACCTCATCGGTCTCCCAGACGACGCTCACCGACCACACCCCGTCGCGACGGCGCGGTCGCAGCGCTTTGACTCCGGAGTCTTGTCCAGTGACCAGGACCATCCCGTCGTACACCAGCGGCGTTACCGCATGCACTTCTTCGCGGTTGATCGGGTAGTCCCACAACAGCGCGCCGTCTGCGAGGGAGACGCCCTCAATGACCTGATAGGCGACCGAAATCACCTGTTTGACACCATCCAGCTCGGCGATGACGGGCGACGCCCACAAGCCCTGGTCACCCGTCGTCCAGGCGACCTCACCGGTGGCCGCATCAAAGGCCGTCAACGGTCCATACCCCGGGTGCAGCATCACGCGGTCGCCGTGCGCGACTGGCGAGACGGATGTCCCAAACAAGGGCTGACCGTCCGGAGCTGGAATCTGCCAGACGACCGCACCAGACGCGCCGTCGAACGCGGACACCGCCCCGGCAATGCCGTGTGTATAGAGTCTCCCTCCATGAAAGAGCGGGGTCGCCTTCGGGCCGTCTCCGTGTCTGGCGGTCCCGGAAAAAGGCTCGTACGGGGCCGCGTACGCGGTCCGCCACAGCACCTCGCCGGTCGCCGCGCTCAGCGCGGTGGCGACTTCATCGCCCCTGTGTCTGGTAAACGTGTAGACGGTCTCGCCGACGACGAGCGGGGTGGCGTACCCTTCACCCACCTCGACCGCCCAGTGCCGCGTCAGGGTGTCGGGCCATTGGACCGGCGCTTCGAACGCACTGGCCGATCCATCACGGGTGCGCCCCCGCCACTGGGCGTAGTCTGTCGGGCTGTCCTGGGCGCCGGCCGCCGGGACCAGCCCAACGAGCAGCGCACCGAGCGTGCTGGCCTGCAGCACCCTGACTCGCATCGCCCGATGCTAAACGAACGTGCTCAACCGCGCAAACTCGCACACCCCCGCCAGTCGCCAAACGGCCACGTCTTGACAGACGCAACAGCTGGGCAGCTGATGATGCATATCTAGCTATGTATACGTCATGAAAACAAAGACGCGGAACGACATCCTGCAGGGCCCGCTGGCCCTCCTGGTCCTCAAGACACTGGCGTCCAACGGGCGGATGCACGGCTACGCGATCACCGCGCACATCAAGAACGTCTCGGCCAACCTGCTGCGCGTCGAAGAAGGGTCGCTCTATCCCGCCCTCCATCGCATGGAACAGGACGGCTGGCTGCGGTCAGAGTGGGGCGTCACGGAACGCAAACGCGAGGCTCGGTTCTACACCATCACGCGCCGTGGACACCGACAGCTTGCCGAGGAAGAAGCGTGCTGGACCCAGCTCACCGACGGTGTCGCACGCGTCTTGGGCTACGTCTAACCCGTTCACCGGAGGGCGCACATGTCTCGACGTCGACGGTTTTGGAATGTCTTCCGCGCCGCTCGGGTGCAGGACGATATCCAACGCGAGCTCGCCTTCCATCTGGCTGAGCGCGCGGACCAGCTGCGCGCTGACGGGCTGAGCGCGGAGGAGGCCACGCGCCTCGCCCGGCGACAGCTCGGCAACCTGTCCGTCCAGGCCGAACGCACGCGCGATGCGGACGTGGCGCTGTGGGCGGACGCCTGCGCGCGCAACGTGCGCTTCGCCGTCCGGGCGCTGGCACGAAACCCCGGATTCGCGATCCCGGTCGCGCTGACGCTCGCGCTCGGTATCGGCGCCAACACGGCGGTGTTTTCCGCGATTGACACCATTCTGCTGCAACCGTTGCCGTTCCCGGACGGCGACCGCCTCATGCGGGTGACACAGACGTCCGACGACTCCGCCGAGACCAACATCGCGCCGGCCCGCCTGGAAGACTGGAACCGCTTGAGCGACACCTTCGAGGCGATCACCGGGTACTTCATGGAGGATGTCTCCGACACGTCCGGCGAGCTGCCGGAACGGGTGAGGCGGGCTTTTGTGGCGCCGCGATTTCTCGACGTCTGGGGCATGGCGCCGGCTCGCGGACGAGACTTCGTCGCGGCGGAGCATCAAGATGGCGGCCCGTCCGCAGTGCTCATCAGCGACCGCTACTGGCGAAGCCGCCTCGGTGGCAACCCGAACGCACTAGGGAGCCCGGTTCGCATCGGTGCCACCTCGTATCCAATCGTCGGCATCATGCCCGCCGCCTTTCGGTTTCCCGACCGCGACGTCGACCTGTGGCTACCGAGTACCGCGGCGGCCAGCGCACCACGAGCGGCCACGTGGTACGAGGGCGTCGGGAGGCTCGAGCCGGGCGTCACGGTGGACCAGGCGCGTGCCGATCTCGCCGTCGTACAGACCCAACTGGGCGCGCAATACCCAGACACGGACGCGGCCGTGGCGGTCAGCGTGGTCCCGCTCAAGGATGCCGCGGTGGGTGGGGTTCGTGGGTCACTGTGGCTGTTGTTCGGTGCCGTGTCGGTCTTATTGCTGATCATGTGCACCAACATCGCAGCCCTGCTTCTTTCGCGTGCTGTACAGCGGCAGCAAGAAGTCGCCGTCCGCTTCGCCCTCGGGGCGTCCCGCGTGACGCTCGCCGCGCAGATGCTGACGGAGACCGCGGTTCTCGTATTCGTGGGCGCCAGCATCAGCCTGTTGGTCGTCGCCGGCGCCTCCGCCGCGTTTCGGATGCTCGCCCCGACGTTCCCACGGCTGGACGAGGTCAGCATCAGCTGGTCGATGGTCCTGTGCACGGTGGTCTCGGCCATCGTGGTGGCCGTGTTCTGCGGTCTGTTTCCCGCTATACGCTGCGCGCGCGGACTGGATGCCCTCGGCGCGGCCGGCCGTGCACACGTGTCCCACCGCCATTCGCTGCAATGGCTGCTTGTGGGCGTACAGGTCGCCCTCTCCGTCATGTTGCTCGCCGGGGCCGGGCTGTTACTCCGCAGTGTCCAGGAGCTTTCACGCGTGGCGCCTGGTTTCGACGTCAGCCGTGTGCTGACGTTCCGGGTGAGCGGAAGCTATGCGGAGTCCAGGGACTACAACCGCGTCGTCCAGCGAATCGATGGGACATTGGACGAGCTGCAGGCGCTGCCAGGCGTCGACTCGGCCGCGACCGCCACGATGCTGCCAGGTGTCCCGGGCCAGTACGAAATCGAGTTCACGCTGGTTGAAGGACGCGCCGACACCGAACCGAGACTGGTTGCCGAGAGCCGTTTTGTCTCACCCAGCTACTTCGAGACGATGCAGATTCCGGTGCTGGACGGCGAGCCGTGCCGTCGCCGCCCGGTTGGCGAGTCGGACGTGATGGTGAACCGTGCGTTCGCAGAACGGTATTTCACCCCGCGGTCCCCGATCGGGCTGCACCTGGTCGACAGTGGTCGGATCGTAGGGATTGTCGGAGACGCGCGAGAGCGTGGCATCGACCGAGACCCCGTGCCGACGGTCTATGCCTGTTTCAGTGCACCCAATCCGATGCCCGCCTATCTGGTCAGAACGCGGGGCGAACCAGAGGGGATGGCCCAAGCCGTGCGTGTGAAGCTCAAGGAGCTCGAACCGCTGCGGTCGGTCTACGACATCGCCCCGCTGGACGAGCAGATAGGTAGCGCGTTCTCTGAGAACCGTCTGCGCTCATGGCTCCTCGCGCTCTTTGCGGGCACGGCCTTGTCGCTCGCGTGCGTGAGTCTGTACGGCACGCTCAGCTACACCACACGTCTTCGCCGGCGCGAGATAGGCCTGCGGCTGGCACTCGGCGCAGGCCGAGGCGGCGTTGTCCGCCAGCTCCTGGCGAGCGCGCTCCGGGTCGTCGGCCTGGCCTGTGTCATCGGCCTCGGGCTCACGGCGTTATTCACGCGGGTCTTATCGGGCATGCTGTTTGGCGTCTCGACGACTGACCCGGCGACGCTGGCCGGCGTGGTTGCGCTTGTTCTGACCGTGGCCGTGTTCGCAGCACTGCTCCCCGCCGTGCGCGCCGCACTCCTCGAACCAGTTCGAGTCCTCCGCGAGGAGTAGCCACCCGGACACGCCTCCACCAGCGTCGAGACCATCCTGCGGACAGCGCCCGCCGAACGGTATCAGCGGTAGCCGAACAAGGGCGGGAACACGGCCACGACCATCGCCGCCCATATGGAGTACACGGGCAGGTACGCGACCTGCCATCGCTCCAGGGCCGCGAACGACCCACGGCGCTGCAGGAAGCGCAGGTAGAGCCAGGCCGACCACGCGAGATTGACGAGCAGGATGAAGTTCTCGCCAAGCGCCGCCACGCGGTTGGGGGTCACGCCGAACTCGTTGATGCGGCTTGCGATCGCCGCGAGCGCCACCCCATCGACGACGAGCGCACTCACGACGAGCAAC
>SXGT01416689.1_pt1 | contig 11256 bp, 11 predicted proteins | sample 3176221 | NCBI WGS metagenome assembly SXGT01 (sample SAMN11356862, study PRJNA531348) | freshwater metagenome | isolation source: freshwater sample F1-120 | place: China: Fuxian Lake, Yuxi | collected 2017-12-25
TGAACCACCCGATCCCATCCCGAACTCGGAAGTGAAACCGTTTAGCGCCGATGATAGTGTGACAGTTTGTCATGTGAAAGTAGGGAATTGCCAAGCTTTTAAACACAGCCCCTTTTGAGACTTCATTAGGGGCTTTTTTTTTGTCCTACGTTTTAGGGGGGGTAATGATGTTAAAAAATTTTGAGATTCGGTATGAGTTTTTAACGCCATTAGCAGGGATTTTGTTTGCTTTTTCCTTTGCCCCTTTAGGTTGGTCATATTTTGCAATTATTGCCCTAGCGATTCTTTTTTTATCTTGGAAAAATGTGTCTCCGGCCAAAGGCGCTTTTTATGGGTTTTTGTTTGGATTAGGCTTGTTTGGCTTTGGGGTTTCTTGGGTATTTGTGAGTGTGCACTATTATGGCGGCGCAAGTATCTTGGGTTCTGGGTTATTAACGCTGTTTTTTGCAGTTTTTTGGGCGCTTTTTCCTGCGCTTACTGGATATCTGTGTATTAAATTTAAAGTAGTTGAACCGAGTAGATGGTTTTTCAATGTCGTTATTTGGGCGGCTATTTGGGTGTTAGTTGAAAATTTTAGAGGTTATTGGTTATTAAACGGATTTCCTTGGTTTCAATTGGCGTACTCACAAATTGATAGTCCTTTGGCGGGTTTTGTGCCGCTTTTAGGGGTTTATGGCACGGGATTTGTGGGGGTTGTGTCGGCAATGTTGTTGGCTGAAGCGCTGCTGCAAAAGCAAAATAGGGTTATTTTACTTAGCAGTTTAGTTGGGCTCTGGATGCTGGGTGGCTTGTTGTCTTCGGTGAAATGGACGACTCCGCAGGCTGAGAAAATGACAGTTGCGCTTATCCAAGGCAATATATCTCAGGATCAGAAGTGGGCTAGCGGTAATCGTTTAAAAACGTTGTTGAAATACAGACAATTAACTGAAGATAATTGGGATGCTAAGGTGATTGTTTGGCCAGAAACGGCAATTCCGGCATTCTTATCCCAAGTAGATGATTTCTTTCTGAAGCCCTTAGAGTTGGAAGCGCAATTGCATCAGTCCGATTTAGTTGTGAGTTTACCCATCGAAGGTGAGAGCGAACACGAAATTTATAATGGGGTATTAACCTTAGGCCACGAGCGTAAAACCTATAAGAAAAATCATTTGTTGCCTTTTGGGGAATATTTACCGTTACAACCGTTGTCTGGATGGGTATTAAAGCTTTTAGGTGTGCATTTAGGCGATTTTGCAGCGGGTGGGGCACAACAAGAATTGTTGACGGCGGGTGGGTATAAATTTGCTACGTCAATTTGCTATGAAGATGGCTTTGGCGGAGAAGTCGCTAGCAACAGTCGTGATGCAGCATATTTGGTGAATGTGACGAATGACGCTTGGTTTGGAAATTCATTAGAGCCGCATCAGCATTTTGAAATCGCCAGAATGCGTGCTTTGGAGACTGGGCGCTACTTACTAAGAGCAACGAATACTGGAATTACCGCTATCGTTGGGCCAGATGGAAAAGTGTTGAAACAGGCCGCATTGTTTGAAACGGCAGTCTTGAAAGGTGAGATCGAAGTTATGCATGGAACAACCCCTTATGTGTTAATCGGGGATAATGCAATTTTGCTTACCATAATTATCTTGCTGGTAGCAGTTTTGCTCGCGGAAAAATATTATTTTATTCCACGAGCTAAGGGCTAACTATTATTTGCTAATTTCGGCGTACAAGGCGCGAAATTCGTCAGTTAATTTGTGCGATGGGACGTAGTAAACCAAAGGCTGCGCAATACTGTGCGATTCTCTAATTTTGACCGATGGGGAGATTTTGCTTTCCAGTACTGGGTGGCCTTCTGTGATTAATAATTCTACGAGTTGTCTGGGAAGATTGGCTTGTTTTTGATACTGGTTAACCACAATACCTTCAATGTGTAGCGCCTGATTATGGTCTGCCTTAACTTCTTTTAAGGCTTGCATCAGGGTATACAGCGCTTCGCGCGAAAAGGCGTCACAGTCAAACGGAATTAAACAGCGGTCTGCGGCAATGAGGGCGGATTGACTGTAAAAATTGAGTATCGGAGGCGTATCAATATAGATTTCGTCAAATCCAGTGAGTTTTTCTAAGGCCTCACGAAGTTTGAAGATTTTATATCTGGATTCCAGACGACTTTGAAGTGGCTCCAGTTCGGCATGCGACGGGATAATATATAAATTTGGGAATGGGGTTTCGTGAATAACTTGTTCCAAGCCAGAGTTGTTGCCACCAAATAAACCTAAACTTAAGCTATCTTTAAAAAAATGCGCGATAGTTTTTTCGGCTTGCATCACCTTTGCACCCAATAAATATTGAGTGGCGTTACCTTGAACATCTAAGTCGATGACTAAAGTTTTTTTTCCGTCAACGGCGCTAATGGCTGCTAAATTACAAGTGATCGTTGATTTACCCACTCCGCCTTTTTGATTGAAAATAACTCTGCGCATGATGTTCCTCGAAACAGCAAGAAAATTAAAGTTGTCATTATAAAGACTGTACCGCTAATAGCAACTCGCAATAGGGGTTACTTGTATTTGAAGGTACTTTGTTGTCTGTAAAAAGCGATGTCAAGTAGCAAAACGAAGCTTCTCTACTGATTACGTGGTCTACGAAGTTATCGGTGTACAGCACCTCGTAGTAGAAGAATATTTACCCATGTTAAATTTTTTTAAAATCGCAATCAATTAAGATGGAACGACTGAGCTATTTTCCCGCTCTAGGAATATGAACTCCGTGTATTATTGTGGAGAGAATTTGGGTAGTCACTTTGTATAGGTTGAAACTATGTTTAGTATAAATAATTTTTGGACGTTTCAAGTGCATGGAGGGGGGCACGGCGAGAGTAAATTGCTGCATATGTTAAATGAACTGTTGCTGTTCTTGGATACGCTTGCGGGTAAATCGGGTGGGGAAATCGGCGATTTAATATTCCCCGGTATCGCGCAAATCAATAATTTTCATCCATTAATTGTGCATTTTCCGATTGCAATGCTGGTGATGTTTTTCGTTGTCGATACTGCGGCGCTAACATTTAAGCAAGTAAATTGGCGTAATTTTGCCAGCGGAGCTTTATATGCGGGTACGGCATTTGCTGGTTTAACCGTGTACTTAGGCTATCAGGCTGCAGAGGCTGTGGCGCATGATGATGTAGTGCATGCCATTATGGAACGGCATGAGACTTTAGGTGTGACGGTGTTGTGTCTTGCCCTGATTTTGTCGGCCATCCGTTGGTTTTTTGGAAGCTCACCCAATTTAGGTCTAAGGATAGGGTCCTTGTTGGGCGCGGCATTGCTGAATATACTGTTATTTTTGGGCGCCGATTTAGGCGGGTTGATGGTGTATCATTACGGCGTTGCCGTGAATGCAGTTTTGCCTTCGTTGTCTAGTTTTCACCATCAGCATTCTGGTGGCGAACCGGAACATGAACATGTGCATGCGGTCGGCGAAGAGCATAGTCATCAACATCATGAATAATTAAAGTAGGATCGATTGCGTTTTGCTTGCCTCTCAGGGCAGATTTTTGTAAAGATTTCGTGGTATCCTACTTGGCTATTTTGGTAATTTAAACGGTAATTATGCGTACACGCGTTAAAATGTGTGGTTTCACGCGAGTGGAAGATGCGGTGTTGGCGGCTGAATTAGGGGTTGATGCTATTGGGTTGGTGTTTTACCCGCCGAGTCCAAGGCACGTCAGTCTTGCACAAGCCGCGGCAATTACGCAAGCGCTACCAGCTTTTGTCTCGGTGGTGGCTTTATTTGTAGATGCCGCAGAAGCTCAAATTTCTGAGGTTTTGCAGTCCATATCCGTAGACTGCCTACAGTTTCATGGTGATGAGTTGCCAGATGCCTGTAGTCGCTATGCAAAACCTTATATTAAAGCGTTACGGGTGCAGGATGACACCGATATTGTAAATTTTGCCTCTCGTTATGGAAGTGCTTCGGGTTTATTGCTTGATGCATATCATCCAGATGCTAAAGGTGGAACTGGGCAGGCATTTGATTGGCGTTTACTACCTAAACAATGTGCGTTGCCAATAATTTTAGCGGGGGGATTGCAGCCTGAGGTGGTCAAAGACGCAATCAGGCAGTATCACCCGTATGCATTAGATGTGAGTAGTGGTGTGGAAGCGGCAAAAGGCATTAAAGATGCGGCAAAAATGGCTGCTTTTCTAAAAGAAGTTAATGAGATCGATAGAATAATAATATGACAGAAAAATATACTATGCCCGATGCGCACGGACATTTTGGCCCTTATGGCGGCATGTTTGTAGCGGAAACCTTGATTCCACCAATTCAGGAATTAAATGCTGCTTATCAGCGTTACCTCAACGATCCAGAGTTTATTGCCGAATTAGATGCAGACCTGCAACATTATGTCGGCAGACCCTCGCCTTTGTATTATGCGGAGCGATGGAGTCGAGAACTGGGTGGGGCACAGATATATTTAAAACGCGAAGATTTGAATCATACGGGTTCTCATAAAATTAATAACACCGTTGGGCAAGCATTACTGGCTAAACGTATGGGCAAAACCCGAATTATTGCAGAAACTGGCGCGGGTCAGCACGGCGTTGCAACTGCAACAGTGGCGGCTAGATTAGGTTTGGAATGCGTCGTGTATATGGGGGCGGTGGATGTTGCTCGGCAGTCTCTCAATGTGTATCGCATGAAATTATTGGGCGCTAAAGTAGTTGCGGTCGAATCCGGTTCCAAAACCTTGAAGGATGCTCTCAACGAAGCGTTGCGCGATTGGGTAACCAATGTCGATAATACGTTCTACATTATTGGAACCGTGGCAGGACCTCATCCTTATCCAGCTATGGTGCGCGACTTTCAAGCGATTATCGGACGTGAAGCGAAGTCACAGTGTCTTGCACAAGCTGGACGCTTACCAGATGCTTTAGTCGCCTGCGTCGGTGGTGGTTCGAATGCGATTGGTTTGTTTTATCCGTTTATCGAAGATGCCGGAGTTAAACTGTATGGGGTGGAAGCTGCTGGTGATGGTATCGCAACTGGTCGGCACTCTGCACCGTTGAATGCTGGACGTCCTGGGGTTTTACATGGTAACCGTACCTACTTGATGGCTGATGATGATGGGGAGATTATTGAAACCCATTCTATCTCTGCTGGTTTGGATTATCCTGGGGTTGGGCCGGAACATGCATGGTTAAAAGATACAGGTCGCGCAGAATATGTCAGTATCACGGATAACGAAGCGTTGGAAGGTTTTCATGCGTTAACGCGTATGGAAGGCATTATTCCGGCATTAGAATCCAGTCATGCGATGGCTTATACGATGAAATTAGCGCCGCGCATGAAAAAGCATGAAATTATTATTATTAACTTATCAGGCCGGGGTGATAAGGATATGCAAACGATGGCGAAACGTGAGGGGATTGAGCTGTGAGTCGATTAGCTGCTAAATTTGAAGAACTTGCTAAAACTGGACGTAAAGCCTTAATTCCTTTTATCACGGCAGGTGATCCACATCCTGATTTTACGGTGCCACTTATGCATGCCATGGTTGAAGCTGGCGTGGATGTGATCGAGCTAGGTGTGCCTTTCTCTGATCCTATGGCCGATGGTCCTGTGATTCAACGTGCCAGTGAACGCGCCTTGGAACACAAAATGAGTTTACGCAAAACGTTAGCCATCGCCGCGGAATTCAGAAAAACTGACCAGAAAACCCCCATCGTGTTAATGGGTTACCTTAACCCCATTGAAGCTATGACTTATGAAGGTTTTGCCAATGCTGCAAGTCGGGCGGATATTGATGGGGTATTAACCGTTGATTTACCCCCGGAAGAAGCAGAAGCGTCGACAGCATTATTGCAGGCCCGCGAGATCGACCCTATCTTTCTTTTAGCCCCGAATAGCAGTGATGAGCGTATTCAAAAAATGGATGCGATTGGGAGTGGCTATATCTATTATGTTTCATTGAAAGGTGTCACTGGGGCTGGGCATTTAGATGTCGCAGATGTTGCACAGAAACTGCAGCAAATTAAAGCGAATACGCGCTTACCTATTGGTATTGGGTTTGGGGTAAAAGATGCTCAAACGGCGAAAACTATTGCTGCTATTGGAGATGGCGTTGTCGTTGGAAGTGCTTTGATCAGTAAAATTGAAGCTAATTTGGATGATCCTAAACGCGCCCAACAAGAAATTATTGCGTTGCTGACTTCCATGCGGCTTGCAATGGACAGTCAATAAGTGCAGCCTTGGATTTGTGGAGTTTAGAGCATGAGTTGGTTTGAAAAATTAGTTCCTTCAAAAATACGTACTGAAGCATCCAATAAGAAAGGTGCCGTGCCGGAAGGATTATGGAACAAATGTCCAAGTTGTAACGCTATTCTGTACAATGTGGAATTAGAAAGAAATTTGAATGTGTGTCCTAAATGCGAACATCATATTCGTATTAATGCACGCACACGCTTGGATATTTTTCTAGATGCGGAAGATCGTATAGAAATTGGTAAAAACTTAAAACCGACCGATCCATTAAAATTTAAAGACACCAAAAAGTATAAAGAACGGATCACCCTTGCCCAAAAGCAAAGTAAAGAAAATGATGCCTTAGTGGTGATGCAGGGGAAATTGCATGGTCACGATATTGTTGCAGCCGCCTTTGATTTTGGCTTTATGGGCGGGTCGATGGGGTCGGTCGTTGGCGAACGTTTTGTTCGTGGGGTCGATCGGAGTTTTGAATTAGGCATACCTTTTATTGTGTTTACTGCAAGTGGCGGTGCGCGTATGCAAGAATCCTTGTTTTCGCTGTTTCAAATGGCGAAAACCAGTGCCGCGTTAACGCGCTTGTCCAATGCAGGCATTCCCTACATTTCCTTTATGACCGACCCAACTATGGGGGGCGTCTCTGCGAGTTTAGCCATGTTGGGCGATCTCAATATTGCCGAACCGGGTGCGTTAATAGGTTTTGCTGGCCCCAGAGTCATCGAGCAGACCGTGCGTGAAAAATTACCGGAAGGATTTCAACGTAGCGAGTTTTTGCAAGAACACGGGGCAATCGATATGATTATAGACAGACGTGAGATCCGGGATCGCGTGGCTAATATTTTGTCAATGTTGATGTCCAGTACCCAGGCAACCAAGCTACGTAGTGCATCAAAAATCGTGAGTGGATCTGATGAGCCTAGCACCGAGGTGGTTGCAGAGTTACACGCACCTTCTGTCATAGACTAAAGCTAGGCATTCGAGGTAACCTGTTCCAAGATGACAATTCACTTTAAGACTTTAAAGGAGTGGCTAGATTGGCAGGAAGGATTTCATCCGCAGGTAATTGATTTAGGCCTTGAACGGGTCGCGAGTGTATTTAAGGCGTTAATACCTGAAGGCGTTGGCAAACCCGTGATTACCGTGGCGGGTACCAATGGTAAAGGTTCCTGTATCGCATTGTTGGAAGCGATTTATCAGGCGCAAGGGTATCGTGTTGGGGCGTATACCTCGCCACATATTCTGAAATACAATGAACGCATCAGGATTGACATGCAGCCTGTGAGTGACCAACAAATCGTTGAGGCATTTGCTCGAATTGAAACCTGCCGCCAAGGGGTGTCATTAAGCTATTTCGAATTTAGTACCTTAGCGGCGTTAGATATTTTTTGTCGCACAGCGTTGGATGTGGTGCTGTTAGAAGTGGGTTTAGGTGGACGCTTGGATGCAGTCAATATCGTTGATCCAGATATTGCATTAGTCAGTAGTATCGATATCGATCATGCCGAATGGTTAGGCAATAACCGTGAAGCCATTGGTGCTGAGAAAGCTGGGATTTTTAGGTTGGGTAAACCCGCGGTTGTTGGCGATCCTCAACCGCCACATAGCCTAAAAGCGGTGGCTGATGCAAAAGGCGCACTGTGGTTTGCCATTGGTGAGGACTTCAGCATTCAGCACAATCCACAAACGTGGGATTGGCAGATGGGAAGTTTAAGCTATAAGGATCTTTGTTTGCCCGCGTTAAAAGGCGCTCATCAATTTAATAATGCAGCCACGGTGATTGCTGCGATTTCACAGTTGCAAACGCAACTCCCCGTGACACAGGCGGCTATTAATGCGGGTTTGGCGGGCGTTAAATTAAAAGGACGATTTCAGCTTATTCCGGGACGTATTCCAGTATTATTAGATGTTGGACATAATCCTCAAGCTGTGCGCACCTTATATGATTATGTGACCGCTACATTTTCACCCAAGCGTATCCATGCCGTCTTCGCGATCATGAAAGATAAAGATATTCAGGGGGTCATTAATATTATGGCACCTTTAATCTACGATTGGACATTAGCACCATTAAACAACCCTCGTGCGGCGTCATCCTCCCAGTTAATGGATATTTTTGCTCACTGTCAAGTCGAGAGGGTGGCAGGATATTTTGAAAGTTTTCCTGCCGCAATCTCCCATGCCGAGGAACAGGCAACCGAGGAGGATTTAATTTTGGTATTTGGATCGTTTTTTTTAGTATCGGCCTATTTATCTGAGGTTGATGGGCAGTCGACATCTAGCTTGGACATAATGAAAGTTGAAGAGCAAATATTGCGTTCTGTGCAGGACACAAATACAGCGGAGATGCCATGTCAATAGAGCATGAATTAAAACAAAGAATAGTTGGTGCTGCGATGATTACAGCATTAGCGGCAATTTTTGTACCTATGTTATTTGACGATCCTGTGGATGAAACAGGAAAAGTTGTCAGTGAATTAGTTATTCCTGAACCGCCTCAGGTACAGTCGCCTGAAGTTGCGCCGGAGTCTGCAGTTACGCAACCGCCTGAAAACCAACAAGCTACAGCCGTGGTTGTACCCCAGGGGACCGAACCTGAGCGAGATGGTGAAGCCTTCTCTGACCACGAAGAAATGACTGAAGATGAAATGGCGGCCGAGGCCGAGGCGGATCGCAAAGCGGCTGAACGTTTGGCGCAGGAATTAGATGCCAACAAAGCCGATCACGACGTGAATTATGCAAAATTAGCCGAAAAACGTACGCCGTTAAAAGTATTAAAAACCTTGCCTGAAGAAGATGTGCTGTTAGATTCGAAAGCATTAGAGAAAAAATCAGCAGAAAAACTGAAGAAAGAAGCGGTCGTCTTAGACAAAGCTCTGGCAGAGAAAAAAATAAAAGACAATTTGGCGGAAAAGAAACTCGCCGAAAAAATTGCTAAAGAAGCTGATCAGGCCGAACGTAAGCTGCTAGAAAAAGAGTTAGAAATGCGTAAGGCAGCAGAAAAATTAGCACAAGATGAATTATTGTTAGAGAAAAAAGCCAAAGAAAAAGCGATTGCAGAAAAATTGGCAGCGGAAAAATTGGCTTTACAGCAAACTGAAGAATATCGCAAATTAGCGGAAAAGAAAGCTAAAGAAAAAATTCTGGCGGAAAAACAAGCGATAGAAAAGGCTGCGGTCGAAGAAAAGCAAGCGGCAAAACAACAAGCTTTAAATGACAAGGATGCCGCCGCCAAGATTGCCGCGGATAAAAAAGCAACGGAACAAGCGATTGCTGAGAAAAAAGGCGATGATGCTGCGCCCGCTGCTGCGCGTTGGTATATCCGTATGGCTAGCTTTAGTAAAGAAGCAAATGCGATGGCACTACGCGATAAATTACGCCAACAAGGTTATCCTGCGGTGTTAGATGTGGTGAGCACCACGGACAAAGGTAAATTATACCGATTAAGAGTCGGCCCCGAACTCAGTAAAGAGCGTGCGGAGAAAAACCGACAAAAATTGGACGCAGAAAATAATTCAAGCAGTATTATCGAATTAGAATAATACAGGGCTCTGCGGGGTAATCAAAGCAAATACTCAGTTGGCGCTCGACGAGTGTTGATTCGGGATTTTAATAGCCAGTGTCTGCAGAGGCGTTTACCATGATTTGGATCGATTATGCCATTCTAAGCTTGCTTGCGCTCTCGGCGTTTATGGGACTTATTCGCGGCGTGGCAGCGGAATTATTTGCATTAAGTGTTTGGCTCATTGCGGGTGTCGTAGGGCTATTTTTTTGTAAAGATCTCTCTGAGCATTTGGCATGGTTTAATAGCGCACTGACATTTAAGTTCGCCTTAGCATTTATCAGTCTAAACGGGCTGACCTTGCTGTTAGGCGCGATTATCGCGTATCTACTCTATGATGTTTTGATGCTTCAAGGTTTTCGGGTGATCAGTCGCTTGTTAGGTAGTTTATTAGGCGTGCTTCGTGGTGGCGTAATAACGACTATACTTGTGCTATTAGCAGGGATGACGCCACTCCCTTTGGAATCATGGTGGCAGGAGTCACAAATAGTTTTTCCGTTCCAAAAGCTAGCGCAGTGGCTTAGTAATGGTGTTCCTTCGGCAGTTGCGGAACATATTAAATATCAATAGTTTCTCCCTGATAGGTAAGAATGTATGTGTGGTATTGCGGGTATAGTGTCGCATCAAAATGTGAATCAAGAGCTGTATGATGCCTTGACAGTATTGCAGCATCGCGGACAAGATGCGGCCGGTATAGCAACTTGTGAAGGTGGGCGGTTACATTTGCGTAAGGCAAATGGCCTGACCCGAGATGTGTTTACCAATAGTCAAATGCTCAAACTCAAGGGTAATATGGGGATTGCGCATGTGCGTTACCCAACTGCAGGTTGTACGAGTTCCTCTGAAGCGCAGCCATTTTATGTGAATTCTCCCTTTGGATTAACTTTAGCGCATAATGGCAATTTGACGAATACCGAAGTGTTGAAGCAGCAATTATTTGCTGAGGATCAACGACATATCAACACCGATTCCGATTCCGAAGTATTGCTTAATGTCTTTGCGCATGAATTACAAAGTCCTGGCAAACTGAAAATCACCCCAGAAGATATTTTTCAGGCAGTCAGCGGCGTGCATCGGCGTTGTCGTGGGGCGTATGCGGTCACGGTTATGATTGCCGATGTCGGCATAGTTGCTTTTCGCGACGTGCATGGGATTCGCCCTTTAGTTTTTGGTGAGCGTCAGTCGGAAAATGGGCTCGAGTTTATGGTGGCCTCGGAAAGTGTGGCGCTGGATGTTTTAGGATTTGAGTTAATCCGAGATATTGCCCCGGGAGAAGCTATTTTTATAGAATCCAATGGCACGGTGCATGCGCAACAATGCGCGGAAGCTACTGATCATTGCCCGTGTATCTTTGAATATGTTTATTTTGCTCGCCCCGATTCGATTATAGACAAAATCTCGGTCTACAAAGCACGGTTACGTATGGGGAAAAGTTAGCGAAAAAAATTCAA
>SXGT01553049.1_pt1 | contig 11256 bp, 12 predicted proteins | sample 3176221 | NCBI WGS metagenome assembly SXGT01 (sample SAMN11356862, study PRJNA531348) | freshwater metagenome | isolation source: freshwater sample F1-120 | place: China: Fuxian Lake, Yuxi | collected 2017-12-25
ACGGTTCTCGCTGAGGCGCACCACCCGTACGTCAAGGGGCTCGTCGAGTCCCTCAGCTATCTCGAGGAGCCTGTGTGAGCCACAGACCCCGCGGTGCCGGCGAGCACCGCGACCCGCTCGTTGCCTCTGCCCGACCCCTGCCGCCGGGAGCGCGGCCCGCACCCGGCCCCATCGCGATCCTCCCGGAGCCGACGCCGATCATCGCGGAGGCCGTCACCGCCGCGGGCGGCACCCTGGCGCCGCTCGATGCCGACACGAAGGCCGTCGTGTGGCTCGCCGGCACCACTGAGGCGTTGCGCGATGTGCTCGCCGGGCATCCGGGAGTCGAGTGGGTCCAACTGCCGCTCGCGGGCGTGGAGAAGCACGCGGACCTGTTCGCCGAGTACGCCGACCGCGACCGGCCGCTCTGGACGAGCGCGAAGGGCGCCTACGCGGAGCCGGTGGCCGAGCACGCGCTCACCCTCGCGCTCGCCCTCCTGCGGCAGGTCCCCGACAAGGCGAGATCCACCCGGTGGCAGGACCCGCGAGAGGGACTGTCGCTGTACGGGATGCGCGTCGCGATCGTCGGGGCGGGGGGAATCGCCGTCGAACTCATGCGACTGCTCGCGCCGTTCGAGACGCACGTCACGATCGTCCGCCGATCGGACGGAGACCTCCCGGGCGCCGATCGTACGGTCAGCTCCGAGCACCGCCTCGACGTGCTCGCCGAGTCCGACGTCGTCGTGCTCGCCGCGGCGACGACCGACGAGTCCCGCAAGATGATCGGGGCCGCTGAGCTCGCCGCCATGAAGCCCGACGCCGTGCTCGTGAACATCGCGCGCGGCGCGCTCGTCGACTCCGACGCGCTGCTGACGTCCCTTCAGTCCGGGCACCTCTGGGGTGTGGGGCTCGATGTCACCGACCCGGAGCCGCTCCCGGACGGGCATCCCCTCTGGAGCCACCCGCGCTGCGTCGTCACGTCCCACTCCGCCGACACGGACGAGATGGTCGAGCCGCTGCTCGCGCTCCGCGTGCGCCACAACGTCGCGGCGCTCCTCGGCGACGGCGACTTCATCGGAGTCGTTGACCCGAAAGCGAGGTACTGATGGCGACCAACTGGTGGCTCGGCGCGTACGGCGCCGACATGGACGGCGGCGCCGAGGGCATCTCGCTGCTCACGTCGCGGGACGACGGAAGCCTGGAGCTCGTGCGCGTGTCGGCGCAGGTGCTCTCACCTACCTACCTGGCCGCGCGCGCAGGGCACCTCTACGCCGCCGCCGAAGGCAGCGGGCACGTGCACTCGTACCGCATCGACGGCGAGCAACTGGTCGAGGACGGCCGCGTCCGTTCGGGCGGCGGCTGGCCCTGCCAGCTCGAGTTCCTCGACGGCGCGATCGTCGCGTCGAACTACGAGAGCGGCGAGCTCGGGGTCGTCACGCTCACCGACGAGGGCTCCGTGGATGCTCTCGCGCAGGTCATCACGAGCAGCGGCTCGGGCCCCCACGACGCGCAGCAGGGCCCGCACGCCCACGCGAGCTTCCGCCTTGACGAGTCGACGCTGCTCTCCGCCGATCTCGGCGCCGATCGAATCTTCGTCCACTCGATCGACGGCTCGACGCTCGCCCGGACGGGCGAGCTCGCCCTCCCGCCCGGCACGGGCCCCCGCGACATCGCCCGCCACCCCTCGGGGCTCATCCTCGTGCTCGGCGAGCACGGTCGCACCCTGCACGTGCTCGAGTGGACGGGGTCGGAGCTGGAGATCGTCACGGCGATCGACCTCCCGGGCGGGGGCCCCTCCGACCAGGCGGCCGCGATCGGCTTCGGACCCGGCGGATTCGTCTACGCGGGGCTTCGCGGCACCAACCAGATCTCGGTCGTGCACGCGAGCGACGACGGCCGGACGCTCACCGGCGTCGGCGCGGTCTCGTGCGAGGGCGACTGGCCGCGCAACCTCGTCGTGGACGGCGATCTGCTTCACGTCTGCAACCAGCTCTCCAGCTCGGTCGCGAGCTTCCGGCTCGGTGCAGACGGCATGCCGGCCCTCATCGCGCCGCCGACGGCGATCCCCTCGCCGACCTACCTCGTGCGCGCGTAGCGACGGTTCGAACAACGTCGGAACGTTTGCTAAAGTGGACAAGCTGAAAAGCGATCCTCGATAGCTCAATTGGCAGAGCAATCGGCTGTTAACCGATAGGTTCTTGGTTCGAGTCCAAGTCGGGGAGCCAAACAAGTACCGTGATCCCGCGCGATACTCCACCCGGAGTACGCGGGACTACGTCTTCGGCGCATAGCCTTGGGTTCATGCGTCCACACCGACACGGCCATGCCCCCTGGCGCGCCGGGTGGGGCGGATGGCACGGCCCCTGGCCGGAGGAGTGGGCCGATCATCCGTCGCCGTTCCGCCGCATGTCGGAGCGCGCGAAGACGCTCATCCCGGTCGCGGTATCGCTGCTGCTCCAGGTGCCGCCGGCGCTGCTCTGGATGGCCTGGCAGGGTCGAACACCAGGAACGGTCGGGACGCTCCTGCTCGCCTTCACGGGCGGGATCGCCCTCCTCGGCGCCCGCCGCTACCCGGGGCCGACGGTCCTCGTCGTCACGATCCTCGCGAGCGTGGACTTCTACTTCATGACGAACGTGCCCTCTCCGCCGTTCGTGGCCCTCGCGTTCGCGATCGTCGCGGCGCTCGTGCACGGCGCCCGGTTGTGGGCGTGGCTGAGTGTCGGCGGCGCGTGGGCCGTCACGCTCACGCTGGGCATTGTCAGCGGCCAGGACTGGGCGCCTGCCCGAGTGGCCCTCACCACGCTCGCGATCCTCGCGGTGTTCGGCGTCGGCGAGGCCATCCGCGGGCGGCGCGAGATGCTCGCCGACTTCCGCAAGACGGTCGCCCAGCGCCGCCAGAGCGAGGTTCAGGCCGAGCGGGTGCGCATCGCCCGCGAACTCCACGACGTTCTCGCCCACTCGCTCAGCCAGATCAACGTGCAGGCCGGAGTGGGCCTGCACCTCATGGAGCGCCAGCCGGAGAAGGCGGCCGAGGCGCTCGCGAGCATCAAGGAGACGAGCAAGACCGCGCTCGACGAGGTGCGCTCCGTGCTCGGGGTGCTGCGGTCGGGCGCGCACGACCCGGATGCCCCGCTCCTGCCCGAGCCCGACCTGTCGCGGCTCCCGGGGCTCGTCGCCTCGGTCACCGCGCAGGGAGTGGAGACGACGCTCGAGTCGGAGGTGACGGAGGCGCCCCACGCGATCGCCCTCGCCCTGTACCGGATCGCGCAGGAGTCGCTCACCAACGTGGTGCGGCACGCTCGGGCATCCCGGGCGGTCGTCCGGCTCGGCCTCGCCGACGGCATCGTGGAGCTGACCGTCGACGACGACGGCATCGGGATGGACGGCACGCCCGTGGGCGACGGCCGGGGCATGCTCGGGATGCGCGAGCGCGCGGAACTCCTCGGGGGAAGCCTCGAGTCCGGCCGCTCTCCGCTCGGCGGCACCCGCATCGCCGCGCGCATCCCCATGAAGGAGAGTGACTCGCCATGACCGCCGATGAGCCCCTGATCCGCGTCGCGATCGCCGACGACCAGCAACTCATCCGGGCGGGCTTCCGCAGCCTGCTCGAGGCCGAGCCCGACCTCGAGATCGTGGGGGAGGCCGGCACCGGCGCCGAGGCGGTGGCTCTCGTGACCCGCACCCGGCCCGATGTGGTGCTCATGGACATCCGCATGCCCGACGGCGACGGACTGTGGGCGACGGAGCAGCTCGTCGCCAACCCCGAGCTCGCGGACACCCACATCGTCATCGTGACCACGTTCGAGCTCGACGAGTACGTGGGCCGGGCGATCCGGGCGGGAGCGAGCGGTTTCCTCGTGAAGGACACGGAGCCGGCGGAGTTCATCCGTGCGGTCCGCGTCGTCGCCGCGGGGGATGCCCTCCTCAGCCCCGGCGTGACGCGCAGGCTCCTCGAGCGCATCTCGGGACAGCTCCGCGACGCCCCGGACGCCGCGCAGCTCGCCCTCGTCACCGAGCGGGAGCGGGAGGTGCTCGCCCTCGTCGGGCAGGGGCTGACGAACGAGGAGATCGGCCGGGAGCTGTTCCTGAGCCCGCTCACCGCGAAGACCCACGTGTCACGCATCATGTCGAAGCTCGGCGCCCGCGACCGCGTGCAGCTCGTCGTGATCGCCTACGAGACCGGCCTGGTACGCCCGGGGGAGTAGGGCAACTGTCACCGCGTGGCCGACGCGTGCGGGCGGGGCTCCGAGGAGTGTTGTCGTAGCGGTTCCGACGGAACCCCTGACGAAAAGGACACCTCGTGATCACCTCGCTCGCACTCGCTGCAGCTGTTGCGCATGTCGGCCCAGGGTTCGGCTTCGGCTGGATCTTCTTCTTCCTCATCCCGCTGTTCTGGATCGCCCTCTTCGTGCTCCTGTTCTCGATCGGCCGCCGCCGGTGGGCGCGCAACGGCTGGGGCCCCGGCATGCACCACGGTCACCCCGGCTGGGCGGCGTCGCGCAGCGCCGAGTCGACTCTCGCCGAGCGCTTCGCCCAGGGCGACATCGATGAGAAGGAGTACCGCGCTCGCCTCGAGGTGCTTCGCGCGAACATCCCCACCCCGCCCGCGCGTTAAGCTCGGAGGCTATGGCCCACAGCGACGAGACCCGCGCAGCGCGCCGGTCGGCGGTCGCCGTGGGCCTCGCCGTTGCCGCCTACGGCGTCTCGTTCGGGGCCCTCTCCGTGGCGGCCGGGCTCGACGTCTGGCAGACGTGCGTGCTGAGCCTGCTGATGTTCTCGGGCGGCTCGCAGTTCGCGCTCGTGGGCGTCATCGCGGCAGGCGGCGCGGGGGCGGGCATCCCGGCGATCGCCAGCGCCACGCTGCTCGGCACGCGCAACGCGCTCTACGCGCTCCGGGTCGCCCCGTTCATCGGCGGTCGGTGGCCGCGCAAGCTCCTGGCGGCCCACTGGACGATCGATGAGACGACAGCGGTGTCGACGGCGCAGTCGACTGTCGAGGCGCAGCGCACGGGGTTCTGGTGGACGGGCGCGATCATCTACGTCGGGTGGAACCTCACGACTCTCGTCGGGGCGCTCATCGGCGATCTTCTCGGCGATGTGCGGCAGTACGGGCTCGATGCGGCGGCCGCAGCGGCCTTCCTCGGACTCCTGTGGCCGCGGCTGAAGCAGCTGCAGCCCGTGGTCGTCGCGATCGGCGCGGCCGTCGTCGCGGCCGTCCTCACGCCGTGGCTCCCTCCCGGCGTGCCGGTGCTGCTCGCCGCCACCGTCGCGGTCGTCGTCGGCATCACCGACTGGCTCGCCCCCCGACCCGTGCGGGGCGAGGCGGATGCTCGGGTCGACGTCGACACGGAGGGGCCGGCATGACGGTCTGGCAGATCATCCTGCTCGCGTCGATCGCGGTCCTCGCGCTCAAGGTCGTGGGCTATCTCGTTCCGCCCTCGCTCATCGAGCGGCCGACGCCCTCTCGAGTGGCGAACCTCCTGACGGTGGCCCTCCTGTCGGCGCTCATCGTCGTCCAGACGCTCGGGCAGGGGCAGGCGATCGTGCTGGATGCCCGGGTGCCCGCCATCATCGTCGCGGCGGGTCTCTTCGCTCTCCGCGTGCCGTTCATCGTCGTCGTGGCGGCCGCGGCGGCGACCGCCGCCGCCCTGCGGCTGTGGGCCGGGATGGGGTAGTCGGCCCCGGGCTGCTCCTACGCGTCGAGGTCGTCGACTCCGGGCATCCACTGCTGCCCCGGGCCGCCCCAGCTGTTCTTCTTGATGGCCTTCGCGACCGCCTTGCTGTGCGGGTGACCGAGACGGTCGGCGTAGAGCACGCCGTCGAGGTGGTCGTACTCGTGCTGGAAGATCCGGGCGAGCCAGCCGTCGGCCCGCACCTCGAACGGGGAGCCGTCGAGGTCCGTCGCCCGGAGAATCGCCGACGGCGACCTGCGCAGCGGGAATCGCTCGCCGGGGATCGACAGGCAGCCCTCGGATTCCTCATCCTCGTCGGGTTCGCCGGGCGCCGTGGGCGCGAGCCAGAGCTCCGGATCGATCGCGACGCCCTCGTGGAGCACGTCGCTGTCGTCGATCCAGCGATAGACGAAGATCCTCAGGCCGACGCCCACCTGGGGTGCGGCCAGCCCCACGCCCGGAGCGGCGATCATCGTTTCGATCATGTCGGCGACAAGGGTGCGCACGTCGTCCGTGATCGCACCCACGGGCGAGGCGGGAGAGTGGAGCACCGGGTCCCCGGTTATTCGAATGGGGAGCACGGCCATTCACCCAGAATATCGCGGTCGGAACGGGTAGATTCGACGGGTGCCACCCGACTTCCAGGATCTTGCCGACCAGCTCACGCTGGACTCATCGGCCGCGATAGGCATACCCCTAGCCCTCGTCGCCGCCGTCATACTCGCGATCGGAACCCAGTTCCAGCACCGGGGCGTGACCCTCGTGGATGCCGCGAGCTCGACCGACTCGAAGACCGGGCTCAGCGCGGGGCAGCTGAAGTCCCTCCTCGCCCGCCCGTCCTGGCTCATCGGCACGCTCCTCCAGGGCCTCGCGATCATCCTGCAGCTCACCAGCCTCGCCTTCGCCCCGCTGATCGTGGTCCAGCCGCTCGGCGCGGTCGCCCTCGTCGTCACGGCGATCATCAACGCGAAGGTCAGCGGCGTGCCGCTCGACCGCTACTCGATCCGCGCGATCTCGATCTGCGTCCTCGGCATCGGCACGTTCGTGACGATCGCCGCCTTCGTCGCCAAGACGCACCCGGTCACGGCGACGCAGCTCGTCACCGTCCTCATCGTCCTGGCGGCGGTGCTCGCGGTCTTCGTCACGCTCTTCTTCGTGATGCGCGGCCGCACGCCGCGCCCGATCTTCTACGTCGTCGCGGCGGGCACGCTGTTCGGCTTCGTCGTCACGCTCGCGAAGGTGGTCATCGATCGCGTCCGCACCATCATCGCCACCGACTTCGTCATCGGCCCGGCGGACGTGCTCACGCTCCTGTGCATCGTCGGGCTGATCGCGGCGGCACTGCTCGGCACCTACTTCGTCCAGACCGCCCACTCCTCGAACCCGCCCGACCTGGTGGTCGCCGGGCTCACGGTGATCGACCCGCTCGTGGCCGTCACCATCGGAATCGTCGTCCTCGGCGAGGCGGCGGGCGCCGAGTGGTGGGCGATCGCGGCGTTCATCGGCGCCGCGGGAATCGCCGTCTACGGCGTGCTCTCGCTGGCACGGCATCATCCGCAGGCTTTGGCGAATAATCCCATCGCCGAGGCGGCGGACCGGGGCGACCACGCCCCGTGAGGTACGGTGTATGGCAGTCCTTCGGGCGCTGCTGACACCTCGCGCGCCCCACCGGCTCCCAGAATAGGAACCCATCACCCCGTGGCAACCCAACCGCGCCGATCGCCCCATGAGGGCAAGCCGCGACTTCGCGTACTCCTCGGCGCCGACACATTCGCCCCCGAGATCAACGGCGCGGCGAGCTTCATCGCCCGACTCGCGGCGGGCCTCGTGCAGCGCGGGCACGACGTGCACATCATGGCTCCGTCCTACGACGGCCGGATCGGCGCGATCGAGGAGATCCATGAGGGCGAGCGGATGACCGTCCATCGCCTTCGGTCGTGGCGCTGGTACGCGCATCCGACCTTCCGCTACCTGCTCCCGTGGCGGATCAAGGCGGAGTCGGCGCGCGTGCTCGATCTCGTCAAGCCCGACGTCATCCACTTCCAGTCCCACATCGTGGTCGGCCGTGGTCTGACGATCGAGGGGGAGAAGCGGGGCATCCGCCTCATCGGCACGAACCACTTCATGCCGGAGAACATCCTCGACCACGCGATCATCATCCCCGCGTTCCTCGTGCGCTGGGCGATCAGGCAGGCTTGGGCGGCGGCCGATCGCTCCTTCAGTCGTGCCGAGCGCGTGAGCACCCCGACACGAAAGGCTGCCGAGTACCTCGAGGCGAACACCTCGGTTCGGGGCGTTCTTGCGATCTCGTGCGGAATCGACGCCCACAACTACACGCCTCGCTTCGGCAAGGGCGACGGCAACCTCATCGTCTTCCTCGGCCGTGTGGTCGAGGAGAAGCAGATCGACAAGCTCATCCGCGCCTTCGCGAAGCTCGACCCCGCGCTGGATGCCCGGCTCCAGATCCTCGGCGGCGGCGACCAGGAGAATCGCCTCAAGGCCCTGGCCAACCAGCTTCGGGTGTCGTCCCGCGTGACGTTCGACGGCTACGTCACGGAGGAGCACCTTCGCGAGACCCTGTCCCGGGCGACGGTCTTCGCGATGCCGTCGATCGCCGAGCTCCAGAGCATCTCGACCATGGAGGCCATGGCATCGGGCCTTCCAATCGTCGCGGCGGACGCCATGGCGCTCCCGCACCTCGTCCACGACGGTGAGAACGGGTTCCTCTTCCAGCCCGGCAACGTCGACGAACTCGCCGAGAAGCTGACTCGAGTCCTCACGATGTCCGACGACGAGTACCAGTCGTTCCAGCGCGAGAGCCTCTCGATCGTGGAGGGCCACGACATCCAGCGCACGCTCGACACGTTCGAGAGCCTCTACCGGGGCGAGGAGCCCGAAGCCCGCCCCTGATGAGCGAGCGCACCGTTTCGGATTCGCGCTTCGCCTCGCTGGACGGACTGCGCGGTGTTGCGGCTCTCGTCGTCCTCTTCCACCACGTCGCGTTCGTGGTTCCCGAGTTCGCCGAGACGTACCTCTCGCAGGATCTGGCGGGGCCGGACTCCCTCGCCTGGTGGTTCGCGTACACGCCTCTCAAGGTGCTCACCGCGGGCCCGGAAGCGGTCGTCGTCTTCTTCCTGCTGAGCGGATTCGTTCTCGCGCTCGAGCCGCTGCGCAAGCCGGAGTTCGACTGGCTCGCGTACTTCCCGCGGCGGATCGTGCGGTTGTACGTGCCGATCGTGGCATCCGTGCTTCTCGCCGTCGTGCTGGTGCTGCTGGTGCCGCGCGACCCGGCTCGGGCATCGTCCGGGTGGGTGGCGCTGCTCGCGGACCCGTCGCTGCGACCGTTGGCGATCATCGGCGAGGCGACCGTGCTCTTCCACCCGCCCCTGTTCCCGCTCAACGGGCCCCTCTGGTCGCTCGTATGGGAGGTGTGGTTCTCGCTGCTCCTGCCGCTCGCGGTTGCACTGGTCGTGCTCGTGCGACGAGCGTGGTGGGTCGTGGCCCTGCTGTCATTCGGGCTGTCCTGGGCCGGGTTCGCGCTGGAGTGGGGGGCGCTCCTCTACCTGCCGATGTTCATGGTCGGCGTGGCGATGGCGCGCGGACTCGACGACCTGCGCCGGGCAGCGGCGTGGATCTCGGGCCTGCGATTCGGCAGCGTCGTGTGGGGGATGCTCGTGCTCGTCTCCCTGCTGCTGATCGTCTCGAGCTGGATGTACCGGGGGGCGGGACTGATCGATACCTCCCTCGCGGCGGCGATCTCGCCGGAGAAGCTCGTCGGGGGAGCCCTGCTGCTCTTCTGCTGCGCGTTCGCACCCGGTGCCGTTCGGGCGTTGACGGGGCGACCGGTGGCGTGGCTCGGGAAGGTGTCGTTCAGTCTCTACCTGGTTCACGTGCCTGTGCTGCTGGCGATCGCGTTCGCCGTGGGCGCGGATCAGTGGTGGTGGACCGTCGTGTTGGCTGTGCCCGCTGCCCTTCTCGTCGCGTGGGGGTTCGCGCGGGTCGTGGAGGTGCCGGCGCACCGGTTGTCGCGCCGGGTGGGGACTCTCGTTCGGCGATAGCGTCGGCGGCGGCAGGCTAGAGGCCCGGATTTGCCTGCGTCCGGTGCTCTCGTTCATACCCGGCCGCCGCGCCCGTCAATCGTGTCGGTGGTGCCTGTTGGGCTGGTCTCATGACGAATCCCACCGGACTGTTCGACCCGTCGCAGGCGTGGACGCGGGTTGAGTTCGGGATGGCTCGAGCCGAGGTTGCGGGGATGCAGGCGGCTGCGGCGGTCGCGGAGCAGTGGGCGGCGTGTGCCGATGTTCTGGTCGAGGCACGGGCATTCCCCGACGTGTTCACCGATCTGCCACTGACCGCACCCGATGCCGTGGAGTTCGCCGTGCGCGCCGCGGTCGCTGACTTGGGCGTGCGGTTGGGGGTCTCTGCGCGAGTGGTGCGGGAGCAAGCGCACTTGGCTGAACTGTTGATGGTGCGCGCCCCGACGGTGTGGGCGTACTTCCGGGAGGGCGAGCTCACCGCCGGTCATGCGCGGGTCGTCGCGGATCTGCTGACCGGGCTACCCCAGGACTGCTGGGCGAGTCTGCAAGAGCAGGTAGTGGCCCGGCGCGCCCTGCCGGTGGGCCGATTCCGCGCCCAACTGCGGCTCGTGGTCGCGAAACTGAACCCGGTCGACCTGGCCGCCGCGCACCAGTCTGCCGCGATGTCCCGGTCGGTGTGGATCGAACCCGACCGGGACGGGATGGCCCTGTTCATCCAGCGTCTCCCCGAGCAAGTCGCCTATCGCGCCTACCGGCACGTGGACCACCTGGCGAGGAGGCAAGCTCGGGTCCCGGGGGAGTGCCGCACCCTGCCGCAGCTCCGTGCCGATACGGCCGGCGACCTGTTGGCCGGGTCGCTGACGGCGCGCACAGGAGTCGGGGTGACCGTGGCGGTGACTGTCCCGGTGCAGTCCCTGTTGGGGCACTCGGAGCAGCCCGGCACCCTGGATGGGGTGATCCCGATCGACGCGCACACCGCCCGGGAGCTGGCTTCCCACGCGCCGTCGTTCTTCCGGATCCTGACCGACCCGATCAGCAGCGCGGTGCTTGACGTCGACCGCGACTCCTACCGGCCCCCGGCCGACATGGATCGCCTGGTGCGAACGTTGTCCCCGAGCTGCGACTTCCCGGGCTGCGGTGCTCCCGCCCGGGCCTGCGACCTCGACCACATCCAGGATTGGCGCCACGGCGGCACCACGAGCGTCATCAACCTCCAACCGCTCTGCCGAGACCACCACCGGCTCAAGCACAACTCCCGCTGGACCGTCACCCGAGATCCCGAACCCGGGCACCCACCCAGCAACCCCCACCGCACCACCTGGACCAGCCCCACCGGACACACCCGCACCAACGACCCTCCACCGTTCTAGGGCGTCGACTGCGTCTTGCGCCCGGGCCCCTCTCGGGATGCACGAGCGCGCCTGCGCGCGGCGGTATCGTTGTTCCCGGCTCGCCCGACGATGTGCGGGCCACGGGGCGGTAGCTCAGCTGGTTAGAGCAGCGGACTCATAATCCGTCGGTCACGGGTTCAAGTCCCGTCCGCCCTACCGATCTCTGGTGCGCGCGCG
>SXGT01530462.1_pt1 | contig 11255 bp, 5 predicted proteins | sample 3176221 | NCBI WGS metagenome assembly SXGT01 (sample SAMN11356862, study PRJNA531348) | freshwater metagenome | isolation source: freshwater sample F1-120 | place: China: Fuxian Lake, Yuxi | collected 2017-12-25
CCGTTTGGAGCGATTCGCACCACTTGGTTTTGGCCGCGGACCGCGACGAAGACCGTGCCGTCCGGAGCGACCACGAGTCGGACCGGGCGCGCGCCGACCGGAACGGTCCGCAGCACGAGGCCCGTCAATCGGTCGAGGACGACCATTGCCGCGTGATCTGTTGCCGCGACGAAGATCTCGTCACCGCGGACCGCGATGGCGTGACCCTCCGTCCAGGGGGTTCGCTTCGGTGTCACGAGCGCGACCGGCGCCGGTGGCTTCTCGGACTCGAACGTCGGCAGCGTCGAGCCATCCGTCCAGTACGGCGGCGCCTGCGGCGCGCTCTGCCAACCCGAGCCCGGTGCCGGCAGGACGGGTGGCTTCTCGGCCGGCGGCGGCGGCGGTGGTGTAATGTCTGGCTTCTGCGCGAGGACGCCCGTGTCAGCGGGAGTAGCGTCCAAGAGGTCGTCCGACGCCCCCCCGACGTCGACCAGTGGCGGCCCTCCCATGACGACCTCTCCGGAGGCGTCGGCAAATGGCTCGGTTTGGGTCTGGACGTTGATGTCCGTTTCAATGGAGTGGCTCGTGGCGTCGGGCGCCTTCCGACGCGACTGAGCCAGCGCGTGCGCGTCTGCCGCTGTGCCGTCGAATGAAACCGCATCCCCGGGGTCCCGCATCGAGTCGAGCGGCAGACTGACCGAGTCCGGCTCACCTGCGCTACACGCGACGTTCAGCGTCAGCAGCGTTCCCAAAGCCGCAGCGGTATTCCTCATGGTGCTCTCTCCTCCCGCGCGGTCGCGTCGCGCGTCACTTCAGCGACGTCAACTTCGATGTCATGTGAAATCGCAGGATCCAGAGGTCACGATGGCCCGACGGTGCATCCTGTGCCCAGCCCGCGGCGACGAGGCCTCCTTCGGGAAGGGCCACTGCTGCGCGCAGGCCATCGGCATAGTGTCTGTGGACGTTGTAGTCAAAACTGGCGTTGGTTGGGCTCGTGCCGCCGAGCCTTGCCCTCGGGACTCCGGCCGTCGATTCGCCGACGCTCAGCGAGCCGTACCCGGCGACGTCCACGGACACGAAGGAGCCAGATATTCCATCGATCAGGTGTCCAGTCACTCCGTTGAGCATGTGGCCGTCGAACGTCCCCGTCGGCGGGGGCTCATCCGGCGCGCTCCAGCTCGGGAACCACAGGTGGCGTACGATCTTCGCGTGGTGCCGAAACGGTGGCGGTTTGCCTGGAGTCGGCAGTGCTGTGAACGCGTAGTCGGCGGGGTCACAGCCCCAGGTGCACGCCACGCCCTTGAAAAGAACTCCATCTTCTGTGATTGTTGCCGTAAAGACTGCGTTGTCCGCCGGATAGAAGTGCCCAGACGAGAACGCACCCCCTGTCGGCAGGGTCGTGACCGTCGGGACGCCGTCGCTCGTGAGTCTCACGAATCGGAGGGCAAGGTAGGGGTAGATGGGATCGATCCAGGTCGCGGCGACCACGGCTCCGCCGTCCGGGAGGCCGCCGATGAGCGTTCCGACGGTACCGGGAAGCGTGATGTCGGTTCGATAGAGGACCTCCCCCGTGGCCGACAAGCGGGTCACGATGGTTCCACCCGCGACGACACGGGGCGTCGCGCTCTGCAGGATGACGGCCGTGTCCCCGATTGACGCGATATCGATGAACGCTGGCCCCTCCGGACCGGCCATCGCGACGTCCCACACCAGCGTTCCTGACGTGGCCACCCGGACGACGCGCAGCTCGGCCTTACCGCCGTACGGACGGCGCTCGTACGCGATCACGACCTCGCCGTCTCCAGTGGCCGTGGCGGCACGTGCAAACTCGTCGCCGTCCGGACGAAGGAGTCGTCGCTGCCATACGATGGCGCCATTGGGTGGCGGCGAGTTGACGCAACCAACGTCCGGGAAGCACACGTCGGCAGTCTGAGGATCGCCATCATCGCAGAGCAGGGCCACCGTGCCACTACAGATGCCCGATGAACACTGACTCCAGCTCGTGCAGGGGTCCCCGTCGTCGCACGCGCCACCGCTGAGAGGCGTCACTCCACACCCGATGGGTGCGGCGCAGTGATCGTCGGTGCAGGGGTTGCCGTCGTCACACTCGGTCGGGGTATGGGTACAGGCCGCGTTGGTATCCAGGGTGTCCTCAGTGCACGGGTCTCCGTCATCGCAGCACGCGGCGCTCGGGGACCACTGGACCGCCACAGTTGCTGAGCTGCCTCCCAGCGTGCGCGTTCCAAAGAGCACCACACTGCTTGGCCCGAGGACGAGAGCGGGACCGCTGAGGTCGAGCTCCTGCGGGATCACGGTCGCATCGAGGAGACGAGCGCGCAGATCGTACCGCTCGATCACCGAGTCGTTCGAGGGCACCACGAGGAGCTGATCAGGCTCAACGATCGCAAGATAGCGGGGCTCCGAGCGCCAGGGTAGTGCGGCCTCCGCCCGCCGAGCGCCGTCAGGACCGAGACGCACGAGCCTGGGGGCGCCTCCGCTGTCGATTCCTGCGACCAGGACTCCGCCATCCGCCGTCGGCCGAAGGTCGACGGTGTCCATGTGTGTAACCGCGGCCGCTGAAGTCGTGGCCGTACTAGCCCAGAGCGTTCCTCCGGCCGCGTCGAGCTTGGCGACCGCACCAAATGCCCCCTCGAACGTACCGGCAGCAAGGGCCGTGTCTTCGAAGGCCGTCAGGACGTCGATGTGACCGGCAGCGAGGGGCGAGCGCATCCCGATCGGCTCAAATCGACCAAGGACGTCGATGCGACCGATGAGGGACATCCGCGCCGGATACATGCCGCCGTATACGTCACTCACGGGCACGCTCCCAGGCTTCGTCTCGAACGCGGCGATGAACTCGTCACCGACCGTCGCGGACATCGCGCTCGCGGCGATCTCGAGACCCATCGGTCGAACCGGGTGGGTTGCGGCCAGCGTCCAGTCCGTTGCCGCGCGCTGAAGATCGATCAAGACCGTCGCGCCCTCAGAGGTGACCGCGAGCGCGCTGACCAACTCGCTCGACCGTACACGCAATCGACCGCTGACCAGCGATGGGAGCGGCGTCACCTGCGCACCAGCGCCCATCGCAGGTACAGTGACCGACGTAAACGCGTCCGTTCGGAGGACTCCCACCGCACCGTCACCAAGCCGACACGTGTCCAACGTGGCGCTGGTGGCCGAGGTCGTGGTGATGTCCGTCAGCGTCGCGTTGCCCGCGGTGCACTGAGCGCTGGGCAGACCGAACGAGGCCGCAGGAATGTTCATTGTACCGTTGACATAGTATCCGAGCAAAAGCTCGCTGCGCCCAGACTGCGACGAAAGCGCACGGTCCGAGGCCGTGTCACGGTTGGAGTCCGGCTCAGCGCAACCCAGCGCGGCGGCGACGAGCAGCGGGAAGAGGGGGGTTCGTTCGCTCACGGGGCGACCTTGCAGACCGACGATGACACCGTTCTGCGAAGAACGAGCAGGTCCGGGGGCGACGTCGGTCCGCCCGCGACCCATCCGACCTCGACGAATCCGCCACTCTTGGCGGGCGCCACGCGCCGGAGGCCACCGGTGGGATAGGTACCGGAGTACCCCGACATCACGCTTCCCGGGTCCTCGAGGATGAGCTCCCACGGTCGGCGCAGCGCCTTGGCCGAGCTCTGCTTGCGCTGCTCTCCGACCACGACGACGGTTCCGCCTCCGAGAACTGCCACGTCAAAGGCGGCAACCTCGGCGTTGTCGACGCCTCCGTACGCTCCTGCCCAGGCGACGTTCCCGGCAGCGCTGACTCGGCCAATCCAGGGTGTCTCCGTGAACGGAGCGCCTCCGGCGAACACGATCGCGTCGTCGTCGCGCGCGGCGAGGTGCCAGAAGCCCGAGTTCGCCAGCTCCCAGGACTGCCAGGACTTCTTCGCCATGAACGCCAGGCGGGGGACGAGTGCGTCCTCGAGCAGCGCTCCATACGCGGCCGCCACGTCGCCGGTCGACAGAACCACGACGGCCGTCGCGTCTCCGACCGCGGTCGCAGCCGTCTGAATCGACTGAGACTTCTGCGCGCTACCGTCCGGGCCGACCTTGAGCAGCACAGGCTCCCGATCCGCCGCCTCTCCTGCCTTGAGTTCCGAGCCGGCGATCACCAGCTCTCCCTCTGGACCAATCGCCATGGCGCGGCCGTGGAACTGCTCGGTCCCGGTCAGCAACACGTCGTTGACGTGCACTCCGGAGGCGCTGTAACGGACAATCCAGCTGGCGCCCGGGCCAAATCCGGTGCGGCGCGTGACGAGAACGACCGTCTCTTCGCCGAGAGTCGCCACGTCCTCGACCACGTCTTCGGTCGATGACGCGTCGCTCACCTCCCACTCGACGTTGCCATCAATCGACAACGACAAGAGCCAAAGGTCTGTCGACGTCCCGCCGACGCCATCGCTCTCGGCCGCAACCATGACGCGCCCTTTCGGGGTCATCGCCACCGCCCGCCCGATCTCGCGACTGTGGGGCGACCCGAGGACCTGCTGCCAGATGAGCCCGGGCTGGTTGGCGGAGATGTACTTGCACGTGCTCTTGGGCGCCGCGAAGTCGGCGATGCACGCCCCGGATTCGCCGCACGGAGACTTCGACGTCCCAATGCAGATGGCGCCGTGACAACGGTCGTACTCCGTCGCCGGGTTTCCGTCGTTGCACGGAATGTCGAGGAGGGCCGCGTAGACGCAGCCCACGGTCGGATCGCAGGCCTCGAGCGTGCATGGGTTGTTGTCGTCGCAGCCGGGGACCGCGGTGCCACCCACCTTCTGGGGCCCAGGACAGACCGTGGCGCTGCTGTTCGTTGGCTCAGAGCAGGACTCAGAAGCGCTGCCACAGCACAGGAGGTTGTCGAAGAGCAACGCCAGGTACGGAACGCCGTTGTCCGTGCCACCAATGACGAACGACTGCGAGTCCGCGCGCTCGGCGACGGTCACGGTCCGCGCTGGGGTGCCGGCTTCGTCGACCGTGCCGCTGACGTTCCACGCGGTGTCGCCCAGCGGTCCGAGCCGAGCGAGCCAGCCCGACGTCGCTTCGCCAGATCCGGTCGTGTTGGCCAGGGCCGCAACGGCCAAGCCCCCATCGGCGGCCGCCAGCAGTTTCACCGACGCTGGAAGCTTTACTTCTGGAGACATCGAACGGACCGTCCGACCGCTCTCATCGAGCTCGACCGAGAAGGGGCGACTGGTGCAGGCATCGCGGCCCGCAACGATCACGTGCCCATTGACGAGAGCGAGCGCGTCGGTCGCACGAGGTTCGCACAGCGGCAGCCCGAGCTCGCTGCGAAACGGCACCGTGCCCGACACGTCTCCGTTCGGGACCGCTGCGAGCTCCTGCGGGGCGAGGATGAGCGTCGCGCTCCCAACCGCGAGGATGCGCCGCGGAGTCGGGGCGCCGAGGCCGGCCAGGGGGGTCGTCATCGGGAGCCACTTCAGGGAGTCAGTCACCGAGTACAGGAGGAGGTTGCCGCCCTGAGTCGGTTGCGCAATCGTCGTCAGACCCGCCTCGCCGGCGGCCAAGAGCGCCGGGCCGCTGATGTCGGGGATGAGCGGCCCCGATGCCGGAGCCGAGAAGGTGACCGTCCCGGCATCGTCGATGCGCAATACGAGCCCGTCCGGCGCCGGCGTCACGGGGCCGACCGTGACGAGTAGACCACCGGCCGCGCACGGGATCGCTGCGAGCGCGCTGACGTCGGTGGCCTTGAGATCATGGAATGACGTGGTCTCAGTCGGCGTCCCGTCCAACGCCACTCGGACGACGTACGGCACCTTGGACTTCCCCCCGACTCCCACGACCGCAATCGCCCCGTGTGCCACCGACATGGCAGTCGGCATGCCCCCGAGTTGCGCGTTGGGCAGGGGAACTCGCTTCGCGTGACATGTTGAGGGGAAGAGGGCGTCGAGGGTCGCGTCTGCCTCGCCCGGTCCGCCTGAGTCGGACGGCACCGAGCCCTTGCTGTCTTCACGCCTGGCCGCGGGAACGGCAGCGGTCGGCGGTGCCGGGGCGGGCAGGGGGGTGAGCTCGACCTCCTCCGGGGCCGTCGGCTCGCTCGGGGAGTTGGCGGCGACTTCCTCGCCCGGCTCAGCGGCGGACCCCACGTCGACGCCGTAGGCGACCTCGGTACTCGTGTCGACCACGGCCGGCCCATCGACGGCAACCGCGCACGCAGAGCCGATGAAAGCGCACACTCCGACCCATGTCGCATTGATTCGCACGACCAACCTCACATCTCCCGAGTACGCGCCATTGGTTGTCTTCGACCCCAACCGTGATCGAATCGAAACGCACTTTTTCGAGCCTGGCTCGTGTTCGCCGACGAAGCCGCTTCGTGATACTCCCAGGTGATGCGACGACGCCTCACGCTTGCGTTTCTCTTCGTGGTGGCCGCGTGCGGCTCGAACGACACCGCCGCGCCGCCGAACTCCGGCAATGGGGACACGGTCGCGTCGGACACGGTCACGTCTGAAACGGTCGCGTCGGACACGACTGCGCCGGACACCGACGTCGCCGACCCGCTCACAGCAGCGGGCCTGCCCTTCCAGGTGAACGCGGACGGCACCTTCTCGCTCGGACCCTTCACGACGCGCCCGGCGACCGACGCCCGGCTCTCCCCGCTCGCGTCCCGTGACGGAACGGAGACCGTCCTGTTCGCGCTCGGCTTCTACGGCTTCAAGGACACGGGCGGTGCATGGACCCCGCTCCGCGTCGACGCCCCGACTGCGACCGTTACGGCCCTGGGCCCGGGCCTCGCGCGCCTGAAGCTCACGGCACCCGAGGGCCACGACCGCGTCTCAGCGACGTTTGCCTGCGCTCCGGACGATCACTTCCTCGGCTTCGGCGGCCAGACCGATCAGCTCGACCATCGCGGCGAGCGCGTCCCCATCTGGGTCGAGGAGGAGGGCCTCGGCAAGTCCGACGCCACGTTGGAGGAGGACCCGTCCCCCATCGCGCACCGGCACGCGGCGTACTACCCCGTCCCGTCGTTTCTGTCGCCCAACGGCAAGGCCGTGCTCGTGGGCGGCACCGAGCGGGTCATCTTCGAGCTCTGCACCCCGGAGCATCCGGACGCGTGGCGGGTCGAGATCTGGTCGCGCACCCTCGAGCTCACCTTCGTCGTGGGTAGCACCCCACTGGAGACCCTGGAGCGCCTCGTGAGCGTCCTTGGCAAGCCGCCGCTGCCTCCCGATTGGGCGCTGTTTCCCTGGATCGCCATCAAGGGCGGCGCCCAGGTCGTCACGGAGCTGGTCGCGAAGCTGAGTGGCAGCACGGCCAAGGTCCCGATGGGCGCCATCTGGAGCGAGGACTGGCTCGGCGCGAGCATCAACCCGTTCTCCGGCTTCAACATCAAGTACCACTGGGAGTGGGACCCGGCCTACTATCCGGATTTGCCCAAGCTCATCGCGAACTTCCACAAGGACGACCTGCGCTTTATGGGCTACTTCAACCCCTTCGTCACCGTCGAGTTCAAGGAGTGGACGGAGGCTCTCGCTGGCGGCTTCCTGCCCACCACGCCCGAGGGCAAGCCGTACGAGTTCCCGATCCTGCTGAAGACCGGGAGCGTGGTGGATGTGACGAATCCCAAGGCCGTGGACTGGCTCGTCGGCTACATGGACCGCGCCCGCAAAGAGATCGGGCTCGACGGCTGGATGGCCGACTACGGCGAGTGGGTTCCCTACGACGCGCGCTTTCACGACGGGCGCACGGGTGCCGCGGTCTCGAGCGACTATCCGCGCCTGTGGCAGGACGCCAATCGGCGGGCGTGCAAGGCCGAGGATGGCTGCCTCTACTTCGTTCGCAGCGGCTACACGGGCTCGTCGGCCAAGGCCGCCGCGGTGTGGGGCGGCGACCAGCAGACGACGTTTGGAGAAGACGACGGCTTGCCCACCGCCGTGCGGATGGGGATCGGCCTCGGCCTCGCGGGCGTGGCGTTCTACGGCTCCGACATCGCGGGCTATTCGAGCTTCGGCGTCCCGACGGCGACCAAGGAGCTCTGGTTTCGCTGGGCGACCTTCGGCGCGTTCTCCCCCATCATGCGCACGCACGAGGGCAACAAAGGCCCCGAGAACTGGCAGCTCGACCGCGACGCCGAGACCACGGCCCACTTCACGCGCTGGGCTGACTGGCACGTCCGGCTGTGGCCGCTCTGGAAGGCGCTGCTGGTCGACGCCGCCGCGACGGGCCGCCCGCTGATGCGCCATCCGGCGCTCCACTACCCGAGCATGACGACCGTGCGCGACACCTACCTGCTGGGTGACGTGCTCTACGTCGCCCCCGTCGTGGCCGAGGGCGCGACCAGCCGCGTCGTGCCCATGCCTCCGGGCCGCTGGGTCGACCTGTTCACGGGGGCGCCCGTCGCTGGTGGCAAGGACGTCACGGTCGCCGCGCCGGTGACCGAGCTGCCGGTGTTCCTGCGTGCCGGGGGCATCGTTCCGCTCCTGCCCACGGGCCTCACGCGTCCCGCCCAGGCCGCGACCGCGTTTGGCAAGGGCCTCACGCTCCGAATGGCGCTTGGCGCCAACGGCGCGTTCACGCTGCACGACGGGACGGCCATCACCCTCACCTCGGCGGCCACGACGGATCCCGGGGATCTCGGGATGCCGGCCTGCACCGGCGACGTCCGGCCGTGCACCACGCGGACCGGCAAGGTCCGGCTCGTGCGCCTGAGTGGACGTTCACTGGAGGCGCCCGGACTCACAGTCAAGATCACCGGCGGCCCGGAGCGCGGCTACGACATCGAGCTTCTAGCGGACTAGCGCTGATGTTCCATCCAACCCGCTGGAACGCTGACCTGACCTCCGAAGAGCACTCGGTGCTCGACGGCCTTACGGACCCCGACCGCATCCAGTGCTTCCTGGACGAGACGCCCTACAGCGACGAGCCCATCTACCGCTGCCCGCGTTCGGTACTCCGCGATCGCAAGGCCCACTGCTTCGACGGCGCATGCTTGGCTGCGCTTGCGCTCTTGCGGCTCGGCCATCGCCCGCTGCTCGTGGACCTCCGCGCGCACCGCGACGACGACCACGTGCTCGCCGTCTACCGGCGCGACGGCGCCTGGGGCTGCGTGTCCAAGTCGAACGTCGCGCTGCTGCGCTACCGAGAGCCCATCTTCCGGTCGCTGCGCGAGCTCGTGATGTCGTTTTTCGAGTTCTATTACAATCTCGACTACGAGAAGTCGCTCCGCGAGTACAGCCCGCCCATCGACCTGCGCCGCTTCGACGCGCTCGACTGGCCGCTGCGCGACGCGGCCATGGACGCGATCGCCGAGCGCCTGGACCGCGTCGCGCACCGTCCGCTGCTAACGCCTACGCAGCTGGCCGGGCTGCGGCGTATGGATCAGCGCTCCTACGACGCCGGCCTCCTCGGCGCGAACTGGGCGGGGCTCTACAAGCCGTAGGCGGCTACTCGTTGATGACCTTCTGGAACATGTCCGCGATCGCGGCGTGGCCCGCGACGCTCGGGTGGATGCACGTCTCGTCGAACCACAGCGGCTGATTTGGCCCGATCCAGCACGCGCCCGGCGGAGGCTCCGTCTTGTTGGCCGACACGTAGCCGTGCCCGCAGAAGCCCTCGAGCATGAAGATCTGGTCGACCTGGTACTTGACCGCGATCTCCAGGTAGCTCTCGAGGATGTAGAGCACGATGGCCTCGAGCTGCGCCTGGTACTTCCACGCCTTGAGGCCCACGAAGCCGGAGGCGAGGCAGGAGTCAACCTTCCCGGTCGCGTCGGTGTACTCGAACGGGTTTCCGTAGACGACGTACGCTCCCTTTGGGAAGTTCTTGGGATCCTTGATGTAGGCAATCGTCTCGTCGAGGTACGTGATCATCTCCTTGGCCTCGGCCCACACGCTCGGATACCCGGCCTCGGCCTCGGCGTCGGTTGCCTTGCCGCCGTCCTCGGTGATCGACTTGATGTCGTTGCCGCCCATCGTGAAGACGAACAGCGTCTTCTTGTCGCTGCCACCGGTCGGGAAACACTGGTTCATCTGGCCGCCGCCGCTGAGGAAGTCGTCGGTCCGCGCGCCCCACTTCGAGCAGTTCTTGAACGCGCCGCTCTCGAGCTTGCCGCCCTGGCCCTTGACGTAGTCGTAGGACTTCCAGAAGCCCCAGTCGAGGAGGCTGCCCTTGTCGAGCTTGAACTTGGAGGCCAGCCACTCGGCCACCAGGTTACGAAAGAAGTGGCTGTTGTCCGTGCTGAGCGGGTGCGCGAGGTTGGGCGTGCCGACCGTGACCGAGTCGCCGAAGAACACGACCTGCTCGACCCCTGCGATGTCCTGGTGATTCGTGCCCTGGCAGTGCGTGCCCACTTTCGGAGTGAACTTGTCGTAGTCCGGACCGGCGGTGCCCCCGCCGACCGTGACCGCCTTGAAGCACTTCTGGATGGCGCTGAGGCCGCTCGTGTCGGGTCCCAGGTCGGTCACTACGCCCTGGTCGGGCGACGTGTCGGGAGCGACCATGGTGTCCTTGACCGGTGCGACGTCGGGCGCCAGAGGCGTATCGGGGAGCGAACCGGGATCGCTTGGCGCTGTCGGGACATCGACGGGATCGAGCTCGACTGGCTTGACGGCGTCCGCGACATCTGAAGCGTCCTTGACCGTTGCATCGACGCTCCAGCCGCCCGAGTCCGCGACTGCGACCGCCGCGTCTTCCTCGTCGGTCCCGCACGCGCCGAGTCCAACGCCGAGGACGGAGACCACACACCAAGAGACCTGAACCCGCCCGTGTCGCGTCATGCGCGCAGGATGCGAGGGTCGGCCCGGCGCGTCAACTGAGGCCACTGCTCCAGCGGCACTTCGCGTCTCGTGTCCCTCTTTCCAATGCAGCGTCGTGTACGTTCCATAAATTTTGGAGTTGACACCGATCACAGCGACGCCCAGCATGGGCGTCGAGGAGGTCAGTCGCATGGTTGCACGTCACGTCGCGGATCGGACAGGCGCGGGGGCCACAGTTCTTGCCATGACCCTGCTCTCATGTTCAGGCGATCCCCCCCCCCCCCCCCGGCTGGATCGGGTGGTCCCACTCGCCATTGAGCCGCGGCCACCGACGCCGCGGGCGAGCGCGGGTGCCCCACTTCTCGTGCCTCAGACGGCGGTCGGGCCCATGGCGCCCGACGAACGGGCCATCCGGCTGATGGCCATCCTCGACGAAGAGAACGTCAAGGAGCTGAGTTCGCTCTCGGCGCCTGGCAAGGCCAAGGCCGCGGCACTGCTCCAGATGGTGCCGGCAAAGCCGCCCAACGTCTCGACGCAGGCGCTCGATGCGGCTCGCGCGCGGGA
>SXGT01272514.1_pt1 | contig 11254 bp, 5 predicted proteins | sample 3176221 | NCBI WGS metagenome assembly SXGT01 (sample SAMN11356862, study PRJNA531348) | freshwater metagenome | isolation source: freshwater sample F1-120 | place: China: Fuxian Lake, Yuxi | collected 2017-12-25
GCCAAGCCCCGAGCTACGACCGCACGGCGGTCAAGGCGTGTTTGGCGTGACGCTTACCATCGACGAGTCAGTGACGAGTTCAACGAAGCCGGCGCCACCGTCCGCTGCCGCGTCGCGCGAAGTCTCCTGCCGCAGCCGCTTCAGCCAGCCGTAGATCGCCGCCACCGGCAAGCCTACGTCGCGCGCGAGCTCCCGCACCGGCCGACCACTGCGCTCATGCCGCAATCGCAGCGCCACGACCTGCTCGCGCCTCACCGACCACGGCACCCTTGCTCGCCTTGCCATCGGGAAGTCTCCAGACGGAGACGATCGGCCAGGCTTGGCGACGAGGCAAGGCGGGGTTCACGTGACTCTTACGACCGCTTCCGGGGAGCAGCAGCCCGAGTCACTCCTCGGCCACCTATGCGCGCTTCAACTGAAGTGCGGTATCTCCAACAACGATCTCCGCGGAGTCCGCGTCCACCAACGCAGCTTCTCCGGACGGAACTTCGACAGAATCCACGGTTAGAGGGTTCTTAGCGCCCTCGGCGGCGCGAACGTGGACGCCCGAGCTCATTACGTCGAGGAGAACGTGCCTTCGCGATACGAGTGGGTCTGAGAGAACTATGTCGCACTTCGGGTGGCGGCCAATCGTGTACGAACTGCCGGCGACCAAGCCCCAAGTTTGGGACTCGCACGTGAGCGTCCATGCCGCAGCCGCAGTAAGCGGTTTGCGTCGAGGCCGCGTAACGGTCACATCGAGCACTGGCTCCTGATTGGCCTCGGCTGCTGGCTGGTTCACGTGCGCGCCCGCAACCGACGCTAGTGGTGCCTCCGCCGAGCGCGGCGGGGTGTCAGATCGTTCTCGGCGCTGAGGCTCTACTGCGGGCTGAGCGATGGGTTCCGCCACGCCGCCAGCTCGCGGCAGCTCATCCCGAGTTGCGAGGTAGTCGATCACAAGAGGCAACTGCGACACAGAGATCGTGTGGTGAACGGAATACAGCCACCGCTCTCGGACCGTATGTATCTCGCCTCTCCGCGTGCGGATCGCAAACTCACCCGGCTGGAGCCCCCCCATACATGAGATCAGCGCCTCGGCCGAACCGACATTGTCGCCGAGACAATCGCCCAGTCGGGAGCGCTCGTTACCCGAAGTCAGGTTGCCAACCGCCCAGGTTCCGACGTTCGCGAGCCCGCGGGCCTCGACCCCGATAATGTTCTGTGTGGCAAGCAGGCAGCAAACTCCGAAGGCCCGACCCTGGCGAATAATGATATTCAGCGGGCCCTTCGACGGAGGGTTGTACGGGTAGTGCGGATAAAAGCTCTCTCGGCCGCCGCCAGCTCCGATCTCGTCAATGAAGAACAGGAGCCGCGGCCGCGTGCTCCCGCCTTTTGAGCGCATCCATCTGTAGATCGCGTAGCACGCCTGCGATACGACGAACGCCTGATCGAGGAAGTCGTCGAGGTGGCTAAGGTTGAGGATCGCAATCGGGGTGCGCCCGTTCTCGCGTTGCAACAATCGATCGAGGTCAAGGGGCTCACCCGCGTACCACATCCGCTCAACACCGGTCAGGCTGGTGTTGATGCGGCGGGCCATCTTCTCACGGGCCCTGGGCTCAATGGCCATTTCCACCGGGAGCGCGCCGATGCGCTGCACGGGAGGACTCACGATTCGGAGCACGAGGCGCTCCAGGCCTTCAAGTCCCTCAAGGCTCTCGCCGCTCTCCCAAGCATGTCGGAGCAACGAATTCAGCAACGCCGCTTCTTCGCGTCGGTTATCGATTGCGTCGCTCTTCCCATACAGTCGCGCCATGAACGCCCGCGCGAATGACTGCAGCAGGGTCTCGTAGTCCTGGCGCTCCTGCGCATCGCACTCGTCGGGGCGGCGGCCCAGCTTCGGGAACGAAGCGAGCGAGACCGGCCGACCGACGCCGGACCTCGGCGTGTACACACGGACAGCGATGTCCCGCGCAAATGAGGACGCCCTTTCTGCGAAACCGGACTCGCCGCACGCCGATACGAACCCGGCGTGCTGCTCGTCATACTCCTCGCCAAGGATCGTGCGCAACTTGGTGTGCCGTGCACCCGATCCAGTGAGGCCCTCAGCGTCCAATGCGAGCGCGGTCAGGTCTCCCTTCAGATCGATTGCGAGCACCGGGACACCGGCAAGAGCGCACTCCTCGACGACTCCTTTGCCCAGCACCGTCTTTCCGAATCCGCTTGCGCCGCACACGAACATGTGCGTGAGCAGATCATCGGTAGGCAAGTGGTAGGCGTCGCCGAGCTTCTTATGGCGCGTCAACGACGGCATCGCGTGGTCACCGATCCGGATGCGAGAACTACTGCTCATCGCCAACCTCCTGCGCTGCAGAACAATAGGCCGCCAGGCCTTCGGCGAACGACCCCGCAGGTCCGCGGAGCCAAGTTAGCGCCTCAACGTCTCGTTCGCACCGACACGCCTCGACGAGCATTAGCACAAGGTCTCGGTCTCTAGCAAAGTTCTGGTCGGACAACGCCGTGCGTCCATGCCGGAGCGCGCCGCGGAGTTCTCCGCGACGAAATAGGATGCGGGACAGCACGTTTGAGGCACGAGCACTCGGCGATGCGGCCGACGCGACGCGCTCAGCGTCATCCATCAGGTTCCCGGCGAGCAGCCATTCAGCGAACGCAAGACGTGCGACTCCCGACTGCGGGGCGTCCGCGTGCAACTGTCTCGTGAACTCGATCATCCGATCAACGAAGTCGTGGGGGTGGACACGACGTGTCAACCGGTCAGCGGTTGCGACGAGCTCGCCAACGAGGGATTCGGAGAGTCCAGTCTCAGTCCGGGCGGCGGCAACGAGGTCCGCCAAGCCCCGCGCAGGCGAGCCAAGGCGGGCGAGTGCGCGTGCGCGCGCCAGCAGGATTTCCGGGCGGCTGACTGAGTGTCGGTACGCGACAACGACTGGATCGGCAGCGTCGTCGCGGCGCAACCTCGCCGCCAGTCGGACCAGCAACGCTAGGGCATCCTCGTCATCCCAACCGCGAAGGTAGTCGCAGAGCGCGTCGAGAAGTTCGTTCCAGCGGCGCGCGCCGTGAAGCGCCATAAGAAGAGCACGGTGGTTGAGTCGGACCTCGACGCTCGCAGCGATCGCAGCGCGAGCCAATGATGTCGCGCGGTCAAAGTCCTGGGTGTGAAGCGCAAGCCACGCTTCGTAGGGATACACGTCCAAGCTGCCAACGCCGGCTGCGTCCTTCGCCACTTGCCAACCCGACGCCAGCATGCTGGCAGCGCTGACGCCTGCGGCGGCCCGGGCGAAGCGATGCCAGAGCTCGCGATTAGGCACAAGCTGCAGCGCACGATAAAGTAGGCCGACAGCGGCGCGTGGCTCGGTCGCCTCTGAAGCGACAGCCTGTCTTGTCCAGAGCTCTACCTGCTGTGCGTCCGTGACCTGTTGCGTGATCGCGTCGGCGCTCATCTCGCCCGAACTGACGAGCACGATCTTAAGGGCATAGAACGACTCAATAGCTACTAGTTCTCGCCTTATTGCGGTGCCGTTCGCAGTAGCACTGAGGATATCCCACCATTCGAGTGCGCACTCGAGTGCTTGTCGTCGAGACCTCGGATTGTGCCAACCGAGAACCGGGGCCAGCGCGACGACTCTCTCGCCGTCCGCCGCTAGGAACACCGCCCGAGGGTTGAGATGCAGGAACGCCCCCGGGACGGACTTCTCGAAATCAACCAACCATTCGAGCGCGGACGCCTTCCGAGACGGAGTCAGCTCGGCCGAGCAATCCGGGAGGGCAGCTCCAAATGGCCGTCGCAGCGTGGCAACGACCCGATCCGCAAGGATCTGCCAGCCAAGGATCGGAGCGGCCTGATCCTTTTGCTCCAGCTCCAAGTGGCGCGCTTTCTCGAGTACGAGCTGCCCGGTGTCGTACCCGTCGATCTGAAGGAACTCCAAGCGGACCTCGCTACCTGCCCCACTCACAGCGCCCTCTCCGGCGACGGAGTCCCGATTCCGAGCTCTTTGCCGCGCAGATCAAAGAACGCACACGTGTTCCGACGTAAGATCGGTGATCGCACCCACAGCAGCACGGCCTTCTCGCCGACGCGCCACTTAGGGTTGCCGCTACCGATACGCACACCGGCGCGCTCGCGCACGAAGCGCTTCACGACGTCGGACGAGAATGGAAGAGCCATGGGCGCAGGAGCGGGGTCGACAAAGAGCGTACACAGATCGCACAAACCGTTCGAAGGATCGACAACGGTGTCGACCGCGCAGCAAGAACATCTAGCAAGGTCGGACTCGCAGAAAGAGCCGATATGGAACGGACTCGAGCGAGCACATCCACGACACAATGCTTGGCCGTGCTTCCTGCATGCGGCGCCATGCGACTGGCAGACGTCTTTTCCACATGAGATGCACGAGGTGCTGCACTCCACCGGCCTCAGCGACTGGGGCGGGCAGTCGCGGCATCGTCGCACGCATCGGGCGCAGCGTCGCTCACCATCATCGAGCGTGTGGGTATGCGTTACGCAGATTGGAATAGAGCAGTGCGCGCAGGCGAACGCGTCGGCGCTGCAGATTCGCTCGCCGCCCTCGCACGAATTTCCCTCGTCGACGCGTAGTCGACCGCCGCATACTCCGCACGGAACACTGTGATCCGCGCAGGTTGTCGCTCCGGATTCAGTGCTCAGCATGACGTGAACTGGACAAAGAACTTCGCTGCCCGTCGAACAGCGAACCTCCTTGGAACATATACCGCAGTACCTGGCGCCACATCCGCATGGATGCCCAGCGGTGGCTGCAAGCGTCCCACAGCAAGCAGTGCATACGGCAGCATCACGCTTGCACAGCTTGACACCCGTCGACTTGCACTCCAAGACGTGCGTTGGACACGCACTTCGAGTGCAGCAGGCCAGCTTGCTTCCGTGAACACTACATATCCAGTGGGGCGATGTATCCTCTGCACACTTGACGAGGTCTCTCCTAAGATGGACCTCGCCACCGGTCGAACAGAGTTCAATGCACTCTGAGCAACCCAGTTCGCCACCCGCCGTCGACACGGCGCATGCGTGGCAGGCACGGCGACCGCAGCTTGTGCAAGGACTCACGCGACTGGCAGGGTGGGTCCTCTTGCAGAGTTCGCACGCCAGAACGTGCGAAGGACAGCAGAGCCCATCCTCTCCGGTGCAGTAGACACGATGCTCAGCGCAGACCACGCCGAAGCAATCCAAGCAGGTTGCTTCGCTCGAATGAGGCCCGCAGAGTTGCACGCGACACATCGGCGCGACGCACCTGGAAAGATCGACACTTGGCACAGGGGCCGTGCAGTCCGGGCACGTTCCGACGCACAGGGTGCACAGAGGAAGACCTCCGTTTACGGTTTCTACAGCGTGCTTCTTGCATGCGAAGCCGTGTGGGCACGCGACTTTGAGCGCGTGGTCGTCGCACAGCACGGCACCGCAGCACGCAACTTTTATCCGGTGATTCTCGCAGAGCTGTCGGCTTTCCTGATCACCTTTGCAGCTAAGCAGCTCACGCGTGAACCAAATGGCTCCATCGACGCTGCAAACTCCGAAGCAATCGCTACAAGCCCATCTGCCAGTAGCCGTTTCGAGAATGCAACTTGCGCAGCACTCGCTGCCGCAGGCGCCGCATTCTTTGAGCGCATCGTAGAGAACGATCTTGCTGCAGGTTGCGCAAGGCGCGGCGTGCGCCTCGCATGCGAGATCCGAGGTTTCGCTGCACCGAAGCAAATGTCGCTGGCAGGAGGGGAGCTGGCACACCACGCACAGCGCCGACTCTGCGTGGGTTCGGCAGATTCTTGACGAGCAGTCGGCGTGCTTGCAAGGCAGAGCACGACTTCGTGGAACCGGTCTGGCGCAGGGCAGACAGTCGACCACGCACAGTACGCAGTGCAGCTCTTCCTCGGGGGCTGTGGCAATGGAATGAAGTCGGCAACTACTCTCATGCTCGCAGGCCACTCGGCTCTGATGCGCCGCGCACAGCGTCTGTCCGCAGCAATCCACTCGACGGAGGTGCTTGTCGCAGTACCGAAGCTCGCCGGTCTCGCTGTCGCAGGCCGCGAGACGAGTTCGCGGCCAGAATACGCCATCTTCGGCGCACGCGCCGCCGCAGCCGGCGCACAGCGCACCGCCAGTTCCTGAATCTTTCCGGCAGTCCCGACACAGTGACGCCCTGCAAACCTCGCACGAGCGCACTTCGTCTACTCGAGTCATTCGCGCGCAGGTCCCGCACGTACGCATATCTGACGCACAGCATCGCGAGCCAGTGATCTCGCAGTTCCTGGCGTGGTTCGGACAGGTCGGCTTTTCACACACAGCACATTGAGCTGCTGCTGCGTCTTCGTCGCAAATCCGCGCCGAACAGCCCTTCCAGTAGCAATTGACCGTCTGCGGTTCTCCGATCGATCGCTTGCAGACTTCGCAGCACCTGATGCACGCATCGCAATACATCGCCTCACCGATGCTCGACGTGCGTGCGTGGCTCGCGCACGCGCGGCCGTGGTTGCAGGAAATGTCTCGCAAGTGTGCTGCGCAGAATACTCCGGGCGCCGAATGACCGGGGGAGCCACAGCGCCACGCTTCGTCAGTCCCAAAGGTAATTCCATCCTGGGCGCACTGGACGACGCACTTCGCACAGATGCCCCGGCCTGACGCGCTTCGCCGGGTGTGAGCCGAGCAGATAGGCTCGTCGCACACATTACACGTTTCGGAGATACATAAGTTGCATGACTTTCGTCCGAGTGCCGTGCACGTGCTACAGCCCGGTGTGATTATGCCAAGGCCGCAACAAGTGCATTCAGGCGCACATTCAATGCAACAAAGCCCGCGAACCGGGACGTACGTCAGGTTGCGGCCGAAGTGACCGCAACTGACAACGTCATCGCGAATTAGCGGGCGGCCTCGCACGCACGGCACGTCGAGAATGTGGACACGTGCAACTCGGTCCTGCAACGACACTCGTAGTTTTGGGTGGACTTCGTGGATGACTCCCATCGTCACCGCCGCGAGGCGGGCAGAGACGTCACCGCGCGACCGCGCGGCAGCGCACTGTCGCTCATAGGCCTCGCGGTAGTCCGCGCGATTCGCAGGATCGGCGGACGCTTGGTCGCTGTAGTACTTCTCGATCTCCTCCAAAGCGGTTGCTACCGATTCCGCTGCCGCACCCGCAGCCACCCCGGCAAGTGCAGTCGCGCGTGCGCGTGCCTCTCGGTACACCGAATCGATGCATCGCAGGACCACCTCAGCGGGAACACGCTCCGGTCGTTCTGCTTCTGTGCCGGGCTGCTCATCGAGCGGGTAGAGCGGAGCGTCGCTGAGAGCTCGCGCAGGCACAACCACGCCATCTCGAATGCGTACGACCACCGGGAAGACTTCGTGTAGCGGTCGAGGCCCGTCGACGCGCATCTCGATCACTGCGCGCAGGTACGACTCAAACGTCGCGACGATCTCTCCACCAACGGAATGAAGTCCGCGGGGGAGCTGTCCGGTGGCGTCCTTCCGTCCTTCGACGTTGACGTGCTTCGCATCGAAGGCAGCCAAGTACTCGCGCGCAGAGACGCGACTCGGCGGGCCGGCGACGGCCTCGAAGCCGCCGCCCCCTCGCGCTCGGGCTGCTGCTTCCAGGCATTCGAGCACTGAACATCCTGGGCCGAGGAACTCCAGGTCCGTGTCCGCCCTCTTCTGTTCGGGCATCGTCGTCAGTCGGATGATCGCTCTGTTGTAGAAGAGCCGTCGCAGCGGTGCCGGGATCCGTAGTTCCAACTGGCTCGGTCCCGGCCTCCCGACGTCGATACCGAGGTCGCGGCAGACGCTGAGGACGATGCGTTCGTAATCTGCCACGATCAGCCTGCTCCGGGCGACTTGAAAGTCCCGAGGTCGTCCAGCAGGTCATCGAACTCGCTGGCAGAATCGCCTCCGGCCTCGGCACGTGCGCGATCGATGGCGCGCGCGCCCTCACTGGCTGCTCCAGGATCGTAGTCTCCGAACTTGCCGCGGCGCAGCGCCGCCGAGATGAGCGACTCGACGGTCTGCGTTTCGGAGAACCCTCCGAGGACCGACTCCACGAAGCCAAACACCTCCGTGAACATGCCGAGCTTCTGCTCGATGTAATGAACGACGAGATCCTCGATGGTCCCGTCGAGCTTCAAGTTGAACACGGTGACTTCCCGGTGCTTGCTCCCGATTCGTTGGATGCGTCCGATTCGCTGCTCGATCTGCTGAGGATTCCATGGCAGATCGAAGTTCACCATGTAGCCGCAGAACTGCAAGTTGTAGCCCTCGGAGAGGCTCTTGCCGCACACCAAGAACTGCACCTGCGGATCGTCGCGGAATACTTTGACAGCCCGCACTTTGTCCGCTGGGCTGCCTTCGGCCCATCGCACGCCCGCTCCGGCCTTCTTCAACGTTTCATAAATCTCGCGCTGGCTGTCAACGAACTCAGAGAAGACGAGCACTTTCTTTGCGGCGATCAGGCGCTCGAGCATCTCGTCAACCAGAACCTTAATCTTCGGATGCGCTGTACCCAGTACCGGCGCCACGGCCTCGCGCAACTCCGCGTCGAGCGAAACTCCGGCGAGCGCCAGGAACGAGGTGCAGAATTGACGAGCTCGCGTACTGAGAACGAGTGCCCGCTTGGGATCGGCCTGTAGGATCCCAATCAGTCTTTTATAGGCGCGAATCACGTCCGCGGATGGGTGGACGTTCAAGGTATGGGCAATGCGGCGCGGGAACGCCTTATGCACCACAGCGCGTCGGTTTCGGATCATGACGGAACGGAGCACTTCGCGCAGTATCTCGCCGTTCCGCACCTCCCAGGCCCCGTGCCGGCCGCCAAACATCTGGAAGAAGGACTTCTCGGTACCGGCGAGCGATCCAGGTCGGATGAGATTGACTAGATTAAACAGCTCGCCAAGGTGGTTCTGAGCAGGCGTCGCCGTCAGCAGCAGCATATGCTTCTCGCTGAGAGCGTCCGCGAGCCGCCCGAGCTGGGTCCCCTGGGTTCCCGCTCCCGGCAGTCGCGCTTTATGCGCCTCGTCGATCACCACTACATCCCAATGAACCGCGGCGAGCGCCTTAGCGCGGTCAGATGTGCGCGCCGAGTTATGCGAGATAATCACCACAATCCTATTTGACTTTTGAATCAAGTGAATCGAATGCGTATCGTCTTTGTCGTCGTTCCCGAAGGTCTGTGGCCGGAAGTCGCCCTCGAAGCGGAATTTCTCGATGAGCTCTTCCTTCCATTGGAAGCGCAGCCCCGGCGGGCAAATGATCAGGATGCGATTCGCGCGATTACGGACGATGTACTCTTTCAAGACAAGACCGGCTTCGATCGTCTTTCCGAGACCCACCTCGTCGGCGAGGATCGCGCGACCGTTGAGGTCCCGCAGAACACGAAGCGCCGCTTCCTGCTGGTAAGCGTACGGTTGGAAGTCTAAGTGAGGCAGGCACGTCAGCTCTTCGAACTCGGGAACTCGACGAATCTCCGCGAGGCGATCGAGGAGTGCGGCCCCGTCCAAGTGCGCGAAGGCGGTTCCACGCGTGCGGACACTTGCCAGGCTCGCTCGGAATCCCTCGTCGTCCGCGAACTTCGGCGCAGCCCTGCCGGTTGGCGTGCGCATCCAGGAGCCGCACCGCGAGCAAAGGTAGTAAGGGCGCTCATGGGCGGTCTCGCACTCAGGGCAGACGTGCGCGGACTCGGTGCCTTTAGCGTCCGTCCCGGTCATCCGCAGAGTGGAGCCGGACGTGACTAGGTTGTGGAGGAGGTCCTGAGCCTCACGTGCTCCCGACGGCCGCCTCTCCGGGTCGGCTTCCGTGAGCCGCGCAACGAGGGAGGACATAGCCAAGGGGATGCCACGCTGGCTCGCGAGTCGGACGGCTGGTTGAAGGTTCTCGCTGTCCAAGACTCCCGTCCCGAGGAGCAGGCAGTGGAGCACCCGACCAAGCGCGAAGAGGTCGCTGCGCGGCGAATATCTTCCACTCAGCCTGGCCTCAGGCGCCCAATAGAGCCCGGTACCGCCCTCCGGCCCCTCGGCGTCGCCGAAGGCCGAAGCGATCCCAAAATCGATCAGCCAGAGCTTGAACGGAAACTCCTGCAGCATCACGTTCGCGGGCTTAAGGTCGCGGAGCAGGACCTGACCCGATGGGAAATTGTGGAGATAGTCGAGACGCTCACAGATGGCATCGAAAATGCGGACCACTTGGCTCACGTCGATCTGGCTTGCGGGCGTTTGTTGCAGATAGGCCTTCAGATCAATGCCCTTGATGAGTGCCATCGGCACGTGCAGGTTGCCGTCGCTCTCGAACGGTGCGTACACGCGCGGAAAGTAGTCGGGTCGATCGATCCGAACGAGTAGATTCGCTTCATTCTGAAGTGCTGCATAGTCGATCCCCTCCCTGCAGAGGATCGTCTTGATCGCAATCGATCGGTTCAGCTGCAGGTCCACGGCCTCGTAGACGCGCCCCATTCCGCCGCTGCCGATCTGCCGCATGATCAGGTACCGATTCGCCAAACGCGTGCCGGGTGCATACACCGCTGGCCGCGCGGACGCGGGCGGTGATCGCTTCGAGGCCAGTTGCGTCGGTGCGATCGTTGGATGGTCGATCAGGCGCACGGATCTACCTTCGACGTCGACGGTCTGGATGACCCTTGACAGCTCAGCTACCTGTCGGATCGAAACGGCTGAGGCGATCGCGGCAGGCCTCGTGAGGGTCACCTCGCCTGTCATGTGAAGTTCGCTCGAAGCTAGAGAGCTCTTCGCTCGCGCTGGCGCGGGAGGCGGATCTCGTGGCGGGGGCTCCGGGGCGCGAGCGCGGGCGCCCTTCACCATCGTGGTTCCCACGTCCCCGGCTTGTGATTCCTCGTCAGGGACTGGAGCATCTGGCCCCCGCGGCTCGTATCGACCATCTGCCGTGCGGCGGACGCGAGCAGCGAGCGGTGGGCTGCAGAGTGCCCAGTAGACCTGGGCCTTCTCCGCTTCGATCCCAACTCCCCGAAGGAAGGACAGGATCTCGTTGGCGTCAAGCGGATGCGTCGCATGGCGCAAGGTGCATTCGATCTCGTCGGCGATCCGAGCCAAGAATTTGTCTGTCATGTTTGACCTGCCCCCGATCGTTGTACCACCCCCGGTGGGTGTCAAGGTAGTTGTCGCCTCTCCCACGATCACGCGGCCCCCAAGGCCGCGTGAGGTTCTTCAGGCGAGTTGAGGTACACGGTCGCTTGCGGCTCCCAGTCGCGCCGCTTGCCGGACCAGCGCTCAGGATGCC
>SXGT01649590.1_pt1 | contig 11254 bp, 13 predicted proteins | sample 3176221 | NCBI WGS metagenome assembly SXGT01 (sample SAMN11356862, study PRJNA531348) | freshwater metagenome | isolation source: freshwater sample F1-120 | place: China: Fuxian Lake, Yuxi | collected 2017-12-25
AATCACTCTCGTAACGCAACTCACCACGGCTATACTGCCGTCGGGTGGTTGAGGTCCACATGGCTCCATCCAGAAAGGTTTCGACAACCCCTTGGAATCACGCCAGCCTCAACCACTCAACCCTTTTCGAAACAGGCTCTTAGCGAAAATTATTTTGATCACTTCGCAGTATACAGTTTATCAGAATCCTGACGGATTGGAGGCAGTTCCTTCTAATCTCATAATGAAAATGAAAACCAATCCTGTTAGCACATGCACAGTTTGCCCATGAAAATAAAGGTACCAAGGAAAAAACCTGAAACAGTTTCATTAAAGGCGCTTCCAACTCTCTTTAAGGACTTGGCGAATGTAGTTAGAGCCAGAAATATATTCTTTGTCCCTTTCTTTGCCGCCCTTACTGGCTTTTTGTTCACACAGAAAGCATATGTCGTCGATGCATCGTTCGTTATAAAGATTTTAGTATTGGCGACTCTGGCCATTTGCATTTTCTATGCTTACGTCGTTACACAGTTTCTTTTCCATCTAGAAACGCTGGCTATGTTTTTTGGATTGAATCAAAACTCTGAGGGACATTTTTTTAAGACGTTGGAGGATGAGCCTCCGAGCCTGAACAGCAAGAATACCTTGGACGGCTTCAGCGCGGAATATGAATTTGAATCCAAAGTGTACAAATGGACAATGTGGTCTTTATATATATGTGCAGGTAGTGTCCTATTCGACTTATACTTTGGTACCTATCTTGAAAGTAAGTTAACTCAATTGTTGTTAAACTGGATTTCCTGATCACGCCGAATCAATGGATGCAAGCAGCCCATAAATTGAATATGGGCTATTAAGAAAACTGGAGCGGGTCGCCGGACTGGAATCGGAATTTCCTTCCGGACACAGCTTCCCTACTGTATCACAATCCTCCCCTCCACCTTCGCCTCCACCGTCCCCAGCTTCTTCACCAGCACCATCACGTCATTGGCGATCAGCTTGCCGCCGCGCGCGTCCACCGTCACCTTGCCGCCCTTCAGCGCCGTGTAGCCATCGCCGCCGTCCAGCATGTAGTCATTGGTGGCGAGCCTGTAGGTAGCCGCAAGGTCAAGCGCCTTGTCGCCCACCGTCACCGAAACCACGCGGGCGCCCGCGGGCTTCTTCACGTCGGCCACAACCTTCAGCCCCGAGACCTGCGGGAAGCGCCCGGCCCCGTCCTCATATTTGCTGAAGCCATTTTCCAAAGCGTCCCATATCTGCTGACCCGAAACCTCGGTCAGCACTGTCACATTGCCGAAGGGCAGTTCGGTGAGCACATCGCGCCTGGTGATGTCGCTGCCCGCCGCATATTCCTTGTCGGCGCGGATGCCGCCGCCATTGGTGATGGCGATCTCGGCGCCAACCGCCTCCTTCATCGCGTCGGCGATCAGGTTGCCGATGGCCGCCTCCTGGGTGCGCACGATGTTGCGCCGGCTGTCCAGCGGCCCCGCCGTCTTGCCGATCACCACGTTAAGCTCCTTGTCGAGCTCGGCCGCGAAACCGTCCACCAGCTTCTGGGTTTCCGCGTCAGGCGTCACGCTGGCCGTGTCGATGAAGCGGAAATTCGGCTCCCATTTCACCGTGCGCGTGCCGTCCTTCTCCTCGATGTTCACCGTGAGGTCGATGGGCACCAGGTGGTTGGCCTCGGTCGAGGTGTCCACATAGGCCGTGATGCCGTTGTATTGCACCACCAGGTCGTGGTCGTCGCCCGAAAGGATCACGTCGAAGGCCTTGGAGGCAAACATCTTCTGGTCGTCCGAATGGGGCGCCTGCACCACGCCCACCACCAGCTCGGCCCCGTCCTTCCGCGCCTGCTTGGCGGCGGCGATTGCCGACTCCGCCGTGGGCCCGAATTTCAGGTCGCCGGTGGAAGCCACCTGCGGCGAGGTATCCTGCGCCACGGGAATGAGCGCCACCTTGACGCCCGCCACCTCTTTCATCATGACGCCGCCCAGGCCCTCGATGGCCGAGCCGTCGGCCTTCGTGATGTTGATCGCCGCCCAGGGATATTTCGCGGCCTTCATCTTCTCGGCGAAATTCTCCGGCCCGAAATCATACTCATGGTTGCCCGGCACGGCGAGGTCGAAGGGCACCACGTTGCTGAGCTCGATCATGTTCGTGCCCTTGTCGAGGCCCGACAGCAGCGAGGGCGACAGCAGGTCGCCATCGAACAGGTAGAGGAAATTCGGGTTGGCGGCGCGCTCGGCCCGCGCCACCGCGTTGAGCCGCGCCATGCCGCCCCGCGTCTTGCCGCCCTCGAACTTGTAAACGTCGCCCACGCCCAGAAGCGTGATCTTCACCGTCTCGGCCGCCGCCGGAAGGATGGCGAAGCTGCCGAGAAGTCCGGCCACCAGAATTTTTGAAATGAAGCGCATCATGTTCTCCCCTGTTGCTGGGGTTAAGAACTATGGCGGGAATGTCGCAAAATCGTGACGGCCGATTATTCATACTAACATGTTAGTATGAACAGTCGCCTCCGCCATTTCGGGCCCCCTTTGCGCCGCCAGTGTCGTCTAAGACCGCGCTTTTTCGCCCCCGATCCGCCGCCAAATCGCTGGGGTTTGCGCCGGTTTTCGCCGCCTCCCCGGGGGCGGTCTTAACCCGCCGCTAACCATTCCGGCGTCAAGACTGTCTCCACATTCTCGCCATACGCGGAGAGTTTACCTTGGGAAATTTTCGGGAGTGACCCATGAGCTATGATTTGCGCCGGGCCGGCCTTTTGCTGCTCGCCCTCGGCATTGCGGGGTGCTCCAGCCAGATGGACCGGCCCTTTACCCCCGTAGAGCCCGCTGGCCTCCCCGCGGCCGACATCCGCAACATCCTTTCGGGCAAGAGCTGGCGCTGGTCCGGCCCCAACAACAGCGGCGTAACCCTTTATGCTTCCGATGGAACTTCCCTCGTCGAGGTCACCGGCAAGGGCACCACCACGGGCACCTGGAGCGCCAAGGACGGCGAATTGTGCGAGAGCTTCGCCCCCGCCCCCTTCCTCCCCAAGGGCATCCCCATGAGCTGCAAGCCCATCACCGGTTCCGGCAATGTCTACCAGGTCGGCGAAGCCACCTTCACTTTGGCGTGAAGCCCTAAACACACAATCGCCACAGCATTTTCATGCTCCCGCCCCGTGCAATTTCCATAGTGATTCCCCATCTGATATGGAAAGGAGGAAGCCATGACCAAAGCCCTGTCGCGCCGTCACCTTCTTCTCGGCTCCCTGGCGCTTTTGGCCGTTGCAAGGCCGGCCATTGCCCAATCCAACCCCTTGTATGACGGCGATGGATTCGTCCGCGATCTCAACCTCTTGCCGCCCCCGGAATCGCCCATCGATTTCGAAATCGTGCCCGCCAACCTCAAGAAAATTCCCGCCTCGTTCCGCAAGCAGCTCGTCGAATACACCGGCAGCGAGTGGCCCGGCACCCTCATCGTCGATCCCGAAAACCGCCATCTTTTTCATGTATTGGAAAACCGTCAGGCCATCCGCTACGGCGTCGGCGTCGGGCGCGAAGGTTTTTCCTGGGCCGGCGAGGCAAAAATCGGCATGAAGCGCCGCTGGCCGCGCTGGCTGCCGCCGCGGGAAATGGTCATTCGTGACAAGAATGCGGCGAAATGGGCCAACGGCATGCCCGGCGGCCCTGAAAATCCGTTGGGCGCCCGCGCTCTCTATCTCTATGCCAATGGCGAAGACACCCTCTATCGCATTCACGGCACCAATGATCCAGCCTCCATCGGCAAGGCTGTTTCTTCCGGCTGCATCCGCATGCTCAACCAGGATATCGCCGATCTCTATTTGCGGGTGCCCGTGGGCTCCAAGGTTGTCGTGCTGCCAGCGCAAGAGGTATAACCCTTGATGCAGTAGCAAAGCTGTGGCACATGGCGTGAAGCGGGGACGGTAGCGAGTTTGGAATTGATCAGAAGACTAACTTTCTTTGGCTGCGTAACATCGTTGGTAGTGGGGCTGGCCGCCTGCACAACCGGCCCCAAAGGCGTTCGCTTCATCAATGGTGATGGAGGGGCAAGTTCAAAGCCCGTGGCGGAGCCCATCCGCCAATTCAGCGCCTCTGAAATTCAAACGGCCATCGTAGGAAAGACATTCCAGTATACCCGAAGCGATGGCAACGGCTTTGTAACCTATAATGCCGATGGCACCTTCACCTACCAGGACGACACCAGGGGCGAAGGCTCCGGCAAATGGGAAACCAGCAACAGCCTGTTTTGCGAAATCTTTGGCGCAAACGCCATTCAGGAATGCGGTGAGTTCAAGAGCACCGGCGATGCCTATTTCGCCGCCAAGTCCCGCCTCGTCGAAATGAAGACCTAAAGTCCCTGAAGAAACGGATTGGTCTTGCGTTCAATGCCAATCTGGCTCGATGAGCCATGCCCCGGCAGGAACGCCACGTCATCACCAAGCGGCAGCACCTTTTCCCTGATTGATTTCATAAGGGTGTCCTGGCTGCCATAGGGAAAATCCGTGCGCCCCACCGAGCCGCGGAACAGCACATCGCCCATCAAGGCAAAACGGTTCTCTTCATTGAAGAAAACTACCGACCCTGGCGAATGCCCAGGGGCATGATGGATTGAAAATTTCAAGCCCGCAACAACCACCTCATCGCCATCTTTGAGCAACCGGTCGGGCACCACGCTTCGTGAATCCAGCATGCCGAACCTGGCGCCGCTGTTAACCAGGTCGTCCATCAGGAACTGGTCACCTGCATGCGGTCCTTCAATCTGGACATTCAGAGCATCACGAAGTTCGGCCGCCCCTCCCGCGTGGTCTATATGCCCGTGGGTCAACAGTATCTTTTCAATGGTAACTCCGGTCTGCTCGGCGGCCTCCAGGATGCTCGCCACATCTCCGCCCGGATCGACAACTGCTCCCCGCATGGTCTCTTCATCAAACACCAGGGAACAGTTCTGCTGGAAGGGCGTGACGAGAATGATAAGTACTTTGAGCTTGGCCATGACAGCGCTGCATAGCGATCCTTCGGAACACCTGCAAGAGTTCCGGTGCTTGCCTAAAATCGGGGCAACGGCTAGAGCCTGAGGCCTACTTTCACCGAGGCAATATCTGATGTCTACAACCGCAGCCACGCCCTGGCGCTATGGCAATCTTGTTGCAGCAATTGCAACAGTTGCCAGTTGCGATATTGCCCTCGGCTTCACCTTCCAGCTTCTGCCGCTGCTCATGGAAATGCAGCATGTGCCTGCATGGATCATTGGCCTCAACACTGCCATGGGGCCAATCGGCATTTTGCTCGCTGGCCCAATTCTTCCACGGGTCATCAGTCATTTGGGCCCCAAGCGCGTGGCCTATGTTTCCGTGGGATTCACTATTTTGGCGCTCGTCGTTTTCAAGTCAGTGCCCAGTCTCTATGTCTGGTTTCCCCTGCGCTTTGCCCTCGGCATCGCAACAGGCGCCTTGTTTACGATAAGTGAGGCCTGGATCCTGACCTTTGCGGATGCTGGAAGCCGTGGCCGCATCATGGGTGTCTATACCAGTGTCATGGCGATCACGTTTTCGATAGGCCCGTTTGCTTTGCCGTTTACCGGAACGACCGGCTGGTTGCCTTGGCTTATCGGGATAACCTGCCTTGGTCTGAGCATCCTGCCACTTACCTTGGTGAGCGTGAGTGACGACATCTTCCATGACAAGGATGGAGGAAACTTCCTGCGTGTTATCAAGCGGGCGCCCCTGCTCCTTTTTGCGGTTGCCACCGCCACGCTTTTTGACAGTGTTTTCATCTCGTTCTTTACGATTTTTGGGCTGCGGTCCGGATTGACGCTTCAGACTGCCAGTTGGGTTCTTGGCGCAGGCATTTTGGGCAACCTGGGGTTTCAGTTCCTTATCGGATCGCTCTCGGACCGGTGGTCAAGGGTGGGCGTGGTCATCAGTTCAGCCATCATCACCATCCTGACTAGTGTCGTATTGATATTTGTTCTCCAATCCTGGCTCATCTGGCCAACCGTCATCGTTATGGCAACAGCTGCATTCGCCGTTTATGTTGTTGCCCTGGCCATCATGGGCGACACGTTCAAGGGGGCAGATCTGGTTGCAGGCTCGGCAGCCTTTTCCGCCATGTGGGGTGTTGGTGGGCTCGTGGGGCCTCCGATGGCAGGTGCTGCCATAGATGCCTTTGGCGTCAATTCCATGCCGCTGCTGCTCGCCGGGTTCTATGCACTGCTGCTCGTGGGCCTGGGCCTGAGCCGCGGGAAATTCCTCCGGGAACCTGTCCATGGATAGGCAACGCATTGTCAATCTCTTCGCGGCCATCAGTGCGATCACCGTATTCGGCTTCGCGCTTGGCCTCATGTTTCCGCTCCTTGCCCTCATCATGGAGCAGCGCGGCATTGACCCTGATGTCATTGGCTACAACACCGCCATGCAGCCCCTCGGTATCATGCTCTCGGTATTCACCACGCCTCTGCTGGTACGCAGGTTTGGCGCCAAGAGCGCAACAATTGGCGCGGCATTCGCCACCGGCACAATCATCCTGCTCTACCCTCTTGTACCGGTCTTTTGGTGGTGGTTTGGCTTGCGCATCATGCAGGGTTTTTTTGTCTCCACGCTTTTTGCCATCAGTGAAGCCTGGATTGTGAAGTTCGCCGAGGGCCCCTACCGCTCAAGAATTCTCGCCCTTTATACCAGCGTGCTTGCCGCGAGCTTCGGCGGAGGCCCGGTTCTCATAAGCTTCACCGGGATCGAAACTGCCCTGCCTTTCATGATCGGAGCGGCATTTCTTGCCATTGCGACTATTCCAATCTTCTTTGTCAGGGACGAATCAATTGACGAAGAGGATGAAACCCCGCTTTCCGTTGCTGGCTTCATCCGAAAAGCTCCAATTCTGCTCATTGCCGTTGGCATGTTTGCCATCATCGACGCGGCAAACCTGAGTTTCCTGCCAGTCTACGGGGTGAAAATGGGGATGGACCAGGCAACCGCTTCCCTCGCCCTTTCGGCCTTCATCGTTGGAAACACGGTTCTGCAGTTTCCCATTGGCTGGCTTGCCGACCATTTCAAGAAACGCTGGGTCATGGCCGGTTGCGGAGTCGCAACGGCATGTGCCAGTGCGCTGCTCCCCATATCCTTCGATACTCTGGCATTCTGGCCCCTGCTCACCATAGCCGGGGCAGCGTCGGCAGGCATCTATACTGTTTCCCTGGCGGAGTTGGGCGAACGGTTTTCCGGCCACGAACTGGTCACCGGCACTGCGGCCTTCTCCACCACATGGGGGCTTGGCGCTCTGGTTGGCTCTCTCATCGCGGGCTGGTCGATGCAGAGCTTCGGGCCCGATGGCTTGCCCTATTCCATGGCCCTCATATTTGCACTATTTCTCCTCGTCATGGTGACCCGTGAATACAGAAGAAACAAATGACAAGTGATCACCTCACCACGATTCGTGACTATTTGCGCCTCGCCGTCAGCCGTTTTCGTGAGGCAAAGCTCGAACATGGCCACGGCGCATCCACCGCCCTCGATGAGGCGGCATTTCTCATCCTCGAGACCCTGAACCTGCCCGTGGACGACATCAACCCATGGCTCGATGCAAAACTTCTTCCCGCCGAACGTGAAAAACTGTCCGCCATCATTGATGCCCGCATTCGGACGCGAAAGCCCGCCGCCTACCTGACCAGGCGGACCTACATTCACGGCGTTCCCTTTTACGTCGATGAGCGCGTCATCGTGCCAAGATCCTACATCGGCGAACTCCTGTTCAGCGGCCTCTTCGGCGGCGAAGGCCACAACCTGATTGAAGACCCGCAAGCGGTGAATTCGGTCCTGGACCTCTGCACCGGGTCCGGCTGCCTGGCCATTCTCGCGGCTGGTATTTTTCCCAACGCTGCTGTTGATGCCGTGGAGCTTTCAACCGATGCCCTGGACATCGCCCGCATCAATGTAAAGGAGCATGGCCTGGAAACCCGCGTGACACTTCATCAAGGCGACCTCTTCGCCCCGCTGGCCAACAAAAAATATGATCTCATTATGGCCAACCCGCCCTACGTGGCCGAGGCTGAAGTAGTGGCCTTTCCGCAGGAATACGCCCATGAACCGGTCATGGCTCATGTTGGCGGACGGGATGGCCTGGATGTTGTCCGCAGGATTTTGACTGAGGCGCCCCGGCATCTCAATAGGGGCGGCGGACTTCTTTGTGAAATCGGCACCGGCCGCGATATCCTCGAGCGTGCGTATCCGGATTTGAATTTCTTCTGGCTGGATACGGAAGAAAGCACAGGCGAAGTGTTCTGGCTTACTTTCTGAGCCCGGTAGCCAGCATGAGGTTGTCGTAAACACGCCGGGTCATATTGGCCATTTGCGGCATCAGCGGCGTGGCTTCATGGATAAGCCTACGGTAGGCGCCTGAGCCGTTTTCCTTTTCCAGCGAAGCCACATAGCCTGGCAGTGAAGACCATGTGGCCATCGTTTGCGGGGTAAACTCGCAGTGGAACTGCGTGCCTATGGCGTGGCTGTCCACGGCCACGGCCTGAATGGCGGCTTTCGGCGAGGTCGCCAGGATCTTTGCGCCCTGCGGTGCCCTTTTCACTTCGGCCCAATGCCATTGCATGACCTTGTTGCCGGCATCGAGGCCGGAAAACAGGGTATGCTCCCTTCCGTCAGGTGTAAGTGAAACATCATAGACGCCCACTTCGGGTTCATCGGCGAGGGCCACCTCGCCCCCCATGGCATCACACAGCAATTGATGCCCGAGGCAAACCCCGAAATAGGGCTTTGCCCGGTCCCACACCCATTCGCGGATTGCTGCCTTTTCCTGAAGCATCCACGTGTGCTCGTTTTCCTGCCAGGTGTCCTGCGCCCCGCCAAGGACGAAGAGAAAATCATAGTTGGCAAGACTGGGAATGTCCTGGCCTTCCCAGAGGCGGACCATCTCCGGCACCATGTGGTCTTCGGCGAAAAAATCCAGAAACCGCCCTGGATGATCATAGTTCATATGTTGAAAAACAAGTGCGCGCTTCATTAGGACTCTATCTCACAGGCAGCAGAACCAGGGTTTTGGCCCTGCATCGCTGCTTTTCATTCAAACCGCAGGCCATGAAACCGCCCGCCTTGTTAACACATACCCGGAGTTCCGACAGCCGGGCCATATCCCTCGCATTGCCGCATTGCACTGATAGCATGTCCGCCGTCAATGCCTTGTTTGACTTGACAAAATCCGCCACCAATTGCTTGGGTGTGACCATGACGGGCGCCTGCGGGGACTGGTAACGGGCAGGGATTCGCAACTCTCCGAAAAACTCCCTGACGGCATTGAAGTAGTCCTTTTGTGATAGCCCGGAACACGTCCCATGTTTTTTCCACTCGTGGATGATGAGTTTTTTCGACGGCATGACATCGAGCACGCCATCGATCACCCCCTGTGGAATCCAGTCCTCCCGGGTCCGGCAGTATTCCGGCCAGCCCTCGTTGTGCTGCGGCCAGAGCCCATGAACCACAAAGGCGAAGCGGCGCCCGGGAGCACATTGGTGCCGGTCATTCCGGCCCGCCTCTCCGGCGCAATAGCTGGGTGACCAGGAGAGCGCCAGGACATAGTAGTCAAACCTGCCTGCACCCTGCTCTTTTGCGCCAGCGGCAGTAGTCAGGATAAGAATGGAGGCAAAAAGAAAAAAGGCTACTTTGCAGCGAGCAAGGATTGCCTGGGAGATTCCGGTGGCAAGATGGAACGGGATTCGGGGCATATCTGCGCAATTACTTTCCAGGCCGGATTGTTGAGGTTCATTTCACAGCGGGCCAGCCTGCCAAACAGGCACAATATTTCCCCCTGGGAATACTGGCGGTTATTGGCGCGGCAATAGCAATCCTTATGGCTCTGGTCGGCGGCGACGGCATTAGCCCCGATCAACGGCATAACCATTGCGATATGCAGAAGCTTTACCCCATCTGGCGCAGACTAGCGCAATTCTGGGCCGACGAGAAGCCCGATCAGATCAGCTGCAAATCAATTGCCTGGGGTCCCCTGCCCTTGGCATCATCCTGCACCTCAAAACTGATCTTCGTACCCTCATTCAGCTCCGGAATTCCCGACTTTTGGACCGCTGTAATATGGACAAATATGTCCTTGCCGCCCCCTTCCGGAGTAACAAAACCGTATCCCTTTGCCTGATTGAAGAACTTCACCGTGCCATTCCTGCGCATGAAAAGAAGGCTCCCACCCTGTTCACCGTCCAGCCGGAATATGCGTCACGAAAGGTTTTGCGGCAAGAGGGGCCAGGGAGCTCTGTTTCTGTATTGCTTTTTGGCTGCCGGTCTTACAAGTTGGCCTGCTGGTTCTTGCGGAGGCTCAGTTGAACAAAAGAGTGTTTCTGGTTCTCGGTGCATTTGTTGCAGCCAGCCTCTGCAGCGGGAACGCCTTCAGCAAACCTGTCCAGACAACAAAATACATCTATTACGCCATTTACGGCGATACGCCCGCAGCCATCTATACGACTCTCGTTAAGCGGGGCCCGCGCGTGGGCGGCGTCAAGGCCTATGCCGCAACGACGGCCGTGTCATCCCAATCCGGGCAGTTGATCCAAGGCAGCCACTGCACTTTGAGCGATTACCGGTTCAAGATTGACTTTACCATCAAGTTGCCAAAGCTGAAGAATGAGGCAGCTTTGAAGGGGGCCACCCGAACCGACTGGAAAAAGTTCTCGGGTTTTCTCAAGGCCCATGAGGAAACTCACCGCAGCATCTGGCTGGCCTGTGCCGCCACGCTGGAGGCCAAAGTCAAAGCCATTCAAGCCAAGTCATGTACGGAATTGAACGAGAAATCCACAAAACTCTGGGAACAAATGCGGGTCTCCTGTGCCAGGAAACAGGATGCATTTGACGTGGCCGAGCAGGCGCGGCTGCTGCGCCATCCATTTGTGAAGCTGGTGCTGTCTCAGGGGGCTCGAACCTCTACGGCGCTGGCAATCCCAAAGAAGAAATAGGCCCGGTCAGAGAACCCGCCCGGCAACTGCCTCGAGTTTCCTCAAAACTTTGGGGTCACGGTATTCCTTTGCTGTCATGATCGCATGCTCAAGGGCCCGGTCCGAACCGATTGGACAAGGCGGATGCTCGCGCGGAAATTCCCTGGCCAGTCGCAGAATGAGCCTCTGCGCATTCCCGGAATTCGCCTTCATGACCTCAACAACCTTGGCCACATCCACCGTTCCATGATCCTCGTGCCAGGAGTCATAGTCCGTCACCATCGCCACCGTGCAGTAGCAAATCTCCGCCTCCCGCGCCAGCTTGGCTTCCGGCATG
>SXGT01069925.1_pt1 | contig 11253 bp, 8 predicted proteins | sample 3176221 | NCBI WGS metagenome assembly SXGT01 (sample SAMN11356862, study PRJNA531348) | freshwater metagenome | isolation source: freshwater sample F1-120 | place: China: Fuxian Lake, Yuxi | collected 2017-12-25
CCGCTCGCGTCGCCGCCGTCGCCGCCTTGCGCCAGCCCGCCCGTCAGGGTGAGGTACTTGAGCGTGAGGTTGCCCGCGCTCCTGACCGTGAACAGGCGGAACGCGACCGCCCCACTGTCGCGCTCGATGGTGAGGCCGTTGCTCCCGCTCGGCCCGACCACGCTCACTTCGGTGCCGACCACGAACGCGCTCGGCCCGAAGCTGGTGGAATCGTTCACCGGCGACGCGCTCAGGCTCAGCGCGCGGTCGGCGCTGGCGAACAGGCCGGCGTCGAAGACGATGGTGTCCGCGCCCGCGCCCGCGGTCGAGCCGTCTACCGAGCTATCGGTTTCGGCCGCCTGGAGTGCCTCGCGCAACGTGACCGCGCTATCCGCGGTCGTGTTGTCGTCGAGGCTGGTGACGGTGATGACGGCGGGAACGCTCCGATCTTCGAGCGTCTCCAGTTGGAGCAATCGGCACGTGCGCCGCGCGGGCGCAGCAGAGTGACGAGCCATGAGCGGACCTCAGGAGGGGATGAGGCCAGAGAAATTGGGCGACTGTTCGCGAAGTGTATCGAGCGCGCGCGAAGTGCCACAAGGGGCTTCATCAAGACTTTACGAGAATCTGCGCAGCGCAGTGTGTGAGCCAGAAGGGGGCGTCGTGCCCTGTCGAAACGACTGACCGCGAGCGGCCCGGCACGATTTCAACAGCGCACGACGGCGAACAGTACCGCCGAGGGCACAGCGCGATCAGGCGATCAGCTCCTTAATGATGTGGGCCTTCTCGACACCCACGAGTTTGTTGTCGAGGCCCTGGTAGCGGAACGAGAACTTGTCGTGGTCGATGCCCAACAGCCGCAGGATCGTGGCGTGCAGGTCGCGCACGTGGACCGGGTCTTTGACGATGTTGTAGCTGTAGTCGTCGGTCTCGCCGTAGATCGTGCCGCCCTTCGTACCGCCGCCGGCCATCCACATCGTGAAGCAGCGCGGGTGGTGGTCCCGGCCGTAGTTGGCGATCCCGTTCTTGTCCTTCTGGATGCCGCCCTGACTGTAGATCGTGCGGCCGAACTCGCCGCCCCAGATGATGAGGGTGCTGTCGAACAGGCCGAGGCGCTTGAGGTCTTGCACCAACCCGTGGCACGGCTGATCGACGTCGCGGGTCTGGTCCTTCATGCGCCCGGTCAGGTTGCCGTGGTGATCCCAATTGTTGTGGTACACCTGCACGAACCGGACCCCGCGCTCGACCAGTCGGCGCGCCGTGAGCGCGGTGTGGGCGAAGCTGCCGGGCTTCTTCACGTCCGGGCCGTACAGGTCGAGCACCTTCGACGGCTCCTTGTTCAGGTCCGCCAGTTCGGGCACGCTCGACTGCATCCGGTACGCCATCTCGTACTGGGCGATGCGGGTCTGCGTCTCCGGGTCGCCGGTCTGTGCGTGACCGAGCTTGTTCAGCTTGCTCAGGCCGTCGAGGGTGGTGCGTCGCACTTCGGGCGAGACGCCCGGCGGGTTGTTGATGAACAGGATCGGGTCGTTCGCGGCCCGGAATGACACCGCGGAGTGCTCGCCCGGCAGGTAGCCGGACTGCCACAGCCGCGCGGAAATGGCCTGCACCTGGTCCTGGTTGCTCGGCTTGGCGACCATGACGACGAACGTGGGCAAGTTCTGGTTGAGCGAGCCGAGGCCGTAGCTGGTCCACGCGCCGAGGCACGGCCGCCCGGTCACCATGTTCCCGGTCTGCATGTGCGTGATGGCCGGCTCGTGGTTGATGGCCTCCGTGTGCATCGACCGGATGAACACCATGTCGTCGGCCATCTTCGCGGTGTACGGCAGCAGTTCGTCGTTCATCCACATCCCGCACTTACCCTTTTGCGCGAACTTGTACTTGCTCGGCGCGACCGGGAAGTTGGCCTGCCCGCTAGTCATGGTGGTGAGCCGCTGGCCCATGCGGATCGATTCCGGCAGGTTCTTCTCGGCCTGGGCCATCATCTTGGGCTTGTAGTCGTACAGGTCCATCTGCGCGGGCCCGCCGACGCAGTGCAGGTAGATGACGCTCTTGCACTTGGTGGGGAAGTGCGTCTTCGGCAGCGCGGCCCCGATGCCGGTGTCGGTGCTCGCCCCGCCGCGCGGCATCGGCGACTGTTCCGCCGCGCGCCCGGTGAGGCTGGCGAGCGCCATCGCCCCGAGCGACAGCCCACCGGAAGCGAAGAAGTGCCGCCGGGTCAGCTCGAGGGCGTGCGGGTTATCGAAGAGATTCATTTCTTGTCCTCTGTGGGAGAGTCGGTGCTCGAATCGTGGAACCCGATCCGGCGCTTCGGAGGCGCGTCCGGCGGGGGCGTCAACATCTTCTGGAGCGCGTCGATAATGGCCTGAATGTGCGTGTCGTGAACCTTGACGGTCTCGGCCAACTGCTGAACTTGGGTGACTAAGTCGCCGGGCGTTGCGAGCAAACGTCGAAGCCGCACGAACGCCCGCATGATGGCAATGTTCACGCGCACCGCGGTCTCCGACCGCAACACGCTCGACAGCATCGCCACACCTTCTTCGGTGAACACACGCGGCGGTTTTCGACGCCCACCGTGGCCCAAACTTGAAGTCACAATTTGTGACTTCAAGTTTGCAACCTCATGCTCTGTCAGGAAATAGGAGAAATCGGGAGGGAACCGTTTGGCGTTTCGCTCGACGGCTTGATTTAAGACTTTATTCGCGACGCCGTACAACTCAGCCAATTCTGCGTCGATCATAACTCGAACGCCACGAACGAGATGAATACGGCGCTCCACATCTGCGGGCGCAGGAACAAGGGCGTCGGGCTTGGCTTTCTTGCGCGGCACTCAACACCTCCGAACGCGATCTTGATATCGCAGTTTGCGATATCAAGATCGCAACCAACGCCTAATCTTGGAGTTGCGCGGATCGTTTGAGGTCACAATCTGTGACCTCAAAGTTCTCTCATCACTTATTCAGCACCTCGTCCAGGTTCAGCAACTGGTTGGCGAGCATCGTCCACGCGGCCAGTTCGCTCGCGTCCAGCTTCGGATCGGGCTTGGACTCGCCGAAGGCGATCAGCCGCTTGGCCTCGTCCGGCTTCGCTTTGTAGTGTGCCCGCAGGTCTTTCAGACTGTCCTTGATGATGGTCAGTTCCTCGGCCCGGAACGGGCGGGCCACGATCCGCTTCGCGAGGAAGTCGAGCCGCTTGTCGTCGGTCGAATCGGCCGCGACGGTCTTCTCCGCGAGCACGCGGGCCGCTTCTACGAACTGAACGTCGTTGAGCGTCAGCAGCGCGGCGAGCGGGGTATTGGTGCGGTCGCGGCGCACCGTACACAGCTCGCGCGGCGGTGCGTTCAGCACCTCCATCGCGGCCGGCGGCGCGCTCCGCTTCCAGAACGTGTACATGCTCCGCCGGTACAGACTCTCGCCGGTGTCACGGGTGTAGTTGCGGGTGTCCGAGCCGATCATCGCGACCGCTTCCCACACCCCGTCGGGCTGGTACGGGCGGACGCTCGGTCCGCCGATCTTGCGCACCAGCAGCCCGCTCGCGGCCAGGGCGTTGTCGCGGATCATCTCCGCGTCCATGCGGAACCGCGGGCCGCGGCTCATCAGCCGGTTGTCGCGGTCCTTGTCGAGTTTCTCCTGCGTCGTGACCGCCGCTTGCCGGTACGTCGCGCTCGTCACGATGAGCCGGAAGAACTGTTTCACGTCCCACGGCTTCGGATCGGCGCAGCACAGGCCCGGCGTCGGGTCGCGGAACTCGACCGCCATCCAGTCGAGCAGTTCCGGATGGCTCGGCGCTTCGCCCGCGATGCCGAAGTCGCCGCTGGTGCGCACGAGGCCGGTGCCGAACACCTCCTGCCAGAACCGGTTGACCGTGACGCGAGCCGTCAGCGGGTGCTCCTTCGACACCAGCCACTGGGCGAGGCCGAGGCGGTTGCGCGGGGCGCTCGCGGGCAGCGGCGGCATCGCCTTCGGCGTATCGGCCTTCAACAGGTCGCGCTTCTTGTCGTAGTCGCCGCGGAAGAGGAAGTACGCTTCCGCCGGCCCCGGCTTCTCGTTCATCACATGGGCGATGGTGCCGCGGCTCTTCAGCACGGCCTCTTCCGCCTGGAGCTTGGCGATCTGGGTTTCGAGGTCGCGGGTCGGCTGGTCGAAGGTGCCGAGCCACCAGCCGAACGCGGTGTCCAGTTCGGCCGGCGAGCGCTGCGCCGTGGGCTTGGCGACCGCGTCGGCCGCCGCGCCGTAGCGCGACAACTGATCGACCTCGGCCGCGGTCAGCGCGCGATCGTAGAGGCGCACGTCTTCGAGGTGCGCGCCGGCCAGCCGGCCGTCGGTAGGCCCGCGCTGTCCGATCAACAGCGGCTGTTCGGTCTTGATCGACCCCTTGAGCGTGTCGTTTTGCGCCGCGGCCCCTTGCGGTCGCGCGTTCACGTAGATCGTCACACCCTCCTTCTTCGCGCTGCCGTCGTAGCTCACGGCAACGTGGACCCACTGGTTGAGGGGCACGGCGATGGTGCTCACCACCTTGAGCGCGTCTTCGGGAAACGCGTTGATAATGTGCGTGCCGATCTTGTTGCCCTCGACCCACAGGTCCCAGCCGCGGAACTTGCTCTTCGGGTCCATGCGCGAGACGATCGCGCCGGTCGTATTGTTGCGCGTCAGCTTCACCCACGCGCCGGCGGTGAACGCCTGCTTGGTGTCGAAGTCGCCGGCTTCCGGGATGGTCGGGGCGTTGGTCGTGCCCTTCGGCTGCACGGCGAACGCCTTGCCGCCGCGCGACCCGGCCGCCCAGCCGAAGGCGTCACCGAAGGCGGCGCTGCGCACCTGGCCGTCGAAGGAGTAATGCGCGTCGGTGCCGACGCCCTCGTTCAGCGGGGCGTGCAGGTGCAGCCCGGCGCGCGGGTTCTTTGCGAACACCGTCGCCGGCGTCGCGGTCTTGGCCCACTTGTCGAACTCCGGTTTGGCCGCCGTCCGCCGGCCGTCGATGTTCTTGCGCAGCCCGTCCAATTCCTTCGCGATGACGTCGAACCGCGGCCGGTCCGAGGCCCGCGGCACTGGGATGATCGGCGGCGTGTTCCGCACGTTGCCGTCCATCGCCTTTTGGGTCGTGTTGTTGAAGAACGCCGACAGCGCGTAGAAGTCCTTCTGCGAAACCGGGTCGTACTTGTGGTCGTGGCACACCGCGCACCCGGTCGTCAGGCCCATCCACACCTGCGAGGTCGTCTCGGTGCGGTCGCGGGCGTACAGCGCGTAGTACTCGTCGTCGATCGCGCCGCCCTCGCTGGTAGTGATGTTGCACCGGTTGAACCCGGTCGCGACCCTCTGGTCGAGCGTCGGGTTCGGCAGCAGGTCGCCGGCGAGCTGTTCGATTGTGAACTGGTCGAACGGCTGGTTCTTGTTGAACGCGCCGATCACCCAGTCGCGGTACGACCAGATTTCGCGGAAGTTGTCGATGTGGATGCCGTGGGTGTCGCCGTACCGGGCGTAGTCGAGCCAGTGCCGGCCGCGGTGCTCGCCCCACTGCTCCGTGGCGAGCAACTTCTCGACATACTTCTCGTACCACACGTCGGACTTGTCGTTGACGAACGCTTCCACGTCGGCCGGGTCGGGCGGCAGCCCCGTGAGGTCGAAGGCGAGCCGCCGCGCGAGCGTGCGCCGGTCCGCTTCCGGGGCCGGCTTCAGCCCGGCCGCTTCGAGCCGCGCCAGCACGAAGTTGTCGATCGGGTTCCGCACCCACGCCTTGTCCTTCACCGCCGGCGGCACCGGGCGCGTCGGTGTGATGAACGACCAGTGCAACTGGTACTCGGCCCCGCTCTCGACCCACTTCTTGAGGAGCGCGATCTGCTCCGGTTTGAGCTTCTTGTTGCTCTTGGGCGGCGGCATCAGTTCGGCTTTGTCGTCGGTGATGATCCGGCGGATCAGCTCGCTTTCCGTCACCTTCCCGGGCACGATGGCCTTCATCTCGACGGCCGCATCGCGCAGGTCGAGGCGAAGGCTCGCTTTGCGGGCGGCGCTGTCCGGGCCGTGGCACGCGAAGCAGTTCTCCGCGAGGATCGGCCGGATGTCGCGGTTGTACTCGATGCCGCTGGCGTTCGCCTTCACCGGCGGCGCGGCCTTCGGGCGCGGCACCGGGGCGACGTCCGGCGGCGCGGCGCTCGTCGGAAGCGTCAACAGCGCGACAACCAGTAGTGGCAGAACAGGGGAGAGGAATCGCGGCATTATTGGGGCCTCGATCGGGAAAGCTGCTGCGGGCGGAAGCGGTCGTCGGGCAGGGTGTTACGTCAGTATATTACGCGCGCGCACCGGCCGCTAGAATGCGTTCATGAGCATTCGCGTTTCTAATCTCCGCCTCCCGGTCGAAGAACCGGAAGCGACCCTCCCCGCACACCTGGCCCGCGCACTGGGCGTTTCGTCCTCCGAACTCGCGCGCTGGCGGATCGTGCGCAAGGCGCTCGACCTGCGCGACAAGCGCCAGTTGCGGTTCGTCTACAACTTCGACGTCAGCCTTAAGGGCAACGAAGGGGCGGTCGTCTCGCGCGCCCACGGGAGCGAACACGTCGAACTGCACGAGGAGCCGCCCTTCACGATGGAGGCGACCGGGCGCGCCCCCCTGCCCCACCGCCCCGTCGTGGTCGGGTCCGGTCCCGGTGGCCTCGTGTGTGCGTACTTCCTCGCGCAACTCGGCTACAAGCCCATCGTGCTCGAACGCGGCACGAAGGTGAACGACCGCATTCGCGACGTGAAATCGTTCGACGGCGGCGGGCCGTTCCACCCGGAGAGCAACTACCTGTTCGGCGAGGGCGGCGCGGGCACGTTCTCCGACGGCAAGCTCACCTGCCGTGGCACCGGCCCCGATGTGCTGCGCGTGCTCGAACTGTTCGCGGAGTGCAAGGGCCAACAACCGGGCAAACCCAGCATCCTGTACTACCACCGCCCGCACCTCGGCAGCAACCGCCTGCCCGCGGTCGTGAAGGCGATCCGCCAGCGGATCGAAGACCTGGGCGGTGAGGTGCGGTTCCTCACGCGCGTCGAAGACATGCAACTCGCCAACGGTCGACTCACGGGCGTGAACACGTCCAGCGGGTTCATCCCCGCGTCGGTGGTCGTGCTCGCCATCGGCCACAGCGCGCGCGACACCTACCGGATGCTGGCCGAGCGCAAGGTGCCGATGACGCCGAAGCCGTTCCAATTCGGCGTGCGGATCGAGCACCGACAGGACGTGGTGAACGAGGTCCAATTCGGCCCGCGGCACGAGCGCTTCGAGGAACTGCTGGGCAACGCCGACTACTCACTCGTCGCCAGCGGCCGGCACGACCTGTTCACGTTCTGCATGTGCGCCGGCGGGTACATCATTCCGAGCGTGTCGAAGGAGGGTTACTTCGCCACGAACGGCATGAGCCTGAGCAAGCGCGACTCGGAGTTCGCCAACAGCGGCCTCGTTGTCACGGTGCCGGTCGAACACTTCGAGGGCACGGACGTGCTCGCCGGGATGCGGCTTCAGGAGAAGTACGAGGCAAAGGCGTTCGAGATCGGCCGCGGCGCGGAGTACCGGTCACCGGTTCAGCGCGCGCGCGACTTCCTGCGGGGACCTGCCGGGGGTGGCGTGCCCGCGTGCAGCTACCCGCGCGGCGTGGTGCCCACCGACCTGCGCGCGGTGCTGCCGCCGGTGGTCGCGGAGGCGGTCGCGCACGGGTTGCCGCAGATGGACCGCCGGTGGCAGGGGCGGTTCCTGGCGGACGCGGTGCTGACCGGCCCGGAGTCGCGCGGCAGTTCGCCGGTGCGCATCGACCGCGACAACGACACGCGCGAGTCGCCCGGCGTGCCGGGGCTGTACCCGGTGGGCGAAGGGGCCGGCTACGCCGGCGGCATCGTCAGTGCCGCGGTGGACGGCCTGCGGACCGCCCGCGCGATTGTGGCGAAGTACGCGCGAAGCTCCTGAGAAGTGACCGACTTTCTCGAAGAGAGGTCTTCCCAACCGCGACCGCGTTTGGTCTACTACCCCAATCGCGGCCATTCACATCACTCCCTCTCCGGCCGCTCGTTCGGGAGACTCGCAATGTCCCGTCCATCGGATCGGCGTGCGTTCACGCTGATCGAGTTGCTCGTCGTGATCGCGATCATCGCGATTCTGATCGGCCTGCTGTTGCCCGCCGTGCAGAAGGTGCGCGAGGCCGCGGCGCGGATGCGCTGCTCCAACAACCTGAAGCAGCAAGGGCTGGCGTTCCACAACTACGCGATTGTGAACAAGGACTCGCTCCCGCCGTCGTGGACGCTCACCCCGTCGCCGCTGAACGGCGGCCACGCCTGGGGCACGCAACTGTTGCCGTACATGGAACAGGACAACCTGTTCCGGCAGTACAACATGTTGCAACCGATGATGACCCCCGGAAACATCGCAGTGATCTCGCAGTCGGTGAAGATGTACGAGTGCCCGTCCGCCCCGAACTCGGCGCGGCAGTACACGGAGAACATTCCCGCCGGGGCGCTGCCGGGGCTTCCGGCCCTGACGTGGCAGGCGTGGGCCGGCGACTACACCGCGACCAGCGGCATCCTCGGCAACGTGCTGAACAACTGCTTCTCGCCCGCCGGCGGCAGCAACCGCGAGGGCGCGCTGTCGTTCAACGTGCCGACGCCGATCATCGCCATCGCCGACGGCACCTCGAACACCATCGTCGTGGGCGAACTCGCGGGGCGGCCGGCCGTGTACCGCAACGGGCGACAGGTGGCCCCCTCCACGATCGCGTCCGGGGCCGGCTGGGGCGACCCGCTCAACGGCGAGTGCTGGTTCGCCGGCTCGCTCGCCGACGGCAGCGGCAGCACCGGCCCGTGCGTCGTCAACTGCACCAACGAACGGGGCCGCGGGCTGTACTCGTTCCACTCCAACGGGTCCAACGTCCTCATGGCCGACGGCTCGGTCCGGTTCATCACGCAGAGCATGAGAAACTGCACGTTCGCGTTCATGGTCACGAAGGCCAAGGGCGAAGTCGTTAACGAGTGAGGTGCGCGATGTCGGAGGTCCGCTCCGCGCGCCGCCTCGGCGCGCTCGTCGTTCTGTTCGCTGTGGCCGCGGGACTGGCCCCCGGGTGTGGCAAGAAGTCGAACCGCTTGCCGGTCTTCCCCGCGAAGGGCCAGGTGCTCGTCGGCGGCAAGCCGGCGAAGGGCGTGTTCGTCTACCTGTGGCCCGCGAGCGCCGAGGGCACGGACGCCTACTGCCCCAACGGGCAGACCGACGACGCGGGCAACTTCACGCTCTCGACCTACGACCCCGGCGACGGGGCCCCGGCCGGCGACTACAAGATCACGGCCGAGTGGCCGGCCCGCTTCAACGTCATCACCAATCGCTGGGAAGGCGACAAATTGAAGGGTAAGTTCACCGACAGCAAGAACTCGGCCTTCTCCGTTACGATCAAGAAGGAGCCGAACGAGTTGCCCCCGATCAGCCTGCCGGAATAGCCGGGCCGCGGGCCACCTTCGTGCGTTTTTCACGCCGCGGCGCGCGCCGGATCCGGTACACTCCCTCCACACCCTCCACACCCTCCACTGCCGGAACCGCTGCCATGAAACAGTTCGCGTTCGGTCTCGTCACCGCCGGGCTTATCGCCGGCGCGCTCGCGTACTCGCGCTCGGATTCGCTCGAAGCCCGCGCGCCGGGCGACCCCAACGAACTCAAGATCGAGAGCGGGGACAAGAACCCGTGGACCTCGCTCAAGCTCAACAACGACCCGGACCAGTTCACCTTCGCCGTGGTGAGCGACCGCACCGGCGGCCACCGCGACAAGGTGTTCTCGCAGGCCGTTCAGCGCATCAACATGTTGCAACCGCAGTTCGTCATGTCCGTGGGCGACCTGATCGAGGGGTACACCACAAAGGAAGAAACGATCAAGGCCCAGTGGGACGAGTTCGACGGGTACGTCAAGAAGTTCGAGATGCCGTTCTTCTACACGCCCGGCAACCACGACGTGACCAACAAGACGATGGTGACCAAGTGGGGCGAGCGGTACGGGAAGCGGTACTTCTCGTTCACCTACAAGAACGTGCTGTTCCTCTCGCTGTGCTCCGAGAACCCGCCGGACATGGGCACCATCGACAAGGAACAACAGGAATGGGTCGCGAAGACGGTCGCGGCGCACAAGGACGTGCGGTGGACGTTCGTGTTCCTGCACACGCCCATCTGGACCGCGAAAGACCTGACCAAGAACGGGTTCGGCGCGGTGGAGAAGGCGCTGATGGGACGCAAGTACACCGTGTTCGCGGGCCACGTTCACCGCTACCAGACCTTCGAGCGCAACGGCGCGGAATACTACCAGCTCGCGACCACCGGCGGCGGCAGCCGGCTTCGCGGCGTCGAGTACGGCGAGTTCGACCACGTCGCCTGGATCACGATGAAGAAGGACAAGCCGCTCATCACCAACATCATGCTCGACGGTATCCTCCCCGCGAACCTGAAGACGCCGGAGAGCACGGAGAAGGGCGTGGACCGCAAGATGAAGCCGACGTTCCCGGTGAGCGGGCGCATCACGGTCGGCGGCGACCCGGTCAGCGGCGCGGTCGTGGCGCTACACACCTACGACGCCGAGAAGAAGACCTACGCGCGTGTGGCCGAGGGCCGCACCGACGACCTGGGCCGGTTCCAGGTCACGACCTACGCCAAGTTCGACGGCGCGCCGGCCGACGATTACACCGTGACCGTGACAAAAGCCCCCGCCATCTACGCGGCCCCGGCCACCAGCACGCTCAAGCTCAAGATCCACGAAACCCCCAACACGCTCAACCTCGATTTGCCGAAGTGAGCGTAGGGTGACGCGCCCGTTGGACGAGCCAGCGGGCGCGATGTGGTGGTGAAGTATGCGGCGATGAGGGTGGTTCTCGTCGGCACGATCAATCCAAGTGCTCGCCAACAGGCGGCACCGCGCACGGGAGAGTAACATGGATTGGCTCGATGCGTTCCTCAAGTCCGAAGATGACGACGGGAAGAAGCCGAAGCCGAACACGCATGAGCGCGTGACGAAGGACGAAGCTGTCTGCCGGTTGCGTGCCGCTGGTTACGCAGATGAGGCGAACGAACTTGACGTGTGGCGGGACGTAAATGGAAACAACTGGGGCTGGGATGGTTGGATTCGCGGGGCGTATCCAGGCGTCGTCGCAACGATCTGGCCGTGATGTCGCAACACCGAATCAGACAGAAATACCTGAGTACTTTTTGGGACTTCAGCCCACCTTTGCACCGCCCAACTGGTAAGTCCGTGTGCGTGGTTGCCCCTCACCCGCCGCCGCAAAGCCGGCGGCG
>SXGT01807470.1_pt1 | contig 11253 bp, 7 predicted proteins | sample 3176221 | NCBI WGS metagenome assembly SXGT01 (sample SAMN11356862, study PRJNA531348) | freshwater metagenome | isolation source: freshwater sample F1-120 | place: China: Fuxian Lake, Yuxi | collected 2017-12-25
CGATGCTGGCGGAGGGGCGCGGCGAACGACTCACGTTGCGTCTCCCGCTGCTGCGATTCAAGCGGATGTTGGAGTGGATTGCCCATAAGGTCGTCGCCCTACTTCACGACGGTTCAACACCTTGCGTCGAATTAGATGAGTAATCCGAACTGGAAACTACTGAGTGAAGACTTTTCAGAACCAACCCTTGCGGCACAACAACCTACGTCAAAGGTCGGGGAAGTTGGGTTAGAGTGCTCCAGGCCATCGTCGCGTCCAGACGCAAATCGCCACCATGCAGTGCGCAGTTCGGTGGCCCTCCGCTGGACCCTGGTCGTGCCATCTTCGGCAGTGCTGGCACCAGACGAACCATCGGGCCACGCCTCTGTGCTTCGTTTCGTAGGCCGGGAGGACCGGGGCCTCGATGTCGATCGCGGCCACGTCATCGATGGGCACTTTCACCGGCTCATTCTTCGGCGAAATCGGCGCGGTCACTTTGGGAGAAGACGGGTGGCGCGTTCCAGGATCAACCTGGCCTGCGTGGTGTTTGCGTCGCTCACACCACTCTTGAGCACCTGCCGCATCGCATCGGCAACCGCGCGCGGGTCGTTCTGGACGATCGTCTCACCGACCGCAAGCGCCGCTGCCGCCGCGTCTTCGGCGAGGGCCGGATTGGCAAGATGCGGGACGACCATGGAGATCGCCTTGGCGGAGGGAATGCGGCCGAGCGCGGCCAAGAGGAGCTGTCGCTCCTCGTCTCGTCGCGCCGCCCCAAACGCGGCTTCGCACATCGCCAGCTTCTCGTCCACGGGAAGATTCATTTGCCGCAGGATGCGGATGTAGCCGCGCAACGCTCGTGTCTTGAACTTGTCGTTGCGCGGGGTTTCGGCCAGGTTGAGCAGCACGGGCGCCGCCTCGGCGCTCATCCACTCGCCCAGAACCTGAGTTGCCGCGTCCTGGAGGTCCTCGTCGGCATCCTCGGCGGCGGCGGAGACGCCTTCAAGCGCCCGAGTCCCGCCCACGGAACCGAGCAGCTCGATCAAGAACCGTTTCGAAGCGATGGGAGCCTTGGGCATCGAGTCCAGGAACACGCCCGCGCACGCGTCCCGATCCGGCATCCGCGGGCCGGCGACCCTCAGAGCCTCTTGGAGCGCGGCGGTCTCTTGAGGCGATGTCGCCGTGAGCAGGCGATTGGTCAGCATCGGCATTTCCTGGAGGCCGACGATCCGGCCGAGCGTCTTGATCGCGGCAAGCCGGACCTGCTCGTCCGGGTCGTCCGCCGCCTTGAGAACCGCGGGAAGTGCGGATGCGATCGCGCGTTGCGCGACGAGGTCGAGCAGGAGTGTGCGGGCTTGGGGGTCGCCGCGATCCAGGTTCGCCGCGATGGCCGCGTCCACCGCGCCGCCGTGCAGGTTCACCAAACTGGTCTGCGCGGCCCGGGCGAGCGCGGGCTCGCCGGAGACGACCGTCTCCAGGAGCATTGCCGCGGCGGAAGCATCCGACATTTGCCCGAGCACGTCGATCGCGGCCAAGCGGACCTCTCGTGAACCTCCGGCGGCCCACTTCCGCGCCGCCGGCAGCGCCGCCGCATCCTGGCGGTCTCCGATGGCACGAATCAGCAGCGCCTGACGCGGCGGCGGCAGCGCGTCCAGTGCCGCGACCAGTGACAGTGTCACGTCGCCTCCGGGAAGCTCGCGGCTGGTGCGCAAACCAATGTCGAACACGTCCTTGTCGTCGGATTCCAGTTGCTTCAGCAACAATGGCAGGCCGGACGACTGAAGGGCGAGGATCACTCCGCGGGTGGCGGCGGCGTGAAGTCGCCGGGGCACATCCGCGCGGCGAACGGCGTCGCCCAGCCGCGCCGCCTCCTGCCGCTCGTCTTGCGCAAGGAGCCGGTCGACGCGAACCAAGCAGGCGTCGGCCGCGGCCTCACGCGCCGCCGGCGAGCCGCTGGCCAGCGCGCGCTCGATCGCTTCGGTCGCCTCGGCGGTGCCAATCTGTCCCAGCGCCATCAATGCGACGGGAGCCATTTCCGAGGCGGGATCGTTGGCCAGCCTGGCCAAGACGCCCACCGCCTTGACGTCGCGGCGAACGCCAATCGACTGGATCACCCCGGCCAACAGCCGCCCGTCGAGCTTTCCCAGGGCGTCGCGGAGGGCGTCGTCGACGCTCGGGTCCGGAATCGGCTCCAGGCCGAACCGCGCGTGGCTGCTGAGCCTTTCGTCCGCCAACAGCGCGGCCAACGCCGGCACCGCTTCCCGGGTGCCGACAAGCGCCAGTCGTTGGCACGCCTGGGCCTTGTCGAACGGTGTGGCATCGGACTGCAATACCGCAACCAGTTCGGCGACCTCCGTATTCTCCTCTGCGGCATTCCGCGCGGGCGACGGGCCGGGATGGGCTCGCAAGTGCGCCGGCATTTCGGCCGTCATGAGGGCGGCCGCAAGAATTACGGACACATGTTGGAACGTGGTCGTCATGGTTACACCGCGATGTCTTTCCGGGTCTGGACCGATTCTGGAAGAGCCATCCCAACGAGGCACTACATGTGCCAAGGCGCGCGCATGGCGCGGGTCCGCATGCGATTGGCCTCGTCGTCGCCGATAAACGCTTCTTGGACAGGGTCGAACGCCACCTTGCGGTCCAGCATCCAGGCAATGGCCGCGGCGTGAGAGGCGACGTGCGAGGAACGGGCAATGTCGGCGTTGCACGCCGGCTGAGCCCGGGACTTGACGCAGTCGAAAAAGTCACGGACGTGCGACAAGGCGGAGACCTCCACGTCCACGGACACCGTTCGCTGTGTCCGCAACGTCTCCGGATAGAGGGCGATCTTGCCGCTATCGCCCGTCTCGACCCAGCCTTCTTCTCCCTCGAACCGCACCGGGCACGGCCCGAGACTGAGCCAGCCCTCGGGCTCATTGATATCGCGCATCACCAGCTTCACGCCGTTGGCATAACGGGCCTGCACGACTCGTTTGGACGCCTGGCCCCGGGCCGCGCCCACCGGCTCATATTCCACCGGCGCCGTGCCGTCCGCCTGATTGGCCCATTGGCACAGATCGACGCTGTGGCTGGCCCAATTGAGGAATCCCCCGCCGGCATTGAAGTCAAAATCGCACAGCCATCCCATAATCCCGGCGACGTACGCCTGATTGTACGGCCGCCAGGGAGCGGGTCCCAGCCACAGGTCCCAGTCCACGGTTTCCTTGGGCGGCTCGGGCTCGGCCGGAAGCCACGTGTGGACGATCTGTGGCTTGTAATAGGCGATGGAGGCGTGAAGGGTGTGGAGCTGCCCCAGCTTCCCGCTCCGCGCCAGATCGACGGCAAACTGGAAATTGCCGACGTTCCGCCGCTGAGTTCCGACCTGGAACACGCGTCCGTAACTCCGCATCACCTCGGCGAGTGCCTGGCTTTCACCGATGGTCATTGAGCAGGGCTTCTCGCAGTAGACATCCTTGCCCGCTCTGGCCGCCATGATGGAGGCCGGCGCGTGCCAGCGGTCGCCCGTGGCAATCAGGACGGCGTCGATGTCGGTTCGCGCAAGCAGTTCGCGGAGGTCGCGATACGTGGCGCAATCCTTGTTGCCGTAATGGGCATCCGCGATCTCCTTGACCGCCTGGCGCCGGTCGGCGCGGATATCGCAGACGGCGACAAACCGCACATCCGGCTGCGCCAGCATGGACTGCAGGACAGCGACGCCACGGCTGTTAATCCCGATGCCGCCCACCGCGATCCGCTCGCCGGCGGCCACGCCTCCATCCTTGCCCAGTGCCGACCCCGGTACAAACATGGGAGCGGCGAGCACCGAGCCGGCCTTGGCCGCTGTCGCAAGAAACCGCCGTCGCGTGATCGTTGAGTTCTTGACTTTCATCAGGGCACTCCTTGGGATACTTGTCCGTTGTCCCGTGCCGGGCAATCTCATGGCAGCAAAGGGAGGGGCGGGGAATAGGGAAGGAAGACCGGGAGTCTGATTCGAGAGTACAGACGGAACCGTAGCCTAAACGACCGAGCTTGGTGAAACAAGCGGGTGCCCCGCCGTACTTCCCCTGGTAACGCTCGTCGTAGTCCTGCTGGAAGGAGTCAAAATGCTCATCCAGGTCCCCGGGACGAGAGCATTTCGCATTGGGTGAGCCCATTCGTCCATTCGGTGGCTCTGGCTTACGCCGCGGCCTCGTTGTTATCCTTCTGATGCTCACTTCTCGTCGGGCGTCGTTTGGGGCCGTTGCCGTTGCCCGAGCGGAACCTCGCGTGCAGCGATTCCCAGTCGATCACCAGGCGGCCACCGGTGGATTCGTGTTGTTTCGCCCAGTCCACCAGCAGGTCGAGACAAGCATGGTCGATGTAGTCGAGGTGCTGGAAGTCAACGTGCAACTCGCAGCTGGGTGGGACGTTTTCAAGCGCCGCGGCCAGTTTTGGCAGACGCACGAACGTCGCGGCTCCCGCCACCCTCAACAGGGCCTTGCGATGCTTCTTGTCGATGTCGAAGTGTGTCTCGAGGTGCGAGAACGTATAGAGCAGTTTGGCCGCTGCGAGTGCGACGCCGGCGATGACGCCGGTCAGCAAATCGGCGGCGACGATCGTCACCACGGTCGCCATATAAATGGCAACTTCGCCCCACCCGAACGCGTAGAGATCTTTGATCGACTTGAAATTCATCAACTTATAGCCGGTGAAAACCAGAATCGCCGCCAGTGCGGAGGTTGGAATCAGTCTCAGCAGATAGGCCAGAAAGGCAACGAACACCAGCAGCCACACCCCGTGCAGGATTGCCGACAGCCGTGTCTTTCCCCCGGACTGGATATTGGCGGTCGAGCGGACGATGACGCCGGTCATGGGGAGCGCGCCCAGAGCTCCGCATACCAGGTTACCGATGCCTTGCGCGGTGAGCTCCTTGTCGTATCGGGTTCGCGGCCCCGATTGCATCTGGTCAACGGCCGTCGCGCACAAGAGCGTTTCGGCGCTCGCCACCACGGCGACCACCAGCGCCGATTGAAGCAGCGCGCTCCACGGCGCTCCGCTCAGTACCTCCCAGGTCGGAAAATGAATTTCACTCCACAGGTTGTCGGGTAATTCCACGTACAAAACCGGTATGCTCACGGCGGTTGTAAAACCAGTCGCAATCACAATGGCCACCAACGGAGCCGGCAGGAACTTGATTTTCCGGGGCGCGAACGCCTGCCACAACACGATGATGATGATGGTCAGAATGCCGATCTGTGCCGCAAACGCATGGTTCTTGAGAGTGTCCGAAAGGTCACTCAGCGCCGCAGTTGCGGCGGCTTGCGATTTCAGCGCGGCATGCACATTGCCCTCGCTCAAGGCCTGGCTGGCCACGCGAGCATTTTCGATCGCGGGCGTGCAGGCCGACACGATCCGTTCCGACCTCTTGTCGCTCCCGACGCGGCGCTCAAAGTCTTTTAGCTCAACGACCACTCTTTCAATGTCCGCTGCCAACGCTTGCTGTTCCGGCAACAACGCTTGCAACGCGGGGGCCTCGGCGGCGACCTGCTCGGTGGACGCTCGTCCCAACGCTTCAACCGACGTGTGATTCGGCAGCCGCTCGGCGACGCGCTCCGCGACCGCCGCCTGTCGCCGATGCAGCTCGCCAATCGGGCGCATCGCCGCGGTGCGCGCCTGCCGCATTTCCGTGGTTCCGTAGTCGGGCCACGTCATGGCTTTTCCGATCGCCGCGGGAATCGTCAACAGATTCTCAAGACCGCTGCCTTTCGGCTTGTCGTCCACCATCACGTGGAACTGACTGGCGAAGATCAACACGCCGATCCCCGCGAGCATGCCTTTGATGACCGCGGGCGAAACGGCTCGAAACCATTGGCCAAACTTCAGGATTCCGGCGACCAACTGAATCGCTCCGGCGATTAGCACGACCACGCCTAGCATTTCTAAGCCGAAGCGCTGCACGATCTCGTATACGATGACCGTCAAGCCGGCCGCCGGCCCGCTCACTTGCAACGGACAACCGGCCAACGAACCGACCACGACTCCGCCGACGATGCCGGTGATCAGGCCGGCCGCCACGGGAACTCCCGAAGCGACGGCAATTCCCATGCACAACGGCAGAGCGACCAGAAACACAACGACCGACGCCAATGCGTCCTGCCGGAAAGCAGCCTTGCTAAGAATGTTTTTGAAACCCATCGTTCTCTCGTGTTCCATGAGGTTAGATTGCGGGAAATTCCTTGTCGGCTGGCACAGCCAACGTGCCTTCGAGCGGGACGTACTGCTCGCTGTCGGCGCTATAGGTAAAGACCTGGCCGGTCTCAAACTTGTAGACCCAACCGTGAAGATTAATCTCCTTTCTCGCCAGTGCCGCCGCCACGACTGGATGAGTCCGAAGGTTTTCCAATTGGACCAGCACGTTTTCCTCGACCGTCGCCGTCAGTCGGTCGCTCGCGGCCGTAAGGTGGTCGTAGTTCTCCTGCATGATCCGCCGCGTGGAATCGGCGTAGGACAGCCAGTTGCGAACCGCCGGGAGATCGTTGAGCTTTTCCGCGTTGAGCAGCCCGCTCATCGCCCCACAGTACGAGTGGCCGCAGATCACGATGTCCTTGACTTTCAAAGCCGCGACCGCGAATTCGATGGTCGCCGCTTCACCGCCATGGAACGTCCCATACGGCGGCACGATGTTTCCGGCATTGCGCAGGATGAACAGTTCGCCCGGTTCGGTTTGCGTCAGCAGCGACGGATCGATCCGCGAGTCGGAGCAGGTGATAAACAACGCCAACGGCCGTTGTCCCTCGACAAGCCGTTCGAACAATCGCTGCTTCGAACTGAAGATGTCGTTCTGGAACTGATGGATGCCCGCAACAAGTTTTTGCATTTTCGCACGATCCTTTCGTTCGTTTCGCGGCGTGGGTCCGCGATGTTCTGATCCGCGCTTGGTGGATTGCGGGTTAATTTCGGTCGGCACGGAAAGCATCGGGATCAAGTTCCCCGAGTCACTGGGCGCATCAGCGATATGCCCTGCCGCGCGCTAAACCACCGCGAAAATTGCCCGCGTAGCGACGACCGATCAACAGCGCAGAGGCGCCATGACGTTACTAGAAAGACGATGGCCGAAATGTTGAGCGCCGGCCGCGTCCGTCGAAACGAGAAGACCGCCATGCACTGGAACCAGCAATGGCAAACCCGGCTGGTTCCGGCGAACCTGGGTTCGAGCCTGCATGCCGATCGCCGCTTCCTTGAACGATGTGTCGTGGTCATGCGGTGCCGCGGACTCGCTGAAAGCGAACGGTCCAATACTGGGCGTCGCGCATAAAGCAAGGGCCGCAACGAATAGAACCGAAGCGCGCAACGCAACGCGAGCGGAAAACGCCACGCGTGGCAGGAATCGCTTTGCGCAAAACAATGGGAGCGTTCGCTTGCTCATCGAATTCTTTCGTTCCCCGCCGCGGTCAACCGGCTCGTCGCTTATCCAATCCAGGTCATGAAGAATACCTAGGTATGATTTCGTGGTCAATGCAGGTTGGAACTCCAGACGAACAACAATCAGCCCCGCAAAAACTCTACCGAACGCCGTTCAGGACAAGCGTCTCAAGCCAGTCGGCCGCAAGCTGCCATCGACCGAACGACTTGGGGCAGACGGTGTTTCGCCCCGCCGGCGATGGCTACCTAGTCGGACGGAGTTACCGAATACTGCGCGAGAGCAGCCCCGAGCTCCAAGGAACCCTGTTCGGCCTTACGCTGCCCGGTTGCCGCCGAAATCTGCTGTAACCGCCGCTCGGCTCTCCTGACCATCAAGCGAGTGGGCTCTGCGGACCCCAAAAAACGGCACTCGGGCCTGCTTTGCGCGCCCCACGGGGAACCTCCACCGGGGGCGGTACTGGTGGTCCTTGGGCCTGGCTTGGTATCGTCCCAACGGACGGATCCCCCAGATTTCCTCCTGGAACGGGTTGCTGCTAGGAAATTCGATTTCTCCTGAGTCTACCAGGGAGAGACGCCCAGGCAAGAGGTGGGGACGTTCCAACAGGGCCATTGGCCGCTTTGGAACGCCCCCACCCCTTTGCCTCTTTTGCCGATGGTGATGGAGTTGGGAACTCGCTGAGCACGATATGCAGATCGATCAGCGCCCAATGCGGCTCGATTTGGCAACTGCTGCGCAACATCCCCATTGCCGATCAGTGTCGGAGATGAGTTAGAAGCTCTCCAGGAAGGTGTCGATGTCGACGTAGCTCAGTTCGTGGAACTCGTCGGCCTCGTCTGCGGAACACATGGAGTTGTCCGCGTAGCTGGCATCCGGCTCGAGCACCAATTCATCCACGTCGGGTGGCGCCCTGGCTGTCCGCGACTGCCACAAGCCACAGTGCTTGAGGATCGCTTCGATCACATCCGCCTGAGGCGGTTCGATGAACGATACCACTTTCATCTGGCCGCCACACTCGGGACAACACAAGGGCGTTCGAAAAAGGGGTCGGGTACCTATTGTGCGCAGCACCCTACGGGCCGTTCCGGCAATTGGTACCCGACCCCTTTTACCAACGGGCAACTCCAGAAACTCGCCCTCGGGTGTAAACGCGCCGCAGGTGATCAGCATGTGGATGTGAGGATGCCAGTGCAGGAGCTCGCCATGCGTCGGAATTGCCGCGATCATGCCGGGCACCACGCGGGCACACGACGAGAGTTTCCCCAGCAACTGGCGATCGAAGCGCGTGTGAACTCGCAGACGCTTGGGGATGGTCAACACGACTTGCCGATGAGCGACCCGAGAGCAGACTTCGTCGGCGACGTGCAGCGCGGTCAGCAACGTCCGCTTCTGGTGGCAGGAGGGGCAGGCGGGCACCGTCACGCAGCGATGGTCGGGTTGCTTGCAGGAGAAGGCGACGAACCGGGCACCATGCTTCATGGTCGGTGCTTGCAGTCGGGGCAGCGAACGCGAGCGAATCCTTCTTGCAGATCGCCGCACTTGAGAAAGGCCGCCACCGACTGCTCGACGATGGAACGCGACCCGCAAGCGGGTGCCCCGCCATACCTGATCTGATAACGCTCGTCGTAGACCTGCTGCAAGGAGGCAAAATTCTCATCGAGCAGGCGCCACAGGTCGGAGGCCTGAGGATCGCGCGGGCGGTAGAGCGGCCGGGACTCGACACAGGCGGTGGCCATGGCAGGAACCAGCAAGGAAACCGATGTTGCGATTTTGATGCAGACGATGGCAGAGCGAGCCAAAAAACGAGATCCTACGAATCCATCAGGCCAGACGCATCGGGCCGATCTGATTCCGAATTGTCCGCAATGCGGAAATGCGATGGCGCTCCGTACCGCCAAACTGGGACAAAATGCCGGCCAGCAGTTTTGGGGATGTACCGGCTATCCAGATTGCAGTGGAACGGCAAAAGTTTGACCGATTGAAAGTCAGAGAGGCACGCCCTTCTAGGCCAATCGCTGAAAGCCTGTATGTTTCACTGGTCCGCCGATCCTTTGACTGATGTCATCCAGTCGGATCGCATCGGCCAGCTCAGCAAACACAGGATCACATGCCGCCAAGTATTGATCGACGTGACGATCTTCGTGGGTGAGCATGGGATGAAAGCCGCCGATAGCGAGAAAACCGCGGTCCATCATGCGAACGGTCCACAACGTCTGCAAGGCGGCCGCCTGAGGATGCTGGAACTGATACGCCATCATGGCGGGACTACCCAACGCATGCCAGGGAACTTGATGCTGTTCGGCTAAGCGACTTAGACCATCATGTACGGCCTGACCGATGCTCGCGATATGGGCCCGTACATCGATCCGCATCATTTTGCGAATTGCGGCCACGGCAGCGGTAGGACCAATCGCCTCTGTCCAGAGGGCACTTGATATAAACGTCTCTTGAGCCGCCTGCATCACATCATCGGTTCCGATGACCGCCGAGATGGGATTGCCGTTGCCGGTCGATTTGGAAAACACGGCGATGTCCGGCGTAATGCCATATTTTAGGTGAGCGCCACCTAGCGCCAGCTTCCAGCCGATCGAAACTTCGTCGAAAATTAGTTTTGCTCCACATTCGTCTGCAATCTGACGCACCGATTCTAGGAAGCCCGGTTCGGGGGCGTAGTGCCGAGTCGGCTCCATCACGATGGCGGCCAGTTCATTGCCGCAGTCGCGCACAATGGCACGGAGCTCGTCGATCTTGTTGTAACTAAAGGGGAGGGCGGTGCCGGCCAACCCCTTCGGAATTCCAGCGGGCTGCAAACCTGGCAGCAGATGCCAATTCCCCAATCGGTCGGTCATTCCATCTTGCGTGTCGGTCGGCAGATTGGCCGCCAAATACCAGTCGTGCCAGCCGTGGTAGCCGCAAAAGGCAACTTTATCGCGCCGTGTCTTCGCCCGGGCAATGCGAACCGCGACGACTAACGCTTCGCCGCCGGTTCGACCGAATCGGACCATCCCCGCCCACGGATGCAACTGCAACATGAGTTTGGCCAGTTCGACCTCTTCCGGTGGATTCAGCATACACATGTTTCCCCGCTGGGCACGATCGACGACAGCCGCCGTCACGTCGGGATCGGCATATCCAAGCACCGTGGCGCCAATTCCCGAAGTGCCCATGTCGATGTATTGGTTGCCATCGAGGTCCGTTACCGTACAACCCTTAGCTTCAGCAAAGTAGGCGGGCCACTGTTCGGGAGCGAACATTTCCTGACGCTTGCCAAACAATTGCGTCGCACCCGGGATGATCGCCTTGGCCTCGTCGTACAACTTCAAGGTCTTCGTACGGTCCATGGAACCCACGATGGTGTTTCTAGCTGAAATCAGCATCTGCAACTGTGCCCCTAGAGTCGATGCGGCTGATCAAGATACCAACATATAACATCGTCACCTAACCGTATTCATGCGCACAATGTCAATGCACCCCAAGATCGTGGGGGATTATAGGCGGCATTCTTGCGTGACGCTACTCGCTTCGGCGTAGAATTCGACCGATATCGACGTAACGATCAGGTCGTGTGCCCTGTAGAGAGAGGCTCCATCACCACGCTATTAAAAAGGTGGTTGGGACGGCCGAGCGGATCCAGAAGTACAGCGTTGCGGGAGACACCCAATGCGCTGAAAATGGTCGTGCAGATATCGGCGGGGGACCACGATTGCGATGTATCAGTTTAGTTCCGCGGTCGAGGGTGCATGCTAGCGGCGGCGGGGAAGAAACGGTGTCAGGAACCGTTAATTGACGGCGGCGGCGGATTTGGCGATGTTCCAGCGGTATGGGACGACCGCATCGGCCAGCTTTGGGCGGGTACGTGTATCATGTGCTGACTCGCGCCAACGCGCGGCTGCCGA
>SXGT01904855.1_pt1 | contig 11252 bp, 9 predicted proteins | sample 3176221 | NCBI WGS metagenome assembly SXGT01 (sample SAMN11356862, study PRJNA531348) | freshwater metagenome | isolation source: freshwater sample F1-120 | place: China: Fuxian Lake, Yuxi | collected 2017-12-25
AAATCATTGTCTCGTGGGCAATCCGGGGTGCGGCGACGTCGTTACGTCGACCGAGCGCAAGGTGCCCTGCCGCACGATGCGCACGCCGCTGCCATCGGGCTCCACCGTGACGCCGGCGCCGCGCAGCTTGGAGATCACCGCCTCGAGATCGTCGACGCGTACGTTCTCGACCAGCACGTCGCCGCCTGCGGCCGCGGCCGCGACCAGGAACGTGCCGGCCTCGATGCGGTCCGCGATGATCGCGTGGTCGAACGGCGCGAGCGTGTCTTGCCCCTCGATGTCGATGACCGGCGTGCCGGCGCCGCGTACCTTGCCGCCCATCTTGTTCAAGACCCGCGCGAGCTCGACCACCTCGGGCTCGCGCGCGGCGTTGACCAGCGTGGTCTTTCCCTTGGCGAGCGCCGCCGCCAGCATCAGGTTCTCGGTGCCCGTCACCGTCGGCATGTCGAAGACGATCTCCGCGCCGCGAAGACGGCCGGCCTCGACCTGTATGTATCCGTGCGCGATCTTGATGCGCGCCCCCATCGCCTCGAGTCCCTTCAGGTGCTGGTCGACCGGCCGCGTCCCGATCTGGCAGCCGCCCGGCAACGACACGCGCGCGCGGCCATAGCGCGCCGCGAGCGGCCCGAGCACGAGCACGCTGGCGCGCATCTTCTTGACGAGGTCGTAGGGTGCCTCGGGGGTCACGAGGCCGGGCTTGACCACGACCTCGGGCGGCGCCGCGTCGACCGGGCGGCCCATCGTGGAGAGGAGCTGCGCCGTCGTCTCGATGTCGTGCAGATCGGGGACGTTGCGCAGGCGGCTCTCACCGTCCGACAGCAGGGTCGCGCACAGGATGGGCAGCGCCGCGTTCTTCGCGCCGCTCACCTTCACGCGACCGTGGAGCGGCTTGCCGCCGCGGACGAGGATCCCATCCATTCGCCGGGCAATAGCAGGGGCCATGCGCCGCGGCGACAATTCGGCGGCGGCCCGTGGTCTTCGCGACGCTATGCGGCGATCGCGCTCCGCTCCACGGCTGCGCTCTTCGCGCCCGTGCGGTCGATCAGGATCGAGAGCAGCATGTCGCTGAGGACGTTCGTCACCGAGCGGGCGCGCGCGATGATCCAGTCCACGGTGAGCAGGAGCGGCAAGAGCTCGATCGGCAAGCCTACCGTGTTGAGCACGAGCGCCAGCGACACGAAGCCGGCCTCGGGAACGCCCGCGACGCCCATCGCGGCGATCATGCACATCACGGCGGCGATGACCTGCTCGGAGATGGAGAGATCGATGCCCGAGGCCTGCGCCACGAACAGCACCGCCATGCCTTCGTAGAGGACGATCCCGTCGTTGTTGAGGTTCGTTCCGACGCACGCCCCGAGCGCCGAGGCCGAGCGCCGCACCCCGAGCGCGTCGAGCGCACGTAGCGTCACCGGCAAGGTCGCGAGGCTCGAGTTCGTGCCCATCGCGTAGATCACGGGCTCGCGCGCCGCCCGCCAGAAGCGAGCGAGCGGCATGTGCACCACGAAGACGAGCCACGCCTGATAGACGAGCCCGATGTGGAGAGCGAGCCCCAGCACGCCCACCGCGACGTAGACCGCGAGGCCACGCAGCGGCGAGAAACCGTGCTCGCCCACGGTCATCGCGACCACGCCGAAGACGGCGACGGGGACGAGCTTGAGGATCCAGCCGAGCGCGATCTCCAGCGCACGCAACATCGCGCCGAGGGCACTCTCGATCGCCGCGAGATCGCCGCCTTCCGCGCGCCGCTCATTCCGCACGCGGCGCAGCGCGAAGCCGAGCAGCAGCGCCAGGAGGATGAGCGTGATGGCGATATTTTCCTGAAACGGCGTGACGAGGTTCGTCGGGATGTAGCTCGCGAGCGTCTTGCCGAGCTCGACCTTCTTGCCCACGTAGGCCGCGGTCGACCCGCCGCTCTGTGGCAGCAGTCGGAGCTCGCGCCCTGGGTGCAGGAGGTTCGACACGGCGAGGCCGAGCGCGATGGCGATCGACGCGTTCAACGTCGCGATGCCCAGCATGCGCGCGCCCGCGCGGGCGTCGATTTCGGTCGTGAGGATCGCGTTCAGGATCGCGAAGAAGAGCAGCGGCGTCGCGACGGTCTTGATGAGCTGAATGACCAGCTTGCCGAGCGCACCGAGGTCGGCGGCTTGCTTGCCGAGGAGCGGTCCCACGATGGCGCCGAGCACCATCGCGCCCAGGATCCACAGGTAGAGCGGGATGGCGCGGGAAGTACGCGGCGCGGCTTCGTCCACCGGCGAGAGCCTACTCCCCTTTCGCCGCGGGTCGCGCGGCAGGCGTCTCTGCGGCGCGAACGCGAGCGAATTCGTCGCCTTGCGGCTCATTTTGACGCGCGGACGCGGTGTTTTTTTGGTGGCGAATCTCTGTTTCGCCAAACTAGGCTCGCGGGCAAATGCGCGCTCGACTCGGGTTTTTCGGTCATCGAAGTGTGGCTCTGGGTGTGCTCGCGGTATCGACGCTCGCGAGCCTCGCGGTGCGCGCGGACGACATCGTGCCGTCGCTCGACCTGCGTGGGTTCGAGCCGCCGACCGATCCCGAGGGCGGCCTCGCGTACGAGCCTGCGCGCACGCCCGCGACGCTGGACCCGAATTTCGCGCTGTGGCTGAGCTACGCGCACCGGCCGATCGTGCTGTTGGATCGGGCGACGGGCGACTCGAAGTTTGCCGTCCTCGGCAGCCAGCTCGTGGGCGATTTCGTGGCGAACGTGGGGTTTTTCGGGCGCTTCGCGGTCGGCGTCGACGTGCCGTTCGTGCTGTTTCAAGACGGCGACGATCCGCGTGACCCGGCGAACGCCGCGGCGCTCCGGACGGTGGGCGACTACGCGCTTCCGGCGCAGGCGCTCGGCGACATGCGGCTCGTGGTCAAGGGGACCATGCTGCCGCCGACGAGCGGAGAGTTCGGCGGCTTCTCGGTGGCGATGGTGGAGCGGCTCTCGCTGCCCACGGGCGATCGGGCGTCGTTCCTGGGCGAGGGCGCGGTCGCGAGCGACACGCGGATCCTCGCGGAGTACGGGGTCGTCGCGGTCGCCGTCCACGCGCAGCTCGGCGTGAAGCTGCGCGGCGAGCACGAGGACTTCGCGTGCGCGGCGCTTCCGCGTCCCGGCGAGGACGGGATCATCGTGGAGCTCGCGCCCGAGTGCCCGACCCGCTTCGGCGGAGAGCTGCCGTTCGGCCTCGCCGTGAGCGTCAAGCCGAAGGCGTTCGGGTTCGATCCGGACGGCCACTTCACCTGGTTTCTAGAGACCTACGGGCACGTGCCGCTCTCGCCGCATGCGCCGTTCAGCGACGCGCGGCTCGCGCAGCTGCAGCTCGGCGGTGGCGCTCGCTACGTCTTCGACAACGACATCTCGCTCCTCGGGGCCCTCGACGCGGCGCTCGTGGGTGGAGTCGGCACGGCTCCGTTGCACGCGGCCCTCAGCGTGGGCTACGCGCCGCGCAAGCACGACGTCGATGACGACCGCGTGCGTGACAAGGACGACGTTTGCCACGATTTGCCGGAGGATCACGACGGTTTCGAGGACGCCGACGGCTGCCCCGAGTGGGACAACGACGGCGACGACGTCCCCGACGGCGAAGATCGATGCGGCACCGCGGTCGAAGATCTCGACGGCTTCGAGGACGGCGACGGCTGCCCCGAGTGGGACAACGACGGCGACACGATCCCCGATCTCGAGGACCACTGCCCCGACGTGTCGGGGATCGCGAGCCAGGATCCGACGCTGCGCGGCTGCCCCGATCCGGATCCCGACAAGGACGCGGTGCTCGGCGCCGCCGACCAGTGTGCGGAGGTCGCCGAAGATCGCGACGGATTCGCCGACGACGACGGTTGCCCCGAGCCCGACAACGACGGCGACGGGGTCTCTGATGCGAGCGACGCGTGCCGTGACCTCGCGGGAGTCGCGTCCGAGCGCGCGGCGGAGCACGGCTGCCCGGATGGAGATCTCGACGGCGTCGCCGACGCGGTGGATGCGTGCCCGACCGAGAAGGGCGTGCGCGGAGCGGCTCCGTCGAAGGACGGCTGCGCTCCCGAGCCGGAGCCGCCGCTGAAGAAGAAGGGCGGCAAGAAGGCCGCGCCGCAGAAGGCCGCGCCGCAGAAGCCGCGTTGATAGCCGCCAACGAAGAGATCGGCCGAGATCGCGTGAACCTGAAACCCTGAAACCGATCACTAGAGCGCGCCGACGCTGGTGAGCGGCTCGCGCGCGCGGGCAAGGTCGGCGTAGCGGAGGCCCGTCGTCGGATCGGTAGCCTTGGGGACGAGCTCGCACAGCGGCACGAGCGCGAAGGCACGTTCGACGAGGCGCGGGTGCGGCACGGCGAGGTCGGGCTCAGAGAGCGCGCTCCCCTCGAGCCACAAAAGATCGAGGTCGAGTGTCCGCGGTCCGAAACGAACGGGATCGGGACGCACGCGGCCGAGCGCGCGCTCGATGTCGAAGAGCGCGGCGAGCAAGGATCGGGGAACGAGCGTCGTGCGCACGAGGGTCGCGGCGTTGAGAAAATCGGCCTGCTCGACGAGGCCGACGGGCTTCGTCTCGTACACGCGCGAGCTCGCGAGCACCGTCACGCCGGGGATCCGTGCGATGTGGTCGCGCGCCTCGCCCAGGGTCTTCTTGCGATCGCCGAGGTTGGAGCCGAGGCCGACGACGACGCGGTAGCTTTCTCGACCGGGTTCGTCCATGCGTGCTAATTGCGAAGTGACTGGGAGCGCGCGTGCAGCGGAGGCGGAGGATAGCAAAGCGCGGTCTCGCGCTCACCGGGGCCGCGTTGATCGGGCTCGCGGCGATCGTGGGCCTGTCGGTCCAGTGCTCGCCGATGGGCGGCGCGGTGCCGGAGCTCCGCGACGTGGGGCTCGAGCTGCCGGAGCTCGCCAAGGCCGCGCCGGTGCCCGCGGCGCCGCCGCCCGCGTTGGGCAAGACGCTCGCCGACGTGCTCGCCGACGACGCGGTGTGCACGACCGACGCGGTGCGTCCGCTCTCCGAGCAGATCATCGCCGAGGCCAACTGCATCCGCCCCGCGACCTACGTCCATGTGGACGCGGGGCCGCGCGCGACCTTCGGCGACGCGGTGTTTCCGTACCTGGTCGAGTCGGCGAGGGACGCGCTCGTCGGTGCGCTCGCCGGCAAGAAGCGCGACCGGCTCACGGTGAGCTCGATGCTCCGCACCGTGGCGCAACAGTATCTGCTCTACGGCTGGTACCAGGCTGGGCGCTGCGGCATCAAGCTCGCGGCCGAGCCCGGGAGGAGCAATCACCAGAGCGGGCTCGCCATCGACGTCTCGAATCCGGGCGCGTGGCGCACGGCGCTGACGGCTCGCGGCTTTCGCTGGCTCGGCAAGAAGGACCGCTGGCACTTCGACTTCGTCGGGCGCAAGCAGGCCGAAAAAGATGCGACCAAGCGCCTCGCGCAAGAGCTCGCGGGCCTCGACGTGCGGGCGTTTCAGCGGCTCCACAACAACAACGGCGGCGTGCCGAAGCTCGACGAGACGGGGGAGCTCGACCTGGCCACCAGGGAGGCGCTCGCCGCGGCGCCGACGCTCGGGTTCGCGGTGGGTGCGTCGTGCGCGGCACCGGCGTCCGGGCCCGCGTCGCCTCCCGCGCCTTAGACCGGCTGTACGGGTTCACGGGCGCTCGAGCCGCGGTCGACGCAGGCCCTCGCGTCGGTTCGTGGTGCTTCTGTCGCGCGGGCGGATCGGCTAACAGCCACGCGCGATGAAGACCTTCGACGCGATCGTCATCGGCGGCGGACCCGGCGGCTACCCCTGCGCCATCAAGCTCGGGCAGCTCGGCCTCAAGGTCGCGTGCGTCGAGCAGGACAAGCCGGGCGGCGTGTGCCTCAACTGGGGCTGCATCCCGTCGAAGGCGCTCATCCACGCGTCGAGCCAGTACGAGAAGGCGAAGGACAGCGCGGCCATCGGCGTGAAATGCGCGGGCGTCGAGCTCGACGTGAACGCGATGCAGTCGTGGAAGGACGGCATCGTCTCGCGCCTCAACACCGGCATCCGCCAGCTCTTGAAGGGCGCGGGCGCCGAGTACATCGAGGGCACGGCGCGCCTCACTGGCAAGAACACCGTCGTCGTGACGAAGGCGAACGGCGAGACCGAAGCGCTGACCGCGACGAAGGGGGTCGTGCTCGCCACCGGCGCCAGCACGATCGAGATCCCGACCTTCAAGTTCGACCAGAAGCAAATCATCGGCGCGAAAGAGGGCGTCAGCCTGCGCGAGGTGCCAAAGCGCCTGCTCGTCATCGGCGGCGGCGTCATCGGCCTCGAGCTCGGCACGGTGTATCAGAAGCTCGGGAGCGAGCTGTTCGTCGCCGAGGCGTTGCCGACGCTGCTCACCGGCCACGACCAGGACGCGGTGAAGCTCGTCGAGCGCAAGCTCACGAAGCACGGCGCGAAGATCTACAAGAAGACGCGCGCGTTGGGCTACGTGAAGAACCCCGACGGCTCGCTCACGGTGACGCTCGAGCAGGAGGGCAAGCCGCTCACCGTCGAGGTCGACGCGGTGCTCGTCGCGGTCGGCATGAGGCCGAACAGCAAGGGGCTCGGCCTCGAGGACGTCGGCGTCACGATCGACGCGCGCGGGTTCGTCCCCACGGACGAGCGCGGCGAGACCAACGTGAAGGGGATCTACGCGGTGGGCGACGTGAGCGGACCGCCGCTGCTCGCGCACAAGGCGAGCAAGGAGGGCGAGATCGTCGCCGAGGTGATCGGCGGCCACAAGGCGGCGAAGGACTGGGCCGCGATGCCCGCGTCGACCTTCACCGATCCCGAGATCTCGAGCGTCGGGCTCGGCGAAGAAGAGGCGAAGGCGAAGGGCATCGACGTCAAGGTCGGAAAATTCCCGTTCGCGGCGCTCGGCAAGGCGATGGCGATCCGCGAGACCGACGGCTTCGTGAAGGTGGTCGCCGACGCGAAGAGCCGCGTCGTCCTCGGTGTGCACATCGTCGGGCCGGAGGCGAGCTCGCTCATCAGCGAGGCGGCGCTCTCGATCGAGATGGCCGCGGTGCTCGACGACGTGATGCTCACGATCCACCCGCACCCGACGCTCGGCGAGGCGTTCATGGAAGCGGCGGCGCATGCCTTGGGGCAGGCCATTCACATTCCAAACCGTTGACTCACCCCGCGCGACGAGACGCGGGCACGGCGGTGCTCACGCGCTCTTCGTCCGCTCGAAGCACTCGGCCGGAATGCGCTGGTCGTGGCGGGCGCGCGCCGTCAGCGCGACGAAGCGAGTCGTCACCGGATCGTGGTAGCCGCTCGCGACGGGCACGCCGTCCTCGGTCGCGCGGTAGTGCGCGACGATGCGGCTCATCAGCACCTCGCGCAGCCATTTCCCGACGAGCGAGGCCATCGACACGAGCAGGTGGTCTCGGTCGGCGTCCCTGACGAACGAGAGCTCTCCGACGCCCGGGAAGCGGTAGGTGCTCTTCGCGCGCGACTCCTCGACGACCGCGTGAAGGCGCCCGGACAGCGGCCCGAAGGCGTCGCTGTAGTTGCCGTAGCCGCCGACCTTGCCGCAGACGGCGTGCACGTCGGCGCCGGCGGCACCGCGGAGGTCGAGCACGAGCCGCTCCATGGCGTGCAGATCGACCTTGAAGCGGCTATTTCCCGCGAGGGCGGCGTCGTTCAAGAGCTTCGTGCACACGACGACCGAGCGCACCCGGACGATGCGCACGCCGCGCGCCTCGAGTTTGTCGAGCGAGCGGACGACCTCGCCCTCGAGCATGTGCGCCGCGTCGCTGTCGTCGAACGTCTCCGCGCGCGTGCCCCAGCACTGCGGGGCGACGTGGCTTGGGCAGGGCGCGGTGAGCACGGCGCGGTCGTCGAGGCAGAGGGCGTCGACGAGCTCCTCGACGCTCCCCGGCGCGACGTCGCTCGCGCGCTCGAGTCGGGTCGCACCACGCTTCGCGAGCGCCCGCGCCCACGCTTGGCCGAGCGCGACGTCGCCGTGCGCGACGAGGCCCTTCGAGTCGCCGAGGATCTGCGCGAGCTTGCCGCGCGCGCGCGACGTCGCGATCCGCGAGGCGCCCGGCGCCGCCTCGGCCATCACGGCCGTCACGATCATCGGGCCGAGCCGCGGACCGAGGCCGTTCTCGTCGCAGCCGACGTGGAGGGTCGCCGTCGTCACCGCCCCGAGCCTACGACGACGCGAACGCGGGGCGGAGATTGACATGCGCGGCGCTCGCGGTTCATAGTCCGCCCGCGTTTTTTGCGCGATTTCCTCGGGGAATAGCACAGCCTGGTAGTGCGCCAGCTTTGGGAGCTGGAAGTCGGCGGTTCGAATCCGCCTTCCCCGACCACCCGAGCCATTGCATTGCCTGCACCCGTGAACGGACCTCTCGCGACGCGCACCCCTGGCGAGTGGCGCGGCCTCAAGGAGGCGCTCAAGCTTCAAGCGCGGATCTTGTTCGGCGTGATCGCGCTCTTGTGGGCCGCCGAGCTCGCGGACGCGATCGTGTTCGGCGGTGCGCTCGACGGCTACGGGATCCGGCCGCGCAGCTTCGGCGGTCTCCTCGGCATCGCGCTCGCGCCGCTCCTGCACGGAGGCTTCCGCCACTTGATGGCCAACAGCGTCCCGCTCGTCGTGCTCGGCTGGTTCGTGATGCTGCGCGAGACGCGCGACTATTTCGTCGTCGCATTCTTCTCCACGCTGGTCGGCGGCGTGGGGGTGTGGCTCATCGGCGCCACGAACTCGGTCCACATCGGCGCGAGCGGCGTGGTGTTCGGCTTCCTCGGCTACCTCCTATCGCGAGGCTATTTCGAGCGCCGCTTCCTGCCGATGCTCGGCTCGATCGTCGTCGGCCTCATGTACGGCGGCACGCTCTTCGGGCTCTTGCCCGGGCAGCGCGGGATCTCGTGGGAGGGGCACCTCTTCGGCTTCCTCGGCGGCGTGCTCGCGGCAAAGGTGTTGGCGTCCCGAGTCGGAGAATCGCGACCAAAGTAAGCAGGGCGCGACCGCACGGCCGAGGGATGAATTCGCGGCCTCGCCCCTCATGGGGACTCGAGCTTTGCCTCGAGTTTTCAGGCGGAGAACCTCTGATTCGCTACGCTAGCGGATTGGCAATCTCCGCCGCGCGGGCTCGAGGCCCTTCGTGCTGCCGATGCGCGCGACCTCGGCGTGCGGCGACGACGTGGGCTCCTCTTTGCCAGTCAGGTAGGCGTCCGCTTCGCACGCGCCGGACCACGCGGCAAAATCCTCCGGGAGCGGGCCGGGCAGGGTCGGCTGTTGCGTGCGCTCGAGCAGGCGAAAGTCGTGGTGCGCGACGAGCTCGAGCGGGAGCTTCTTGCCTGGCCCGCCATCTCGGAACCAGCGGCGCGCGGCGTTGACGTTGCCGATGAGCACGGCGTGCTGCGGATCGCGCTTCGCCGCCTCGCTCATGCGGTCCATCATCGCGTCGTAGTCACCACGACGCGCCGCGATGCATGCGAGGTAGTTGAGCGCGAGGCCGGGCAGGGGATGGCCGAGCTCGAGCGCGCGCTTGGTGTGGCGCTCTGCCTCGTCGAGCGAGCCCTCGTGGTAGTGCGCGCCGGCGAGGTCGAGGTGCGCCGCGTGGTGCTCCCCGAGCGCGGCGAGCACGCCGTCGAGCTCGGCCACGCTCGGCTGGTGGAGCTTCTGGAGCCCGCTGTGCGTGCGGAACCAGTCGTTCATGAGGGTCGTGGTCGCGGGGTCGGCGTCGTAGGGGACCTTCAGCTCCTGGAAGCGCTCCCGAAAGTAAATCTCGGGCTCGAGCCGGCCCTCGGCCGCCGCGTCGCGAAAGTCGTGCGTGCCCGGATAGATGGAGAGGCACGAGAACACGTACTCGTGCGGCCGCGCGCGCTCGAGAAAGGCGAGCGTCTCGCGGAACGTCTCCACCGTCTCGCCGCGGTTGCCGAGCATCATGTAGAAGCGCAGCTTGATGCCGTACTTCTTCGCCATCGCGGTCGAGCGAAGGATCTCGTCGACGGTGATCTTCTTGTCGACGTTGCCGAGGATGCGCGGCGAGCCGGACTCGACTCCGAGGCTCATCCGCTCGCAGCCCGCGAGGCGCATCTCGCGGCACAGCTCGTCGGTGAGCAGATCGACGCGCGTGTCGCAGCTCCATAAGAATGCGAGGTTTTTTTCGCGGAGTCCGTGGCACAGCTCGAGCACGCGCTTCTTGTTGGTGGTGAAGGTGTCGTCCTTCACGAACAGCATCTTCACTGGCAAGCGCGGGACGAGCCGAGCGAGCGCCGCGATGGTGTACGCGACCGAGTTGGCGCGAAAGCCGCGTCCCCACTGCGACTCGGCGCCGCAGAAGGTGCACGCCCACGGGCAGCCGCGCGAGGTCATGAAGATGTGGCTGTCGAAGAAGCGCTGCGGGCACGCGAGGAGATCGAGCTCGTCGATGTTGGTGCGCTCGGGGTTCTTGACGATGCGTCCCTCGTCACGGACGACTGCGCCGCGCAGGCCGAGGAGCGACGCTCCGGCGGCGAGCCGAGCCAAGAGCTCGAGCATCGTGAGCTCGCTCTCGCCGACGGTCACCGTGTCGATCGCCTCGTGATGGCGGAGCATCTCCTCGGCGAGCGGGCTCGCGTGCGGGCCGCCCACGACGACGTGCGCTGTCGGGTGCGCGCGCCGGATCGCCGCCGCCGTGAGGGCGACGCCGCGGCGATTGGCCGTCCAGCACGACAGGCCGTAGAGGTCCGCCTCGACAGCAACGACGACGCGCTCGACCTCGGCCCACGGGTAGCTCGAGAGGTTCTGCACCTTGACCTCGTGACCGTGCGCGCGAAGGTGGGCGGCGATGCTCAAGAGCCCGTAAGGCGTCTGATAGAAGTCGCCGTCGAGATCCCCGTCGCGGTACTCGGGCGGCGGCCCGTCCTCGACCGGCGCGGCCTCCCCCGGGGCGGGGAGCTTCCACGGGGGCGGGTAAAAGAGCGCGATCCGCACGGCGAGCATCTTAGCGAAGCCGGGGGCCGATGCCGCCGCGACCGCACGTGCGCGACGTCGAGCGTGACCGCGGGCGCGTTCGGGGCCCGCTCACCGGGCGTGACTTGGCGGACTTGGGCGGTCGTGACTTTCATTGCAATCTGCGGAGGCGCGCGCGACGATTCGCCCATGAGCCGCATGGGGTATTCATTCGCGCTCGCGGGGGCATGCCTCGTGTTCGCGTGCAGCGACGACGGCAAGCGCATGCCGCCGATCCTCGTCACCCCGGGTGCCGGCGCGAGCGTGACGAGCTCGAGCGCGAGCGGGGGCTCGAGCACCGCGGCGGGCATGGG
>SXGT01908384.1_pt1 | contig 11252 bp, 3 predicted proteins | sample 3176221 | NCBI WGS metagenome assembly SXGT01 (sample SAMN11356862, study PRJNA531348) | freshwater metagenome | isolation source: freshwater sample F1-120 | place: China: Fuxian Lake, Yuxi | collected 2017-12-25
CAACGCATTGAATGTGGAGAACGTTTCCGACGCATCATTTACGCGCAATTCGGATAAATTTCAACGAAAACTTTTTAACATGTATCGGGTAGGGACTAATTGGGAATTTGGCTGGTCTTTTGATAGCAAATCTGCTCTGCCATAGCGTTAAAAGCTGAGAAATCCCAGTCAGAGCCATGCTGAAATCCATGAGTTACCGGTTTTCGGCGGCAGTCTCCCTTGTAGTCGGCAAAACGCTGAAAAACCGCTTCAGCAATTTGCTGGTGGATTCAAAAACCGCGAAATAGATTTTAATTTTCTTTGAAAATTCGAGAACAAGATAGCAGAAGGAGACAACCTCCAGTAACTGTTCATCTTGCTGGATATACTCCAAGTCATAGGGCGGTGCTGATATCGCCACATCCCTTGAATTGATCATGCTTTGATATTCTCGGGAAATAGTTGTCTTTTAGCATTGGCGCACGATTGTTGGATTTTGCTCAAGTCACAGACACTTTAAAATTATCATTTCGCTGCAGGCTATGGGAAAAAAACGAATTAGCAAACTGACTGATGGAAACTCGGCTATACCTGAACGTGGGTTTCTGGTAGGCATTGGCGCTTCAGCGGGCGGGCTGGAAGCGTTGACGGAACTGATAGGTCAATTGCCTGCAGATTCAGGCGCCACGTTTGTCGTGGTGCAACATCTTTCCCCAACCTACCGTTCCATGCTCGTGCAATTACTGGGTAGGGAAACACCTATGTTGGTAAGAGAAATTTCGGATAATCTGCCCATAGTCGCCAACTCCATCAATATTGCGCCTGCTCGACATAACGTAGTCATCGAGGGAAATCAATTTCGGCTTACAGCCATGTCTTCGGGTACCATGCCCCGGCCATCGGTCAATTTGTTTTTCATGTCCTTGGCCGAGCAATATGGTGAATCCTCTATAGCCGTCATTTTATCGGGCACAGGCTCGGACGGGGCCAATGGCCTTCGCGCGGTGAAGGCGGCTGGCGGATACACCTTTGCCCAAGATCCCGCCAGTGCCAAATACAATGGCATGCCACAATCGGCGATAGAGACGGACTGTGTGGATTGGGTGATGACTCCGGCTGGAATTGCCGCAGAAATCGTCGAAGTGGTGTCGCATCGGAGTAGAGTCGTTATCGAAGAGGCTCAATCCACTAACGACGTGTTGCTTAAAAAGCTGCTGACCAACGTCAAACGACGCACCAAGGTCGATTTTTCCGGTTACAAAGAAGGTACCTTGTGGCGGCGTATCGAGCGGCGCATGGCGGCCAATCATATTTTCAGTTTCCCGGAATATCTGGCGCATGTCGAGAGCAATGCCGAGGAATTGGATAGATTTTGCAAGGATGTATTGATTTCGGTAACTGCATTTTTTCGCGATCGCACGGCATTTAATAGATTGAGTCTTGCCCTGGGGCAGATGCTGACAAAAAAGCTGGACAATGACGAGGTCAGAATTTGGGTGCCTGGTTGTGCCAGTGGTGAAGAAGCCTATAGCATCGCCATCCTGGTGGCAGAACGTTTGGGTGGAAACATTGAAAATTTGAGGGTTCAGGTATTTGCCACCGATATTGATCTGAATGCGATGAATATCGCGCGCCGGGGTGTCTATCCATTGACCGCGGTAGAAGAGATGGATAAAACCTTGCTGAATAAATACTTTATTCAGCATGGTGATAGTTGCGAGATTATTAAATCGATTAGGGATATGGTGGTGTTTGCCCGGCAAGATTTGGTGCAAGATCCGCCCTTTTTACGTCTGGATATGATCAGTTGCCGCAATCTTCTGATCTATTTCAAAACGGATTTGCAGGCCAAAATTCTATCCATTTTTCATTATGCGCTGAACGCTAACGGCATCCTGTTTTTGGGACGTTCCGAGGGTATTTACCAGCAGGATGCGCTATTCGATTGTATAGACCGGGATGCGCATATGTTTGCGCCGCGTGAGGTCGCCAGACGTCCACCACCTTTTCCTGCGGGGACTAATCATTTCTCGTTGAATAGCGTTGTGCCCGTATCCACAGCCGTTATTAGTAAAACCGACGAGGACTATTATCGGGAAACGGCTGCTCATTATTATTTTCCCTGCGGTGTTTTAATTGATCCTAATTTTGACATCCAATTCATTCAAGGTGATGTCAGTCCTTTCATTACCCTGACGCCCGGCAAACCGGCATTCGATTTTTTGAGTTTGATACGCAGGGAATTTCGCGGTGAAGTCCAAACCATGCTGAGTAAAGTCAAAAAGACCGGCATTTCAATCTTTGGTCGGACGCGGCAGATTAAAACGTTGCAAGGAAAACAACGCTATCGCCTTGCCATTCATCCCTGCCTGTTGCCGCAGGCCGGTACAAAGTTTTTGATCTGTTTTGAACCTCGCGCTGAAGCTGAATCCAGCAGTCAGACAGAGCATGCAGTCAACGAGGAACAACTGCTGACCGTCAAGACGCTGGAAGATGAGTTGATTGCCAGCCGCGAACATCTGCAATCGGTTATCGAGGAACTTGAGACTTCCAACGAAGAAATGCAGGCCCTGAACGAGGAAGTGCAGGCGGCGAATGAAGAATTGCAATCATCCAACGAAGAGTTGGAGTCCGCAAACGAGGAACTGCAAGCCACTAACGAGGAGTTGACGACCATCAACGAAGAGCTTCAAATCAAGACCTCCGAACTAGCCAAGGTGAATGAAGATATTGAAAACATACTCACCAATATGGGGTTTCCGTTACTGGTGATTGATGACGATATGCGGATCTACAGAATCAATCGACAGGCCATTCGGTTTTTTGGTTTGGAAGATTCCAAATCGTTCAGTAACCTGCAGTTGAATCACATCCGTTTGCCGTCTTCTTTAATCGAACTGCCCAGTCTGGTTCAGCAGGTACTCGATAGTGGCTTAACTCTGGAGACGCCATTACAGTTCCAGAACATGACCTACAACGTCGTGATGTCTCCGATAACTCATAAAGACCACCCCGGACGCAGTGTGGTGGCTTCTCTGGTTGACACCACGGAATTGTTAGCTGCCCAGGAAGAACTGAAAGACAAGGAGCAGCGCTTGCAGGACATCATGAATCATTCGACATCCATGGTTTCATTGAAGGATTTAAGTGGTCGATATTTGTTTGTGAATGCTCGTTTCAGTGAGTTTTTCCGCGTCGATGGGTCAGGATTGCTGGGACGTACTGATTTTCACTTGTTCAGCCCCTATTTGGCCGAGCAAATGCGGGACAAGGATTTGCAGGTTGTTAACAGTAAACAGGCTATGGAGTTCGAAGAATCCTTGGCTTTCGATGGGCAGCAATATTGGCTTAATGCCATTCGGTTTCCTTTGCTGAATGCTGCAGGTGAGATTTATGCGGTTTGCATGCAGGCCAGTGATGTTACGGCCCGCAAAAATGCCGAAGAACAATTGCAATTAGCAGCCCGGGTATTTGATCGAGCAGGGGAGGGGATTATAGTCACCGATGCGGATGCCAGAATTCTCACGGTCAATGAGGCCTTTACCCGTATTACAGGCTTTTGCCTCAATGATGTCATTGGCCAAAAACCCTCAATACTAAGCTCTCATAGTCATGACGCCCGTTTCTACCGGGATATTTGGAAGAGCATCAGCGCTACAGGTTGCTGGCAGGGTGAAATTCGTAATCGGCGCAAAAATGGCGAGACCTATCTGGAATGGTTGACGATCAATACCGTCAAAGCTGCGAATGGTGACGTGATTAATTATGTCGGGATTTTTAGCGACATCACCGCGATCAAGGAATCTCAACGCCAGATTGAATTTCTGGCCACCCATGATCCTCTGACATCCCTTCCCAATAGAACCCTGTTCAACGACAGATTCAGCCAGGCACTGGCAAATGCCCAGCGTCACAGGCATGGCTTGGCTGTGATGTTTTTGGACCTTGATAATTTTAAGCTTATCAATGACACATTAGGTCACGATGCGGGTGATAAAGTGGTTATCGGAGTTGGAGAACGCTTGCTGCAATGCATCCGGGCTGGGGATACTGTAGCCCGATTTGGCGGTGACGAATTTGCAATCTTGCTGGATAGTATTGAACAACACGAAATCAATCTGACGGCACGGCGAATCGTGGATTGCCTGGTTGCCCCATTCCGGATAGAAAGTGAAGAATTGTTTGTGTCCTGTAGTGTAGGTGTCAGTATTTATCCGAATGATGGCGAGGATTTTGCCACTTTGATCAAACATGCCGATGTGGCGATGTATCAAGCCAAGGAAAAAGGGAAGAACAATTTCCAGTTTTTCTGCGATGCAATGCGACAACAGTTCAATGAGCGCCTGCTTTACGAAAATGCATTGCGGCATGCCATTGAAGGGGAGGGCTTTTATTTGCTATACCAACCGCAGATTGCCATGAATACGGGGCGACTCGATGGTATGGAAGCCCTGATTCGCTGGAATCATTCCGAGCTGGGCTTGGTCGGGCCGGATAAATTTATCCCGATAGCCGAGCAAGCCGGATTGATTGATCGCATCGGCGAATGGTTGTTAAACGCTGTTTTTAATCAGATTTCATTATGGCGTCGGCAAGGCATACAGGTGCCCCGAGTTTCCTTGAATTTGTCACCCAGACATTTTCGAAAAACGCATGTTCCGAGTTTGATCAAACGCTATATATCGGCTTACCAAGTGCCGGCTCATCTGATAGGTATTGAATTTACCGAAAGTGCGTTGATCGAAGATGCAGAACATACTAGTGCCATGCTTTGGGAAATGAAAAAAATGGGATTGCATTTGAGCCTGGATGATTTTGGTACGGGCTATTCATCCCTGGTGTATTTGAAACGTTACCCAATCGATGAAATCAAAATTGATAGAAGCTTCATTCAAGATCTTTTGAACAATCTTGAAGACAGGGCAATTGTGCTTGCAATATTAGCCATGAGTCAGGCATTGGGTTTGCGGGTTGTTGCCGAAGGTGTGGAAAACCTAGAACAGTATCAAATCCTTGATCAGCATCATTGCCAGGCGATACAAGGCTATCTGTTTTCTAAACCCTTGCCGGTAGATGAAGTAGCCGAGTTGATAAAATCAGGAAATAGTTTTAAGCCCTGAGACTCACGCTCACTTCGCATCCTCTTCGGTGATGGCCCTATTGGTTTTTGCAACTGGCCTCAACCGCCTGTTTAAAAACACCAATCCGGCTTTCCAACAGACTAAAGCAGGTTTTGGCGCGAGTGATGCCGGTATACACCAGCTCCCTGGTCAATACCGGGCTGCGGACTTCCGGCAATATCAAAGCCACATGCTGAAATTCCGAACCTTGCGATTTGTGCACGGTCATGGCAAATGCAGTCTCCAGTTCCGGTAAGCGCATCGGAGAAATCCAACGTAAATTAGACTGGGCGCTGGCCTCATGGCCCGGAAATACCACTCTCAGCTTACCGGACGCATCCGGTAAGGTAATGCCAATATCGCCATTCATCAGACCCAGGTTATAGTCGTTACGGCTGATCATTACAGGCCGGCCTGCATACCAGGATCCGGATTTTTTGTCGGGAAACAGCCATTGCTCGATATGCTGATTCAGGCCTGCAACGCCCCAATCGCCTTGGCGCAGCGCGCAGAGTATGCGAAAGCAGTCAAAGGCATTTAATACCGCCAGAGCCCAAGCGCTGTAATCATCGGCATGGTTTGGGCGTAGTTGCTGGATCAGGTGAAGATATTCACCATAACCCGGTTTATTGTCAGCACTGCCTTTGGCCAGTACCAGGTTTTTTAACCGGTTATCGGTGGCTTGGGTCAGTACCACGTGCTCAAGGTCGGCAAAGCGGGTGCGATCATACAAAATGTTTTCTGCTTGCAAAGTGTTGCCATGGTTCACTGCTTTTGCCAACTGACCGATACCGCTGTGTTCGCCAAAGCGGTGGCTGATTCGCAACATGACGGTTTGTTGATTGATAAGAGATCCGGAGTGTTCCGCTGGGGACAATATTTCGTTGGTGTAATGGTGTATCCATGCCCGTGTCTCTTCGTTATACGCAGCCAATTCAGCACCCTGGCACAAGTCTCCCAGCACCGAGCCCGCTTCAACAGACGCCAGTTGGTCTTTGTCGCCCAGTAAAATCAGGCGGGCATGTGACGGCAAAGCTTCCAGCAAAGCCGCCATCATTTCCAGATCTATCATGGAGGCTTCATCAATGATTACGATGTCGGCCAACAACGGGTTTTGTCTGTTATGCCGGTAACAGCGGCTGTTCGGATGGCTACCCAGCAGACGATGCAGCGTGCCGGCTTTTTCAGGTATTTGTTGTTTGATCGCTGCAGATACCTGCAGTTGTTGTAGGGCTTTGCCGATAGACTCACTAACGCGTGCCGCCGCCTTGCCAGTGGGGGCAGCCAACAGAATGTCGAGTTGGCGGTTAGTCGTTTCTGTTTCTGCCAGCTGAATCAACAAGCACAGCAGTTTGGTCAGGGTCGTGGTTTTTCCGCTGCCAGGGCCACCGGTGATGATTGCAAATCGGCTTCGCAGAGCCAAAACACAGGCGATTTTTTGCCAATCGGTTTGGCCGCTACTAGCCGCGAATAAAGCCTGTAAAGTATGCTGAACAGACTGAGGTAGCGCTGACCCGGTTGGCTGCAATCGTTGATGGATTTCGGATAAAACAGTTTCTTGATACTGCCAATAGCGGCGTAGGTATAAGCGATTGTTCTGCAAGACCAGCGGAGTATTGCCTGGTCCGGAATTGACCAGGCAGGATTGAATCAGGGCCGTTCTCCAGTCATCAAGCGAATAAGCCTTGAATGCACTAAAATCATCGTCTGCCGCAGGCTCCTGCCATGCTTCATCAACCGGCATAGCCAAAATCAAACCGGGGTCTGAACTTAATCTTTCCAGGTCCAGATACACCTCGCCACGACCCAACTGGCGGCTGGCCAACACTCCTGCCCACAGCACGGCTTCAGGGGCATTTTCGTCCTGTGAGGATAAAAATTCGCCGAATGCAACGTCCAGTTGAGTCAGCCAGCCGAGCGACAGGCATTGTTTGAATAGCATGAACAATTGCGGCTGTTTCATGCGCAAGCGCCTTCAAAAAGAGCATCCAGTGATTCGATCAAGGTTCTGGCCGGTTTGATCAGGACCCGGCCGGCATCAGGGGTATGCAAGCCGCGCAAAAATAGATAAATGCCGCCACCGATGTGCTGATCGTAATCGTAATCATCCCCCAGGCGCACTTTCAACAATCTATGCAGTGCCAGCAAATACAAGACCGCCTGCAGGTCGTAACGTTTGTTCAGCATGGCGGCTTCCAGCGTTGATGGGGTATAGGCCAGATCGTTGCTGCCCAGCCAGTTGAATTTGTAATCCAGCACATAGTAGCGACCGTTTGCGGCGAAAATAAGATCCATGAAACCTTTCAACAAACCGTGCAGCTGATTGGGCGACAGGCAGGGTCTGGGTTTGGCTGCGAAGGTGTGGCTTTTGATCAAATCATCCATGATCAAAACGTCGAGCTCATTCACACCCAGCAAAAATTCCGCCTCCGCTTGATAACCGTGTTTAGGCAGCATAGCCAGATTCAAAATTGCATCCTGCAGTAACGGCAATTGCAACCATTGCTGCAGACAGGTTTGCAGAACGGAGTGGTGTGGCTTCCACTGCGCCTGGTTGAAGATTTTTTCGATCAGTTGCCGTGCCAGTGTCGGTTCCGCCCTGACTACGTCAAATCCGAGTTGTGCGGATTCTTCAAGTAATTCGTGTATTAAAACCCCGGGTTCAGCGCCACGGGGCAAGCCGTGTACCCCGGTTTCGACAATCCGTGTCGACAATGTTGCCGGGTCGTATTCATCCCCTAGCTTGTCGTCGCGGTAATTTTCCGCTTCCGTGGTCTGCAGTCTGGTGTCTGCCGCAGGCAGATCCAGCATTTTTTCGGTATGCAGCGAGGAATAACTGGCGACCCACCAATGGTCGGCAATCCGGGCAACGGATGTCCGAACCGGATCAGGAGTCGATGAGGCTGGTTTAGGTTGGTAGCTATCCTTCCCGGCTTCAGGTAAGTCCATGACACAAATACTTGCGCAATCACCTTTTAGTTGGTCGAGCTGCGCCGCCAGCAGGGCACCCGTCATGCCTGTCTGCCAACCCAGTAAATGGCCGATGCCACTTCTTTCCAGTTGGCTGTTCTTGCCGTTTTGACTCCTGATGGCGGCGATACCCAGCCAGCAGGCAAAGCGGGCGCGGGTGATGCCGACATAGAGCAGCCGTATGTCTTCCTGCAGACGTTCGTTGTCGCTCAGTCGTCTGATGTCATCGTCTTTGCTCAGGTCAATGCCGTAGTTGAAGTTCGCATCATGGTAGCGGTAATAGTGATTGTTGCGGCCGTTGACTTCCCGGAATCCGCAGATAAATGGCAAAAAAACCAGCGGGTACTCCAGTCCCTTGGATTTATGAATCGTGATGATTTTGATCAGGTTGGCATCGCTTTCCAGCCGAATCACGTTTTCGGCGGCGGCTGCATGCATCTGTCCATTATTAATCGCCTCGGCCAGGTATCGAATCAAGGCGTGTTCGCCCTCCAGACGGCTGCTGGCATGCTGCAGCAATTCGGCCAGGTGCAATAGATTGGTCAGGCAGCGCTCACCATCGAACGCTTTTGCATCATCGGCCAGCAGTCGTGTGGATAGCGCATAATCGTGTATGAATTGGCGCAGAGTGGGCAGTATGCCATCCTGCTGCCAGCGCTGGCGGTAACCGATAAAACGCTCCAGGTGGGATTCCCAGGCGGCTTCGTTCCAAACAAGATGTTGTAGCGCTTGGTAATCCCAGCCCAGTGTTGCGGTGCTGAGCGCGGCACGCACTTTGCGTTCGTCTGTGGGTTCTGCCAGCGCCTTCAGCCAGATCAGCATGTCGGCCGCTTCCCGGCTGGCAGTAATCAATTCCCGTTCGGATAAATACACACTTCGCAGTTGTCGGGTTGCCAGGGCGCGGCGCATGATTTTCGCTTCACTGCCACTACGCACCAGAATTGCTATATCCGCTGGTTGCAATGCTGTGATCGAGCCGTTTGCGTCGGCAAAACCAGTGCGTTCCAGATCGGCCGAGCGCAACAGACGCACAATCTCGCTTGCAGTGGCATCTGCCATGCGCTGGCGATATTCCGGCATGCCGATCGCGGAATCTGTTGCCAGGTGCCACAAAGTCATGGCCGGGACGCATTGATTATCCACCAGCCAACTTTTGTCCCGGCCTCGGGCGTTGACGGGGATGAAGGGTAAAGGGTTGCTGTGATTGGTCTTGAAACCGAATACACCATCGGGTTGTCGGGTTTCGGCATACAGAAATAGCTGATTCACGGCCGAGACCAAGGCTTGTGTTGAGCGGAAATTGGTGTCCAGGGTGTAATGTCTTCCCAAAGTCGCCTGATGGGCTTGCAGATAGGTGTATATATCGCCGCCGCGAAAAGAATATATGGCCTGTTTGGGGTCGCCTATCATGAAACAGCCTGTGTGGCCGTTGATTTCAGCAGGATAAAGTCTGGCGAATATGCGGTATTGCACTGCATCGGTGTCCTGAAATTCATCGATCAACGCCAGCGGATATTGCTTACGTATGCTTAAACTCAGGCGTTCCGCATTCTGACCCTGCAGGGCCAGGTCCAGGCGGGTTATCATGTCGGAAAAAGTCAGGCGTGCGACGCGCTGCTTTTCTTCACCGTAGTGTTGTTTGATCCAATGTAAGGCGTGTAGGGTCATCATCCGGCCAATGTCTGTTTCTTGCTCGGTATGTGCAACCAGGACGTCTATGGCTTGAAATGCCGCTTGTTCGAATAGCGGTTTTTTATCCGCATGTTTTGTTACCAGACCGGCCTGCAATTTTTGCCGGCCGAATTTGGCCAGCGCATCCAGTGCCAGATAATCGCCGTGTGCCGCCCAAGTGTGCAGATTGGCCAACTTGTCGCCAAATCCGGCTTTGCGGTACAGGTTGCCGTGCAGACAGCCGTTATCGGAACTCTCCTGCAGCAAGCTTGTCAGGTTGATGCTTTGGGCCAGCCATAGCTCCCGCGCCTGGGTTTCCAACTCGCTGCGCCTTAACTCCCAGTTTTCCCAGCTTTGTATGGCCAGGTTGATATCGATGTCTGCACCTTCCAGACCGGAAGCGTCAGTTTCAAACAGCAACGGATACAAAATTTTTGCCAACTGTTCCGGTGATGCAGCCAGTTTGTAAACGGCCTGACAGGCGGTTTCCGATAAAGGGTAAAAAAATTGCCGCCAATAATCGTATACCACTTGTTGCAGCAGGCTTTGATCATCATTATCCACCTCCTGCCGAAACAGGCTGCCGCTTTCAAATGCATGTTGCTGCAGCATGCGATTACACCAGCCGTGTATGGTGTAAATTGCCGCCTCGTCCATCCAGTTGGCCGCCTGCTCCAGTCGGTAGGCGCAGCCCGGCCATTGTTCCGGCGCAAATGTCTGTCTTAGCCGCGATAAGAATGCATCTTCATCATGAGCGGTTTGCCGAAAAAATGTGGCAGCCTGGATCAGACGGGCACGTATTCGCTCACGAAGTTCCTTTGTGGCGGCTTCGGTAAAGGTGACGACCAAAATGTCCGGCGGCAACAAGACCGGCAGATCCGCAGGCAAGCCGTGACCCAGTATCAGGCGGATATACAGTGCGGCGATGGTATAGGTCTTGCCAGTCCCGGCGCTGGCTTCGATCAGTCGGGTGCCGGATAAGGGAAATGCCAAAGCATCCAGAGGAGTGGCTGTGCTCATGTGTGCGTGAACGGGATGGGGGTAAGTGATAATATCTGGAAGCTGTCGATCATGGTTGCGTTGTGCATTCGACATAGCTTGCATTGTTTTGTTGTCGACTTCAAATGTCTCCGTTGAATGCATCAGAAACATCAATAGACAGCTTTGCGCAATTTTTGCTTTTATGTGATTACGCAACACGCCAGAGAGGCTATGTTATTTTATGCATGCCTGTTTGAAGTCGATGCAAATGGCTTGTCGATAACGTTCCCTGCATTCGTTGGAATTCCAGATATTCAGGCTCCTGTCGGCCAACTCCAGACGTTGGCCAGCCTTCTCTGATCAGCTGCCATTCATTTGATAGCAGACATTTGAACAAAACCATTGTTCGGATGACCCATAATAAACATTAAGTTGAGGCGATGATATGAAAATTCTTAGACAATGTCTGGAACTGATGAGAGCCACTCAGCGTTTAAACTGTTCTACCAAATGATTCAGACGATGGGCCAG
>SXGT01752240.1_pt1 | contig 11251 bp, 9 predicted proteins | sample 3176221 | NCBI WGS metagenome assembly SXGT01 (sample SAMN11356862, study PRJNA531348) | freshwater metagenome | isolation source: freshwater sample F1-120 | place: China: Fuxian Lake, Yuxi | collected 2017-12-25
CCCGAGTGGGAGCCGGTGATGAAGCGCGCTGCAGCTATCGTGACCAACCGGGGTGGTAGAACTTGTCATGCCGCAATTATTGCACGCGAATTGGGTATTCCTGCCGTTGTTGGTTGTGGTGATGCCACTAAAACGATTCATGATGGTGATGAGGTCACAGTGAGTTGTGCGGAAGGGGATACGGGTTATGTTTATCAAGGGATTTTGCCTTTTGAGCTCGTTAGGCTTGATGTGGACACCATGCCAGACTTGCCAGTTAACATCATGCTTAATGTAGGCAATCCTGAGCGAGCATTTGCTTTTCAATCAATCCCAAATGCGGGTGTTGGCCTTGCTAGACTTGAATTTTTGATTTCCAATACCATTGGGATCCATCCTAAAGCATTGCTGCAATATGATACATTACAAGATGACAAATTAAAGCAGCTCATCGCTGAAAAAACAGCGGCCTACGCGTCGCCCGTTGAATATTACATAGAGCGTTTGCGCGAGGGTATCGCGACCATTGCGGCGGCTTTTTATCCTAAACCTGTGATTGTTCGCCTTTCTGATTTTAAATCGAATGAATATGCGAATCTGGCTGGTGGTCAGCTCTACGAGCCACACGAAGAAAATCCAATGCTGGGTTTTCGGGGGGCGTCACGCTATGTCTCACCTGATTTTTCTGATTGTTTTGCGTTGGAGTGCTTGGCCGTGAAGCGCGTGCGAGAAGAGATGGGATTGACCAATGTTGAAGTGATGATCCCCTTTGTGAGGACAGTAGCCGAGGCAAAACAAGTGATCAGTGTTCTCAAGACACATGGTCTTGAGCGTGGAAAGGATCATTTGCGCATCATTATGATGTGCGAATTACCCTCAAATGCATTGTTAGCGAATGAATTTTTAGAGCATTTTGATGGGTTTTCAATTGGATCTAATGATTTGACACAATTGACTCTTGGTTTGGATCGAGATTCTGGGCTTGTTGCCGCTCAATTTGATGAGCGTGATGCTGCCGTTAAGGCATTGTTACATATGGCCATTTCGGCGTGTAAACAACAAGAGAAGTACGTGGGTATTTGCGGCCAAGGGCCTTCAGATCACCAGGATTTTGCGGAATGGTTGATGGATGAGGGTATTGATAGTTTGTCTTTAAATCCTGATTCTGTCCTAGAAACGTGCTTATTTTTAGCTAAGGCTCCTAAGCATTAGGATTTTTTCTTGCGCGAGAATGACAAGTCATCGACTGACTGTGAGACAACGATGAGGCATTTAACATATTGGATGTTGCTGGTGGGATTCTTTCCGGTAGGTGCATGTGCAAGCAGTGTACAACACCATCTTGATCCAGTGACGTCGGTCATTTTTTGGGTGACCTTACTCTTTTTATTCGGGGTGTTGGGGCGCTATGTTGCTTTATGTTTACGCCAGCCCGGGGTATTGGGTGAGTTGTTGATGGGGGTATTGGTTGGTAATGTTTGTTATTTTTTTGGCATGCAGTTAGCTGTCATTTTACGTGAAGGACCAGCTGTCTTTAGTATCATGCGTGATTTGCTAACAGGAGTGACTCTTACAGAAGCCGTAGGCTTAACTATCCCCGATCCTCATTATGCGAAGCAAGTGATGATGGCACTGAACAGTAACCAGGGGATTGATTTAATAAAAATAGCTTATGTTGTTGATATTTTTTCACGTTATGGCGTCATTTTTTTGTTGTTCATGGTCGGACTAGAAAGCTCAGTGGCCGATCTCAAACAGACCGGGCGTGAATCATTTCAAGTTGCCGTCATTGGGGTATTGGCGCCAATTTTGTTAGGTTTATTAGTGGGCTCGCTACTGATGCCAGATTCGTCATTTCATGCTCACCTCTTTGTCGCAGCCACACTTTCTGCCACCAGTGTAGGTATTACGGCGAGAGTACTCAAGGAAATGAAAAAATTAAGCACACGTGAAGCGAGAACGATTCTAGGCGCAGCTATGATGGATGATATTTTAGGGTTGATGATCCTTGCCATTGTGAGCAGTCTCGTTATCAGTGGTCTCGTCAATTTAGTTATGGTGAGCAAGATCATTATTTTTGCCATTTTGTTTTTTTCAGGGGCTTTATGGATTGGACCCTGGGTATTACGTCAAGCAGTCAATTTTTTTTCTTTTCTTGAGCCTTGGGAAGCAAAGCTGACCATCGCATTTTTATTTGTTATGTCCTTGTCTTGGTTAGCGACACTGGTGCAATTGGCGACTATCATTGGAGCTTTTGCTGCAGGATTGATTATTCATGATGGTTTTTTTGAGTCACGCAATCACCCGCATAAAAATACCTTAGGTCTGAAGGAGTTGATAGCACCTTTGGAGGCGCTGTTGGCGCCACTCTTTTTTATGTTAATTGGTATTCAGGTTAAAATAGAAACATTTTTCGATGGGCATGTTCTGCTGATTGCCGGGGGGTTAATTGTGGCAGCGATTCTTGGCAAACTGCTCAGTGGGTTTGGTGGTCACTGTAAAGATGATCGAATGTTAATCGGAATTGGGATGTTACCTCGTGGGGAGGTGGGTTTGGTGTTTGCGTCAATAGGAAAAACACTTGGGGTCATTTCAGATCAAATGTTTTCAGCTATTATTTTGATGGTGATTGTGACCACATTAATCGCACCATTGTGGCTTAAAGCAAGGTATAAAAAGCATGTTGCCTAATACAACGGATATCATGGTTGATGTACGTCGAGCACTCAATGAAGATGTTGGGGCAGGTGATGTGACAGCGGCACTTTTACCTAGCGATTTAATTGTTCAGGCGATGATTATTTCACGTGAGCCGATGTTGGTTTGTGGGCGCGCTTGGGTAGATTGTGTTTTTTCTGAAATTGATCCTCGGATAGAAATTGAATGGCTTGTGAATGAAGGGGCATGGCTTGCAGCACCCATGACACTGTGTAACATCTATGGTCGCGCACAAAGCATACTGACTGCTGAGCGTACGGCCTTAAATTTTATGCAAACCTTATCGGCAACGGCAACAAAGGTATACCACTACTTACAAAAGCTCAAAGGGTATCATACGCGTTTATTGGATACACGAAAGACCCTGCCTGGCCTACGGCTAGCGCAGAAATATGCAGTGGCTTGTGCGGGTGGGGTGAATCACCGTTATGGTTTGTACGATGCGTTTTTGATCAAAGAAAACCACATTAAGGCGTGTGGTTCAATCACTGATGCGATCCTCATGGCAAGACAATCTCCTGGTCATTTATTGATTGAAGTTGAGGTTGAAACGTTGGATGAGCTGCGTGAGGCTTTGAAGGCAAAGCCCGCACGTATTTTGTTGGATAACTTTAGCCATCAAATGTTGATGGATGCGGTACTCATGAATCAAGAACATCAATGTGAACTAGAGGCGTCTGGAGGTGTAAATTTGGACACTATCGTTTCTATTGCAGAGACAGGAGTTGACTATATTTCTGTTGGAGAACTGACAAAATCCATTCAAGCAATAGACTTAAGCTTATTAATTAAGGATTTGGTATGACGCCAAAAATTGTATTCACAGGAGGAGGGACAGCCGGGCATGTGACACCCAATATCGCGTTAATTGACGAGTTGCGCAAGGAGGGTTGGCAGATTGATTATATAGGTTCGGCCGATGGTGTTGAGAAAGCTATGATTGCTTCGATCAATATTCCTTATCACGAGGTGAGTAGTGGCAAATTACGTCGCTATTTTAGTTGGAAAAATTTTTTTGATCCTTTGAAAATTGTATTAGGGATCACCAAAGCCTACCGTGTGTTACATAAACTTAACCCAGATGTCGTATTTTCCAAAGGCGGGTTTGTAGCGTTTCCGGTGGTTGTTGGCGCCTGGTTAAATCGTATACCTATTGTAGCGCATGAATCAGACTTGAGCCCCGGCCTTGCTAATCGTCTTAGCTTTCCTTTTGTTAATAAAATTTGTGTGACTTTTGCGGGTGCTAAAAAACACTTTAAACGACAGGAGAAAGTGGCTATCACTGGGACTCCTATTCGTCAGCAATTATTTAATGGCGACAAAGAAAAAGGGTTAGCGCGGTGTGGGTTTACTCGAGAAAAACCTTGTTTATTGGTTATTGGTGGCAGTCAAGGTGCTACTGCTTTAAATGCTTGTGTGCGCCAAGCTCTTGATGAACTATGTCAGCGTTTTCAAGTCATCCATTTGTGTGGGAAAGGTAAGGTGGATAGCTCCTTTGACAATAGAATCGACTACTGCCAGTTTGAGTATGCAAACGAGGAGTTAGCTGATTTTTTTGCGGCCAGTGAAATGATCATTTCGCGTGCTGGTGCTAACTCGCTTTATGAGATTTTGGCTTTGGCAAAGCCTCATGTCTTGATCCCCTTATCATCGCAAGTTAGCCGCGGTGATCAGGTGCAAAATGCTCAGTATTTTGAGCAGCAAGGAATGAGCATCGTTGTTCGTGAAGACACGCTAACGCCGGCTACTCTATTGGCTGCAGTTGATGAGGCGGATGTTCATCGTGTAGACATTATTAATAAAATAAAAGAACTAGCCATCGAGTCCGCCACCATGAAAATTGTTGCAATCATTAGGGAGCAAGCGCGTGTTCAAGCCACAAGAACTGTATGAGTTTATCGAAAACCAATGGCAAGAAGACATTATTCCAAGCCTTTGTGATTACATAAAAATTCCCAATAAGTCGCCACATTTTGATGCCGAATGGCAAGAACATGGTTATATGGAGCAAGCAGTCTTGCACATAGCACACTGGTGTCAAGCCCATGCCCCAAAAGGAATGACCCTTGAGATCGTGCGTCTTGCTGGGCGTACACCGTTATTATTTATGGAAATCCCGGGCCAGGTTGCTGAAACTGTGGTTCTCTATGGGCATTTGGATAAACAACCTGAAATGACCGGTTGGCACGATGATCTAGGTCCATGGCAGCCTGTCTTAAAAGATGGGTGCTTATACGGTCGAGGTGCTGCTGATGATGGTTATGCCGCTTATGCTTCAATGACGGCGATTCGTGCCTTGCAAGAACAAGGCTTACCGCATGCTCGTTGTATACTCATTATTGAAGCGTGTGAGGAAAGTGGGAGTTATGATTTGCTCTTTTATATTGACGTGTTAAAAGCGCGAATTGGTAGACCTTCGTTAGTGATTTGCCTTGATTCGGGTGCGGGTAATTATCAGCAATTGTGGATGACGACCTCTCTGCGCGGCAACGTTGTTGGTGAATTATCAGTTGAACTGATTCGTGAAGGTGTTCACTCAGGCAGTGCTAGCGGTATCGTAGCCGACAGCTTTCGTGTGGCAAGGCAGCTCATTAGCCGCATTGAAGATGAAATCAGTGGTGAGGTTAAATTGCCACAATTGCATTGTGAGATTCCTGACAAGCGTAAGCGTGAAGCGGTCGAATGTGCTGCTGTTTTAGGTGAGGACGTATACACCGCTATGCCATTCTATCCAGGGGTTAAACCCGTGGTTGATGATCGAGAGCAATTGATTTTAAATCGTACTTGGCGCCCTGCTTTAACAGTGACGGGAGCTGATGGATTTCCAGCTATTGCTGATGCAGGGAATGTGCTTAGGTCAAAAACAGCACTGAAATTGTCGATGCGGCTTCCACCGACTGTGTGTCCTAAAGAAGCCTCCGCCACGCTGCATAAGGCATTAACGGAATCTCCGCCTTACGGCGCAAAAGTTTCATTTCGTATTGATGATGGATCAATGGGTTGGCATGCGCCCATACTCGCCGATTGGTTAGCCAAAGCAGCTGATGATGCGTCCATGACGTTTTTTCGAAAGCCTGCTATTTACATGGGCGAAGGCGGTACCATTCCCTTCATGAGCATGTTGGGTGAAAAATTCCCGGAGGCTCAGTTTGTGATTACCGGCGTTTTGGGCCCACACTCCAACGCACATGGCCCCAATGAATTTTTACACCTTGATATGGTTAAGAAATTAACCGCTTGCGTGGCGTACATTCTTCATGAACATTACACATCAAGCTAAGAGGTAGTAGCCTCCGTGGTGTATTATGGCTAATGGCCACATTGCTTTTACTTGGATGAGGAATCGACCAGTCCAAAATAGAGATTATAGAGCTGCAGATAGGTTCCATCGGTTTCCATCTCAATGATGATTTGATTGATTTTATGGATCAACTCATACGAATCTAAATGAGCCATGATGCCATAACCGTTGCCAAGAAAAATGGGATTACCAATAAAATGAAAGTCGCTCATGTCTAGTTTATTGTTTATTACCCAGTATTTTTCAGCAATAGTCGATAGTAATACCGCGTCCACTTCGTCGGTAATGAGTGCTTGTAAAGCCGATGGCGACGAATCATATTCTAAAATGACGATGTCTTTATCAAATTTTTTCCATAAGTACTCTTTGTATAACGATGCTTTGAAAACGCCTACTTTTTTCCCGCGGAGCTCTTCAGCTCTCGTGATGGGCGAATTGTTTTTGATGATCAGTTGCCCGCTCGAGATCATGTAAGGAATACTGAATGAAAATTGTCGCGATCTTTCTTTGGTAATACTAATTTGACCAAGAGCCAAGTCAATATTTTGGGCGATTAGTTGTGGAAAAAAATCATGAAATTGCATTGGTATATAAGTACAGTTTGCATGAAGTCGCTTACAAATATCTGCAATGAGCTGTGCCTCAAAGCCGCTAAATAGGTTATTTTTACCTACTTGGATTGAAAAGGGTGGATCATAGGGTTGCAATCCAATTTTAAGGGATTCTGAGCTGGCTAAAAAAGATGCCATGCAAAGCGTGAGACACGCCATAAATTTCATGGTTAAAAGGCTCTAATAGCACGGACTAAGAGCGGACTCTGCTTGTTGGCGACAACGACAACGCCTCCAGCGAATGATAGCCCCCATGCCTGGAGAGATTTGCTTTGTGTAGAACTCCAGTAGGTAGCACCAGACAAAGCGGTGCCGCCGCAAGTTGTCCAAAATTTATCACCACCATGGGTCATCGGTTGCCAATACATCATAGAAAGCTCATCTTTAGAGGGAAGATGCCAGTCGTGATAGTTACCTTGTGAGTAGTGTTGGGTGGCAGAAGCCGCCCGAGCCCGATTGGCCCCAATTGTAGATATGATGGCGCTCGTATTTTTACTGCCAGTAAATAGTGTTGCTCGTGTTTTCACTGTACTTTGATGACTCGCTTGGGTGTCCCACTCGAAGGATTTTGGAATATCTGCTAGTGCTGCAATTAAACCGTGTTGCTTGGCAGAGGAGCTGGTTTCATCATTCATGTAGATGATCACTCCACCACCATAACAATCGCCAACGTGATGGGCAACCGCTGGATGAGGCTTTTTCGTGGCATTATTTATCGTTGTATTTGCTAATTTGTTATTTTCATAGTTTGTTGATGCGAACACAGAATACGCGGTAAACGTCCCAAGAACAAAAGCCCATAACCTTTTTTTATTTTTCATAACCGGTCTCCTGGGTAGGCGGCGGGTTGGAATAAGAGGTGGTCAAGATTATGCTATCGTAACTCTGGTCTTTATACAAGATTGGTTATGTTTTTGCTGGCATGTCTTGCAGTTGAGCTGTTGTTCATTTCGATTTATGATGAATCCTATCTGTACGCCAACTGGCTCTGGAGGATACTGTTATGATGAATATCGCTCAGTTTACTTCTTTACTTGTTACCGCTCAAACCATGGCTAGACCACACACTAGTATCATCAAAACGCCCACAGAATTAAAACAAGCTGTTGAAATACAAGAGTTTGTGAGGGAGGTAGAAAAATTAGAGATCTTGCTTACCTTATTACCCGATGAAGAAGCGATCAAGCTGCGATTTGCTGAGCTTTGTTATGAGCGAGATGAACAAAATCGTGGAACGTTATTGCATTTTACAGCGAATCCGCGAAACTCGTGCAACGAGCTTTATTTTGAGATCGCCAAGGCATTATATCCAGGTGCGGATTGTCTGAAGATTTGTATGCATTTACTGCCTACATTATCGCATCAGTGGACAGTACAAATTGAAATTGTACTGGATTCGAGGAAAAGGAAAACATCCGAACCCCGTTTATTAGAAAAAGAAATGCTCGCTACAGATGAGGATACCCCCCTTAAGACTACCCCTGTGGTGATTGATGTCTTTAGACGACTCTTAATCAATGGCAATACTCTGTTTGATTTGGAAGACATGGCGGAATTTAATTTTAAAATGCACTGTAAATTTCACCAGCAGTTGGTTCTTAAATGTTTACCGCTAAAGCAGGCGATAATAGGCCACAATGAGGCGCTTGCAGAATTGTATAACACCATTGAGCAAGTGCATGGGGTCGGCGGTACCGTGCGTGAATTTATTTTGTCTGTTTTGCAACACATGGAAGGGGCTGGTGAATATTTTGGTAGAGAAGCATTCGCAACAGAAGAGGGTATACAGGCAGCACAACGATTACACGCCTATTATATTGACTTGCCAGTGGGGTTAAAACCTGCGTTAGCCGAATGCAAGAATGCTGCGGGTAAGTCTTTTGCTAAAGTGATGGTCGATATTGAAAATGGGGAATGTATTCAAACAGTTCTGCGTGAGCTACGAGAAATTCTCGAGAATCAGGTCAATGCACGGGCGTTGGAAGCTAGGCCATACGTAAGCGAAGAAAAACGAGATGAACTGATTAGAAGGTATGTTGAAGGATATCAGCAGGGCCAACCTTTAGTGAACTTGAATGGTGCATTGATCACAACCATTTATCCCGAGGTACTTACTCGGCCTATTTACCAAAGGGTGGAGATCGATGATCCCAATCAATTTGCATCGTACTTAATTGATTTCCCGCCTGAGCAATATCTTCCCCTCCTATCAGAAGCGTCTATTGAGCTCGAGGATCTCAATGCTAGTCTGCAAACTATTTTGCCGCTTTTAAATGATACGCAGTATCATGCCTTTATGAAGGCGATGGCTGCAGTCGAAGATGAATTTGATTTTCAATCGTTACTTATCTTCTGTGTGAGTATGTTTGAGGTTCGAGGTATCAAAGCATTGCTTGAAGACTTGACGTCTGAACAATGTTTTGATCTCACCGAAACGTTCCACGGGGATTATAGCATATTGCATTTGGCCGTTGACAATCCGGTTGTTTTAGAATTGGTTTTAAGTTACTTACCTAAGGATAGGTACTTGGATGCTATCGCAATAGAAAGTGATTATGGCGATAGCGCATTGCTTATGGCTGCAGTCAATCTAAACTCTTTACGTATGATTTTAAATTTGTTTCCAGAGGATAGGCGTTTAGCTGCAATATACGAAGCAAATGACTATGGGGATAGCGTTATCAAAAAAATGGCACGAAACCTGGAGTGTTTACGGGGGGTATTAGCATTGCTTCCGGATAGTGATCGTCTCGTTGCAGTTGATCGGGCATTAGATTTTTTAAACCGGGATGAGTGCCAGCAGGTCGCAGCGGATGAAGGAGTACAGGCGCTAATTCCAGAAGAAATGCGAATGGTATTTCAGCTCACTACATCTAAAAGGATCAGCGAATGGCGCGCGCCAACTCCGGCGTATCGATTTTTTCAAAAGCAGTCGCAGGATAGTGATACAGAGGATGATTCCGAGGAGGAGCAACTAATGCGTGGATCCTACGTTTAGAGTTAAAGATTAACGGGCAAATCCTGTCCGGTCAATTTTTTGCCGATCAAATTTGCTACTGGGTGCAACTCTCACATAGGCAAATTTAGCCCACATTTTGCACAGACAAATAAATCACATTTTTATGCTCAATAACCTTCTGTTTGTACTGTTTTTCAATAAATTCCCAAGCTTTGTCAAAGCGCGAGCTTTTGATCAGCGAGCGGAAAGTTAAAACACCTTGGCCACCATTATGTTGCCAACTCATACCAGCACGTTTTAAACGCTGACCTACCAATGTTTTGCAAGCCGCCTCAACAATGCCAGAGCCGATAGGATAGTTTTTAGCTTTTGCTTTAGCATAAAGCATTCGGTGTTGATTATTCGTGAAATAGGTCACGGCTGCCTCGATAACTTTATTTCCTTTGTGTTGACTGCGAAGATGCCGTAATGCTCGCAACGTTTTTTTAATACCATCTGATTCGTCCCGCAATATCACCTTGTAATCTTCAAATTTAGCTTTCGCTTTATTGGCATCCTTAGGATAGGCCGCATCAAAGGCATCTTTGAGATATTCACTAGCGTGATAAAAGTCTGTGAGTTGAAAACCTAGAGGCATCTCTTCATCAAAAAAAGTCCAATTATCCTGCGCGCCATCGGCCAAATGAACTAGCTTGATGTCACGACATTGCCGCAATATAGCTTCTGTATTCATGCGTAGAAATGCTTTGAGAGTAACTTTTTTATGCTCAGGCATCTGGCCATACTGCACTGTTGATATGCGCTCACCTGCAGCATCAAAAAAACTAATCGTGCCACAACTCGCCTCACGCCACTCTGTTTTCATTGACTGTTTATTCCCGATCACTGATCGCTCAGGTTTCATTCCAATCATGACGCCATCTAGTGAAGTAGAAAAACTGACGGCATTTGAGGGAATAGATTCATTGACGATAAGTTCTTCATGGTAAGCAAGTGTCTGAGGCTCCCAACGTTGATTCAATGCCTTTGGCAAACGATCTAAACTACTGCGAGAGGGATTCATTGTCCCAAACTGAAGTAACATGTCCTCAACTTCTTGTGGCGTTAAATGCGCCAATGACCACATGGCATTTTTCGCAGCCATGGGAGTCCAATAGCCCTCCACGATTCCTGTCTGCAACTCAAGTGGACAAAGGCTTTGGCCATCGCCATCTTTTTTTCGATTGATAAATACATGGCGCTCAATGGTTACAGGACCCAGTGCCGTTTGATACTCTTTGGGAGCTTTGTGTTTACGGCGATAAGTTTGTTCTCCAACACTAACCATCTCACAGCTTGTATCATACTGACTTAATACATCTGATAGCGCCGCTTGACCCAGTGTATAAACTAAACGAGTCACAACAGCTTCATGATCTTTGAATGCAGTTTCATTCTTCGTTGTTTTCACTTGCTCAAGATACGCATTCAATTTTGTATAGGCAACATCAAATTTGGATTGGGAAATATTAGCTAGGTCCGGTGATCTGGAACAAAATTCAAGGAAAATAAGAGCTATTCCCAGCTTGTTAGTTTAATCACCTTGCTCTCATAATGGCTTATCCACAAGTCCATAGGCCAGGAGAGCTTTGATTGTCTCGGATAGGCCTGTGGACCCTGTGGGTAAGCCATGACACACGGAGC